>Ga0209624_10001709_pt1 | contig 16966 bp, 13 predicted proteins | sample JacPinW_OM2H0_O1_FD_188565 | JGI IMG/M metagenome (GOLD analysis project Ga0209624, IMG submission 188565) | Forest soil microbial communities from Algoma, Ontario, Canada - Jack Pine, Ontario site 1_JW_OM2H0_O1 (SPAdes) (version 2) | ecosystem: Environmental > Terrestrial > Soil > Boreal...
ATGAAACCGTACAGGTCGGTCTTCTCGTCCCGCGCTTTGACCGTGAACGGTGTCGGTGGAACCCAACCGGCAGCCACCAGTTTGATGATGTCCTGCTTAGCGACATCCACAACCAATCTTCCGCTGCTGTCGCGAACCACCGCCGTCTCTGGCTGCGTCACGGTTGAGTAGACGTCGACGAAGTAGCGACCGTCATGGGAAGGAGTGACTGCGTGATCCGCGTTCTCCGGCGTGAGGAGTTTCATGTCCTTGCCGTCGAAGTGGATGCTGTAGAAGTGTGAGAAGTAGGGATCGCGGCCCTGCTCTTTTCCGACCGCGACGAAGTAGATCGTCCGTGTGTCCTCGTCCACATGCAGGACCTGCGTTACGTTTCCGTCGCCGTGGGTGATCTGGTTCTTCAGCTTGCCGGTGGTCAGGTCGTAGAGGTACATCTGCCCCCAGTTGTCGCGCTCGCTGAACCAAAGCAGCTCGTTCGACTTCGACAGATACTCCCAGTTCACCTTGTCGTTGCCGCTCTCGAAGAACTTCGGCGCGGTCTCGCCCATCACGTCGCGCACCTCACCCGTCGCGGCGTCGGCGATGCGCATCCACTCCTGTTTATGGTCGCGCGAGGTGGAGACGAAGGCCAGATGCGCGCCATCCTCGCTCCACTGCACATCGTCCCACCCTTTGTTGCCGCAACTGACGTCGTCGCATACCGTGGAGCGGTGATAGTCAGGGGGCAGCTTCAGCCGAATCACCTTCGGGTTGTTCACATCGATGATGACGCGCTCGATCATCGCGACGTTCTCATCGCCAGCCAGCGGGTACTTCCACGCTTTCAGCTCAGGATGACCGTTGGTAACGGGCACCAGGTACATCTCGCCCACCTTGCGCTGGTCCAGCTGGAAGGTTGCGATCTTTGTCGAATCGGGCGACCACACCAGGATGGGCATATCGCTCATCTGCCAGCCGGCGTTATCGGTGGCGTAGCCATAGTCCTTCACGCCATCGGTGGTGAGCTGCGTCTCCTTGCCGGTAGCGACGTCGCGCACCCATAGGTTGTAGTCGCGGATAAACGCAGCCTTCGTCTTGTCCGGCGAGATGGCTACGTCTTCGTTCTCTGCTTCCTTGCCACCGGGGGCAATTACCTCCGTGCAGACCCCCGCGCCGCTCAGGTCGCAGCGAAACTTGCGCGAATCATTGCCGACGACGACGGTCTTGTCGCCGTTCGAGAAGGTGATCTCCGAGATCACAAGATGATGTGGATCGGCCTTCATCTTGCTGTCCGCGGCCTTCAGTGCGGCAGCCAGCTTCGCGTGGTCGAACGCCGGCGCCTTGGTGCGCTTCACTGGATCGATCAACATGTAGGTCACGCCATCCCGTCCGTTATCGCGATACCAGAAGCGGCCATCGTCCATCCACGACACGTGAGCCACGCCGTGGTACACCAGCGGGTTGACGTTATACGCCATGAACTTCTCCGCCTGCGCATAATCCGCCGTTGTAAGCTGCTTGCCTTGCGCCAGTCCACTTGTTGTGAGACAGCACCCCACTAAAATTCCCGCGACCGCCAACATCCTCTTACCCACAAACATGCACCAAGCCTCCGGATACTTCACACTCTCTTCAACGTTGAAGGAATGACGTTAAGTCTACAGTTTGCGGCACACTTCGCGACAGTCGAGATGTCGCGATCCACCTCGCGGCGTGGAGCTAGTCGTCCCCATCCTCACCCTGGCGCAGCTTCCACAGCACCTGCCGCAGGACTCCCGTCCACACGGGCGCGTCGCTGGCGGTCAGGCTCATCCTCAAGACCAGCCGCCGAATCTGCGCCTCCTCGCAGTTGGCCGGATGCCGCTTGGTGTAGCCGGTCTGCTCCAGCACTTCGGTCAACAACAGGGTCATCCGTTCCACTTCACCTGCCAGGGCAGCCGTTGGAGCCGGCGTCTCCGCAGGCGCGCTTCTTTGTCGTACCAGCTCATAGAGGCAAACCGCCACTGCCTGGCCGAGGTTCATCGATGGGTGCCGGATGTCCTCGTGCTGCTGCATGGGGATCGTCAACAGCCAGTTGCAGTGGCTGAGCTCGTCGTTACTGAGCCCCGTCTTCTCCGAGCCGAACAGCACCGCGACCCGCCCACCCTGCCCCGCTGGCGCCAGCTCATTGCGAATTGCCTCAGCTGCCGCCGGCAGCGCATGCAGTGGATGCTGCAACGCCCTTTCGCCCACGGCCGTCGTCCCCACAACCAGCGTGCAATCTGCGACTGCCTCGGCAACGCTCGCGAACATCGTGGCTCCGGCCATCACCGCGGATGCGTCCACAGCAGATCGGGCGGTCTCGAACGGCACCGTGTAGTCATTCACCAGGCGCAGAGTGCGGAAGCCGAAATCATGCATCGCCCGCGCCACCGCACCGATATTGTTCGGGTTGCGCGCACGCACCAGCACCACGACAATTCGATCGAGTTCCAGTCCATTGGTCATCAGCTTCGATTCTAGGCGCGACAAGAAAAAGCGGCCGGCGAAGACATCCGCCGGCCGCTTCCTGCTGTTTGCTCTCTGCTATTTCTCGTGACTGCCGCCCTCAGCATGAGGATGCGCCTGGGTGTTGGCATTGTGCTTGTCGTTGTTGATCGATTGGCTGACGTTGTTCTGCCGCTGGTTGATCTGCTGATGCTCCTGGGCCGTCAGCTTGCCGCCATTGGCAGCACGGTCGTTTGCTGTTTCACGATTGATACTCGCCTCGCGGCCCTCGACGTTCCTAGTCTCCCCTGCCGTCATCTGGCCGGAGTGAACCCCTTGGGCTACGCGCTGCTGTTGATTTTCTGCGCGTGAGCCAACCCTGGGCAGAGCTGCATTCTGCGGACGACCGCCGTTGACCGAGGCCAGATTACCGCGATCGGCGCGTGCCATCTGCATATGGTTCTGCTGCTCGGCAGTGAAGGCGACGTGATTCTCCCGCGAGTACCCCATCTCCTGTGCGGATGCATGGGCCTGGATGCCGCCCGCGCCGCCGTTGAAGCTGGTACGGACGCCGACCATATTGCGATTGATGACCGTCCTGTCCTCATAGGTGTTGTGGATGATTGTGCGATTCACATTGAACACGGCGGTGTTATAGGCAAAGTGGCCGCCCTCCCAACGTCCGCCGCCAAAGCCGACGCCGCCGTAGCCGAAGCCGTAGTTCACGCCGCCGTAGAAGCCGACGTGCGGGCCCCAATACCCGGCGTGGAAGATATATGCGCTGCCACCCCATCCCCAATAGCCAGGCGTCCACAAAAGGCCGACAGCCGGCGGCTGTACCCAGACGCCCGGGACCCAGTAGTAGCCCGTATCGCCGTACGCCCAGTAACCGGGGTTCCAGAGATAACCATCTCCCGGGCAGAGCGGCTGCGTGTAGACAGGCAATACTGGCGGGGCAAAGCCGACGGAGATAAAGACGCCGGCAAAGGATGCTGCAGGTACGAGCGCAAGCGCTGCGCCCACAATACACTTTCGAATTATGTTAAAAGATCTCATGCATCTACCTCATGGAATGACATCACGGCAGTGTTGCCGGTCGAGTTAATCGGTCGAATAGGCCTGCGTGATCGCCCTTTCGAATGTACCCCTATGGAAACACACACTCGCTTCGGAAGTTTCCAATTTTTCTATCTGGACTCACGGATTTGCTACAACTTTCGTTACACGTTCTAGTTCGAAGCACCACAAATTGAGTCCTCTCGCGGTCAAACGTCGCCGGATCAATTTAAAATGCGGCGCTCATCTACACTCATAGTTCATGGTCCCGCGGACTATGGAGTAAATTTCGAACTGCGGTTCGCACATGTGAGATGGTTACGACCGCAGATACTTTGGCAAGCGCGACAACTTTCTCGCTCACATCTTCGTTGACAAGAACTCCCGTCAAAACTGACCTTTCATCTTTCCTATGTCCGACGACTTCACCCAATTCGTTAAGCAACAGGCCGACATCGTCAAGATCGTCGGCGACTACGTGAAGCTGCGCAAGTCCGGCGCACAGAACTACACCGGCCTCTGTCCCTTTCACAAGGAGAAGACCGGCTCATTTTCGGTGAACGCCACCCACGGCTACTTCTACTGCTTTGGCTGCCACGAGAAGGGCGACGTCTTCACCTTCGTGATGAAACTCGAAAGCATTAGCTTTCCCGAGGCGATTCGCGTCGTTGCGGCCAAGTGCGGCATCCCACTGCCCAAGCGCGAGTTCAGCTCTCCCGAAGAGGCGCGCGATGCCGGGCTGAGACGCCAGCTCATCGACATCCACGAGGCCGCAACCCAGTACTTCGAAGCCAGTCTGAAGCGCCCCGAGGCCGCCCGCGCCCGCGAGTATCTAACCGGCCGTGGCGTCGGCGCCGACACCATCGCCAAGTTCCGCATCGGCTATGCCCCCGACGACTTCAACCACATGCGCGAACAACTCGGCAAACATTTCAGCGAAGAAGTGCTGCGCGCCAGCGGCCTCTTCAGCGCGAAGGAGCAGGCTGACGGCACGCAGGGCTCCATGTACGCCCGCTTCCGCAAACGCATCACCTTCCCCATCGCCAACGAACAGGGCAAGACGATCGCCTTCACCGCCCGCGCGCTCGACAGCCAGGACGAAAAAGGCCGCGACATCGCTAAATACCTGAACTCGCCTGAGACCGCGCTCTACACCAAGGGTCAGGTCCTCTTCAACCTCGACAAGGCCAAGGCCGACATGCGCGCTCACGATTTTGCGCTGCTGGTTGAAGGCCAGATGGACTGCATCTCGGTCTACATGGCCGGTGTTCACAATGTTCTTGCTACCTCGGGCACGGCCTTCACGGAGATGCAGGTCCGCCTGCTCAGCCGCTTCACCAAACGAGTCGTCGTCAACTTCGACCCCGACCAGGCCGGCGCCAATGCCGCGGAAAAATCGATCGCTCTGCTTACCGAGGAGGACTTCGAAGTAAAGGTCATCGCTCTTGAAGGCGGTCTCGACCCGGACCGCTTCGTTCGCGAGCAAGGCATTCAGGCGTATATGGCCGCACTGCGCGGTGCGAAGCGCCACTCCGACTACCTCATCGACCGCGCCCGTCAGCTCTTTCCTGCGCGTACCGCCGACGCCAAGGTCAAAGCGCTGAACTTTTTGCTGCCCCACATCCGTCGCATGCCCAACCGCATTCAGCGCGACGAGTTCGCCGCCGATGCCGCCCAGAAGCTTGGCATCGACTCCGCGATTCTGCGTCAGGAGTTGAAGCAGGCTGCGGCACAGCGCGTCGAAAGCGTCCGCGCCCACACCAGCGACCCCGCCAGCGAGACCGAGCGTGTGCTGCTGCGCGCTCTTGTTCTACCGGAGAACGACCCGGCCCGTATCCTCGCCGCCGAGCAGCTTGCTCAACACCCCGAGTGGTATGAGAACCTGCCCGCTGCGGCAATCCTCGAGTCACTTGCGAACGCTCCTGCTCCGCCCAACCCGCTCGACGCCGCTCCCGATCAGCAAAGCCGCGTCCTTCTCGCCCGGGCGCTGCAACACGCCGACGATCCCGCCTCTTCCAATACGCGAGAGCAGCCCGTCACCGAGCAAGTGGAAAACGCACTCCACACCCTGGAGCACCGACACCTTGAACGCCGTCAACGCGAGGTCCGCGCGCTCATCGCAGAGGCGGATCGACGCGGAGACCAGGAGATGCTGCTCCAACTCACGGCGGAAAAACTTCAGATCGACCGCAAACTTCGCCAGCACTGACGCGCCTGTTTGAAAAGCCGAACGTTAGGTAGCCCCAGGCAAGCCGATTAGACTCAAGACAGATCCGACACGCAAGCATGAGCATGGACAGTTCCACAAAGCGACGGCTGCTCCTCGGCTTCATCACCAATTGGATCGGGAAGCTCTCCACCACGATCATCCAGTTGATCCAGGTGCCGGTGTTCCTCCACTTCTGGAGCGTCCCCCTCTACGGCGAGTGGATGATCATCAACTCCATCCCGGCCTATCTGAGCTTCAGTAACGCCGGCTTCGGCAGCGTCGCGGGCAACGAGATGACCATGCTGGTCGCGCGTGAGGACCGCGAAGGGGCGCTGCGCGTCTTTCAAAGCTGCTGGTGGTTGATCGCCATCATCTGCACCGCAACCTTCGTTCTGCTCAGCGGAGGGCTCTACTATCTTCCCGCAGGCCGTCTCCTCCGGCTCACCGCCATCGGCGAGTCCGACACCAAGTGGATCATCTTCTATCTGGGCGTCTCGGTCCTGCTGGGCCAGCTCGAACAGCTTCTGCAATCCGCCTATCGCTGTATCGGCCGCTACCCGTTCGGCACCTTACTTAAGAACACGCTATCCTTCAGCGCCTTTGCCTGCATGATCGTCGCCGTAGCTCTTGGCGCAGGCGTGCGCACCACGGCTCTCGTCTTCGCCACGGCCAACATCGCCGGAACGATTATCTTCAGCAGCTTCGTCATTCACGACATTCCCTGGATCAGATTCGGCTGGCAAAACGCCAGTTTCGCCGAGATCCGCAAGCTCGCCCGGCCGGCCATCGCCTTCATGGGCTTTCCGCTGGGCAACGCCTTGAATCTGCAGGGAACGCTGCTGGCGGTCGGCTACGCGCTTGGGCCCACTCAAGTCGTCATCTTCGGCACCGCGCGCACGGTCTCCCGCGTCGCCTTACAGATGGTCGCTATGGTGAACAACACCTTCGAGCCAGAGCTGTCGATCGCCTATGGCGCGCGTAACTTCGAGTTGACCCGGACGCTGCTTCGGCGGGCCTGCCAGCTCGCGCTGGTCGTCGCCTTCGTGATCGTTGTTGCCATGATGACGGTCGGCCCGTGGTTCCTCACCCACTGGACCGGGGGACACGTTCCGCCCAGCCGGCCGCTCCTGAGTATCCTGCTTGTGGTCGTCGTCTTCTATGCCCTGTGGTCCACCAGCTCCACCCTGATGACTTCGACCAACCAACACCAGAGACTGGCGACGTATTACGTCATCGGCACCAGCCTCAACTGCATCCTTTGCTATTTCCTGGCCCGTTCCTATGGTTTGCTCGGAGCGGCATCGTCGCTGCTGGTCTCGGAGCTGGTGATGAATCTCTACGTCGTTCCGGCGTCCCTGCGGATCTCCCGCGACACCCTCCCCGCCTTCCTCGCCAGCATGCTGCACTATCCGCCGTCCCTACGCCCAGGCCTGCTGCTGGGTCGCATCCGAAGGTCGAAGCCAAACCTCGAAAGCTGATTGGTTCAAGCTACCTCCAGCTAGAATCAAGGCTTATGCAGCGTTCCCAGGCTGCCTAAGCCTGCATGGCAGTAAAGTAGCCCCGAAACTTGGGTTACGAGTCTTTTTTCCTTCTAAAACGTCTAATCTTTGTGGTATTCTGTGATTCGCTGGGGACGTGTGCCTTCGAATGCCCTGACCTTTAGGGTCATCGGGCTTGCCAACGCGGTCTAAACCGCAATCTGCTCCCTGCTCATTACGCAACAACCAAGGGATTTGTCCGCCTGAATACCATTATGTAAGACCTGGCGGCATCCCATATAACAGAATTTTTTCGCAGGAGTGCGCACAGCCGTGGCTGAAGAAATTGATAAGTACGAAGACGACATAGACAAGCTCATCGATACAGGGAAAGAGAAGGGATATCTCACCTATGGCGAGGTCAACGACCTCCTGCCCGGTGATATCACCACCCCCGACGACCTCGATGATCTTCTCACCACCATCAACACACAGGGCATCGATGTCCTCAATGGCGAAGGCAAGTTCGGCGGCGACCGCGACAAGTACGAGCCCGAGGCCGGCGAAGAGTCCGACGACGTAGAACTCGACCTCTCGCCCGGAACGCTGGAGAAGACCAACGACCCCGTCCGCATGTATCTGCGCGAGATGGGCACCGTTCCCCTGCTCACCCGCGAGGGCGAAGTCGAAATCGCCAAGCGCATCGAGCGCGGACAACTCCGCGTCATGAAGGCCATCTCGCGTTCGCCTATCGTCATCCGCGAGATCGTCGGCCTGGGCGAAGACCTCCGCCGCGGCGTTCGCAACATCAAGGAAGTTGTCACCTTCGACGAAGAAGAGCTCACCGAAGAGATCCTGCAGGCTCGCGTTCGCGCTACCGCGGGACGCATCGACGTGATCGTCAAGCACCAGAAAAAGGTGCAGGTGCTCGAAGAAAAGCTCGCCGCGCCTGTCGGCAAAGACGCCAAGGCCAAGGCGAAGGAGACCCGCAAGGTTCGCTGGCTCATCGGCCGCGAGCATGTCTACATCAACCGCATCGTTCGCGAGCTGAAGTACACCAACGGCGAGAAGAAGCGGCTGCTCGACAAGGTCAACAAGACCGTCGACGTGATGCGGACCCTCGAACGCCAGATCAAGACACTCGACGCCAAGTTCGACGCCTCGAAGTCCGAGGAGCTGCGCAAGGAGTACCGTCGCCAGCAGAAGAACTGCCGCACCGATCTCGAGCGTGTTGAAGCCGACGCCGGTATCTCCATCGCCGACCTCAAGCGCACCCAGCGCGAGATGATCCAGGGCGACATGGACGCCGAGCGCGCCAAGCGTGAGCTCATCGAAGCCAACCTTCGCCTCGTCGTCTCCATCGCGAAAAAGTACACCAATCGCGGTCTCCAGTTCCTCGACCTCATTCAGGAGGGCAACATTGGCCTCATGAAGGCTGTCGACAAGTTCGAGTACCGTCGCGGCTACAAATTCTCGACGTATGCCACATGGTGGATACGTCAGGCCATCACCCGCGCCATCGCGGACCAGGCCCGCACCATCCGCATTCCCGTGCACATGATCGAGACCATCAACAAGCTCATCCGCACCTCGCGTCAACTGGTGCAGGAGCTTGGTCGCGAAGCATCGTCAGAAGAGATAGCCAGGCGCATGGACATCCCTGTCGCGAAGGTCCGCAAGGTCCTCAAGATCGCCCAGGAGCCTATCTCCCTCGAAACCCCCATCGGAGAAGAGGAAGACTCGCACCTCGGCGACTTCATCGAAGACCGCATGGCCGTCTCCCCGGCGGACGCCGTCATCAGCGTCAACCTCAAGGAGTACACCTCGCAGGTCCTCCGCACCCTGACCCCGCGTGAAGAGCGTGTGATCAAGATGCGCTTCGGCCTCGAAGACGGCAGCGAGCACACCCTCGAAGAGGTCGGGCAATCTTTTCAAGTGACCCGCGAGCGCATCCGCCAGATAGAGGCCAAGGCTCTCCGCAAGCTCCGTCACCCCAGCCGCAGCCGCAAGCTGAAGGCCTTCGTCGACGGCGTCAAAGATATGTAAGCAAGGACATGTAATCTGCATCTCATCGGCCACGTTCTTCGCATATCCTGCGCAGAACGTGGCCTTTTTCTCGTTCAGGTCCTTCCCACAGGAACGATCTCCTCGTAGTTCAAGCCCATCTATTGATTACGTGCCAATCGGAGTTTCTTCCAGCGAAAATCAGATGCGATACTAAGCCAGCTACTTTCTCTTCACTATGAACAATTCGACCCTTCGCAAGATCGCGATCATCTATCCCTTGCTCCTGATTTTGTGTGGCATCGGCTACGCAAAATACGATAGCTACAAGATCGATGGGGACGCTGTGGCCTTCATGGACATCGCCGACGCGATCCGTACTCACAACTTTTCTCTCGCCGTAAACGGCTATTGGAATCCAGCCTATGCGGCCGCCCTCGCCGTTGGCGAAACCATCGCGCATCCCTCCCGATGGAACGAGCTGCAGACCTTTTATTGGGTGAACTTCTGGATCTTCGTCGGCTGCATTCTCGCATGCGTCTATTTTGTCCGCTCTCTGCTTCTGCTCCGCGAACGCTTCCCTTCCGATGCGCCGACACTGCCCGCTCTTTCGCCCGCTGCCCTTCTACTCGCATCGCTGGCTATCCTCTTCTACAGCTTCCAACGCGAGCTCTCCCTCGGCGCCGTCCGTTCCGACTCGCTTCTGCTGTTCTTTTTCTTCTTCGCCGCCAGCTTCCTGCTTCGCCTCCAGAGCGGAGGCCGCTTCATCTACTACCCGTTGCTGGGACTGGCACTCGGACTCGCCTATCTCACCAAGTCTTTTGCCTTCCTCCCCTCGGGATTTTTGCTTGCCGCTGTCTTCATCTTTGCTCTCACCCGGAAATCCCCACGACGCGGACGCATCCTCGCAGGCGCTCTCGCTGCGGGATTCGTCTTCGCCGCGGTTGCCGGTCCCTACATCGTCGCGATCTCAAAACAGCGAGGCCGCCCGACCACAGGCGAATCCGCACGACTCAACTACAGCTTCTTCATCGACAACACTGCTCGTTGGCACGAATGGCACTCCGGCGACCTCGGCCACGCTACCGCGAACTTCAAACATCATGAGCAGCTCATCGTCGACTCTCCTCCCGTCTACTCCTTCGCGCTACACCCCATCGGCACCTACCCCCTCTGGTTCGATCCCTCCTACTGGACTGACACCATCCAGCCAAGGTTCTATCTCAAGGGTCATCTACTTCGCTTCGCGCGCAACTCGGTAGTCCTCATCCGCTTCCTCGTCGGTCATCTCGAATCCCTTGTTCTTCTAGGCGTCCTTCTATTAGCTGGCTGTTTCGTCGCCAGGCAGCGAGCTTCATGGCTGCCGTTACTTCCCGTCCCGCTGTGGGGATTGCTGATGCTCTGCATCTACTTCCCCATCGATTTTCAGGATCGCTACCTCACGACGGCTCTACTCTTCGTCATCATCCCTGTGCTCGCGATGCTCCGTCGATCTGCGAGCGGCTATACCGGGGAGGTCGCCACCGCACTGGCAGTTCTGCTCGCCGCCCTCACGCTCGCGGATGCCGCCAGCGATCTCGGCCAGCGCCGCCGAATGCTCAGCGTGACCGGCTATCCCCGCGGAGCCTACAGCACCGAGATCTACCCTGCGGCCAAAGGTCTTACAGATCTGGGCATTGCTCCCGGAGAAACGGTAGCCTGCTTTGGGGAAAAGGCCTGCTACGTTGACCAGTACTGGGCCCGCATCGCTGGAACTCAAATCCGAGCGGAGATCGAGACTCCCGAGGGCCAGGATCCAGCAGAGTTCTGGAAGTCGCTCACGAACAAATCAGCGGTGCTCGATGCACTCCGAGCGAATCAGATCTCCGCTGTCGTCGCAGTGTTTACCCCTTCGGCACACATCCCCGAGGGCTGGCGGCAGTTAGGCAACAGCAATTTCTACGCCTATCCTTTGACCGCGCCCTCTCGTTAAATCCATCCATTTTGAGCCGAAGAAAATTCCGCAGAAGAATTTCTTACGGTTGTTTCAAACCCTTACCCTGCCATACCGGAACCGACAGATAGATCATCCGCTTGATCTCCTTTCGTCCCCGCGCCACCGAGTCGAGCACCAGGCCGCACACGAGGGACAGGAACGACAGGAGCATCAGCCCGGTCGATAGAATCGCCGTTGGAAAACGTGGCACCAGATGCGTCCGGTGAAACTCCACAAAGATCGGGATGCTCAAAACAATCGCCGTAAGGAACAAAATCAGTCCAACCACAGAGAAAAACATCAGCGGCCGCTCATCCTTCACCAGCATCACAATCGTCCGCAGAATCCGCAGGCCATCCGAGTAAGTGCGCAGCTTGGACGCGCTTCCCTCTGGCCTGTCCTTGTACGGCGTTATCATCTCACCGATCGGCATACCAAGTTCCAGGGCATGGATCGTCAACTCGGTCTCAATCTCGAAACCCGACGATAGTGCCGGAAACGACTTCACGAAACGCCGGCTGAAGACCCTGTAGCCGGACAACATGTCCTTGATCCTGCTGCCAAACGCCCAACTGACCAATCCGGTCAGCACCGTGTTCCCCATCCGATGCCCTCGCCGGTACGCTGCCGCAATCTCCGTCACCCTCGTCCCGTTGAGCATGTCCAGCCGCTCTTCCAACAGTTGTTGCACCATCGGGCGCGCGGAGTCAGCCTGATACGTATCATCTCCATCTACCAGCACATAAACGTCTGCCTCGATATCCGAGAACATTCGGCGGACAACATTGCCCTTCCCCTGTAGCGGCTCGTGGAACACCCGCGCGCCTGCCGCAGTCGCCAGCTGCACCGTCTGGTCCCGTGAGTTGTTGTCATACACGTACACGGTCGCATCAGGCAGCGCGGCCTTGAAGTCGTTGATTACCTTTGTGATTGCTGCCTCCTCGTTATGACAGGGGATCAGCACAGCAATCGACGGCGAACTCATCTCTGGGAGACTCTCCACGAGCTTCAGCCTACCAGATGCCCTACAGCAAATTCCGCGACGGCAAGGTCATCCACGAGACACAGTACTTCGCAGACCCCGTCGAAGCCCCATCATGGCGAACTCAATGGGTTCAGAAGATGCCGTAACGCCGTACATGCGATTTTAATCGCCAGCTACGCAGCCCGAATCGGAGCAGGTGGCACCACGACCTCAACATCCCCCGTCGCCACGTCGTAGACAAGACCCGAAACGAGCCACTTGCCTAGCAACACGGGAATCGTGCGTAGCAGAGCAACGTCGGCAGCAACCGCTGCGCGCGGATCGCCAACCGCTTTTCCCTTCAGATCCGCTTCCTGAATCTGGAAAAAATGCGCCAGCTTCGCGGGATCGCCCACAAGCCGAGTGATGCCGCAATCAGTATGCTGAAGCACGATCAGGTGAAACTCCCCGCCCCCGCCCGCTACTACTTCGAGAACCTCACCGATCCGCCCCAACAGGCCCATCTGCTCCAACAAACCCGGGGTGATTCGACCGCCGATGTTACGCAACACCAGCGCCTCGCCCGGTTCAATTCCAAGTACATGAGCAGGATCCACACGCATATCCGCGCAGCCGATGATCATTGCTTTTAAATTCGGCGTCGCCAGCGGAAGCGACGGCATCAGCGTGCCTGCGGAGACCTGTTCAACTGCAAAATCTTTATTGCGTTCCAACATCGAGTCGAGATAGTTCACCTTGATTTCTCCTCGAGAAACACTCTTATCCCATCCACTGATGTGCCAGCCGCGCCCACCATCCGGGTGGCCGAGGATACATCCATGTCACCCACGCATGCCAGATGACGATACACGAATCGCCACTTTGTAGACTCTGCGCACACGGCCGCCCACAATCCAGTCGCGCAGCACCCCCAGTCACTGCAGCGCGTCGGCACAGAAGAACATGTCGTTAGGCGTGCGCTGCCGGTACAAAACCATCACAGCCGCTGATCGGCGACACCTTCAGGTGCAGCGCGGCATGCTTCGGGTGACCGCATTCATCCAGCAACTTCGCATCGGCTTTCTTGCTTGAAAGGATCGTCACGAGCGCCGAACTCTTCGCATGATGCTCGCCAAAGTGATTACATAGTCCGCATTGTCCACTGTGAACTGCCTGCATGGCGTCCTCCTGGTTGCTATTGATAAGAGCTATCCCGAGCCCCGGATCGTTGCCTCGAAGCCGCGATGGTCGCAACTCTACGCCCGTGGGAAATCCCTGTAAATTACGACCAATCGAGTCGCAGACCGACCTTGACTCTTGAAGACTCGATCAACCACATAACAAACGGAACCGCTGTTCTTTAATGCGCGTATACCTTCTAGATTTATCCGCGAGGAACGATACCATGTATCCCACCGACCCCATCTACACCGCCAATATGAACGGCCAGCAGCGCGCCTGGTTCTACGCCGAGTACGAACGTGCTCGCAAAGATGAGATGGTCGGGTTCCTGCTCGCCCTCTTCCTTGGCTGCTTTGGTGCCCACCATTTCTACCTTCGCCGAAACACAGCCGGCGTTATCTATCTCCTCTTCTTCTGGACGGGTATCACCGCCATCCTCGGACTCATCGAGTGCTTCTTCATGCCCTTCCGCGTCCGCCAGTACAACGCAGCCCAGGCAATGTATATTGCCAGCCAGATCCTCGCCTCCTCGACGACCGCATCGCATTCGGCCACCGTCTCTTGTCCCGCTTGCTCGCACGTCAACGAACTCGGCGCAATCTTCTGCCGCCACTGCGGATCCGCGATCGGCGGCAACAACCACCTTGCCACGCAGCCTGTGGTTTAGTTACTGCCCCAACAGGCCAAAGAGCTGGAGCCAATCCCCCTCCAGCCAGCTCTGGTCATAGCGGAAACAGAAAAAGGGCCCCACGTGGGACCCTTTCCATTCAACTCCCGCATCAGCATCTCGCCGAGCGTAGAAATCGCCAGCTACATATTGGTATGGCCGCCGCGCATGTCCTCGTTGAAGGTCGGCTTGATGAACGCAAGCGCCTGCGCCATCTCCGTGACGTATTGCGTGCGGTGCCCCATCAAAGCCTCCGTCGGCGTGGCGTATTCCGTATCAGCCGCCAGCCGGATCAACCCCTCTCCTGCGAGCAGCTCCGCCGTCTTCTTCAACTCCGCCACGGTCGTATTCAGGTACTGTGCGTCTCTCGGATCCATCACCCACACCGGCTTCCCTTCGCCCAGCACACCCGAGAGCCAGAAGATCTTGGCCGCCAGGTACTCCTGCCGCTGCGGCTCCTTGGTGTCGTTGAAGTTGAATTTTTTCTGCCACGGGCTGTAGTACCGCGTCGTCACCGGCACCGGCTGCCGATTGCCGCTCTTCACCAGCTCCAGCTGTCCCTGGTCCATCGTCTTCCGCACCGCGTTGTAGATGAAGCCCTCTGCGAACGGCTGCTCTGGCGCCTTCACGATCTCTGCGAACGTCACCGTCATCGACGCGGCGATCTTTGCATGGAGTGGGGCATGCACCGAGCTCGGCTCGCCATCCTCCAGCCGCACCTCGCCATGCACAAGGAAAGTATCCGCGCCGGAGCTCGAAGCGTGGAACGGCCAGGTAAACTTCTCGAAGCTTAACGGCAGGCCATGCAGGGTAAGGTAGCAATCCGGCCGCGGATTCTTCAACCGCTTCGCCGCCTCCGCCAGGTAGACCCCCACCTCCGCCAGCAGGTCCGCCCGACTGAAGTCGAATCTGTCGCTTAGCTCAAGGACCTGCGTCTTTGCCGTGTCGCCTGCCAGACCAAGCTTGAACCGAGTCGTCGGATGACCGGAAAAATCCTCTCCCACCTCGCTCGAAATTACCACCAGCCCGGCCGCCTTTGCCGCCGCTTCCACCTGTCCTGCCAATACCGCCTGTGTTCCCATGCTCATCTGCCTGTATCTTCCTTTGAGTTTTCCTTGTCCTTCTATTTTACGACCCATCGCAATTCGCGTTTTATCAAGGTAGAAATTTCCAACCTCGTGCCAGGAATCTGCATCTATGGGCTCCGCGCGACCGCCAATAGGCTCCTCTCGGTCATATTTACAGATAACTTTTGCGAGGGCAGTTGAAAAAGACAAAGCCTTTCTCTCCGACTGTGCAAAGTTTTGCCCTTTCTTCAAATGGTGCACATGGAATGAAAACCTAAGTTACTCTTTCTGCTCGTCGAACGTACGACTTCAGAGCCGACTCGTTTTGGCTATCTACCTGCTCTTATCCTTGCCAAGAACGGCTGTCCACGAAATCTATCTGTCCTCGGGAGACTCACATAAATGAATCTTAAAAATATAGCTCTAATTACTTTGTTGGTTATTGGTTCCGCTTCTGTGGCCAAAGCAGATTCAATCACCGGTGGAATCGGCATCGGCGGCGGCGTGTCACAACCTTGGACCAGCACAACTGTCTTCTTCAATAGTCCCGCGGTTGTTACTAGTACAGTCGGCGACTTTACAGCTATCCCGCTGTTTTCGCAGGTCACCATGGCTAGCAGCTTCGACTACGCCATCACAACCCCAGAAAATGTTGTCATCTTCACCGGCCCTGACGGAGCTGAGCTTATCGTCAACCAAGTTACATCTTCCGTTTTACACGATGGTACAAGTGTGGTGATCGACGGCGTCGCGACGCTGGATCTCACCGGTTTCGATCCCACAGTCGGCAACTTCACCATTACTGCCTCGAACAACGGTGGAGCACTTTCGTTTGAGGCCACCGCCGCCGCCGCCGCTACCCCTGAGCCAGCCTCCCTAGCTCTCTTCGGCACCGGCTTGCTCGGTATCGTTGGAATCGCACGCCGCAGGCTCAGCGTCTAGCGCTTGCATCAACTCGAAGTCGGGGGCCGAATCTGGCTCCCGAGTTCCTTTTTAAACATTGTCCTCACCTTCTGCCGTTCTTCCAATCTCACGCGTAGATCGCCGCGGCGGGATTTTGTTCGCCACCCTGATTCCGTAGAGGCCGTGACCGGCATCGGCATCATCGCCCGAGCAAGACTCAAAGCTTTTCCCTCTAACTGTGCAAAGTTTTGCCGTTTTGCCTAAATGATGCACTTGAAATGAAAACCTAAGTTACTCTTTCTGTTCGTCAAACCTACGACTTCAGCGCTGACATGTTTTGGCTATCTACCTGCTCTCACCCTTACCAGGAACGGCTGTCCACACGATCTATCTTTGTCCTCGGGAGACTCACAAAATGAATCCTAAAAACATTGCTCTAATTACTCTGTTGGTCATTGGTTCCGCTTCTGTGGCCAGGGCCGACTCCATCATTTCAATTAATGGTGCCGACTCGTACACCTCCACCACACTCACTCTTAGCGGCCGGGGAAATGTCCAAGGCATCTCGACCGGCGTCTTCAGTGCCTTTGGAGACTGCACGGGTTGCATCCTTCTGAACACGTCTCCACTTAACTTCACCACACCAATCACAGGCGGGCCAATCGAGATATTCCAGGTCCTTGAAGGTGGCCAGGACGTTGCCGTATACTTGAACAACATCGACCCCGTTAACAGCGGCATCGGTGCCGGCGGCAACCTCACAATTATGGGACATGCCACCGTTGTCTTCAATGGCGATTTCGCGGACGAACTTCTTGGCACTCTGGATCTAACCTCACAAGGTGAGAACGAGCCGGGCGTTACCTTCTCCGCCAGCGCCACGGTAGCCCCTGAACCAGCTTCCCTCGCTCTCTTCGGCACCGGCTTGCTCGGTATCGTTGGAATCGCACGCCGCAAGTTCAGCGTCTAGCGCTGCATCACCTCGAAGTCGGGGGCCGAATCTGGCTCCCGAGTTCTTT
>Ga0209624_10001710_pt1 | contig 16961 bp, 16 predicted proteins | sample JacPinW_OM2H0_O1_FD_188565 | JGI IMG/M metagenome (GOLD analysis project Ga0209624, IMG submission 188565) | Forest soil microbial communities from Algoma, Ontario, Canada - Jack Pine, Ontario site 1_JW_OM2H0_O1 (SPAdes) (version 2) | ecosystem: Environmental > Terrestrial > Soil > Boreal...
GAGGCATATAACCGCGTCGACTCTCTGAGCGGTGTTGTCGCAAATCTCGACAACTACAAACAGCTGAGCGATGTGAGCGTCACCTTTGCCTTCGACAAGGCGGCCCTGACCGCCTCGGACAAGAAACAGCTTGACGACCTGGCGACTGGACTAACCAGCACACGCGGATACATCCTCGAGCTAACCGGCGGAACCGATTCCGTTGGCGATGCCGCCTACAACTACCAACTTAGCCAGCGCCGCGCCGATGCGGTGGCGAACTACCTTCAGACGAAGTACAACATCCCGCCGCACAAGTTTTATCTCGTCGGCATTGGTAAAGATCAGCAGGTGGCGAACGACAGCACCGCGGCTGGCCGTGCAAAGAACCGCCGCGTCGATATCAAGCTGATGACAAACATGGCCGATCAGCCGACTACCGCTTCGGCTCCGTCGCCCAACGGTCAGTCGTAACGTAACTCGTCGCACAACGAACAGCGAACTTGTAAACCCGCAAGAACGCTCTCTCAACGCAACGCGCCGGCATGCCGCTGGCGCGTTGTTTCTCTTTAAGCGGCGGCAGACTGGCAGAGTGAACGAGGCCTGCCAGTCCGCTCTGCAGCTGGTCCATCAGGTTTTCAGCTTGTGATACACGAGGCTCAGCAGTGCAGAAGCCAAGATCACCCATGCGAACTGATACCAGTAGAAGAACGGAAACCCCCACAGCGCCGGCGTTGCGCGGGCATACAGTCGCGGAAAGCACAATCCCAGATAAGGCAATACCAGGAGCAACAGCCATTTACTTCTGCGGCGCACTGGCTTGGCGTTGGTTTCAGCTACTGGCAGCATATGTTGCACAGCATAATGCATTCTTATTCCACAAGAAACCAGAGCAGGAAACTCGCACCCCGCATCGGGTAAAGTGGAGAGTATGGCGGTGCCCTCACCAGAACCTTCTCATGCTGTTCCCACCGGCGCAGACCCACTGGCGGAAGCCATTGCGATCATGGCCCGTCTCCGCGCCCCGGATGGCTGCCCCTGGGATCGCGAACAAACCTTCGACTCCATCAAGCGCCACACCCTGGAGGAGACCTACGAGGTCTTTGACGCCATTGAGCGCCGCGCTTGGCCTGACCTCAAGGACGAGCTCGGCGACCTCCTGCTGCAAGTGCTCTTCTACGCGCAGATGGCCTCTGAGGCCGGGCACTTCAATATCGACGAGGTCGCGGCCAATCTCAACGCCAAGCTCATCCGCCGCCATCCGCACATCTTCGCGGGGGCGCAGGTCGCCGACTCCGACGCAGTCCTGCGCAACTGGGAGCAGATCAAACAGGAGGAAAAGCAGGCCTCCGCAGCCTCACAAAGCTCCATGCTCGACGACGTTCCCCGCAGCATGCCCGCAATGCTGGAGGCAGGCAAGCTGGGCTCCCGCGCTGCGAAGGTGGGCTTCGACTGGCCGGACGCCGGGGGACTCTTCGACAAGCTGCAGGAGGAGATCGCAGAACTTCACGCTGAGATAGAGCGGCCGACCGAAGGACAATCCGCGCCTGCAATAGAAGCCGAGGTTGGGGACCTCCTCTTCACTGCCGTGAATCTCGCCCGTCATCTCAAAGTCGATCCGGAGTCTGCCCTCCGCGCCACCAATGCCAAGTTCCGCCGACGCTTCGCCGCGATGGAGTCCGCAGCGGGCAGTAGCGACGCTCTGGCAGCCTGCACGCCGCCGGAGTTGGAGAACCTCTGGAACCAGGCGAAGAACGCCACCTGCGAGCCACCAGCCCCATGAATGCACCCCCGAACGACGTGATCGACATCCGGTCCCTCAGCACCCTTGACCAATTTGAGCGTTGTGTTGCCCTGCAGATTGAGGTCTGGGGCTATAACGACGGCGACACGATTCCCCGGCGAATGTTCGTCGTCGCCCAGCGCATCGGGGGACAGGTCCTCGGAGCCTTCGACGGCGACACCATGATCGGTTTCGCCATGTCTTTGCCAGGCTATCGCGACGGCCGGTCGTACCTCCACTCACATATGCTCGCCGTATTGCCCGAGTACCGCAACGCTGGCATTGGCCGCCGCCTTAAGCTCGCACAGCGCGACGACGCATCTGCTCGCGGCGTCGAACTGATGGAGTGGACCTTCGACCCGCTGGAGATCAGGAACGCCCATCTCAACATTGCCCGTCTCGGCGCCATCGTCCGCCGCTACCAGCCCGATTTTTACGGTCCCTCAACATCCCCATTGCAGGGAGGCCTTCCGACGGATAGGCTGTACGCGGAGTGGTGGTTAGGCTCCCCCCGCGTTGCCAGTGTGCTGCGCGGAGAGGTGCAACATCCACAAATCGTCGAACGGGTTATCGTTTCCCAGGCCATCTACCAATGGAAGCAAGACGTCCAACAACGAGGCCTTGCGCAGGCTTTGCAGATCAGCGTCCGGGAGGCGCTTCAATCCGCGTTCCATCGTGGCCTTGCCGTCGTAGGCTACGAGCGGGATGCCGATGGCAACGGCTGCTATCTTCTCGGCCCCTGGGATGACCTCGCCAAATAAATAACTAAATAACGACTCAAAGAAAGGTTCTTGAAGATCAAGCTCTGAAACCCTGGACCCCACCAAAGCCGTCTCTATCCTCATACACCAGACTGTTGGAAAGACAGGAACGACCATGCTCAGCATAGACGCCATTCACCTGCGCGAGATCAACCTGCCGCTCGCCCACCCGTTTGAGACCAGCTTTGGCATCACTACGACTCGCCGTATCCTTCTGGTCGAACTCGAATCCGATGGCTTGACCGCCTGGGGCGAATGCGTCGCGGGCGAGCATCCCTATTTCAGCGACGAGATGATCGATACCGCCTGGATTGTCACGGAGACCGAACTCGCCCCCCGCCTGCTCGATGCCAACCTCGAAGGCGCCGGCGGCTGCGTCCACCTCTTCAAGCAGGTTCGAGGACATCGCATGGCCAAGGCGGCTCTTGAAAACGCAGTCTGGGACCTCGAGGCGCAGGTCGAACGCGTATCGCTGTCGAGGCTTCTTGGCGGCACACGCAGCGTCATTCCCTGCGGGGTCTCGATCGGCATTCAACCCTCGCCCGAGCAGCTCATGGACAAAATAACTACGGAGCTTGCCGCGGGCTATCAGCGCGTCAAACTGAAGTGCAAACCCGGCTGGGACAACCGCATCTTCGAGGCTGTCCGCGCCCGTTGGCCCGACATCACGCTAAGCTGCGACGCCAACTCCGCTTACCGCATGAGAGACTTCGACCACATCGCCACCTGGGACCAGTTCAACCTCCTCATGATCGAGCAGCCCCTCTGGTACGACGACTTTTACTTCCACTCCATGCTGCAGAAGCGCCTCGATACCGCCATCTGCCTCGACGAATCCATTCGCAATCGCCGCGACGCACTCGCCGCCATCGACATGGAGTCCTGTCGTATCATCAACATCAAAGTCGGCCGTGTCGGCGGCTTCAGCGAAGCCATCGCTGTACACAACGCCGCCGCAGAGCGGGGCGTCCCGGTATGGTGCGGCGGTATGCTGGAGACCGGCATCGGCCGCTCCCACAATATCGCCTTGTCCTCGCTGCCAAATTTCTCGCTCCCCGGCGACGTCTCCGCCTCCAGCCGTTACTGGACCGAAGACATCATCGAACCGGCCGTCAAGGTCAGCTCACAAGGTGAGATCGCCGTGCCAACCAGCGTCGGCCGCGGCTTCGAGGTGCGGCGCGACCGCATCGAGGCCCTTACAGTGCGCCGCCAGACACTGCACGCCAAGGCTCGAGTCACCGCCTGAGCTCCTACCGCCCAGGAAGCGGTGTATCCAGCAGCAGACGAATGGCGTCCTGATAACTCATCGGGGGGATCGTTTTGACGTTGCTTGCCTCTATATGAGAGTTCACGTTGAGAGTTTTGACCATCAGTGCGCGCACAGTCAGCTGCATCGAAAAGCTTGTGAAGATCCAGCGGTTCCCACCTGCGTTGGTCTGGTTCAGATCCAGCTTTCCTCCGGGATAGATGTGGGCGAGCATGCCCCACCCAAAGTTCACCCCGTGCGAGACCGTCCCTTCCATGCGGACCAGGTAATGCGTCTTCGCATCGATCCAGATCCTACCCTCCAGTCCGGTCAAGGCCTGGGCCTCCGTGTTCGGCGGAATGAACATCGGGTTTGGCTTGTAGTCGATCACAACTTCCGATGCGCCGCCGTTCGTGCCTGTTTGTGGTTGCCCCGGCGTGTAGCTGTAGAGTGCCGCATCCGGCATGAGCGGCACCAGTCTGTCAGCCATCTTTCTTTCGGATTCGCCATTTCTGACGTGCTTGAAGTAGGCTGACGGCGACGCAAGCATGTCGTTCAAACGCTGCCGCTCCAACTTATCCTGCTCCTCGGCCAGCGGCTTTCCGTCTTTCATCGTCAGCCGCGCGACGGTTCCGTCTTTGCTTTCAACGACGTCGCGGATCTGTTCGCCCTTCTCATTGACGGTACGCATTCGATATCGCAGATAGGAGTCTTTGTGATGCAGCGCCACCAACTCGTTCGCGGCTGCATCGACCGCCCATGAGCGTGCGGGTACCCCCAATATTGCCGCTGCCTCTGCATCTTTCGTTGTCGCGCTGGCCTGCGCCGTCGCCCCCGAGCCTGCGGAGACTACCGCCGCCAGAAGTGCCGCGCATCGCAACAGCCTCATGCCATGCCGCCGCGTCATAACGGCTGGCGTTCTGCGAAGCTGGGCTGCCGCAACAGACGGCGTGACACAACTTCACACACTCTCAACCCTACTGATTCCAATCCCCACTCCTCACACTGTCTCTACAGGCTCTTCTGCCATCTTACGTAAGACGCCTGAATCGATCCAAAGTTTGGTCGGGTTGCCTCGCGGCACGCGCTTGGGTATAGTTCGGGCAAGACCCACCCGCAGCCGACAAGGTCTTTAGGAGAACAAAATCGTATGAAGCCAGCAGAGGGTTCCACCGTCATTGGTAAGTCCGTCGTCATCCGGGGAGACCTCTCCGGTAACGAAGACCTGTACTTAGACGGAGACATCGAAGGGACCATCACACTCACCGACAGTCAGTTGACCGTTGGGCCCAACGCGCGCATTCGCGCCGACGTCAGCGTCCGCGACGTCGTCGTATTTGGCCATCTCACCGGTAACGTCCAGGCCACTGGCCGTGTCGACCTGCGGCAGTCCGCCATCGTCAGCGGCGATATCCTTGCCGGAAGGCTCTCGGTCGAAGAGAGCGCCATCCTCAAGGGTAAGGTTGAACTCAAGGGCTTCGTGGAAGGCAAGGTAAACTCAACCAGCGCATCCGCCGGGACCGCGGAGGGTGCCAGGACAGGGGCGTCTCTCTTCCCCCCGACCCAGGCCTAGGACAGAAAAGGAAGCGAGCGTATGCGCAGCCTTTTTGGCAGCAGTAACAACCCAGCCACAACCCGTGGATCCGATGCCAGCCGCGTTAACCGCCATTCGAGCGGATGGAACGAGTTGCTCAAACATCTGCGTGCGAACGACTCGCTTCGCGTTCTCGACATCGGCCCAACCTCCTCCTCCAACATCAACTACATCACCAACCTCGGCCACAGCATCTACATGGCGAACGTGGTCGAAGAGGCGTCGAAGCCAGAGTGGCAGGTGCCGGCAGAAGAGGGCGAACCGGCCGGCTTCGACGTGGAAGGCTTCCTTGAGGCCAACCTCAACTTCTCCGGGCGCATGTTCGATGTCGTCATCCTTTGGGACACGGCCGACTATCTTCCCGAGCGGCTGCTGGAACCGGTATTCTCGCGCATCCACCAGGTCCTGCAGCCAGGCGGATTGATGCTGGCGTTCTTCCACGCGACAGCTACCGGGGAGACGAGCTTCTGCCGCTACCATCTCACCGACAGCGATGTAGTAGAGATGCAGCGGGCAGGGAACTACCCGTTAGTGCAAATCTACAGCAATCGGAAGATTGAGAATATGTTGAGTGAGTTCAGCGGCTATCGGTTTTTCCTGGCCAAAGATAGTCTGCGCGAGGTCATCGTAACCCGATAGCCCATCCTGTGGCCCATACACTTACAACAACCGTCAATACAAAAAAAGCGCAAGTGCCAGATCGGTGGCACTTGCGCTTTTCTCCGCTGTGAGAAATTAGCCCTTCGCGTTTTGCTTCCTGCGCTCAGCCCAGCGCTTTTTCATCGCGTCGGCGATGCGTTTGCGGCCCTCCGGGCTTAGCTTGCGCTTGCGAGCCGGCGCTGCTGGTGTTGCTGCGACGGCACTGTTCTTGGTTCCCTTCGGGCGACCTCGTCCGCTGCGAGCAGCAGGCGCGGTAGTTCCAGCCAGCAAGGCGCGCGCCTGTTGCAACTTTGATATCTGGGCATCAATCTCGGTGATAATTCGGCTAACTTCCACGTGTTACCTCCAGTTGGAAAGCAATAGATCCAGTCACTTGGTCTCGGTATCGGCGGCAGCCGAAGGTGTTACTTGCCACTTATGACGATACAGAAGCAACTATCATCTAGCAAATAAAATGTAAGTCACGCGATTATTTTGTCTGGATCGAACTAACTTCATCCTCTGTTTTTCCCGGGCCGATCTGCGGTGCGCGAATGGAATATCCGGGGCCGGCCTCGTCCATCTCTTCGTGCCGCACGCTGCCCAGGCCGCGACGATTGTTTGTCTCATCAATACACTGCTGCAGACCTTTCAGCGTAGCTTGCTTGTCTCGAGCAAACTCGGTGGCCAGACGAGTTAGCGCATAGGTCAAAATATCGCTATGGTGCAGGTCCTGCATGTCCGGTGCGCGTCGCAGGTTGAGCCAAAGTCGATGAAGCAACTGCACCTCATGAGGCTCAATCGTCGGCGTATGTGGCCCAATGTGAAAGCTGAGCGACGCTCCATCCGGTTTGACAACGTAGAAAGTAAACTGCCGCTTCGGTTCAGGCAACGCCTCCCAGGCCTGTCCGACATGGTAAGCCTGCTCTTCCGCCGTGAGCTTCGTCGATAAGCCAGACACCACAGCCGCAGCATCCAGTGAGTTAGCCGTCTGCACCAGCGCCGCAAAAATATCTCCAGCAGGAACTACCAGCAGCGAGATATGTTTTCCAAAGCTTTCGGCAACCGACACCGCCTTGGTAAAGAGCATCTGTTCATGTTCACTGAATAGCTGCTCCGACGCATCCACGTACTCCGGGCCGCCCGCGCCCATCATTCGCGCTGCAAGCACGACCAGGTCCTGATCATCTGTATTGGTATGGGTCAGTGCCCACTTCAGCGCAAACGGCGCGGCGGAGTCTCGCATCGTGACCACGACGGCGCCGGGACGAATATCCAGCGCTTCCCGCCCGACGGTCTCCGGGTGCTCCAACTGAAAGTGTTCCTTCATCTGCCTGGTTGTTATATCGTGCCGCCGCTTATTGTCTCGCTCCGATAACGAGAAGATCAAAAAGAAAGCAGCGGCAAAGATAACTCCACTTACCGTAGCTACTGATTTTGTAAATAGATTCACAATCGCCGTCGTGAGCAGAACCAGAAAGACCGAAAGTAGACCAAGCGGTATCTCCGTCTTACCGATACGAATGTTCAGCGGAACCTTCCATCCCCGTTCCCCTTTATACTTCCACCGCAGTACCAGCATCGCCAGGGCATTAAAAGTGAAGCTCCATATCACGCCAAAGGCATAGGCTTCGCCCAGCATAATCACGTCGCCGCGACTTACTACGATCGTGAACATTTGCAGGCCTGCTACCAGATTCACAATCCGGTAACTCGTCCCGTACTTGCGTTGAGGCTTACGGAACCAGTCCGAAAGAACGCCATCTTCGGCCACTCGCATTAGAACGCCGGTAGAGCCCACAATCGCCGTGTTGACCGCCCCGCCGAGAATAAGGAAGCCGACGATTACAACAAAGACCCGAAAGCCGATCCGGAATGCCAACGGTCCCACCATGTACATTGCCATTCCGGCAATCAGATTGTCGCGGTATAAGGGAACCCGCACAGTGTCGGGAATCAGCATGACAGCCAGCAGCGTACCTATGCCGGTAAAAACGAAGCTATAGATTGCAATGACAATGGCAGCACGCTTCAAATTCTTCAGCTTCGGGTGCTCGATCTCGCGGTTCACCTGCGCCAGCGACTCCTCGCCACTCATCGCCAGCACTGAGTGTCCAAACGCCATCAGCACGCCGAACAATCCCAGCGACCGCATGAATCCCGTGTGCTTCAAGAATCCAAGAGCGTCCTCGCTGAAGTGCAGATTGCTCGGCGTAGGCCACGGTGGCAGATGGGCTCCCACATGGATCGCCGAAAATATCCCCCATGAAAGTAAGATCACAACCATCACGGTCGTAATCTTCATCACCTTCAGGGCCTTATCGCTGGACTCTTCAATGCCCTTGGTGTTCTGCCACCAGAAGTAGATCGTGATCAGACCGGCGATCGCAGCGGAGGTTCCATCCACTGGCAGCTGCCGCGCCACTCCACTCGAGTGCATCACCAGAATCCGCATCCAGTGATGCGCCGCGCAGAGTCGCAACAGCTCATTCAACAACCCAACGATGTACTGCCCGGCCGACACTCCTGAAATAGGCCCGGTAAGAATGTAGTCGAACATCAATGCCGAGACGCTCAGCTTGGCGAAGGTACCGCCCAGCGCCTCCTTCACAATGCGGTACACCCCGCCGCGCGTGAACATGCTGCAGCTTTCGACGTACACTGACCGCACCGCAAAGCTGAACAGCATTACTCCCAGAATGAACCAGGGCGCAGCTTTTCCAACAGCCTCTTCCGCGATGCCGCCCGCATAGAAGGCCGAAGAGCCAAGGTCGTTCAACACGATCGCCGCTGCCCGCCAGAAAGAAATAAAGGTGAGCATGACCGAGGAGGCCACGACTAGCCGGACACGATTCGATTGCGGCTTATTGATAGTTTGCTTGGATGCCATTGTGGTTTGTGTTCAGTATTGCGCTCCCTCGCCGACATCGAATCGCTCCGATGTCACCCCGGCACCTCACCCCGGAGTGGAAGTCCGCTGCTGATAGCTAATCCTCGTCGCCCAGCAACTCCTTCAAGTCCTCTATAAAACTAACCACAATGACCACGACCGATCCTGCCATCCCAAGAAAGAAGAGTGGCACGACGATCTTCGCAACTCCTCGAATGATCAGATCCATACGTGTCCATTGTATCTCCCAAGTAGCTTCCTGCTCATAACTCAATGTTAGACTTCAGACGAGATGCGATTAATTCCTCCGCGGCTTTGGGCTATAGCGGTGCTCTCCGGCATCCTCCAGATTCTACCTTTCCCCATCGCCGGGCCAACGCCGCTCTGGCGAACAGTCTTCTGCTGGGTCGCAGTTCTGCCGCTTCTATGGGCACTTCTCAGTAACGATAAGTCAGGAAAGCCACTTACTCTCCGCCACGGAGCTGCCCTTGGGTATGCCTGCGGCTTCGTCTGGTACATGGGTAATTGTTACTGGATCTACCAGACCATGTATCTCTATGGCGGCCTCGCCAAACCCATCGCTGCCGGAATTCTTGTTCTCTTCTGTCTCTATCTCGGCCTCTACCACGCCCTCTTCGGAACCCTGATCGCCGCCTTCCACAGACGCTTCGGCCGCCAGGCCACCCTTCTGTTGGCTCCCTTCGCCTGGGTCGCGGTAGAGCTCGCCCGCGCCCGCATCACTGGCCTCCCCTGGGATATCCTCGGCATCGCCCAGGTCGACAACCCTCTGCTTACCCGCCTCGCGCCCACCACCGGAGCCTACGGCCTCTCCTTCATCATCGCGGCGGTCAACGCCCTATGGCTCATCCGCGTCCGTGTCCGCGAACGCCGCTTTACTCGCCCAGCCCTCACCATCGCGGGAGTCGTTATCGTTGTCCTCTACGTCGCGGGCCTACGCCTTCTCGCAAACCCGAAGGTCTCCCCCACCACCGCAACTGCGACTCTCGTGCAGGAGAACCTAAAGGTTGGAGCTGCCGCGACTGGCCCTCAACCGACCTACCAGCAGCTTATCGAGTCGTTCTCGTACCTCAGCCGCTACCCGTCCAATCACTTCCTTCTGGGAATCCCCGAACTCCCCGGCACCCAGAACGTCTACCTCATCCGCCAGCGCGCCCCCGTTGAAGGAGCCGACCCCCAGTCGCCCGTTCCCACCCCGAGCGACCTCATCGTCTGGCCGGAGTCCCCAGCGGGCTTTCGTTCCAACGACCCTGATTTCATCCGCCAGATGCACTCGCTCGCCGACTCTACCCGTTCCCTCCTCATCATAGGCAGCCTCGGCATCGTATCCAATCCCGCCGCCGCCGAGCGTCCCTATTTTCTCTACGACTCAGCCGCCTTCTTCGTCCCGGACCAGGACGCTGGCATGTCCCGTTACGACAAAGTCCACCTGGTTCCGTGGGGCGAATACATTCCCTTCAAGCGCTTCTTCTTCTTTGCTAACAAACTTACGGCCGGCGCGGGAGACATGGATCCGGGTACCGAGCGCAGGGTCTTCTACATCAACGGACACGTCTATGGCGCCTTCGTCTGTTACGAGTCAATCTTCGCCGACGAGGTTCGGCAGTTTGTTCGCGATGGCGCCCAGGTCCTCGTCAACATCTCCGACGATGGCTGGTACGGCGACACCAGCGCAGCATGGCAGCACCTCAACATGGTTCGCATGCGCGCTATTGAAAACCACCGCTGGATCCTTCGCTCCACCAACACGGGCGTGACGACCGCCATCAACCCCTACGGCCACGTCACAGTCGCAGCTCCACGCCACGAACGCACCAGCATCCGCGTCCACTTCGGCTACGAACACGACCTGACCTTCTACGCCGCCCATGGCGATCTCTTCGCCTACGCCTGCGCCTTCGTCACCACTCTTTCCCTCGTCCTTAGTCTTCGCGCAAAATTCACGTAAACTAAAGGCTATGCTTAGCGATCTCGAATACTCCTACTCCCCGGTCCGCGACAAAGTGCGCGATCTGCGGGAGTATCTTTGACTCGGCCCGACTCCGCCGCGAACTAGCCATCATTGAAGAAAAGATAGCCGACCCCACCGTCTGGGCCGACGCCTCGCGTTCGCAACCCCTCATGCGCGAACGCAAGCGCCTCGAAACCCTCCTCGCCGACGACACCGAACTCGCTCGCCGCTCCGACGACATCGAAGCCTACTTCGAGCTTGCCCGCGAAGGCGAAAACACCGAGCCCGACCTCGTCCGCGAGATCCCGTCCCTGGTCGACTTCGCCGACAAGCTCGAATCCAAAACCATGCTCTCCAGCGAAACCGACTCGCTCAACGCCATCGTCGTCGTCCACCCCGGCGCAGGCGGCACCGAAAGCCAGGACTGGGCCGAGATGCTCATGCGCATGTACATCCGCTGGGGCGAGCGCCAGAACTTCAAAGTAGAGATCAACGAGATCCAGGACGGCGACGAGGCCGGCATCAAATCCGCCACCTTCACCATCACCGGCGACTTCGCCTTCGGCCTGCTCAGCGGAGAAACCGGCGTCCATCGCCTGGTTCGCATCTCACCCTTTGACTCCGCCAAGCGCCGCCACACCAGCTTCGCTAGCGTCTTCGTCTCGCCCGAGATCGACGACACCATCATCATCGACATCAAGCCTGACGATCTCCGCATCGACACCTACCGCTCCGGCGGCAAGGGTGGCCAGCACGTCAACACCACCGACTCCGCCGTTCGCATTACCCACATCCCAACAGGCCTTGTTGCCGGCTGTCAGAACGAGCGCTCGCAACATAAAAATAAGGAGAAGGCGATGAAGCTCCTTAGGTCACGTCTTTACGAGTACGAGCTCGACAAGAAAAAGGCCATCAGCCGTAAGCTCGAAGACTCCAAGCTCGACATCAAGTTCGGCTCGCAGATTCGCAGCTACGTCCTCCAGCCCTACCGTATGGCGAAGGACCTCCGCACCCGTGTCGAAGTTGGGGATGTCGACAAGGTGCTCGACGGCGATCTCGAACCCTTCATTCGCGGCTACCTGCGCATGCGTCGCGAGGGCAACTTCCCAGCCGAAGTCGCGGAGGATGACGATGTTGCATGACATCTGTCATCCGACGGGTTGACAAGCCACACTACCTGCGCATAGGCACCCCCGCGATACTCGTAGCAGCAATGGACAGCACCACAAACGCATTGCTCTGGAGGAATACTTGGCTCCATCCCTCACTACCAAGCTCGACTACGGCGTAGACGCCCCGGCCGTCATGCGCAATTTTTTCATCTTCGGCACACTCTGCTTTCTCCTCGCGATCTTCGCGCCGCACATCATTCATCTCGGTCCGGTCGACATCAACGCCCGCAGCTTCTACTGGCCTGCAGGCTTTCTCATCGGGGAAGGCTTCCTCTTCCTGCTCTACGTAAAGGTCGGAAAATTCAAGCACCGCGACTTCATGCTCAGCCTGCACAACTGGCGCGGCGACGAAGACGTACTCGACGTAGGCTGTGGTCGCGGCCTTCTGCTCGCAGGAGTAGCGAAGCGCATCGTCGTGCTCAACGGAACCGGCCATGCCACCGGCATCGACGTCTGGTCGAACGTCGACATGGGCGGAAACTCCGCCGCTGCCACCCAGCACAATCTCGACCTCGAAGGCGTCGCCTCCCTCTGCACGCTCATCAGCCAACCGGCGCAGGATATGACCTTCGCCGACTCCACCTTCGACGTCGTCGTCTCCAATCTCTGCCTCCACAATATCTACGACCCGCCCACCCGCCGCCGCGCCCTGGACCAGATCGTCCGCGTCCTCAAACCAGGCGGCGTCACCCTCATCTCCGACTACAAACTCACCGGCGAATATGCGAAGGAATTTGCCAACGCCGGCCTCGTCGTCGAAAAGAAGCGCGGCAACCTCTTTACCACCTTTCCTCCGCTCACCGTCGTCATCGCCCGCAAACCCTTGTAACCGTTCCAGCTGGTTTGCATCCAATCCACTTGACCGACAGGAGGACAAGCCAGCCATGAGTGCGACCAGGACAGCAGACAAATCGAGGCAGAGTGCCGACGACCAGGCGGCGCTACGCAAACAATTGATCGCGCTTCTCCACGGCGGCCAGGCCCACGTCACCTTCGAGGACGCGGTCAAAGACCTTCACGCCGATCTTCGCGGCACCGTCCCGCCCGATCTTCCTTACTCCGCCTGGCAGCTGCTTGAGCACCTTCGCATCACCCTACGCGATATTCTCAACTTCTCCGCTCCGCCCACGGGCGGCTACCATGCCATCAAGTGGCCCGACGACTACTGGCCCAAATCGCCGGAGCCTCCCAGCGCTCATGCCTGGGATCAGGCCATCGCGGAGTTCCACAGCGATCTCAAACACTTCATCGCTCTCATCGAACATCCTTCAGCCGACCTTTACAAGCCCTTCCGCTGGGGCGAAGGCCAGAACCTCCTGCGCGAAGCTCTCCTCGTCGCTGACCACACCGCCTACCACCTCGGCCAACTCATCGTCCTGCGCCGCCTCCTCGGAGCCTGGCACGAGTAAACTTTTTCTTGTCGGCAAAAAAGCCACGCAGCATACTGACGAAACCCGAAGAAATGAACGAACCCGAACTCATTCGCACCATGCTAGGCCTTACCTCAAAAGAAAACCCACGCACCATCGCGGTCATCGGCCTCTCCGAAATCACCTCAAAGCCGAGCCACTATGTCTCCGCGTACATGCAGCAGCACGGCTACAAGATCTACCCCGTCAACCCCTCGATCCCAGAAGTCCTCGGCGATAAATCCTACGCCAGCCTCTCCGACCTGCCGGTCAAACCCGACATCGTCGACGTCTTCCGCCTCCCAAAATTCATTCCCGCCATCGTCGACGAGATGCTGCAACTCGGCCTCAAGAACCTCTGGGTCCAGCAGGGAATCGTGAACCTCGAAGCTGCCACCCGCGCCGAAGCTGGCGGCATCCATGTCGTCATGGATCGCTGCATCATGGTCGAGCACAGACACTTGACATTGAAGTGACAAATATCGCTGCGCCGAAGCCCTACAATTGATACTGATGAACATTCGTCGCCTTAGTACCTCTCTGCTCTTCGCCTGCGCCCTCCTCTTCCAGTCTCCCGCGAACGCGCAGCTTCAGGTCGTCGGCGACGGCGGCCCCGGCCCGGTCAAGGCCCAGCATCTCACTGCTGAACTGGTCTCGCTCGCCCCCAGCATCGCGCCCGGTGGCACCCTTCAGGTCGGCCTTGTCATCACGCTTGAAGAACACTGGCACGTCTACTGGATCAACGCCGGCGACTCCGGCGAACCACCGAAGATCACCTGGACCCTACCCGACGGCATCACCGCCGGCCCCATGCAATTTCCCATCCCCAGCCGTCTCCCCCTCGGCCCGCTCATGGACTTCGGCTACGAAGACTCCGTCGCCTTCCCCGTCCAGCTCACCGCCGCGCAGTCTCTCAAGCCCGGCGCCATCCACCTCGACGCCAAAGTAAATTATCTCGTCTGCCGCGAGGTCTGCATCCCCGGCAAGGCCCACCTCGGCCTCAACCTCACTGTCGACCCAGCCGCCACCGCCCCGGCGCAGCCTGTCGGCGCTCTCGGTGAAGCCCTCAGCCTCATCCCCAAACCTTTTCCCACCGGCTTTACCGCCACCGTAACCGGAGGCAAGTCCGACCTCGTCCTCACCCTCATCACCGGCCAGCGCATCACCGACGCCGAGTTCTACCCCTTCGACCAGGACCAGATCGCCAACGCCGCCGAGCAGGACATCGAGCCGCTTCCCAACGGCGTGCGCCTCCGCATCCGGCGCTCCGACGACCTTAAGACTCTCCCCGCCAATCTCCACGGCGTAGTCAAGCTCTCCGACACCGTCGCCTACGACGTCACCGCCCCCGTGACCCCCGGCGAGATCGCCCCCGCCATGGGCAGCTCCAAAGCCGCGGCCTCCACCAGCGGCGTCACCACCCTCACCGCCATCGGCCTGGCCTTCCTCGGCGGCATCATCCTCAATCTGATGCCCTGCGTCTTTCCGGTCCTCTTTCTCAAAGGCCTCGCCCTTCTGCAGTCCTCCGGTCAGGAGCGCAAGCATCTCCGCAGCCACGGCCTCGTCTACACCCTCGGCATTCTGGTCTCCTTCTGGGCCATCGTCGCAGTCCTGCTCATCCTCCGCGCCGGTGGCAGTCAGGCAGGATGGGGCTTCCAGCTCCAATCCCCAACCTTCCTCGCCGTCCTCGCCGCAGGCATCTTCTTCTTCGCGCTCTCGCTAGCTGGCCTGTTTGATATCGGCCTCTCGCTCACCAGTGTCGGCGGCGAACTCGCCCAGAAGCAGGGCTACACCGGCAGCTTTTTCACCGGCGTCCTCGCCACTGTCGTAGCCACCCCCTGCACTGCGCCGCTCATGGGAGCAGCCATCGGCTTTGCCCTCGCCCAACCTGCCGGCATCACCTTCGCCGTCTTCACCGCCCTCGCACTCGGTCTGGCCGCACCATATCTTCTGTTGAGCTTCCAACCTGCCTGGACCCGCATCCTGCCCCGCCCCGGCGCATGGATGGAGATCTTCAAACAAATCACCGCCGTCATCTTCTTCGCGACAGTAATCTGGCTCACGTACGTCTACGGCTCGCTCTTCGCAGGCGGCGCGGCTGGCGGACAGGGCATCTACCGTGTAGCCCTCCTGCTCGGCTGCTTCTTGACACTCGCCATCGCCGGCTGGGTTCTCGGCAAATGGCCTGCCCGCTGGCCCAGCACCATCGCGGCAATCCTCATCGCCGCGTTCGCCCTGGCCATCCCCCTCTATCAGCGCAAAGACACCACCCTCGTCTGGACCCCCTACTCGCAGCAAGCTCTCGATCAGGCCCGCGCCGCCGGCCATCCCGTCTTCATCGACTTCACCGCCGCCTGGTGCCTCAGCTGCCAGTTCAACGAGCGCGCCGTCCTCAAATCCGCCGACGTCCAGCATCAATTCAGCAAAAACAACGTCACCCTCCTTCGCGCCGACTGGACCCAATACGACTCCGAGATCACCAAACAGCTAGCTTCGGTCAACCGCAGCGGCGTCCCCACCTACGTCATCTACCCCGCGTCTCCCAACGCTCCCGCCGACGTCCTCCCCGAGCTGCTCACCAAGGACATCGTCCTCACGGCCCTCGAAAAGGACACCAAGGACACAAAAAAATGAGCCAGCAAACCGACGAACAAGACGACCAGCAGATCCGCGCCCTCATCGCCACCTGGTGCGAGGCCTCCGCCGAGGGCGACCTCACCGCGCAGTTTAACCTCATCACCGACGACGTAGTCTTCCTCACTCCAGGACGAACGCCGATGCGTCGTGAAGAGTTCGCGGCACAATTCCGCGCCGCCATAGAGATCGTCACGATCGAATGTCGCTCCAACGTGCAGGAGATCACTGTCAGCGGCGATCTCGCCGTCTGCTGGAACTTCCTCGAAGTATCGTTTACTCCCATTGCCGGAGGCGAAACCAGCAAACACGCCGGCAACACCCTCACCGCGTTTCGTCGTGGAGCAGACGGTCAGTGGCGCATCTGGCGCGACGCCAACCTCCTCGCCCTCGTCTAGCAGCATTTCAATAATCGACCCATCCGCATGCTAAGTTCTCATCATGCCTCCGATGCGAAACTCTGCCCTGATGGTCGCCCTCCTTGCGTCCCCACTCGCTCTCATCGCCCAGCCAACACCAGTGCAGGCGGCCCACAACTACACCACGGCCCATGAGGCGCAGCTCACCCAGCAGTTCGGAGAATTTCTCTCCATTCCAAACGTCGCAGCCGACCCCGCCAGCCTGCGCCGCAACGCTGAATTTCTCATCGCCCAACTGCAGCAACGCGGAGCCGAGGCAAAGCTACTTACTGCCCCCGGTCTTCCGGCCTCCGTCTCTCCTGTTGTCTTCGGTGAGATCAGAACCCCCGGCGCCACACGGACCATCGTCTTCTACGCCCACTACGACGGCCAGCCCGTAACACCCTCCGAGTGGGAGACCGGCAAACCCTTTACGCCAGTCGTCAAGCAGGTCGACGGCGAACCCCGTATCTACGCCCGCGGCGCA
>Ga0209624_10001711_pt1 | contig 16948 bp, 15 predicted proteins | sample JacPinW_OM2H0_O1_FD_188565 | JGI IMG/M metagenome (GOLD analysis project Ga0209624, IMG submission 188565) | Forest soil microbial communities from Algoma, Ontario, Canada - Jack Pine, Ontario site 1_JW_OM2H0_O1 (SPAdes) (version 2) | ecosystem: Environmental > Terrestrial > Soil > Boreal...
CCGTAGTGATTTCGCCCTTTTCGACTTTCGCCAGGAGTTCTGCTAGAGCCGCGGGCTCAACCGGACAGTGTGCGATATTCTTCGCTGCATCGTTCAGCCGCCGCAACAGCTCCACAGAGATCCAGCTTGCGGCCGATTTGGCTGGCGCGCCGGCGCTGGCAGCCGCCTCGAAATAATCCGCAAGCGCTCGCGTGTCGGTGAGCACTCCGGCATCGTACGCCGAAATTCCGTACTCGGCCTGGAAGCGGGCACGTTTTGCGGCCGGCAATTCCGGCATTTCCCGGAGTACTCCCGCAATCGTCTCTTCTGAAATGGACACCGGGAGCAGGTCCGGATCAGGGAAATAACGATAGTCGTGCGCAAATTCCTTGGAACGCATTGGCTCGGTGCGCCCCGCGGCCACGTTCCAGAGCCGCGTCTCCTGCGTCACCGCGCCACCAGATTCCAGGACGCCGATTTGCCGCTCGATTTCATATTCCAGCGCATGAGCGAGATAGCGGAACGAGTTCAGGTTCTTTACTTCCGCCTTCGTTCCAAATTTCGGAGCCCCACGGAGCCGAACGCTGACGTTGGCATCACAGCGCAGCGATCCCTCTTCCATGTTGCAGTCGCTCACTTCCGTATATTCGAGAATCTGTTTAAGGGCCGTCAGGTACGCGTAGGCGTCTGCGGGCGCGCGCAGGTCTGGCTCGGACACGATCTCAATCAACGGCACGCCGCAGCGGTTAAAGTCTATGTAGCTCCATCGGTCGGAGTCGGGAAATCCTTCGTGCAGGCTCTTTCCCGCATCATCTTCCATGTGCAACCGCGTGATGCCGATGCGTTTTCTCTCTCCGCCGGTCTCAATTTCAAGCGCCCCTTGGATCGCCAGGGGCAGTTCGTACATGGAAATTTGGTAGCCTTTTGGCAAATCGGGATAAAAGTAATTCTTGCGGGCGAAGCGGGACCGGTTCTGGATCTTGCAGCCGATGGAGAGCGAGGCCCGCAGCGCGAGTTCCAGGGCTCGTTTGTTCAGTATCGGCAGGGCGCCCGGCAGGCCCAGGCACACCGGACACGTATTCGAATTCGGCGCGTCGCCGAATCGCGTCGAGCATGCGCAGAAAGCCTTTGTGAGCGTCTGGAGGTGCGCATGCACCTCAAGGCCGATCACGGCTTCGTAGCGCGCCATTACACCCGGTTCCATCCGCGATGCCTCTTGTGCTGTTCGGCTCATTATAAGCCGCGGATTATAGCATTCGGCCGGGCGGCGCGCTTTTCGCCGTTTTTGAGCGCGCCCGACAATTTGGCCGGTGGCAACTTGCGTGTCTCAACGACGAATCCTTTCTAGGGAGACGAGCGGTTCCGTCCCGCGGGCAACTCCACCTTAAGCCCGGAGACAAAGTTCAGCCGCAGCGCCGGGAAGCCGAACGATTCCTCATACTTCTGGTCGAGAAAATTGTTTACCCGTCCGTAGATTTCGACTCCGCGCGGAAGGTGATAGGCAAAACCCGCGTTCGCAAGGACATAGCCATGGTTTCGAAACACGCATTGTGGCTCGAATGTGCACGTAAATGTGCCGTCGTTCGGCTCCAGATCCAGAACGGCACCGCGAATGCTGGCATTCGAATTGAGCATCAGACGGCCGTGCGTCCAGGTGATGTCGTAGCCGGCGGAGCTGCGCGGCCGCCTGATCAACGGTTCGCCGACAAAGAAAGGCAACTGGACGCCCGTGGTCCCGTCCAGCGCCAGGACGGCGGTGTTGAGCCAGGTGTATTCAGCCATCAGTTCCAGCGAGCGAGCAGGGCGAAGCCTCAGGCTGCTTTCAATCCCATCGGCCCGCGATTTCGCCAGATTCGCCGAGGAAAACGGGCTCAACCCTGAAAACGAGCCGCCGAGGGTGACGATCTGGTCCTTGTAGCGATTGTAAAAGTAGGTCACGTCAATCACGGCCTTGTCGTTCAGAAATCGCTGCTCAACGCCAGCATCGACGCTGATGCTTCGCTCCGGTTTCAACTGCGGATTGTCGGTGAAGCCCAGCTCGAAGCCGTCCGGCGGGCGGATCCCAGTCCCGAAGCTGCTGTGAATGCGCGTGATTCCCACAACCCCGCTGTTGGATTGCCGGGCCATATAGGCGACGGAGATCCGAGGGTCCACCTGCGTAATCGATGTTGCCGAGATGAACGGGCGTCCGGCATTGACCTCATCGGCTGGCAAATCCCCGGTCTGGATGTTATCGACGCGCACGCCGGTGCTTAGAAACCAGCGGTTGCCGGGGTTCCAGCGGTTTTCGGCGAAAAAAGCGTAGCTATCGCGGGGCAGATCGAACGGGATCCCGGTCGGGCTAGCCACGAACGTGTCCTTGTACTGTTCGCGGTCATACTCAAACCCCGCGACCAGAACATCTTTGGACGAAATGGCGATTTCACTCCGCGTGTTTGCGACCAGCCGGACATTCTTTGTAAACGAGGAGCTCCCAAACGACCCTGGGGTGGCGGGAAACGATAACTGATCGGTCGAAACGCTCACGGTCGACACCTGTTGGAATCGGCTGGAAAACTGCTCCGTCTCGCTCGCTTGGTATCCGAACAGATCCTGCACCTGGTCGGTAAAAGCGGCCGGAATCCCAGGATACAGGCCGTAAGGATCTGAGCCGTACGGCCCTGGATTTCGGGCCCGTCCGGCATCGCCGAAGAAATGAACAACGAATTTGCGCCGAGGAGTGCGCGAGTAGCCAAGGCTCACAAATGAGGTCTGATTGCGGTAAGTGTCGTCGACAACCGGGCCTTGGGTGCTCACCCGCGACAGGTCGTAAGCCCAGCTGAACCCATTGGTCAGTCCCGCCCCCCCGGTTGTGAGGCGGTATGTGTCATAGCTACCGCCTTCGCCGGAGAAACTGAAATGCGGCGAACCTTCCCCCTGGTTGCTAACAATGTTAATCACCCCCGCCACTGCATTGGAACCGTAGAGCGCGCTTTCCGGTCCGCGCAGCACTTCCGCTTGATCCACGCCTTCAGTCGGCAGCGGCGCAAGATCGAATGCACCGCCAAAATCATTCATCGGAATACCGTCGATCATGACCAGGTTGTAATTGGAGTTTCCTCCGCGGATGAACGCGCTAGTTACCGCGCCCTGCTGGCCCGTCCGGTTGATTTCCACTCCGGGGACGTTGCGAAGAGCATCGGCGACCGTTTCCGCACCCTGATCCTCAATCTCGTCATGGCTCACCACCGTGACCGAAGAACCTACCTCCGGAGCGAGCGCGCCACCGAGTGAAGCCGAAACAACTACTTGCTCCTGCACTGCGCTCAGCTTCAGGCGCACGTCCTTGATGGAATCTTCCTGCCCCTCCACTTTGATTTCAGCGCCGACACTTGAAAACCCGGCCAGGTTGGCGACGACCGTGTAGGTTCCGCCGCTCAGGCCATCGAATCTGTATCCGCCGCGCGAGTCGGTGAGCATCTCCCCGACAACGGTGAAGGAGCAGAGCAGCGTGACTTCGGCGTCTGGCACGTGGCGTCCGTCGGGGTCATACACGACCCCGTGAAGGGTCGCTCCGCGCGTCGAACCGGCGGTTTGGACGGGCGATTGGGCACAGGTCGGGTAAGGCAACAGCAGCACAGCCGGTAAGAACAATAGAAGGGAAATTCGTAGTCTCATTTTTCCTCCTCTCCCTCTCGCGCGGGAGTTGAAGGTTGTCCCGAAACGCACGCCTTCGGTGCGTTTCCGGATTGAGACTCCGCCGGTCTCCTGGCTCAGCGGATTGTCCCGAATCACTCGGGACCGCAGCGCGGCCTTCCCAACCCTTTATCGATTCCGGGTGGATTCGATACTCGGGTCAGTGGCACGCGCCGAATGCTCTTCCGCCTTACAGTCGCGCGGCGGCGACGGCTTTTCACCGTCTTCCCTAGCGCGGAGTCTCTGTGATGGTGGACGGCGCCCCCGGTGTGCGAGGGCGCCGCTTACGGAGGCCAGTCGAGCCTCCGGCGAATCCGTAACACAACAACGACGTCGTGCTTAGTGATTCCCTCCCAGAATCACCCTTGGGCGCCCGCTTTCGCGCATCTCGACTTCAAGCGGCGCTTCGAAGACTTCTTCCAGTAGCGCGCGGTCATAGACTTCTGCGGGCGTGCCCACGCGCAGGCACTTTCCTTTGTGCAGCAGCACGATGCGGTCGGAAAACTCCGCAGCCAAGTTCAGTTCGTGCGTTACGACAAGAACCGTGTATCGGCTCTCATCCGCCAATCGCCGCAAGCGTCGCAGCAATTCCACTTTGCCACCTATATCAAGGTGCTGTGTTGGCTCGTCCAGCAGCAGAAGCGACGGTTGCTGTGCCAAGGCCCGGGCCAAAATTACGCGTTGCTTCTCGCCTCCGGAAAGCTGATCCATCCAGCGGTCGCGCAACGCGTCGGCTCCCACCTGGGCCAGTGCATTTCCGGCGAGCAGACAATCCTGCTCCGATTCGAATCTCAACCGCTTGCCGTAGGGATAGCGCCCCTGCAGCACGTATTCCCACACGCGCAGCGGAAAAAGCAACTCGCTCTCCTGCTGCACCAGCGCAATCCGCTGCGCGCGTGTTCGCAAATCGAGCATGCTCACTTCGACTCCGTCCACTTCAATACGTCCAGATAGCGGCCGCGCCATCCCCGCCAGTAGTGTCAACAGCGTTGACTTTCCGCTCGCGTTCGGGCCGAGAATCGCAACAAGCTCCCGTTGATGGGCCTCAAAGCTTGTCGGACCAAGCGTGAATTTCGGCGCCGACCTGTCCGTGGCCGCGTAGGCGTAGCTCGCCTGCTCCACTTTCAGGCGCACGCCACCGGTTCTCGGCACCATGATGGCCGGAGACGCGGCTGGGCCGCCGCTACCGGTTACCGCGTTCATCGCACCCTCCGCCGCATTAGATAAATAAAAACAGGCGCGCCAGCAAGCGCGGTCATCGCGCCAACCGGCAATTCCGTGGGACTGACGATCGAGCGGGCCAGCGTGTCGGCCAGCACCACCAGAATCGCGCCGCCGATCGCCGATGTCGGAATCAAGAGCCGGTAATCGGTGCCGAACATCATCCGCATCACGTGCGGCACAAGCAGACCCACGTACCCGATCGTCCCGCTCACCGACACCGCAAGTCCCGTCAAAACCGACGCTGAGATATACACGACCAGCTTCACGCGATGCACGTTCACTCCCAAGTGCCGCGCCTCCTGCTCGCCGGTAAGAATTAAGTTCAGGTCGGAGGAAGTCGCATAGATCGCGCCCGCTGCCAGAACAAACACCAGAAACAATCCCTCAAACCACGGCAGCGGATTTGTGGGCAGCGTCGAGCCAAGATCCCCCATCAGCCAGAATGCCATGCCCCGCAGGTCGCGACCGCTCAGGGTGGTCATCAGAAACATAATGATCGCGGAAAGAAACGACGCGGCGACGATACCTGCAAGCAGAAGCGTCGCGCTGTCGAGTTGTCCGCCGCGGCGGCCGAGAAAGTAGACGGCGGCGGTCGTGGCTGCGGCCCCGGCGAAGGCTGCTAGCTGAATCGCACCCGGGGTGTGGGGCGCCACAATTAGGCTGGTGATCGCGCCCAGCGCAGCGCCGCTGGACACGCCGAGCACATAGGGGTCGGCCAGCGGATTCCGCAGGAGCGCCTGAAAACCGCAGCCCGCAGTTGAAAGCGACGCGCCAACCAAAATCCCCAGCAGTATTCGCGGCAGCCGGATTTCGAACACCACCGATTTATAGCCGCTGGGGATGTCGTCCCAGCGCCCAATCACGCCGCTAAAAAGCGTCCTGACGATGTCGGTCACCGAAATTGGATAGGCGCCCATGCGTAGGGAAATCACCGCCGCGGCGAACAACACCGCACCCAGCCCGGCGCAAATCCAGGCGACTCGTCGCGGTGTCAGCGGGCGCACAGTTCGCACTCCTGTCCGATTTTCCCGACTCTCGCGGGCAATCCGCTAGTTTCGAGTTTCGGATTGCCAGTTTCGTTGTTCTCCGCAAAAGCCTCCGGATGCACGTCGTGCGCAAGCTGCACAATCGCGTCCACCAATCCTGGGGAAGGCCGGATCGCTTCTTCGCTCATGTTCACCACATGTCCGGTCTCCACGGCATCAAGGTCCCGCCATCCGGGGCGCGCGCGCAATTCCCTGAGGGTTGTCGCGACCGGTCCATGATCACTCGTGAAAACAAGATAGTCCGGCTGTAATCGCAGGACTTCTTCGAGGTCGAGGCGCGGCCATTTCTGCTTGGATAGGACCACCGACTCGGCCCCCGCCCATCGCAATGCATCGGCAATAAACGTGTTCTGCCCGATCGTCATTAGCGGCTGGTCCCAAACCACGAACAGTACATGGACCATTGGCCGATCGTTCAGCCGCGATTGCACGGCATCAAGCCGCTGTTGCATTCGTGCAACAAGCTGGGTCCCCTGTTTCTCCGCTCCCGTCGCCTGGGCTATGTGCATTACTGAATCAAGCATCCCGCGAACCGTCTGCGGATCGGTCGTGTATACCGCAATCCCCAGCTGCTTCAACGCGTCGGCTGTCTCTACGCGATTGATTGACGTCGTCGCCAGTACGAGGTCCGGCTGCAGCGCCACAATCGATTCCAGGCTGGGATTTTGTGGATCGCCCACATGCGCTTTCAATTTCGCCGCAGGAGGTGTGTCGCAGTAATTCGTGTCGGCCACGAGCAAGTCTTCGAGTCCCAGTGCGTACACCGTCTCAGTCAAATTCGGCGCGAGCGTCACAATCCGTTTCACTTCGGTTGATATTTCCACGCGCCGTCCCATTTCATCGATGAAAACCCGTGATCCGAGCACGCCGTGATCGGGATAAGGCCCCGAGCTATTTTGCGCGGCAGCGGGCGCCGCAACAAACATCCCCGGCGCGGCGCTCATCAGCACGCCTGCAGTCGCGACCATGAGAGTCCGGCGACGCCACTCGTTCCGCAACCAACCCTCCGGTGAACAGACAATAAAAAAGCCTCGCGAGAATAGCGAGGCGCGTTGCCACACTCTTTCTCGCGAAGAGTGTCAGCTTCTACTAGCCCGGGTGCGTTCCTGACTCTCGGCGCTCGCGCCGTAACTGCCGCGCGCGCCGATCACAGTGGCGGGACCGTGGCCGATTTTCACGGCCTTCCAAAACCCGTGCCAGTTCGATTGTCGATGGCGAGTGTATGCCCTGCCCAAGGTCGTGTCAATCTGAGCCAACTACACGACGCAACTCAGCGGTTCTTCCACTTCGGGGCGCGCTTTTCAACCAGCGCTCGCAAACCTTCCTGCGAATCCTCCAGCTCGGCAAGTTCGTTCAAGAAAACCTTCATCGAATTACGTACGCCGTCGCGCAGCGGTAATCCCAGACTGCCCATGATGGCTTTCTTGGCCATGGTCAGCACCGGCGCAGATTGAGCCGTCACTTTCGCAATGACATCATCTACTTTCTTTTGCAGCTCGTTTTCCGGCACCAGCCAGTTCACCAGTCCCAGCTCTCGCGCTCGCTCGGCGGACATCGCTTCTCCGGTCAACACGAGTTCGAGTGCTTGCTTCGGTCCCAGGATATAGGGAAGGATGGCCGCAGCCAGCGGCGGGAAGACTCCGAGTTTGATTTCCGGTTGCGCGAACCGCGCCTTGGGAGTTGCGACGACCAGGTCCCCCAGCGCGGCCAGCTCCGCGCCTCCTCCGAGCGCCGGCCCGTTCACGACCACTAGTAGCGGCTTAGAGGTATCCAGCATTGCCGAGAACGCACAGTGGAATGCGTCGAGCAATTGGAACACGCGCCTCTGCGTATATTCGCCGAGCTCGATGCCTCCACAGAATGTCTTCCCGGCAGAATCAAGAATGATCAGCTTAATGTTGTATTGCTCGCCAAGGATGTTGATTCCGGAGGCCAGTTCGCAGAGCATCCGTTCATTTAACAGGTTGTGATCAGGGCGATCGAGCGTGAGCCGCGCAACCTCTCCGTCGATGCGCACCTTCACGAATTGAAATTCGCTGATTTTGGGCGCGGCCAGCGCCAAGGTTCCAAGAACTTCGACACCTGCTCCGCGCGTCGGTGTATGTGGGGACATGAAGAATCGCTCCGGTCTGTGCACTCTCCCAAAACCGCTGAAGAGCGCTCCTGAAAGGTTAGACCGTTTCGATTTCGACCGCCACGCCCAATCCTCCGGACACACACAATGTGGCAAGACCCCGCCGGCCAGTCCGCGGACTGGCCTGTTGGCCAGTTTCCTGTCCGACGGGTCGCCGGATCTCGTGAATAAGGGTTGTGAGAATGCGGCTACCCGTGCACGCAATCGGATGCCCGAGCGCAATCGCGCCGCCGTTGGGGTTCAGCCGGTCACGATTGAAGTGCAAATCGCGATCGCAAGCCAGTACCTGCGCGGCAAACGCCTCGTTCAGCTCGACCGCGTCGTAATCTTCCACCTTGGTGCCCGTGCGTTTGGTCAAGTTGCGCACCGCGGGCACCGGACCGATACCCATCACACGCGGATCCACCGCCGCGATTGTTGCGTCAACAATTCGCGCGATCGGCTTCAAGCCCAGCTCACGCACTTTTTCCTCGCTCACAAGCACGACGGCTGCGGCGCCATCGGTAATGCCGCTGGAATTCCCCGCGCTCACGCTGCCCGTCTTGCTGAACACTGGCGGCAGTTTCCCGAGCGCCTCGAGCGTCACGTCCCCGCGCACGTGCTCGTCCTTCTCGAGCTGGGTGACGTTGCCCTTCTTGTCTTTCACTTCGATGGGCACCATCTCAGCCTTGAAATGGCACTCCGCAGCCGCTCGCGAGGCTCGCTGGTGGCTTTCGAGCGCGAATGCATCCTGTTCGGCTCGCGGAATTCCGTATTGCAGGGCCAAAATTTCTGCCGTCTCGCCCATAATCAGCTTCGATATCGGGCATACAAACCCGTCCCGGTACATCGCGTCGATTAACGGTTGGTTGCCCAACTTGAATCCCCACCGGGCTTCCAGCAAATACGGTACGCGGCTCATGGACTCGGCGCCGCCAGCCACAATAATTTCCGCCGAGCCGGTCAAGATCTCCTGCCAGCCCAACACCACCGCGCGCAATCCCGACGCGCACGCCATATTCACGGTAAACGCCGGGACGTCGTCGCCGAGCCCGGCGCGCCACGCCACTTGCCGCGCTGGATTCGGTCCAACGCCAGCCGGCCGCGCATTGCCAAAGATCACTTCGTCGACATGCCACCGGATTTCGTTGCCTTCGCCCCGAGGAACCCCTCGACCGGCGTCCGTCGCTGGCGCGTGCGTAAATTCTCCCGGGGTTCGTGCAGCCGGTAGGGGCAATCCAAACGCCCGCTCCAGGGCTGCACGTACCGCGATCGTTCCCAGATCCGGGTGCGTAAAATCCGCGAGCATCCCGCCGAATTTTCCGATCGGCGTCCGCACCGCGCTCACAATGTAAACAGTCTTGGCCATGTTTATCGGATGGTAGCACAGCACCCTGCGCTTCAAGGACGCCGCAGCCTGCGCGGCACAAACGGCAGGTCCAGCGCATTTTTTGCATGGTTTTGGCACCCCTCGAGGAGCAGTTTCTTGCGACGAAGCTGCTATGTAACCCTCCCAGATGCAATAACTTGTGTCTTCGCACCCGGGTTGGCAGGACCGTTGCTTTCCCGTTACTGGGCCAGCGCTTATTACGGCTGTATCCCCGTCGGTTTTACTTAGGAGGCGGTCGATGAGTACCGCAGTGCTTGTTCGAAATCGCGCCAGTGGCGCCTCGAACCACGAATTCAGTGCCCGCCCCGGAGAAGAACCTTTCCCGGCAGAACAGGTCGAGGCGCGCATCCAACGGATTTGCGACCGCTGCAAGGATCTGGACTACGCTTCGCAACCGGTTCAGTTGAAGAGCGGGCCCCACACCTATAGCCCCGAACTCGATTTGTGCGTGAAAGTTGAAGCGGTACGCTGGATGCTGCGGATCGCGAAACGCATGAGCGAACCCGCCCGCGAAGTCGTGCTCCTGCGAGCTGAAAATTCCCTGCGAAAGCTCGAGGCAACCGTTGAATCCTGCACGTACCGCGCCCCATCGCCAACCAGCGCGGAGCGGATTCGTCGCTGGGCTCGCGCATAACACTCCTGCGCGAAATACAGCTTCTTCGAAAGCCGAATGTGTCAGATCTGGAATCACGCTATTCTCGATAATCGCCCTACCCTTCGTCGAAAGTCTTAGATTCTTTCCGGGCGCCGTTTTCGCTATTCTTGTCGGCCATGAAAGTCTACGAGATACCCCAGGGCTCGACCACGCTCGAAGAGTTGCGTCGCGCGGACCGCCCCGACCCAAGGCCCGGACCCAGCGACGTCCTGGTTCGCACGCGCGCAGTGGCGCTGAACTACCGCGACCATGCCATCGTCACCGGCAAATATCGCTACGGCCTGGATCACGCCACAATCCCATGCTCGGACGGAGCAGGCGAAGTTGTCGCTGTCGGAGCAAGCGTCACACGCTTCAAATCAGGCGACAGGGTGATTCCCACTTTTTTCCAGGTGTGGATCGACGGCGCACCGCCGAAAAGCCGCGGGGCTCTGGGGTCACCTCTGGACGGCACACTTGCCGAATTCATCTCGCTGCATGAAGACGGATGGGTCGCAATGCCGAAGGGTCTATCGTTCGAGGAGGCAGCCACGCTCCCGTGCGCCGGACCCACCGCCTGGAACGCCCTGATGATGGTCGGCACCCGCGTGAAACCCGGCGATACGGTTCTGTGCCTTGGAACCGGCGGCGTTTCGATGTTCGCGCTGCAATTTGCACTCGCGGCCGGTGCGCGCGTCTTCGTGACTTCGTCAAGCGACGAGAAGATCCAGCGGGCTCGCGGCTTTGGTGCGTCCGCCGGCGTGAACTACAGAACGCATCCCGACTGGGCGAAGGAAGTCATCGGGTTGACCGGCGGGCGCGGTGTGGATTGCGTGATCGAAAATGGCGGCATGGGCACGCTTGCGCGTTCGTTTGAATGCCTCGGTTACGGAGCCAAGGTGGCGCTAATCGGCGTGCTCGCAGGCCCTGAGGGAAATGCCAACCCGCACGACCTCATGTTTAAGAACGCCAGCCTGCACGGAATCGGAGTTGGCAGCCGCGTGAGCCTCGAGCAGTTAATTCAGGCGATTGAGGTCAACGGGATCAAGCCCATCATTGAAAAAACGTTCCCGTTTGACCAGGCCGGGGACGCCTTTCGCCTGCAGGCCTCCGGCAGCTTCCTGGGCAAGATCGTGATCAAGCTGTAAGAGAAGTCTAACTGACCCGTCGGGTCACATTTTTCTCGGATTATTCAGTCGATTTTCTGGTTTCCGTTCGACTAACCGGTAGGAGGAACAACCGATGCAATATCTGCTTTTGATTTACGGTCAGGAATCGGACTGGTTTAATTTGACCCCGACGCAAAGCGCGGCCATGCAACAGGAGTACGGCCAGTTCAGCAAGGAAATCGCGGAGTCAGGAAAACATCTGGGATCGAATCGGCTCACTCCGGTCGCCTCGGCAACAACAGTTCGCGTGCGAGACGGAAAGCGAGTGGTCACGGACGGTCCCTTTGCTGAAACCAAAGAACAGCTCGGCGGCTATTATCTGGTTGAGGCCAAGGATCTCGACGAAGCGATTACCCTCGCCGGCAGGATTCCGGCCGCGCGCCACGGTTCCGTTGAGGTGCGACCCATCTTTAAGATGTAACTGCCGGCCCGATCGTGAGATCGGGAACGCCAGAACGCAATCCTGGCTACAGAGCGAGCGTAGGCCTTCCTCAACATGGATTTCGAAAAACTCCACCGCGAAGAATCAGGCCGAGTCCTGTCTACACTGATTCGTCTCCTCGGCGACTTTGATCTCGCCGAGGAGATGTTGCAGGAGGCCTACGCCGTTGCTCTGCAGAAATGGCCAGCGGAAGGAGCGCCCGCGAACCCTCGCGCGTGGCTCATCAGCACCGCGCGGCACAAAGCCATCGACCGGCTCCGTCGCGACCATCGCTTCGAGATGAAACGCGACGAGATCGCGCGCAACGCTGATTCCACCGCCCGGCCTGCCGATGATTTCGGAGACGCCATGTTTCCAGACGACCGCCTGCGCCTCATCTTCACGTGCAGCCATCCGGCGCTGGCCACCGACGCGCAGGTCGCCCTCACGCTTCACACGATCTGCGGCCTGACCACGGATGAAATCTCGCGCTCTTTTCTGGTTTCGGTCGCGACCATGTCACAGCGGCTGGTTCGCGCGAAGCGCAAGATTCGCGACGCGAATATTCCCTATTGTATTCCCGCGCTCGAAGACCTGCCCGATCGCCTCGACGCCGCGATGCTCGTTGTGTACCTGATTTTCAACGAGGGCTATCTCGCCAGCACCGGCGATGCGCTCGTGCGGCGAGAGCTTTGCGCGGAAGCGATTCGCCTCGGGCGTGTTCTGTGTGAACTGATGCCGCGCGAAGCGGAACCCCGGGCTCTGCTGGGCCTGATGCTGCTCCACGATTCGCGATGCGACGCGCGCACCAGCGCGGACGGCGACCTGATCGTGCTCGATGAACAGGATCGCACGCTCTGGCACGCGGAGCAGATTCGCGAGGGTACCGCGCTGACCGAATCGGCGCTTCGCGGCGGGTCAAAAGGCCCGTACGCGCTGCAGGCTTCAATTGCTGCGCTTCACGCCAACGCGCAAACGGCACGCGACACCGACTGGCCGCAAATCGCGGCGCTCTATGCCGCGCTGCTGGCGGTAAATCCCTCGCCGGTGATCGAAGTGAACTGGGCCGTCGCCGTGGCGATGGCGCGCACTCCCGACCAGGGGCTTGCGCTCCTCGACAAACTCGAATCGCGAGAGAAGCTTTCCGAGTTCCATCTTCTGCCAGCGGCGCGCGCGGATTTGCTGCGCCGCCTGGGAAAATCAGCAGAAGCCGCCGAAGCATATCGCCGCGCGCTCGCGCTCGCGACCAATGACGTGGAGCGCCGCTTCCTGCGCCGTCGCCTGGCTCAGCTGCCGACTCAGTAGCCTTTTCTTTGGAGTGACGCAGTACGGTTCGCCGGGTGCGGTTCTTCGCGGGATTCCGGCGATTCAATTCCAGGTCCGCCATTGAATGGCCGCCTATGGCCCCCCCCCTAGTGCTCATCGGTTACCCTTCGCCCTCATCCCAAAGCATCGTGTTATCATCCGCGAGCCGCGACGAAACCAGGAGGAAACGCAATGAATTTCAAGCGCCGGGATTTTCTTTCCGCAACTGCAGCAGCGGTAACCCTTTCGGCCGCGCTTCCCGGGAAGCTCGCCAATGCTGGTAAGACTCCGGCACAAGCGGCGACAGCACAGCCCAATAGCTCCGACTACGCCGCTCCCACGGAAATCAAAGCCATCGAAATCATCAACCTTCGCGAACTCGAGCCCGCAGCGCTAAAAATAATCCCAACAGGCGGGTTCGGCTACATCTCCAGCGCGGCCGGAGACGAATGGACCAAGCATGAAAACGAAGCGGCTTTCAAGCGCGTCACTATCGCGCCGCGCTATTTGAGTGGCTACAAGGAGGCCGACCGCTCAACCACCCTGCTCGGCTCGAAAATTTCCATGCCAGTAATGGTCTCCGCGATGGCCGGTCATGGCATGGCGCATGTCACCGCCGAGGTTGGCTCTGCGAAGGGTACCGACGCGGCCAAAGCCCTGTATTGCGCGGCGTCGCTCTCCACGATGACACTAGAGCAAATCGCGCAGGCGTGTCCCGGCCCGAAGTGGTTTCAGATTTATCTGCCCGAGGACCGCGGCAAGGCCACTGAGATTCTCGGGCGCGCCAAGGCCGCGGGCTACACGGCCATCGTGCTCACAATTGACACGGTTGTGCCAAGCAACCGCGAGACCGACCGTCGCAATCATTTCCGTTCGCCGCTCCCGGTAGGAAACTTTCCGGGACAAAATGGCAGCTATGGCGTGTCGCCGATGAAGCGCGATCTGGATTGGAATGATGTCGAGTTCATCGGCAAAACCACGGGCCTCCCGGTCCTGCTGAAGGGCGTCATGTCGCCCGAGTTCGCCGTGGCGGCCGAAAATCATGGCTGCGCGGGGATCCAGGTGTCGAACCACGGCGGGCGGCAGCTCGACGATGTCTCCGCCACGATTTCGGTCCTGCCGGCTATCGCTGACGCGGTACATGGCCGCGCGACGATCCTCATTGATGGCGGCGTGCGCCGGGGTCAGGATGTGTTTAAGGCACTCGCACTTGGGGCCAACGCTGTCGCCGTCGGTCGGCCAGTGCTCTATGGCCTGGCGCTGGGCGGATGGATGGGCGTGCAGGCTGTTCTTCAGCATCTCGACGGCGAACTGGAAATGACCATGCGCCTCGCAGGTGCCCGCAACATTGCCGAAATTTCAAGACGCTACTTGTCCTAAGTGGGGACGAGGGGCTTCAGTGCCTGGACCCGGACGACCGCATTCCCGCTTTACTGCGAATGACGACCGTTCAGGGGCGTTCGCCACTATTCACCGGCTGCTACTTTCGGTTATCCTTCTGAGCCTATGCATGACTTGGGATTTGTGCGAGAGCATCTGGAAGAGATCGGGAAGATGGCCCGGGACCGCGGGATCACACTCGACCTAGGGCCTTTCGTCGAGTTGGACGCCGAGCGCCGCAAAATCATCACTTCGACCGAGCGCATGAAAGCCGATCGGAACAAGGCGAGCGAAGAAATCGCCGGGATGAAGAAGGCCGGGCAGGACGCCTCGTCAATTCTGGCGCGGATGAAAGAAGTGTCTGAGCAGATCAAGCGCGACGACGAACGAGTAGCGGAGCTGGACGAGCGGATGAAGCAGTTTCTTCTTACCGTTCCAAATATCCCGCATGCGAGCGTTCCAGTGGGGCAGAGCGCCGCAGACAATGTGGAGGTGCGTCGGTCGGGCGCTCCGCCGAAATTCGATTTTGCGCCGCGCCCGCACTGGGAGGTCGGGGAGCGAACGGGGATTCTGGATTTCGCCGCGGCGGTGAAAATCGCGGGTGCGCGGTTTGCCGTGTACAAGGGACTGGGAGCGCGACTGGAACGCGCCATCGCCAATTTTTTCCTCGACCTACATACCGGCGAACACGGCTATACGGAAATCCTACCACCGTTCCTGGTGAATACGGCGGCGCTTACCGGCGTAGGCCAGCTGCCGAAATTCGCCGCCGATATGTTTCACCTGGAGGGCACCGACCTGTGGCTCACGCCCACCTCCGAGGTGGAGCTGACCAACCTGCATCGCGACGAGACGCTCGAAGCCGATTCGCTACCTCTAAAGGTGTGCGCCTGGACCGCTTGCTTCCGCTCCGAGGCCGGCGCCGCGGGAAAAGACACGCGCGGCATCAAGCGCCAGCATCAGTTTCAGAAGGTAGAGCTCTTCAAATTCACGCGCCCCGAGCAGAGCTACGATGAACTGGAGACGCTGGTCCGGAACGCCGAGAAGTGCCTCGAGCGGCTGGGCCTGCACTACCGCGTGATGCAGCTCTGCACCGCCGATATGGGCTTCGCTTCGGCAAAAACCTACGACATCGAAGTTTGGCTGCCGTCGGCGGGCGAATTCATGGAGATTTCGTCCTGTTCGAACACGGAGGCTTTTCAGGCGCGGCGCTCGGGGATCCGCTACAAATCAAAGGGAGCCAAGAGCGAATACGTGCACACTCTGAACGGCTCCGGGCTCGCTGTCGGGCGGACGTGGATCGCGATCGTAGAGAATTTTCAGCAGGCCGATGGCTCGGTAAAAATTCCAGAGGCGCTGTGGCCTTATATGGGAGTTGAAAAAATCGGCGTGGAAAATAGGTCTTAGGAGTCAGGTTGTAGGGGTTAGGCCGCGACCCAACCCCTATAACCTCACACCTGCCTGCTCAAGCCCTACAATTTTTAGTGGGCGATGCCGTCCACCTGAAGCGAACCGTCGTCGTTCATGTGACCAGTCAGCTTAACTTCCTGTCCCAAATCTCTGTCACCGTCGACCGCGTCCTGATTGTGAATCGCGATGACTTTCTTATTTTCGTTATTCACGAAAACCCAGGAAGCGCCTTTGTCCTTCATGCACGTCTTGGCGCAAGCCTTGTGCGCTGCATTGGCGCCTTTCACTCCGCAGGAGCTGTCGCTGATCCAGCCTGTCCAGGTCATCGTCTTGTTGTCGGCGATGGTTACCAGGCTGAGCGTGGCGAACAACACTGCGAGAAGACCAAACGTACCAATCGCTCTTTTCATGTCTGCTTCCTCCTGAGATCGCAACTGGCCGCGCGGTCCAGATCCTGCCGCACACGGCTCGGTTCGTGATGGTTTGAATACGCTATCGAGCTAGGGCTGGAGAGTTCGTGGGGAAAAGTTACCAGCTTTTCCCCGCTGGATACGTACACCTTATACCGCAAGAGTTCATCCCCGACAAGGTGGAACTTGAAGCGCGCGCTCCCGGTACACGCGAAAGCCCGGAAACCGGCAGCTGTCCCGTTCACACGCCTGACCATACCTAGCCCTACGCACGGCCGATCAGTACCATGGGGCCCGTCGGCTGCGGCATGCCGCCTGCGGGCTCGAGCGACACGGCAAATTCCCTGGCGGCGATTCCCTGCGGCAATTTCATCATCCAGTGATCGGTCCGACCGCCTACGGGATTGAATACGCCTGCGCTGATCGGCTTGCCGTCTTCAGGAACGAGCCACAGCTGGTAGCTCTTGGCTGCCGGAGCCGGGGCGATTTCGCCGTCATACATCAGCATGCCCATCTTCGCATTGTACATCACGTGTGCGGCACCGGCCGGCATGCCGTACAACGCCTCGGAGCCCCTGAACATCAGCGCGGGCAAAGGCACGCTGGTCCGTTTGAGCGAGAACGCCAGTTCAGTTTTCGTCGCCGACCCGACGGTCGCGGACGTTCACGTCCCGTCGCCGCTGGCCGTGTTCGTGCTGGGCAAGAAGACCGGGACGACGACGCTCTACGTGCTGGGCGCGAACAACAAGACATTAGTGCAGCGAACGATCGTCGTCGGGCGCGACATGGACG
>Ga0209624_10001712_pt1 | contig 16941 bp, 14 predicted proteins | sample JacPinW_OM2H0_O1_FD_188565 | JGI IMG/M metagenome (GOLD analysis project Ga0209624, IMG submission 188565) | Forest soil microbial communities from Algoma, Ontario, Canada - Jack Pine, Ontario site 1_JW_OM2H0_O1 (SPAdes) (version 2) | ecosystem: Environmental > Terrestrial > Soil > Boreal...
GAACTTGTATCATGGTCTTTCTCCCTCTTCCTTTTTCGAATTGTCGCGATCGTTTTCCACATTCACTTCTCCGCCGCGCCCCAGTTTGCGGCACAAGCGGCGTAACTCTTCCTGCTCACTCGCTGTTAAACGGCTCATTTCTTTCACCACATCTTTCGCATGCAGCGGAAGCACGCGCGAAATCAACTTGCGCCCCTTGGGAGTTAGATGAATCATGATCATCCGCCGGTCTGCCTTCTGCCGCACCCGCTCTACCAATCCGTGCTTCTCCAGATTGTCGATCACCATCGTAATGTTCCCGCCGCTGCGCAGGAGCTTGTCCCCCAGTGCCCGCTGGCACATGGGACCTAGATGAAAAAGGGCCTCTAGGATCCCAAGCTGGCTTGTGGTGATACCGTAGCGGTCCAGGCCCACGCTCAGCCTCGTTTGCACCGAATTGGCGGCGCGCGATAGATTAATCAACGCATTCAGCGCCCGCTTGGTCTCGCTATCCCCTTTAAAATGTGTCGGCACTATGGTTTAACCATCAATCGTTTAACGTCGAACGATTGGATGCACGCATCGCGGCATTCGATTCACACGAAAAGAGCCTGAAAGGGGTTAGTGGACGAAGGGGGTAGTGAACGAAGATTAGTGGACGATGTTAATTGCTGCTACCGGAGTGATTGTCATTGCAGCATTGTGGCCGCCCGGAATCACGCGCGTGCCCACGATCACGCCAATCGTGGATTTCCAGCTGTACTCCACCGCCGGCGCAAATCCGGACGTCTCGCTCGAACCCAAGTTCAACAAAACACCGTTCGAATCCTGCCCGCTGCTCGAGCCGGAAATATTATTTCCAATCACGCGCGTGTTCGCGGTGTAGCGGTACGTGGCGTCCAGCGCCAGCACCCACCGCCGCGTCAAACTATATTCCCACGACGCATCCACCAACGACGACCGCCCCGGCTCGGCATGCCCTCGAAAGTCTGCGTCCGTTCCGTACACGCTCACCCCATCCACCGTCACGTCCCTGGAAAACGCCTGTGACACATTAAAACGCATTCGCAAAATGCGACGATTCGGCATCCAGAAATATGTTTGCGTGTACAGCGCAACCGTTGTGGTGAAAGCTCCGCTACCAAGCCCGTCGCTCGGGCGCTTCCCCAACTGATCGTATTTCCCGGTCGGAAAAGTTTCTTGCACCGTGGCTGAAATCGTCGGGATCCAACTGCCTTCGTGAAACTGTCCGAGCCTGAACTGTCCCTGCACGGTGACGTCGCCCAATCCGATCCCCGAGCTGCTCAGTCCATCACTCAATTTGTTATAACCAAAAGTAGGAATCACTCCGACCGTAAATCTGTCGGCAAGCCCGTAGTTGATGTAAGTGAGCGAACCGAACCCGTTCGAATGCGCGCCGATCACGTCGTAGAGATATGGCTCAATCAGAAAATGTCCGCGCGGCAAAGTGGAAGCGTTGGGCGCGAGCAGCGGCCCCGTCCACCAGGCATCGTCCATCGATTGGCGATCGGTGCTAGGTGTTGGTGGGGCATCTTGGGCGCTGGCAAGTCCAGCGGTAATCGCAATCAGCACAAGTATTCTTAGCGCAATTCTCCACGACTTCATGCGTGCGGCCTCGACATCACATAGTCTTACTGTTTCCGCGCCGCCCAGCCATCCGCTTCCCGCGCCCAAATTCCACGGAATCTTACCATCCCAGGACCTTCGTCATCGCCGCAGCCTCACCGCGGCTTTTGAACTTCGTCGCTCACCCGCGTGTCCACTGCGATCCAATTCGTCTCCCAGGTCTTTCCGCCGTCATCAGAAAACGCCTGCTCAAACCGGCACGAGTTCGCGGTAATATCCATCCAAACGTTTCTCACCAGAATCATCCTGCCGTTAAATTCTTCCTGGTCGTAAAACTCTCCACGCCCGTTCTTGAACTCGCCCACCGTCGGTACGCTCAGCGTTCCGCCTTTCACATTGGCAAAATTTAGACTCCACTGGTGGGATTGCGGGTTGTAAAGGTGCAGGTTCAGCCCCTCGACGTGCCCGGTCGGCCCATCCACCTCCAGCTCCACCATGTTCGCGCGCCCATCCCAGATCTTCCGCACCACGGAAATTCCCTCGTACTGAATCCAGGTGTGCGAGCCCGTCAACGGGTGTTGCAGCCGCGAAAGATGCGTCTTCCAAGTCCCAATCTCAAAATCGAAATCATGCTGCCCATCCCGTTCCGTGGTGGTTTGCTGAGCGCTCGCTTCCTGAGCGCTCGTTCCTCGCACCAACTGCAAAGAGAAAAATAAACAGCACACCAACCCGACGTTCCGAACGTATTTCGCAGCGCTCATAGTCGCCTCATTCCGCCTTTGATTTTGTAGCGCCGGGCCTGCCTGCCGGTAGGCACGGCTTTAGCCGGCATCCCGCCCGACGCCACCGTAATTTCAAAATGTTTGAATGTAGCGCCGCGGCCTACCCGCCGTCGGCGGGCCTTCGGCAGGCAGGTTGCGGCATTTATCCGCGAAGGCCGGTCGTGTGCCTCCGCCTCTTCACCGCCCGCTGGCAGGAGCACCATCGGTCCGCGTCTGATCCGCAATGAAATTCACTTCCCAGGTTTTGCCGCCATCATCGGAGAATGCTTGTTCAAAGTGCGGCGTGCTCGTGGTCAAGTTCGTCCAGTCATATCGAATCAGGATCGTTCTGCCGTTGATCGTGTCCTGGGCGTAAAAATCGCCGCGTCCGTTCTTGAACTCGCCCACCTGCGGCGGGTCAAGTTTGGCGATTTTCGAGTTGGCCCAATAGAGCGACCATTGGTGCGTTTGCGGATTGAATAAGCGCAGCGTGAGACCTTCTAGGTGGCCGGTTGGACCGTCGGCTTCAATCGTGTCCACATTCGCTCGGCCGTTCCAAACCTTAAAACATTCGCCAGTGCCTTGCAGGTCGAGCCACGTAGTTGAACCTGACAAGGGATGCTGCAGACGTCTCACCTGAAATTTCCACGAGCCAATCAGTGGAGCAAAATCGCTTGCTCCGTCGCTCGTGGCTTCTTGCGCTCCGGTTGTTGCTGTCCCTGAATTCCGTTCTCCCGACGCTTTTTCAGAGCTTTCGCTCACTCGCGTCTGGTCCGTAATCCAATTCACTTCCCAGGTCTTCCCTCCATCCGTCGAAAATGACTGTTCAAAGTGCGGTGTGTTGGTGGTGGTATTCGACCAGATGAAACGAATCAGAATCACTTTGCCGTTGAGCGTATCCGTCCCGTAAAATTCGCCCACTCCATTTCTGAACTCGCCGATTTGCGGAGCCACCACAGTTCCGTCCTTCGCGTTGGCCCAATAGAGCGACCACTGATGCGATTGCGGATTGTATAAACGCAGCGTCAGCCCTTCGATGTGCCCCGCCGCTCCGTCCGTTTCAAATTCCTCGATCTGAGATCGCCCGTCCCAGACCTTTCGCGTTACCGACGTTCCGTCAAACTCCACCCATTTGTCCGACCCGATTAAAGGATTCAGCCGGCGTTTCAGATGAATGTTCCAACTCCCAATTTCGAAATCAAAATCGCGCTGCCCGTCGCGATACGCCGGTGCCGCATCCTGACTCGTCGCCGCGTTCGCTTGCTGCTCCGAAACCGAGCCAGCGTGAACGGATAATCCGACGGCGCACATCGCGCACCAAATCAAACCGTTCCTGAGCATCCTCATAAATGTTTCCTCCAAACGTATGAATTATCGCCATTCAAAAAGATGTAAATGTAGCGCCGCGGCCTTTAGCGCGGCATCGATCGGTAAGGCGACGTTAGCTACCGAAGCGGCTCGCGCCCCCAGAAACCTACCCCACATAGTGGTCGCCAACAATATCCACTTTCTCGTGTTACGATATGACCACTACGGAGGGGCCAGCGTTTCACGGCGATAGGCCATGCGACCGTAACGCTTCGGAGGCAGTATGCTGGAGACGCGGCGAGTGAATCTTTTTTTCGTATCCTTAGTGGCGATCTTTACGTTGGGTTTGTCCTACTCAACGTCAGCGGAGAATCACGATCTCGCTGTCCTAGTTCTTGATGGAAACAGTGGCAAACCCTTTAAATATACTTGGCTATTGATTAACTGGGACGACGGAAGGCCGAGAGCTTTGGGCCAGAAAACCAATTCCGGCGGCGTCGCAGTCTTTCATCTGACTGAGCCTCTTCCTGAACGGATCGGTATCAGCACCGGACTGGAGGTCGGACTGTGTTCGGACGGTATGCCATTTTCGACTGAAGAAATACTGAAGACCGGCCTAGTTACTAATAATGGTTGTCGCGGGGCAAAATTTCAGTACCTGACTCCAACACGGCCCGGACAGGTTGTGATTTTTGGCAGGCGTGGATTGACGTTCTGGCAAATGATACTCCGCGAGATTCCTTAGGACCGCATACCGAGAATGAAACGCCTCCCCGCCAGCTTCCTCCCACCCATCGCGCTCGACCGCAAATCCAAAGTCGCAATGTACCGCCAGCTCTACGATTGGTTTCGCCACGCCATCACCTCCAATCAATTGCGCCCCGGACAGCGCGTCCCCTCCACCAGAAATCTCGCCGCGGAACTGAAAATCTCCCGCATCCCGGTTCTGGCCGCTTACGAGCAACTCCTCGCGGAAGGCTATCTCGAGACTTTCGTCGGCGCCGGAACCAGCGTCGCCAAATCCATTCCAGACGAAGCAGCAAGACCAGCGGCCGGCAAATCAGGGAACACTTCGCTGCATCAGCCCGGACGCAAGGCGCCACGCAGAATTTCGCGGCGTGTTGGATTGCTCGGCCTGCAAGAACAACTGTGGCTGAACGACCTGGTCGCATTTCGCGTAAGCCTGCCGGCGCTCGATCACTTTCCGACCGCCGTATGGTCGAAGCTTGTGAGCCGGCATTCGCGAAAACCTGCCAGAGAAGTGTTGGCCTACGGCAACGCGATGGGATACGCGCCTTTCCGCGAAGCAATCGCGGAGTATCTGGGTGCGGTTCGCGCGGTGCGCTGTGACCCGTCGCAAATCCTGGTGACCACGGGCTCGCAGCAGGGTTTGCAGCTTTCCGCGCACGTTTTGCTCGACGCGAAAGACCGCGCCTGGATGGAAGAGCCGGGCTACCTCGGAGCGCGCCAGGCTTTCATGATCGCTGGAACCGAAATCGTTCCGGTGCCAGTCGATCAAGAAGGCCTGAACGTAGAAGCGGGAATTGGTCGCGGGCGCGGAGCGCGAGCGGTTTACATCACTCCCTCGCACCAATATCCGCTGGGCGTGACCATGAGCGCCACGCGACGCATGCAGTTGTTGAGCTGGGCTGCGCGCACTGGCGCATGGATTATTGAGGATGATTACGACAGCGAATACCGCTTTGGAAGCCGCCCGATCGCCTCGTTACAGGGTCTGGATGCGGACGCTCGCGTGATTTACGTTGGGACATTCAGCAAGGTGATGTTTCCGGCTCTGCGCCTGGGATACCTGGTCGTTCCGAAAGACTTGGCGCGAGCCTTCACCGCAGCGCGTGAAGCCACTGACATTTTCTCGTCCACCCTATATCAGGCAGTCATGACTGATTTCATCCGCGAGGGACATTTCGCGCGCCACATCCGCAGGATGCGCATGCTCTATGCGGAGCGGCGCACCGTGCTGGTAGAAGCGATCAGCAAAGAAATGGGCGACAAGCTCGAAGTCCTCGGAGAGCAAGCGGGCATGCACTTGGTGGCGCTGTTGCCGCCGGGCGTGAGCGACGTAGCGGTTTCAGTGAAAGCCGCCAAGCGCGGCGTCTCCGCCGTCCCGTTGTCGTCGTGCTATGCGAAACCCCCGAAACGCGGCGGCTTAATCCTCGGCTACGGCGGCACCGACCCTGCCCAAATCCGCGAAGGTGCCCGCACCTTAGCCACCTGCCTCTGACCCTGACACGCCCTCCGCGTCTTGCGAAATTTCGCCAGATTATTGCTTCCGTGCTAGATCCAACCGTGCCTTCCAGTCGATTTGTGATATGTTCCGATTCCCTAAATGAGTCCACTGAAGAATTTGATATATATAGCGTGCTTAGCAGCAATATTCGCTCCAGCCAGTCCAGCCCTTGCACCGCCCCTCGGTTCCGCACCTGAGGGAGCCGTGAGGGACCTTGCATTCGAAACCAGCGACTTCATGTTAAGTAGCGCTTACCGTGATGTGCCGCACCTTACACTGACTCGGCGCCCGACGGTGCCTACGGCCCGGTGAACCGCGCCTGGGACGCGCGCCACAAGGGCGAATGGTACATTGAGGAACAACGTTTCGGCGGCGATGTGGTCGCGGGTGGAATCGCGACGAATGATTCAGATGCCATCGATCGCGGCCTGCTCATCCTCAAGTGGGGCTTCGCGCAGCAAAAGCCCGACGGTGCGTTTGACTGCCCGGATAAGTTTCACAGCACTTCTTTCTTCGTTGAGGCCGCCGCTCATGCACTGCTGTTGCTGGAAGCGTCGGAATATTCAGACCGTTACTCACAGACCATCGCCGATATGAAACCGAAGCTGCATTCGGCGGCGCTTTGGATAACGGACCCGCGGAACGAGGCACGTGGCAAGAAAAAGAATATGCCATACACTCACCGTCGCTATCTCGTCGCAGCGGCACTGGGAGAAGTCGGCGTTCTCACTGACGATCCCTCGCTCGTTCGGGCCTCCGAAGCCTATGCGCGCGATGGGATCGCTCTTCAGTCCGCAGCCGGCTACAACCCTGAGCTCGGTGGCTGGGACAGCAGCTACCACGCCAAGGGCATGGCCTTCGCCTTCCGCTACTTTACGATTGTTGCAGACGGCGAACTGAAGCAATCCTTCTATAAAATGATGGACAAAGCTATGCAGTGGGAAGCAAGCCGGGTAAATGATGACGGCACAATAAATACGCAAGGCAACACACGCGTCGGAGGCAAAAAGACGGAGACGAGCCGTTCCGGAAAACCGAAGATCGTGGAGTTCCGCCAGGTATACCGGTCACTTTACTACTGGTCTGTTATCTCGGCCGACGCTTCCTATGAGAAACTAGCGGAGAAAGTCGCGAGCAAAACTCCTTAATTCGCGCGAAAGGACACGCAATCCTCGCCAAAATGATCCTCGGCTAATCGCCTATGGTTTTTGCGTTGGTCGCAACAGGACTTCGCTTATGAAACTTTGCGGCGCCTGCGTAACGATCATCTCCACCACATGGGCTATGTCATCAGGTTGCAACATCTTGCCGGGATCTTTTCCTGCATGCGGCGAAAAATCCGTGGCCACTGTCCCGGGACAAACCGCGCTGACTCTGATGCCGTAAGTTCGCAAGTCTTCCGCCATGCACTCCGTCATTCCCAAAAGTCCCCATTTCGACGCGCAGTAAATCGCACCACCCGCAAAAGCGTTCTTACCCGCCAGCGACGCGATATTGATGATGTGCCCGCCCCGTCGCTCGATCATTCCCTTGGCCACCGCTTTGCTCAGCAGGAACACGGATTTCAAATTGGTGTCTAATACGGAGTCCCAATTCGTCTCGGTAGCCTCGTGAAAAGGGCCAAAGTATCCAATGCCTGCGTTGTTCACCAAAATGTCGATCGCTCCCAAAGCCTGCCTTGTTTTTTGCACCAGCGACTCGATATCACCCAGCCTCGTAACATCAGCGGCGCTGAAAGCGACTGCAACACCCGCGCTTTTCAACTCCGACGCCACGCTTTCAAGCTTATCTGCGTGCCGCGCACACAAGCTCAGCTTCGCTCCCATGCTTCCTAGCCTGCGAGCAACAGCCAGCCCAATTCCGCGGCTTGCGCCTGTAATTAACGCCACTTTCCCTTCCAAAATTTTCCCGTTGCTCATCGGCAAACTCCGTCGAGGCGACTATTTACCCACATTGAACATCATAACATTGGGGCGGTGTCGTTCAGGGAACCACCAAAATCGAGCACCACAATGGGATTCACCTTGCACGCGTGAATGGCTTTCCCTATAATCCGTGGATTCGTTACCCCGTTTTTTTGTGCGGGTAGCAGGCCTGGTTCGATTCTTCCGAAGTAATTCTGGTCAGGAGGCGGTCAAGATTATGCGAAAGTTTCTCGGCATCATAGCAGCGCTCGGTGTTCTCATAGCGCTTAGCTTATCGGCGCAGCCTGCAGCTGCCCAGGACCAGGCGGATGCAAACAAAGCTCCGGCTTATACCATGCCGGAATATAACGGTTTCCAGGCCTGCCACGCGGAAACCAACGCCCAGATGCGGGTCAAGTGCCTTGACGATTTTGTCTCAAAATTCCCCAACTCCACTTTGATGCCCTACGTCCTCCAGCTATACGTGCAGAGTTACAACGAGTTGAAGAACTATCCGAAGACCATCGATTACGCTGACAAGCTTGTTGCCCTCGGCGACAAAGTCGATGCGGGCACGCGTTTGCAAGCGTTTTATACTCGCTCGCTCGCCTTCAATTACGCCTTCAGCGACAAGCCTGCTGACCCGGACCAGCTTAATAAAGCCCGGGCCGCGGCTGGTGAAGGGCTGAAAATTCTCAGCACCATTCCCAAGCCGGCGAACCTCACCGATGACGCGTTTGCCGAGCAGAAAAAAGGCCCCACCGTTTTGTTTAATTACACCGCTGGTTCTGCCTCCTTCATGTTGAAGGACTTCCCCAGCGCCATCCAGTTTTTCAAGGCGGCGTTAGCCGTGAATCCGACCGACGCGATAACAAACTATCGTCTCGGACTCGCCTATCTGCAATCCGCTCCTCCGCAGCCGCTCGATGGTTTCTGGTACCTGGCGCGCGCCGTCAATCAGAAAATCCCGGACGACGCGAAGGTGAAGGATTACCTTCGTAAGCAAATTCTTGCCTACGAGCAGCCCGGTTGCGATTCACTGGTGGATGCGCAATTGGACGAGTTGATGCAATTGTCGGCCAACGCCCCTGACCGTCCGGCTACATACACGATTCCCAGCGCAGACGATTTGAAGAAGATTCAGACCTCGAGCAACATACTCACTGTGCTGACGGATCTGAAGGGCGGCGGCGACAAAGCCAAAATGACCTGGCTGGCCATTTGTGGCGCGGAGTTTCCGGAAGTGGTCGGAAAAGTGATCGACGTCACCCCCGGAACTGATTCGGTGGAGTTGCACTTGGCCACTGGAGCAACGCCCGAGGAAATTGAGAAAGCCACCGCAGCCAATCTTGACGTAAAAGTTGTCGGCCAGGCGGAAGCAGCACATTTGCAAAAAGATGACGGCGTGCGCTTCAGTGGCACGCTCGCCAGCTACGATCCGGATCCTGCCTTCATGCTCCACTGGGACAAAGCCAAGGTGAACCCCGAAGACATCCCGGCCGAAAAGGGCAAGCACACCCCGCACAAGGTTGCGCCAAAGCCGGGAAAATAATTTTTAGCTCGCAGATTAAAGAAAACTAGAGGCCGGCTCGTGACTGAGTGGGCCTTTTTTTTGTTGCTGCTGGGTCAGCCTGCGTTCAGCGGAGCCGGTGCTTCAGGGCCAACGCATACCGCCGGCTGATCGAGAGAGGCTCGGGCTTGCCCTGCAAGAAAACTTCGAACGTATCATTGCCCAAAGCCGCCACTCTTTGCACGCAGTCAAGATTGACGATGCAGGACCGGTGTATGCGCGCGAATCGTTTCGGAGGCAGGCGTTCCTCCCATTCCTTCAGCGCCTGCAGCAGCATGAATTTGCGACCATCGGCGGTGAATATTTCGCAGTAGGATCCAGCCGCCACAATGTATTGAATTGCTTGCACCTTCAAGAACTGCGGCCGCAAGCCGTCCGCAACGAACAAGTAATCGGTATATTGGAGCGGAGTACCGTTCGCTGAAGGTAGTGATGCCGCGGACCCTGAAACGCGCTGCAGCGCGTCCGCGAGGCGCTCGAATCGCACAGGCTTGAGCAAGTAATCGACAGCGTTCACCTCGAACGCCCGCAGAGCAAATTGATCGTATGCCGTAACGAAAATTATCTTGAACTCACCGCCCGCTTGCTCCAGAAAATCGAAACCGGAATGCCCGGGCATCTGAATATCGAGGAAAATCACATCCGGTTGAAAATGGTTCGCAGCCTCGAGGCCTTTCGAAACAGAATCCGCTTCGGCGACAATTTCAACTTGCGGAAATCGCGCAAGCTGTCGGCGTAGCTGCACGCGCGCGAGGCGTTCGTCATCCACCAAAATCGCACGTTGCATTAAGCCACCGCCGAATTCGCCAGCTGAATCACAATCACGTTTTCCACCCAGCCGTTCCGCTCGCCGCATGAGAATTCGTGCCGCCCGGGATAGAGAAGCTCAAGCCTCTGCCTCACGATTTGCAGCCCCAGGCCTGTGCGTGATCTCGGTTGAAAATCGTCACTGCTCCGCGCCCAATGTCCTGTATTGGCGATCGCCACGCGCAGCGATGCTCCCGATCGCTCGGCGGTCAAGTGGATCTGCAAAGGCATCGCGCTCGTTTGCATGCCGTACTTGATTGCATTTTCCAGGATGGGGTGGAGCAGGAATCCCGGAACACGAACGTCCCGCGCGGCGGCATCGAGACGAACTTCCGAGCAGAGTTTTTCTTCGAATCTGATCTTTTCGAGTGCGAGATACCTTTCCAGGATTTCAATTTCCTGGCACAGCGGCACATCGGGAACTTTGATACACGCCAGCGAATAGCGAAGAAAATCCGCCAACTCTTCAATGGCCACCGTCGCGCGTGTCGGATTTTCTTCAACCAGAGCGTGAATGGAGTTCAGCGCGTTAAACAAAAAATGCGGATTAATTTGACCACGCAGCGTTTCGAGTTGAGCTTGATGCGCAAGCGCGCTGGCGCGAAGAGTATTGCGCTTTTGAGTTTCCAATGCTTGATAGCTTCCTATGGCGAAGTAGCAAGCGCTCCAAGCCAGGAATACGGCGGAGGCGTTCACCGCGCCGCCCAGGTATGCCGATAACCCTTCACCGGGATATTTTCCTCCGGCGAAAAGCCGGGCGGCGTTGGCAACCAGCGTGGCGAAAGTGCTGGCCACATAGGAAGCCGCCACCACCAAGATTGAAATGCGCACCCAGGAGCCACCGCGGTCGCTTTCGCGGCGATACAAAAGGCGCAGAGCGCTACTAATAACAATCCCCGCGGCCGTGAACGCCACCTTGCTGAACAGCGCCGAGCGTACAGAATCCAAATGCGGCGCCAGCCCGACGTATGGAAGCACGCCAAGGAACGAGACGAGTCCGTACGCCGGCCAGCCGATCAATTGCACTGTCCAAAACGACGAGATTTCAGACTTGTTGCGAGACATCGTATCCACCTGGAGAATTCATGCGAACCCTATAGCCGACTTAGACGATCCGTTCAGCGCTTCGGCTCGTAAGAAACAATGGAAGGGGCTGCCCATGTCGTGCCGTGATCGCTCGAACGCTCCACGCTTTGCGTGAATCCCGAACCCTTTTGCGCGTACTTTACTCGAATCAGAATAATCCGCCCGTCCGTGTCTGGTCGTTCGCGATAAAACGCCCAGCTTCCATTTTCGAAACGCCCGTCGTAAAGCTGGGTATGCGAGCGGTCGTCGATATAAAACAGCAGCATTCGCTTGGTGACGGAATCGTAGCCCCACACTACATGCGCGTCGAACACCTCTTTGCCATTCTGTTCCACGTAGCGATGCTCCCAAATGGCGCAACCATCCAGGACAGCTTCCGTACGGCTCGCACCGGTCGAAGCGCCGCCGGCCGAAACTGGCGACTCTAACGTAATCCAATCCCCCACCATGAAAGTGAACCCGCTTATCGCGGTATTTGCGCACGCATTCTGCGATTGAGGCTGCGTCTCTGTAGCACGGCCAGAGGGGACGGGTTGCGCTTTATGATTCACATAAAATGTTTTGCTAACTACTTTCCAGCCCTCGTTGCCCCGAATCATCGAAAGGTAATCGGTGACTGTTGCATCGTCTGAATGTTCTGTAATTTTGACGATAGCTGCGCTCCCTTCATGATCGATCAGTTCAATCGACATCTTTGGAACCGCCCGACCGCTAGCTGCTCCTTTCGCAACGTTCTCGAGGAACTGTGCGAAGGGAATTGTCCGCAATTCCCCTTGTTCCGTCGCCAGATACAGATTCGCCGTGGGATAAAACGCCTCGCGAAGCTTCGCTTGGTCGAAGGTCATATAAAGCTGCGCAACTCGGCGGATTGCGACGTGCTCTTCTTCGGCTTGGTTCTTCTGATTACTTGCTGGAGCGGCCGATTGGGCTACTGCCGTTGTTTGAGTCGTTATAGCCGGTATAAATATGGATGCCACGATTGCTGAGAGCGCAAGCTTTCGCATAATTCCTCCTGCTGCGAAGATGCCTCTCGCTCGTTTCAGTTCAAAGGCGTTTTGGACGAGCGGCTATTAGGCTCGATAAGCGGTAGAAAAGTGCGGATCCGGCATTGCGAGGGGAAGCTCAAGCTTCCGCGCGGTTAGCTATCTGTACAGGGGGAATGCTTTCAGGCGCGGTGGCGTCTGCTGTGGTCCAGCTTGTATTCGTCCACTTTGCGGCTCAGGGTGTTGCGATGGATTCCCAGCGCTTTGGCGGCGCGGGATTGATTTCCGTTCAGGCGCTCCAGCACGCGCTTGATGAATTTCTTCTCGAATTCCGTGACCGCTTCTTCGAGCAGAATTCCGCGCTCGACCATCATTCCCACCAGCGATTCCAATTGATCTTTCACGATGCCGGCTCCGTACTTAAAACGTGATCTTTGTTGCCTTCGTCAGCTTAGGGGATGGCCGGTAACGCGCTGATAAGCATCTCGATATTTCTGCGTCGTTCCCGAAACCACTTCGGGCGGCAGAGCCGGCGCGGGAGGGCGCTTGTCCCAGCCGATTTTTTCAAGATAATCGCGAACGTACTGCTTGTCGAAGGACGGCTGAGCTTTTCCGGGAGAGTATTCGTCGGCGGGCCAGAACCGCGAAGAATCCGGTGTGAGCGCCTCGTCGATCCATATCATTTCGTCGCCCATCATGCCGAACTCAAATTTCGTGTCGGCAATGATGATTCCGCGTTCCGCGGCGTATTCAGAAGCCAGGCGATAAATCTTCAAGCTGGTGTCACGCAATTTTTCAGCCAGGGGTCGTCCGATGCGCGCCACAGTATCGTCGAACGAGATATTCTCGTCGTGCCCTGTGGTAGCTTTAGTCGAAGGGGTAAAGATCGCCTCCGGTAATTTGTCGGATTCGCGCATCCCAGACGGCAGCGAAATCCCGCAGATCGCTCCGCTCTTTTGATAGTCCTTCCACCCGGAACCCGAAATATAGCCGCGCACCACGCACTCGATCGGCACCGGCTCCGTTTTCTTAACCAGCATTCCCCGGCCGGCAAGTGAGGCCTTATATGGCGCCAGCTCGCCCTCAAAATTCTCGGTGCTGATCACGTGGTTCGGCACCACGTTCGCCAGCTTGTTGAACCAGAAGAGCGATAGCTGCGTCAGCACGCGCCCCTTGTCCGGTATCGGCGTAGGCAGCACAACGTCAAACGCCGAAAGCCTGTCAGTGGCTACGATCAGCAACCGGTCGTCGAGGTCATAAATGTCGCGAACCTTGCCTCGCCCTCGAAGTCTAAGTCCTGGGAAATCTGTCTGCGAAATGATGGCGCTCATTTGTGGAGACGACATGGAATGTTTTTCCTCACTGGAGGCGGGTATTCTAGCGCAGCAACTGCGGATGTCAACGCCTAAGAAATTATTTTCGGGAATTACCTAGAGCCAAGGTTTTGACAAAATGTGCCATTGGACACCTGAAGCAAGTGCGAGAGCCGACCTCCGGGCCGACCCGCTGGAACTATGCCGCGTTGCTGGTGGCTTTCGGTTCGGCTGCGGCGGCAGCTTCTTCCCACTTGACCGATACCAATTTCGAGACGCCCGGCTCCTGCATCGTAACGCCATAGAGCACGGATCCCATCTCCATAGTCTTGCGATTGTGCGTTACCACGATGAATTGCGTTTGCGCGCACATCTCGGCGAGCATTTTGTTGAAGCGCCCAACGTTGGCTTCGTCCAGCGGCGCGTCCACTTCGTCGAGGATGCAGAATGGGCTGGGCTGGTAGCGGAACACGGCGATAAGCAACGCCAGCGCAGTGAGCGCCTTTTCGCCGCCGGAGAGCAAGAGAATATTCTGCAGACGCTTTCCCGGTGGCTGCGCAGCGATGTCGATGCCGGCCTCGCCCGAGCTATCCGGCTCGCTCAAGCGCATCTCGCCATGCCCGCCGCCGAATAGCGATTGGAACGCAATCGCGAAGTGCGCGTTGATAAAATTGAACGCTTCTTCGAATTTCTGTTTGGATACCTGATCGAGTTCTGTAATCGTGAGCCGCGTGTTCTCGATGGCTGCCACCAGGTCGTCGCGCTCGCGCCGCAAGAATCCTTCGCGCTGTTCGCATTCCTGAAATTCTTCGAGCGCCATCATGTTTACCGGGCCCATAGCTTCCACGCGGGCCTTCATCTCGTTGTAATTCGTCTCGGCGCTCACCAAATCTTCGCCGATCAGCAACTGCGTCTCTTGTGCCATCAAATCTTCCGGCTGTGCGTTCAGCTCCGCCACGCAGGTCTGGCGCAGATAATCGCGGTCCGCATCATTGCGCGCCTTCTCGATTTGCCTCTGGCTGCGCTCGGCGCGAATTTCTTCCAGTGACTGGCGCTTGCCTCGCACGGATTCTTCGAGCTGTGCTGTACGCGTCCGCGCGCCTTCCCATTCCGTTTCCAGCGCGGCCTTCTGTTCTTCCATACGCGATTTATCCTGACGCAGATCTTCGGCCTGCAGCGAGAGCTGGCCGCAAGAAGATTCCAATTCCGACTTTTCCTGATACATCGCTTTCTGTTGTAGGCGCAACGAAGACAAACGCTCATCGGCGATCGCGATTTCTTCCGTCACCTTTTGTCCAGCCAGTTCGGCGGTGGTCAGCCGCTCGGTCATGGTAGCGAGCTCTTCGCGGTTCGCGCCCAACCGTTCCTGCAAAGCCTGAAAATCTTGACGCATGCGCTGAAGTCTCTCGGCAGCTTCCACACTTTCCGTTTCCGCGGCGGCTCGCGAACGCGTCGCTTCCGCGTGTTGCCGGCGAGATTGCTCGGCATGCACACGCGCCGCTTCGCCTTCGGTTCTTAGTCGGCCGATTTCCTGGCGTTCGGTCGAAAGCTGCGCGTCTGTTCTCTGTAGTTCAGAGCGGGCCCGGTCACGAAGATGAGTCGCGCCAACCAGCGATTTCTCCGCCTCCACATGCTGCGAGATCGCCGAAGTCATGCTGGATTCGGCGTCGCGGATTTCTTCCGCCAGCCGAGCGCACGCCTCTTGCTGCTCTTGGGAAATTTTCTCTAGACGCGCAGCTTCTGTCTCATGCTGCCGAAGCTCTCGCTTCAACGCCAGCGGCCCCGCTTCGCCTGGGCGGCCGCCCGACACGATGCGTCCGTGGTAGCAACTGCCGTCAAGCGTCAAGTAGTAGCTGTGCGGATTTTCGTTCGCGAGTTGCTCGGCTATTGCCGAACTTTCCACCAAGTAGGCCGTACGCAGTTTCGTAAGATAATTTTTCGCGGCCAAACCGATGGGCTCGCGGAACTCGACAAGGCGATCGAGTCTGGCCACCACGCCTGCCGGCAAGGGAAGGGACCCGTCAGCTTCGAACGCAGAAGCATCCACGTTGTGCAGTGAGTCCACGAAGAAAGTTGCGCGGCCGCCCATTTCGTTACGCAACAGCGCAATTCCCGCGCGCGCACGATCGAAGGACTCCACCACGATGTATTCCAGTTCTTCTCTCAGGAACTGCTCGATGGCGCCTTCGTAGCGTTCCTGCACTTCCGCGTAATCGGCCAGCAGCCCGGCTGCTCGGAAACCGCTGCCGGACGAATCCGCCTCTTCACTAAGCTTCACCGCAAATAATTTCTGAACGGCGTCGGCGGTGTAAGCTCGGTCGCTTAGAATTTGCTCGATTGACGCGCGACGAGCCCGTTCCGCAGAAAGGCTTTCGCGAATTCCTTCGAGCTGTTGGCTGGCTTCATTCTGGTTAACGCGAAGTTCGCCAAGCCGCGATTGCGAATCGTGAACGGCTTGGCCCAACTCCCGAGCTTGCAATTCCTTTAGTTGGAATGTTTCTTCCGCCGCCGCCACTTTTTCAGTTAGCGCCGCGTATTCCGTTTCGATAGCTCGCAGCTCCGCACCACGCTGTTCTTCAGCCGCCGTGTATCGAGCGGCGGTCTCTTCCGCTTGCACTGATTCAGCCTGTTCGCGCGCGGATTCTTCCACCATGCGCGCCGCCAGTTGCCGAAGTTCCGCGATGCGAACTTCCAGCCGCTCTTGTTCGACCGTACTCGACGCAGTTTGCTCCGTCGTTTGACGCAGCGCCGCTTCCAGTATCGCGGTTTGCTCGCGCAGCGAACTTGCCGCTTCGCGTTGCGCCAGCATTCGAGCGCCCAGCTCCGCAGCCTGGCGTTCAGCCTGCTCCAATTCAACAACCAAACGCGTGGCGCGCATATCGATTTGCGCCACTTGTTCGCGGTTGAAAGTGATTCGGTTTTCCGCGCGGTCCAGGTCCAGCGCCGTTTGCCCCAGCAGGTTCTGGACTTGGCGCAGCTCGCCGTCAAGTTCGTAACTTCGCGCGCTCAAGCGTTCCTGCTCCGACTCAATCTCGTGCACCGAACGCGCCTCGCGCTCTTCGGCCGATTCCATTTCGCGCAGCAGATTTTCCAGCCGCGCTGCTTCGATATCGAGATGCTCGGCTTTACTCGCCAGAACGCTTCGCAACAGGCCGCGCATTTGTTCGCGCAACTCGGCATAACGCCGCGCTTTGGAAGCTTGCCGCTTCAGCGAAGCGAGCTGCTTTTCCACTTCGACAAGAATGTCGTTCACGCGGGAAAGATTCAGTTTCGAAGCCTCCAGCTTGGCTTCCGCCAGGCGGCGCTTCGTTTTGTACATGGTTACGCCGGCAGCTTCTTCGATGATCGCGCGGCGATCCATCGGCTTCGAGTTCAGGATTTGGCCGATGCGGCCC
>Ga0209624_10001713_pt1 | contig 16922 bp, 9 predicted proteins | sample JacPinW_OM2H0_O1_FD_188565 | JGI IMG/M metagenome (GOLD analysis project Ga0209624, IMG submission 188565) | Forest soil microbial communities from Algoma, Ontario, Canada - Jack Pine, Ontario site 1_JW_OM2H0_O1 (SPAdes) (version 2) | ecosystem: Environmental > Terrestrial > Soil > Boreal...
ACGGTCCGAACGTCAGTCTGGAAATTTTCGGTAACGGGACGGCGAATGGTGCGCAAACTCGATATCGATGGTGATGCGCAAGCCGATCTCGCCGGTCACGGAGGGGAGAACCGCGCCGTATTCGTCTACCAGATGGATTCTTATCATTACTGGGAGCGCTTCTTAGGCCGGAACGATTTTACTTTCGGCCAGTTCGGAGAAAACTTCACCGTCGAGGGCCTTCCTGATAACGAGGTGTGCATCGGCGATCGATACCGCATCGGTGCTGCTGAATTTGAAATAACGCAGCCACGAGTGACGTGCTACCGCGTCGGTATTCGTATGAATGAACCTCGGATGCCAGCCCTACTCGTAGCACATCACAGGCCAGGATTCTACTTTCGGGTATTACAGGAAGGAGAAGTTGGTGCAGGCGATGAGATCGTAAAAATTGCCGACGGTCCAGAGCGAATCAGTGTGGCCGACGTTGACGCCCTCCTGTATTTGCCGGGACATTCCAGCGAGCAACTGCAACGCGCGCTGCGGATTCCTGCGCTCAGCAGGGGCTGGCAGAGTTCGTTCCAGGCAATGCTCCGACAAGACCTGAGTTCCAAAACCGGCGTGGGGAATCCAGGACTCGCAACTGAGGAACAAACACCAGCGTGGCTCGGATTTCGACAGATGCGAGTCGCGAGTATCCATAAGGAAAGCGATAACGTGACTTCGCTCGTTCTGGCGCCGGTCGATGGGCAACCTCTTCCTGTCTTCCAGGCAGGCCAATTTGTAGTTTTGCGCTTGCATCTCGATCCGGACAAACCGCCGGTTCTTCGCAGCTATTCGCTGTCTGATCTACCGGCAGCCGACCATATCCGTATCAGCGTCAAGAGCGAGTTGAATGGGATTGGAAGTTCATTTCTGTGCAACCTTGCGCGAGAGGGCGATCTATTGGATGTGAGTGCGCCGCGCGGAAGCTTTACTCTGCGTCCCAGCCAGAGTCCTGTGGTTCTTCTGAGCGCTGGAGTGGGCGCAACGCCTGTGATGTCGATGCTGCACTCACTCGCTGCTGAAAGATCGCAACGAGAGATCTGGTGGATCTACGGAGCGCGCAATCGCGTCGAACATCCCTTTGCAGAAGAATCGCGTTCATTACTGAAACAACTCTCTCGCGGACGAGGATACATCGTCTACAGCAGGCCCGGTGCAATCGATCGAGTCGGGTTAGACTTCGATGCTCATGGGCATATTGACACAGCTTTGCTGGAGAGAATTGGCGTGCCCCAGGGTGGTGACTTCTATCTGTGTGGCCCCACTTCATTCTTGCAGGACATGCGCGACGGACTGCGGAAGTGGGGTGTGCTCGCCGAGAATGTGCACACGGAAATCTTCGGTTCCCTCGAGGCTATGACCCCTGGTTTGGCGCAGGTTGTTCATACTCCTCACCTGCCACAAGGGCCGCCTGGATCCGGCCCTGCAGTCTCGTTCGCGCGCAGCGGGATTACCGCGGCGTGGGATCCGAAATTTGCCAGCTTGCTTGAACTGGCGGAAGCGTGCGACGTTCCGGTCAGATGGTCGTGCCGGACTGGAGTCTGTCATACATGCATGACTGGTTTGATTGGCGGATCGATCACTTATAACCCCGAACCGCTGGAGAGGCCCGCCCCCGGCAACGTGCTCGTATGCTGTTCCCAGCCAAACGCGGGCGTCACTCTGGATCTTTGATAAAAACGAACTTGGAGAAACGGGAGGAGTCGAATCATGCGTTCTGATATTGTGCCCGGAGGCATTTTCCCCGATTACGAACTGCCCGATCACACGGGTAAACTGTGCAAGCTCAGCGCGCTACAGGGTGACGATCCGCTAATTCTCACTCTTGCACGCGGCCACTATTGCCCAAAGGAGCACCAGCAGCATTTGGAGCTCGCCGCGTTCTACCCGAAGATCGCGGTGGCCTACACTCAGATCGCCACGATTGCCACCGATGATCACCACACGCTGCAGGAATTCCGTGCATCAGTCGGCGCCGTGTGGACATTCCTTTCGGACCCCGACCGAACGGTTCAGAAGGATCTCGACATCCAGGAGTACACCGACCCTGAGCACAATCCGATGATCCCGCATACGCTCGTACTCAAGCCGGGCCTAGTGATCTACAGCATCTACAACGGCTACTGGTTCTGGGGTCGTCCCTCGGTCGTCGATCTTTGGCACGATCTGCGCGCCGTGACGAGTGAAATCCGGCCGGACTGGGATCTGAGTACTCCTGGACTCCGCCAGGCATGGAATGCGGGTGACTTCTCGCGTTTCCACGGGTGGAACAAGCGAGCCAGTGCGGAAGCGCCCTCAATTGTACGGAAGGGATAGCCGCGCACTCTTAGACACTGCGACAACAGCGGAGAGAAATGAAGCCGACTGCTTCCCCAAATCTGTGGCAACCGCTTCGAGTAACGGTTTTTCGCAATCTGCTAGCCGCAGACGTCATTTCAGACATCGGCACTTTCATGCAGAACGTCGGTGCTGCATGGTTGATGGTTTCACTTGGCGCCGGGCCGATTTTTATTGCGCTGACACAGACGGCAGCTTCCTTGCCATATTTTCTGCTTGCTCTTCCGGCAGGGTCCGCTGGCGATATCGTCGACCGCCGCAAGCTGATTCTCTTCACCGAGTCGTGGATGATGGGCGTCGCGTTGATTCTGGCGATCTTGACCATCGCAGGAGTGATGTCGCCGTGGATACTGTTGGTGCTCACATTTGCGCTCTCGGCCGGAGATGCGTTCGAAACGCCCGCATGGCGTGCAATCCTGCCTGAATTGGTGCCCAAGGAAGACCTAGCAGCGGCTTCCGCGCTCAATGGAATTGAATTTAACCTCGCCCGAGCAGTTGGGCCGGCGCTCGCTGGCGCGCTGATATCTGTTGCTGGTGTCGCCACAGCTTTCATCACAAATTTCGTATCCTTCTTCGGTGTCATTCTTGTTGTTGCCAGGTGGAAAAGACCTGTCCGCAGGAGGAGTGCACCGCCGGAATCTTTTTCGGGAGCTACCGTCGCGGCAATTCGATACGTCCGGCACTCTCCCGCAATCCTGACGGTATTGCTCAGAACAGGCATAGTGATGTTCTTTTCCAGCGCCCTCTTCGCGTTGCTGCCGACGGTTTCTCGGAGCGTGAATCAGAATGCGACTGGCTATGGACTCTTGCTTGGCTGCTTTGGAGGCGGTGCAATTATCGGTGCTTTAGTCATGCAGTCGGCTCGTGACAGATGGACGATGGAATCCATAGTCTCGACGGGCGTCGTGAGTTTGGGGCTAGTGATTTTGGCGATGAGCGGATTGCACAGATTGAGCACACTGGCCGCCGTTATGTTGCTCGGTGGTGCGGCATGGGTCATCTTTATCTCCCTTATTAATGCCCTCGTCCAGAACCTCGCGCCTGATTGGGTAAGAGCACGAGTGCTCGCCATCTTCATTCTGGTTTATCAGGGGAGTTATGCGCTCGGGACCGCGACTTGGGGTGCCATCGCGCAACGATCGGGCGTTGGAACCGCGCTTGTCTACGCTGGACTGGGGACAATTGCCACCGCCGCCGTTGCCCTTGTCGCAAAACTACCCAATTCAACCGCGGATCTGAGTCCCTGGAACCATTGGCGCATGCCGGTCGTCATCAAGGAAGTTGGGACCGATATTGAGAAGGGACCGGTACTAGTTACCGTCGAATACGCTGTCATTCCAAATCGAACCGCAGAATTTGTGGATGCGATGCATGAATATGGTCGGATGCGGCGTCGCGACGGCGCGTATCGGTGGTCAGTCTTCCGCGATACTGAAGTCGCGGATCGTTTTCTGGAGATATTCTTGGTGAACTCTTGGGCAGAACATCTGCGTCAGCATGAGAGGCAAACCCAGGGCGACCGTGAGTTGGAAGGGCGAATATACAGCTGTCTTTCCGGCGCACCGATGGTGCGTCATTTGATCGATACCTACGCGACAGAAACGTGATCGGACAGAACCGATCGCAGCGAAGTTTGACGCGAGACAAAAGATCGACAGAAGCCTGCACGCTGCTGACCTGCAGCCGAAGACGCTCATCGGGACCCCTTACCCCCGTTTATCGCTAGAACGTCTTGATGATCGCCTCGGCGCGCTAATTCATACGAAGGTATCGACCCATACCATCGTCCAATAGATTCCTCTCGTTGGTTCTGGCTTAATCGCTTCTGTATTCGCAAACGACCGCGAGCCTCCCTGCCGTTGGGCGAGCCAAGAAAATGAGAGGTAACACCATGTCAGCCGCGACAAACTTCGAACTGAACGATGCAGCGACCATCGGACCTTCATTCATTGCAAGTGAAGAGACAACCCTGTTGGCGTCTGCCAGAGCTGGTGACTCGGCAGCTTTTGAGTGTCTTGTCATGCCGCACTGGGATGCACTCCTCCGTGTTACCCAACGGATTCTTCGCAATCGAGAAGATGCGGAGGATGCTGTTCAGACCGCGTTTCTCGATGCTTTCCGCAATCTGAATGCTTTTCATGGACGGTCACGATTCTCCTCGTGGCTCACTCGCATCGCTATGAACGCGGCCTTTATGCGCTTGCGCCTCAGCCGGCGAAAAAAGGAAACATCGCTTGATGAGGTATCTGAAACAGGTGAGGTTTGGGCGAGATTTCATCCAGTGGAAACCCGGTTGAACCCCGAGCAGGAGTACTTGTCGGAGGAGGGCCGAGCTTTACTTCAGAAAGGGCTCAAGAAACTGAGACCACTCGATCTTGAGATCTTGCATTTGCGCAGCGTGCAAGAGTTGTCGGCCAAAGAAACAGCAAGAATTCTGGAGTTGCCGGTAGGAAGGGTAAAGTCGAGGCTGCATCGAGCGCGTACCAAATTAGTGCAACATGTGCAGTCAGTAGTTAAACGCAAGCGGCACCGCGGAGGAGTGAGTAACTAACGTATCGGAAGGCTTGTGTCGCTAGAGGCGGGTTTGACTCACTGGTGTGTCGCTGCAAAACATTAGCCTATGCGAATGTCGGCCAATACCATCGTCTAATAGACTCATCTCCACCGTTCTGGCTTAATCGAAATTGTCGACTACGCCTCGGTGAAATCTCGATCGCGTAACGGCTGGAGCATGAATGTTGTGTTACAGCGCTAGCTCTGGGGCTGCGGGATTCTTGCCGTCGTGGGTATGGAAGGTCTATGTCAACGACTGAATTGACGACGGGGCAGAGTCTGGCGGAAGGCTTCGTAGCATCAGACGAAAGCGGCATTCAGGCGGGAAATCCACTTCCGATCGGGGGAACACATCAACAAGGAGACGGGGTCAATTTTGTTTTGTTCAGCCGTCACGCAACTTGTGTTCGCCTCGAGCTCTACCAACATCCTGATGATTCTTCTCCGACCAGGATCATTGACTTGGATCCAAAGCGTCATCGGACCGGTGACATTTGGCACGTGTGGGTGCGAGGCGTTCCCGTGGGCCAGTTCTATGGTTATCGCATTGAGGGGCCCTATCTACCCGAAGATGGCCATCGTTTCAATCCACAGAAGCTGCTTCTGGATCCGTATGCAAGGGCTATCGCTGGGGTCAAGAATTGGGACTTTCTGACCGCTCGCGGCTACGATTCCTCGAGCGAACTAACTGACTTAAGCATTTCGACAGTCGACAACGCGGGCACCACCCCGAAATGCATCTTTACCCGCGACCATTTTGACTGGGAGATGGATTCTCCTCCAAAGCATTCAGCCTCCGACACTGTCATCTACGAGACACACGTTCGCGGCTTCACAATCCACACCAGTTCGAAGGTAGAGCGTCCGGGAACCTTCGCCGGGCTGACCGAAAAGATCCCTTATCTTCAGGACCTGGGAGTCACTGCGATTGAGCTGATGCCGGTTCTCGAGTTTAACGAAAATGAATCGCAGCTCCTCAATCCAATCACGGGAGCGAGGCTCAAGAATTACTGGGGCTACAATCCGGTCGCCTATTTTGCCCCCAAGCAGTCTTACAGTTTCGAAGGACCGCACTGGCAGCAGACGGTGGAATTTAGGGAGATGGTCAAGGCCTTTCACCGCGCCGGCATTGAAGTGATCCTCGACATTGTCTTGAACCACACAGCTGAGAACGATGAACTTGGACCCACGATCTGCCTGCGCGGCATTGAGAACTCCATCTTCTACATGTTGCAAGAGAACAAACGGTACTACAAAGATTTTACAGGCGTGGGCAATACGCTTAACGCCAACCACCCCGTCGTAAGAGAATTCGTCACGAGCGTGCTCCGTTACTGGGTCATGCACATGCATGTTGACGGATTTCGCTTCGACCTCGCTTCCGTCCTGGGTCGAGATGAGCATGGAAATGTTCTGCACGACGCTCCGCTTCTCGAAGGCATTGCCGAAGATCCCATCTTGCGTGACGTAAAAATTATTGCGGAAGCTTGGGACGCAGGCGGTGCCTATCAAGTAGGGGATTTCTCCACCAAGCGCTGGACGGAATGGAACGGCCGGTTCCGTGATGATGTGCGCCGCTTCTGGGTTGGCGACGCGGGCATGATCGGATTATTCGCGAGCCGAATCTGTGGAAGCTCGGACTTGTACCAACGCTCGGGCAAAGGACCCGAAAGCAGTCTGAACTTCGTCACTTGTCATGACGGCTTCACACTGAACGACTTGGTGAGCTACAAACAGAAACACAACAACGAAAACGGCGAGTTCAACCGCGATGGAAGCGACGCCAACTACAGCGACAATTGCGGAGTGGAAGGGCCGAGCCAGGATCCCGCTGTAGAGGCCATGCGCATCCGCTTGATCAAGAATTTCCTGTTAACGCTGTTTATCTCACGAGGGGTTCCGATGTTGCTCGGCGGCGATGAGTTTCGCCGAACCCAGCGCGGCAATAACAATGCCTACTGCCAAGATAACGAGTTGAGCTGGTTTGACTGGAGCCTGCTCGAAAAGAACAAAGAGATCCACCGCTTCACTCGGGGAATGACCGCCTTTCGCCGAGCCCATCCTGTCTTACGAAGAGAAGATTTCTACGCGGATATAGACATCAAGTGGTACGCGCCAAACGGCGCCGCTCCCGACTGGGCGGACCAGCGGCAGAAATCCTTTGCGTGTCTGATTCTGGGACGGACGGAACCTGACTTGTTTATCCTGTTTAACGCCGACGCCAGATCAGTTGATTTTTCCATTCCTGTCTTGCCGGCCGGGAAGATCTGGCGTTTGGCGGTCGATACTTCCCGAACCGCGCCTGACGATCTCCCCGACCCTGGGACAGAGCCTTCCATGCAGGGCCAAATCGTTTTTCGGCTGGAACCTCGATCAAGTGCAATTCTCTTGACGGATGACTGCGAGGTGATGCGTGACAATTAACCCTGCTTCCGGGAAGCCGGCTGATCCATCCATTCTTGTTAATGTCCCGAAGCTAATCACAGCCTATTACGAGTTGCGGCCTGACCCGAGCGATCCCAGACAGCGGGTTGTCTTTGGCACGTCCGGCCATCGCGGATCTGCGATGGACGTGGCTTTCAACGAGTGGCACATCCTAGCCATCACTCAGGCGATTTGTGATTACCGCAAACTCCAGAAAATTGATGGGCCACTGTTCCTTGGGATAGATACTCATGCTCTGTCCGAGCCGGCGTTTGCGAGCGCACTGGAAGTGCTTGCGGCAAATAACATCGAAGTAATGATGTCCGAAGGAACTCCGTACACCCCGACCCCAGCCGTCTCCCACGCGATTCTGCTTTACAACCGCGCACGAAAGTCAGGACTTGCCGACGGTATCGTAATCACGCCGTCTCATAATCCTCCTGATGACGGGGGCTTTAAATACGACCCTCCGCACGGAGGGCCGGCGGACTCGAGCGTGACTTCGTGGATTGAATCGAGAGCCAATGGTTTTCTCGAGCGCGGCCTCGAGGGTGTGAAGCGCACGCCGTTTGCCAAAGCGCTGCAAGCACCCACAACGCACAAACACGACTTTTTGAACGTCTATGTCAGCGATCTCAATAGTGTTGTCGACATGAACGCGGTACGCGACTCCAAGATTAAGCTTGGCGTGGATCCCCTCGGGGGAGCAGGCATTGACTATTGGCCGCGCATTGCCGAGCAGTACGGTATCGACCTGACCATCGTCAACAAATCTGTAGATCCCACATTTCGTTTCATGAGCGTGGATTGGGACGGGAAGATTCGCATGGATCCTTCCTCGCCTTATGCGATGCAGAGGCTCATCGCATTGAAAGAGAAGTTCGATATTGCGTTTGCCAGCGATACCGATCACGACCGCCACGGCATCGTGACCAAAGGAAGCGGGTTGCTGCCTCCGAATCATTACCTTTCGACGTGCATCAGTTATTTGTTCGCGAACCGGCCGAACTGGAATGAGAACGTCGCCGTCGGCAAGACCGTAGTGAGCAGCAGCATGATCGATCGCGTCAGCGCTCGTCTCGGTCGGCGGCTTTATGAAGTTCCGGTGGGTTTTAAGTGGTTTGTCGAAGGATTGCTCGCGGGCCGCTTGGGCTTTGGCGGCGAGGAGAGCGCCGGTTCCTCGTTTCTCCGGCGTGACGGCAGCGTATGGACCACCGATAAAGACGGAATCGTTCCCTGTTTACTTTCAGCAGAAATTACGGCGCGGGTGGGAAAAGATCCGGGTGAGATCTATCGTGAGCTTACCCGCGAACTGGGAGATCCAGTCTACGAGCGCATCGATGCTCCTGCTACATCCGAACAAAAAACCGTTCTGGCAAGATTGTCGGCGTCTGACATTCACGCTACCGAAGTTGCTGGTCAGCCGATCCAGAAGATTCTGACCACCGCTCCGGGAGACGGCAATCCAATTGGAGGAATCAAAGTAATTGCGAAGGATGGCTGGTTTGCAGCGCGTCCTTCGGGCACGGAGGAAATCTATAAGATTTATGCCGAGAGTTTCCTTGGTCAGGACCATTTAAGAAAGATCGAGGAAGAAGCCCAGACCATTGTTTCGGAAACGCTGGCACGCAGTGCCCAGGCGGCCTAAGCCGATAAACCGTAAGAGGAGTTTGTTTATGAGTAGCTCGACAATTGTTGATCGAACAATCGCTGATCGTCCGCTCGATGCAGCCACTTCCGATGCTCTTACCGACTTGGCCTTGGACCTTAGATGGTCCTTCAATCACTCGGCGGATCAATTGTGGGAGCAACTGGATCCCGAACTCTGGGAACTGACGCACAATCCTTGGGTCCTACTGCAAACCGCCTCCCGGGAAAAACTGCAAACTGTTACCTCCGACCCAAGATTTCAAGAACTTTTGGCAGATCTCCACCGCGAGAAAACCCTTGCCGAAGGGCCGGAAGCGTGGTTTCAAAAGGCGCATCCGCGTTCGGGCGTGTCGACAGTTGCGTATTTCTCGATGGAGTTCATGTTGAGTGAAGCGCTGCCGATCTATTCTGGCGGACTCGGCAACGTCGCCGGCGATCAACTCAAAGCCGCAAGTAATCTAGGCGTCCCGGTGACCGCAATTGGTTTGCTCTACCAACAAGGGTATTTTCGGCAGGAAATTGATGCACAAGGCCACCAGCAAGCTTTGTACCCATTCAATGATCCCGGCCAGCTTCCGATTCGACCGGTGCGCGAGCCAAACGGCGAATGGCTACGCCTAGCCATCGCTTTGCCTGGCTTTAAGTTGTGGATCAGAGTCTGGCAGGTACAGGTGGGCCGGGCGAAATTGTATTTGCTCGATACCAACGATCCGGCAAACCTTCCCTCCTTCCGCGGCATTACGACTGAACTGTACGGAGGTGGTCCGGAGTTGCGTTTGAAGCAAGAGTTAGTCCTTGGGGTTGGAGGCTGGCGCCTCCTGCGAGCCTTGGGATTGCAGCCCGAGGTCTGCCATCTCAATGAAGGTCACGCGGCATTCGCGGTGCTGGAACGGGCGCGTTCATACATGGAAGACAACGGCAAGCCATTCGACGTCGCGCTTACCGTCACCCGTGCCGGGAACCTCTTTACGACACACACTCCCGTGGAGGCGGGCTTTGACCGCTTCGCTCCCAGCCTGATCGAGCGATATCTCAGCAAGTATGCCGAGGAGAAGCTGTCGATTTCGGTCGACGAGCTTCTGGCGTTGGGGCGACGCGATCGCCAAGACTCATCCGAACCCTTCAATATGGCTTATTTGGCGATCCGCGGGAGTGGCGCCATCAACGGCGTCAGCAAATTGCACGGTCAAGTGAGCCGACGACTCTTCCAGCCCCTCTTTCCCCGGTGGCCTGAAGCAGAAGTGCCCGTCACGCATGTGACCAACGGAGTGCACACCCCGACTTGGGACTCTGCTGAAGCAGATCGCTTGTGGGAGCTTTCCTGCGGAAAACAATGCTGGCACGGAACACTGGCAGACACAGAAAAAGATATTCGTGGAGCCAGCGATTCCAACCTCTGGCAACTCCGCGCAGATAGCCGCAAGAATCTCGTTGAGTACGTCCGAAGAATTTACGGCCGTCAATTAGCAGCTCGGGGAGCGTCGTCGGAAGACCTCGCGCAAGCCGCACTGATACTCGATGACAATATTTTGACTTTGGGATTTGCCCGTCGTTTTGCCACGTACAAACGCCCAGACCTTCTCCTGCACGATCCGGCGCGGCTTCTGAACATTCTGATGAATCGAGAGCGCCCTGTTCAACTCGTGCTTGCAGGCAAAGCTCATCCCCAAGATGCCGAGGGGCAAGAAATGATCCGGCAGTGGTTTGAGTTCGCGCGCCGCCCTGAAGTTCGATCCCGGGTGGTCTTCCTTTCGGATTACGACGTTCTCATGGCGGAACATCTGGTTCAGGGCGTGGATGTCTGGGTCAACACTCCGCGACGACCTTGGGAAGCAAGCGGCACAAGCGGCATGAAGGTGCTGGTGAACGGCGGGTTGAATCTTTCGGAACTCGATGGCTGGTGGGCGGAGGCGTATTCGCCGGAAGTCGGCTGGGCGATCGGAGATGGGCGCGAACATGGGGATGACCCCTCTTGGGACACAGCTGACGCTGAAAGCCTTTATGCAGTGCTCGAAAGAGAGGTTATCCCAGAGTTCTATACCCGCGACGAGCATGGAATTCCACGCAGCTGGGTTGCCCGCATGCGCGAAAGCATGGCCCGCTTAACTCCGGCTTTTTCGACCAATCGCGCGGTCCGCCAATATACTGAAGAGCACTATCTCTCGGCGGCGGCAGCTTTTCGCCAGCGCGCCGAGAATCGAGGTTCAGTGGGAACCGATCTCGTCGCCTGGCAGGCCGAACTGGCGAAACATTGGTCAGCGCTACGATTCGGCTCCGCGACAGTTGAGAAACAGGGTGAGCGATATCTATTTCACGTTCAGGTTTTTCTTGATGACATCGATCCCGATGCCGTGAGGGTCGAACTTTACGCGGAGGCGCAGAAAGACCACGACCCAATCGCGCTCGCTATGAATCGTGGCGAACGCCTCGTCGGGGCGACAAGTGCCTTCCCATATACTGCCGATACCCCGGCCGATCGCCCAGCAGCAGACTACACGCCGCGCCTCGTTCCGCAGCACGCAGCAGCGTTCGTGCCGCTTGAGGCTGCTTTCATTTTGTGGCACCAAGCGCCGTCCTGGCGATGAATTTTGAGATTGGCTGCGACGCCCAGGTAGGACATTGCATTCGCAGGATTGTAACGATCGATCAGACAACGCGAGCGAGGCTGGGATCATTCCCACAGATCCAAAACTGGAGGAACCACGATGCCCGACGAATCTCGATCGCTCGATAAGCAACAACCGCTGGCGCTCACCACTGACTTTCTGGGAGAGGATCGGCACGAGTTCGTAGCAAAACTGGCGTACAAGCTGTGGGCACAAAGGGGTCGCCCCTTCGGTTCGCCTGAAGTTGACTGGTTCGCAGCGGAACAAGCTGTGTACGCGTCGTTAGCAGCGTCGGGGATGATTACCCCAACCCCGAGAGATCTGCAGAACATGAGAGAAAAGATTTACGGCTAGCCAATTTTCCGGCAACCATCGTTTCAACCCATCGGGCAGCTCTGTCAATCCTGCACTCGCGCAGCATTTCACTTCTATCCATTACAATTGGCGGCACGGGACTGTGGGGATGGAACCTTCTAAAGTAATTCGCATCCTAAGTGTCGAAGATCACCCGGTTTTTCGTGAAGGCCTCAGCACGATCATCGGGTCTCAACCAGACATGCTACTGGTGGCGCAGGCGACCAATGGCGTGGAGGCGATAGACGAGTTTCGCCGTCATCAGCCAGATGTCACACTGATGGACCTCCGCCTGCCGGGTACCGATGGGACCGACACGCTCATCGCGATTCGCGGCGAGTTTCCGCAAGCGCGCATCATTATGCTGACGACGTCAGACGGCGACGGCGAAATTCACCGCGCGCTCCGAGCCGGAGCTTCAGCGTACATTCTCAAGAGCATGCCGAAGAATCAACTGCTCGGCGTGATCCGGTCGGTGCACTCGGGTAAACGGCACGTGCCGCCGGAGATAGCAGCCCTTCTGGCGGAGCATCTGGGTGACGACCACCTTACGGCTCGCGAAATGGACGTGCTGCGACTCGTACGAGATGGTTATCGCAATAAGCAGATCGCCGACGCACTGGCCATCGCTGAGACTACTGTCAACTTCCACATCAAGAATTTAGTAGGCAAACTCGGCGCGAATGATCGCACCCACGCGGTGACCATCGCAGTCCGGCGCGGTTTGCTCCAAATCTGAGTGTTGGCCAGGACTGTAGAAAACTGCAGGGTGGTCACTGTAGACAATGATGTATCGGAAGAAGCGCGAACCTTGTAACGTCAGGGGTGCTAGCCGAGCGGCTTGTTTCGCGGGACAGTAGCGGCCTTGTGACAGCCGCAAAATAGACGATGTCGCCGGCGAAAATAGCTCAGGATCAGGCGTGAACTCACTCGAAGAGCGGCACGCGAGTCTCGTTGCTCACCCCCCGAAGTTGTCCCTTCTGCAATGGCTTTCATTCGGCGTTCTATTGTTGTTTCTCGCCCCGAGTTCTGCGTGGGCGGTCGATCCGGCTAGGCACATATCGCAGTATGCGCACAGCGCCTGGCGAACGCAGGACGCGGTTTTCAACGGCTCGCCAGTCGTTATCACGCAGACAACAGACGGATATTTGTGGATTGGAACGAACGTAGGCTTGCTGCGTTTCGACGGCGTGCGCTTCTCCTCGTGGAATCCACCCAGTGGGCAGCGGCTACTAGATTCGAGGATCTATTCCCTGCTTGGTGCGCACGATGGCAGCTTGTGGATCGGGACCGGCTATAGCATCTCTCACTGGAAAGACGGCGAACTGTTCAACTATCCGCAACTGAGCGGGCGAGTCGAATCCGTCGTTGAAGACGCAGAGGGTGCGGTTTGGCTGGTGCGGACGCAGGCGACCGACGGCATGGGTCCGCTATGCCGCGTGCAAGAGAATCGATTTCGGTGTTACGGAACGGCTGACGGAATTCCCTTTCCTCTTGCCATATGGCTGGATAAGGGCAGTTCTGGCGAACTCTGGATCAGTGGTTATAACGAACTTTGCCGCTGGAGACCGGGATCATCGAATACATACTTCGGAAGTACTGCCCGGCGCCCCGAAACGTTCGCATCGATCAAAGCAATCGCGGCTGCGGGGGACGGATCTGTGTGGGCAGGCATCGATCGACCCGAGCCGTTTCTACAATTGGAGCAATTTGAACATGGATCCTGGACCACCCGCTCCTTTCCGAAGATCGCGGTCAGCAACTCGGACATCACGACTCTCTATGCCGATCGCGAGAACGCGCTCTGGGTTGGAACCGCGCACCACGGAGTCTTTCGAGCCGGACAGGATGGGGTCGATCACTTTGGAAGCACAGATGGTTTATCGAGCGACGCAGTCGTGCGATTCTATCAAGACGTGGAAGGAACGCTATGGGTCGTGACGTCCGCGGGGATCGACAATTTTCGCGACCTGCCTGTGGCCACCTATTCGATGCACGAAGGGTTATCCGCAGCCGGCGCTAGTTCAGTGGTAGCCTCTCGCGATAACACAATATGGATTGGCAATTTTGGAGGCTTGGACTTCCTGCGCGACGGCAAACTGTCGGCGATCCGGGCGGGAAAGGGTTTGCCCGGACTCAACGTTACGACACTTTTTGAGGACCACGCGGGACGGCTTTGGGCAGGCATAGACAGCGGGTTGTGGGTGTACGACAACAGCGTGTTTCGTGCGATCCGCCATGCGGACGGAAGCGCCCTCGGCATAATTTTCGCAATAACGGAAGACATTCATCACGACATCTGGGTTCGGGCGGGATCAAAACTCGATCGAATTCACGATTCAGCGCTTGAGTCTGAATTGACGTCCCCACAGATTTCAACCGCGTACACACTGGCAGCTAATCCCCAGGGCGGCGTCGTACTCGGGCTGGTGAGCGGCGATCTGGTCAAAATCCAGGATGGGAAGACAGAAACTTTCCCTGCAAATGAGTCTGGAAACACTCGCCAAATTCGGGACCTTCTGGTGGAATCCGACGGTTCGGTGTGGGGAACTACGCTGGACGAGGTCGCGCGTTGGAAGAATGGCGTACGAAAAAACCTATCCGTGCGCAACGGTCTTCCTTGTGACGGAATTTTTGCCTTGCTGAAAGACGTCCGAGAGGCGCTCTGGGTATATTCGCGGTGCGGGTTGATCGCAATCGAAAAGTCCGAATTGGATTATTGGTGGGAACATCCCGATGCGGCGGTCAATTTCAGGTCGTTCGATGCCTTTGACGGACTTCAACCGGGATTGACTTCTCTGAAGCCGCAAGCCGCAGCGTCGCCCGACGGACGATTATGGTTTGTGAACGCACAGATGCTGCAGGGCCTAGATCCCGATCATTTACGACGAAATGCGATTCCACCGCCGGTGCACGTTGAAGCAGTAGTTGCGGATCGAAAGAGTTATTCGGCAGAGAATGGCCTGCATCTGCCTGCCCTCACCCGTGATCTGGAAATCGACTATGCAGCGTTGAGCTTCGTAGTACCGCAAAAAGTTCGCTTCCGTTACAGGCTTGAAGGGCATGATCCAGCGTGGCTGGAACCCGGAACACGCCGGCAGGCCTTCTACAACGACCTTCGTCCGGGACATTACCGGTTCCGCGTGATCGCGTGCAACAACGATGGCGTGTGGAACGAAAATGGAGCGACCCTGGACTTCAGGATCGCGCCCGCGTGGTTTCAAACAAAGTGGTTCTTCGTTTTCTGCGGCTTGAGCTGTGTTTTACTTGCCTGGGTCTTCTACTGCCTGCGGGTCCGGCAGATTCATAAAGCCCTCAGCGCCCGTTTTGGCGAGAGGTTGGCAGAACGGACTCGAATGGCGCGCGATCTCCACGACACCTTCCTGCAAACTCTTCAAGGCAGCAAGCTGGTTGCCGATGATGCGTTGGAAAAACCGTCTGATCCTGCGCAAATGCGAAGAGCCATGCAACAGCTCTCCGGATGGCTCGAACAAGCAATTCACGAAGGGCGAGCGGCGCTGAGTTCCCTGCGCACCTCAACGACGCAAAGAAACGACCTGGCGGAGGCTTTCAAGAGGGCAACTGAAGAATGCAGAATCCAGCGCCCGATGGAAACATCGTTCTCTGTAATCGGGGATGCGAGAGAGATGCATCCAGTCGTACGAGATGAGGTCTATCGAATCGGCTACGAGGCGATACGAAACGCCTGTAATCATTCCCAGGGGAGTCGACTGGATGTCGAATTGAAATACGGACACGACATTGCCCTGCTCGTAAAAGACAACGGCGTCGGCATCGACCAGACCCTCGCACGACAAGGCAAGGATGGGCACTTCGGACTGCAGGGGATGCGCGAGCGGGCTGCGCGCATCGGAGGCAAACTCACGTTGGATAGCTCTGCAAATTCCGGAACCGCGATTACAGTGGTTGTCCCCGGAAGTATTGTGTTCCGCAAGCCAAGCCCAAGCCCTCTGGAAAAAATACGGGACATCCTGCGACGAGTGGGGCCAACGTCACGCCCTGATTGATTCGGGACGCATCCGGTCGATTCGCGCCAGACATTCCCTCCCTTCAACCTGCAGAAAAGTCCAGGTGGAATTCTGTGGTTTCTGAGGTTTCTCGTAATTCGGAATACGTATATGTTCATCTCAATCCTATCCAACGGGGTTATCTAAATACTCTTTTATGCGAAGAACTAAAGAGAGTTGCGTAGATCTCACTGCCAGGCTTTTGGGCGGAGCAGAAAAGGAACTAGCCGCATATGTACGCGCGGTGGAGGAACTGTATGGCCCTGATGAGGCGCGCCAGTCCGTCGAAGATTGGATCGCAGAGATGAAATGGATGGATTGGCCGGGCGAGGATGCAAGCCCAGATTGGCGATGCTTGACGATTGCAGCGGCAAAGAGGCTTGCCGGTCGACTGAGGGAGTCGATCTGTGTTCAACAACAAGTTCAAGGCGTTCGCGCTTTCGGTGCAATTAGGCCTTCGGTAAATCGAATCGGCCAACAATAACAAGCTGATCTGTTTAACCTCCAGAAATACTGTGGGACAAAAGGTGTGGGATCGTCAAAAAGGCGGCTCGGAGGGGTTTTTAGGGACTGACATTCGGCAGGTTTGTTCAGGAAACGATCAACAATAATGTACAGGGAGAAAAGCTTATGCCTACGGTTACGACTAAAGACGGTACGCAGATTTTCTACAAGGATTGGGGAACAGGTCAGCCAATTGTGTTCAGTCATGGGTGGCCACTCACTGCAGACGACTGGGACTCACAGATGTTTTTCTTCGGACAGCGGGGCTATCGTGTCATCGCGCACGACCGCCGGGGCCACGGCCGTTCTACGCAAACGTGGGACGGCAACGACATGGATACGTACGCCGACGATCTCGCAGTGCTGACGGAAAAGCTTGAACTCAAGAATGCGATCCATGTGGGCCACTCGACTGGCGGCGGAGAGGTTGCGCGTTACATCG
>Ga0209624_10001714_pt1 | contig 16919 bp, 12 predicted proteins | sample JacPinW_OM2H0_O1_FD_188565 | JGI IMG/M metagenome (GOLD analysis project Ga0209624, IMG submission 188565) | Forest soil microbial communities from Algoma, Ontario, Canada - Jack Pine, Ontario site 1_JW_OM2H0_O1 (SPAdes) (version 2) | ecosystem: Environmental > Terrestrial > Soil > Boreal...
AGATGCTCTCCAGTGTCGGCCACTGCCAGGCTTCGCGGCCCCTTTCTTCAAGCAGCGTTACGTTGCCGAATTCCCGGCGTGCTGTGCGAGTCGCTTCTTCTCTGGACAAGCCATCTTCCATAAGCTCGTCGATCTTTTCTTCGAGGTGCTCCTGGATGGATACCGAAAGATCGTCATAGCGACGACGGCGTGTGAAGAGTTGTTTCACCCAATTCATCTTTCGCTCCTATTCCGATCTGAGCGCTTGCATCGGATCGATCGAGGCAGCTCGTCGCGCCGGCAAATAGCACGCCAACGCTGCGACCATGGCCAGCACTGCCGCCACTATCCAAGGCAACCTTTCGTGTCGCGGCGCAGAGCTCGGTGTGACGCCGCGATCGCTGACTCCTTGTGCGGTCCATTCCAGTTCGGTTTTTAGATCACGTGCGTTCTGCCAGCGGTTCTCGGGATCCTTCTCCAAACACTTCTTCAGCACTCGATCTAACGGCGGAGGCGCCACGTCGCCAATCGACGGCGCCGGCCGCTCCATGATCGCCGCAATCACCGTGGCTGGAGAAGAACCGTCAAATGCACGCTTTCCGGTAATCATTTCATAGAGCACCAGACCGAAGGAGAAGATGTCACTGCGCGCATCGATGTCCTGCCCGGTGGCCTGCGACTGCAACTGCTCGGGCGACATGTAATAGAGCGTGCCGACGATTTCGTTTTTGCCGGTGAGCGCCATGGTGAGGGTGGCGTCGCTCGGAGGATTATTGCACTGTCCGATCTTGGCCAGTCCGAAGTCGAGCAGCTTGATCCCGGTTTTCGTGACCAGAATATTCGCGGGCTTCAGATCGCGGTGAGTGATGCCTTTCCGGTGCGCGGCGTCGAGTGCGTCGCAAATCTGTGCGGCATACTTCAACGCTTGATCAAGGGGCAGTGGTCCCTTCAGAGGCACGCCTTCGATATATTCCATCACCAAGTAGTTCGGCCCGACATCATACAGGGTGCAGACGTTGGGATGGTTCAAGGCTGCGACCGCGTGCGCTTCGCGCTCGAAGCGCTCGGAGAACCGCTCGTGAGAAACCTTGATGGCGACGATGCGATTCAGCCGCGTGTCGCGAGCCTTGTAGACTTCTCCCATACCGCCGGCGCCCAGGAGCGTGGTGATCTCGTAGGGGCCCAGCCGGATTCCGGCAGCCAAAGCCATGAGGTTAACGATTGTACCGCGAGCGATATGGGTAGGGAATGGATGACGGGCAAACAGGAAGCTAAGTGTTGTAATCAGGCGATAGCACTCATTGACCTGGTTGCGGCGATAGCCCCGGAAGCCAACTCAATACCCCTGCCCGATTACGGCATTGCCGGAGTGTGCGCTTCTTGGCATAATAATGAGGCTCTGGCCGATTTGCGCCACGGGACGGCGGTTTCGCGTCCGGTGAAGAAACGGCCCACATGCGTTTTCTGGCAAGCATATTTGTGCCCACTGGCAACCGGCGGCTGAATGAGCTGATCGGATTCCTGCTGTGCGTCTCTGCGCTCCTTCTCTTCCTCGCGCTGGCTTCGTATTCGCCGCTCGATCCTTCGCTCAATAGCGCTTCTGTGCTGACCGGAACCCACGTTGCCCGCAACTGGATTGGTGTGGTGGGAGCGCTCATTTCCGACCTTGCCCTGCAGTTCTTCGGCATTGGAGCGTTTCTGCTGCCGATTTTCCCGGCCATGCTTGGACTCCGCTGGTTCGCGTCGCGCAAGATTCAATCACCCGTGGCGAAAAGTCTGGGTGGAGTCTGGCTGGTAATCTTTGTCCCGGCGCTGCTGGCGCTGCTGCCGGGGCATTTGCGCTGGCTGCATGTGATTCTAGTCGAAGGTCTTCTGGGGCGGGTGGTCGGCGATGTCCTGATCCACTACTTGAACTTGACCGGCGCCTATATCGTTTGCAGCAGCGTGCTGGCGGTTGCGCTTTATCTTTCGACGGCGTTCTCATTTTCGTCGATTCAAGTGTGGGCTCCGACGCGGTTTGCGTTTGTTACCGCGCTGTGGAATCGCTACCAGGACTGGCGAGCGGAACGGGCGAAGCGGCGTCAACAAAAGGAACTCGACAAGCGCCGGATTTCGAAGCCGTTGGTAAAGACGCAGCTGATCCCGTCGCGACAAACTGGTGAGTCAGTCGAACCCTCGCGGACTTCCGCCGAGCCTCGCCGTACCGGCATCGAACGCATGTTGGAGCCAGATGGTGGACCAGCTTCGACCGGTGGAATTCTTCCTGAATCGCTGGCCGGGCTCGGAGGCGCTGACAGGGATGCTTCGACTGCGAATGAGCTCGCTTCGCGATCTCATTCTCCGCTCAGCATGACAGGGGACCCGGAAGTGATGCAGCGTGGCGACAGCGATCACAAGGCCAAGACGACGATGCCTCGCATCGCGGGAGGCTACAAACTGCCTCCGAGCAGCTTGCTGCAGCGTCCTGATGAACAGCAAGCCGTGGACGCGGAAGAACTGAAACTGCTGGCCCAGGTTCTCACGGAAAAGTACGCCGAGTTCGACGTTCACGGACAGATCACGCAAATCAACCCCGGTCCCGTGGTCACCACATTCGAGTTCAAGCCGGATGCCGGAATCAAGTACAGCCGTATCACCAACCTCACCGATGATCTTTGCTTAGCGTTGAAGGCCGAAAGCATTCTGATCGAGCGTATGGCTGGGAAATCGACCGTGGGCATTCAGGTGCCGAACCGGGAGCGCGAGATCATCTGGCTGCGCGAGAATATCGAGTCGCAGGAATTCATGGGCTCGAAGTCGAAGCTAACCATGGCGCTGGGCAAGGACATCAACGGGCGCATCGTCACGGCCGACCTGAACGGAATGCCGCACCTGCTGATCGCCGGGTCGACCGGGTCTGGCAAGAGCGTTGCGATCAACGCCTTCATCATGTCGATTCTGTACAAGGCGACGCCGGATCAGGTACGCCTGATTCTGGTGGATCCGAAGCGGCTCGAACTGGGCAACTACGAAGGCGTGCCGCACCTGTATACGCCGATCATCACCGAGCCGAAGCTGGCAGCAAACGCGCTGCGCAATGCCGTGCGCGAGATGGAACGGCGGTTGAAGTTGCTGGCTGCCAAGGGCGTGCGGAATATCGACCAGTACAACCGGCTGTTCGATCAGGGAACTCCCAGCTTGTTTGAAGAGGATTCCGACGACAAGCCGATTCCCTACATCGTGATCATCATCGATGAATTGGCCGACCTGATGATGCTCGATTCCAGCAATGTGGAGGAATCGATCACGCGGCTGGCGCAGATGGCGCGGGCGGTGGGCATTCACCTGGTGCTGGCGACGCAGCGTCCGTCGGTCGATGTGATTACGGGATTGATCAAGGCGAACTTTCCGGCGCGAATTTCGTTCCGCGTCGCTACCAAGGTGGATTCGCGGACTATTCTCGACGCTAACGGCGCGGAGGCACTGCTCGGCAAAGGTGACATGCTCTATTTGCCCTCGGGATCGGCGCGAGTGCACCGGCTGCATGCCCCGCTCGTCACGGAGAAAGAGATCGCGGCGGTTGTTGAATTCTGGAAGCAGCAAGGCTCAGCGGAGTACCAGCAGCAATTCCTCGAACCCCCGAGGGAAGAACAAGAGGCCATCGGCAGTGACGGTGTTGAGGCACCAGAGAGCGGCGAGGACGACCCTCTGTATCAGGATGCGGTGAGGCTTGTGGTCGAGTTCGGGAAGGCGTCCACTTCCCTGCTGCAACGGCGGCTGCGCGTCGGCTACGGCCGCGCCGCGCATCTGATCGATCTGATGGAGCAGGATGGAATTGTGGGTGCGGCGGATGGTCCTAAGCCGCGCGAAGTGTTGAAGCGTCCCAACTGGATTTCCGAGATTGAAGAAACGATGCGGTAGGATTATCGCCGCAAGATGGATCTAAAATCCCGACTTGGCGGAAGCTCCCCAACTGCGTAGTATCTCCACCTGAGTCTGTACCATCACTTTGAATTAGGATTGGACAAACATGGCGGACGAAGCTCAGGAGTTACGAGAACAGGCAGAAAAAGCCAGAGAGGACAAGTCCTTGGCGGCCGTGTCGCTGACGATGGCGGTGCTGGCAGTGTTCGTGGCGGTGGTGTCCTTGCTGGGGCATCGGGCGCACACGGAGGAAGTGGTGCTGCAGGCGAAATCCTCCGATCAGTGGGCGTATTACCAGGCCAAGAATATTCGCGAGCACGAAGACGCGTTATTCGGCGATCTGGCTGCGGTGGTGACCAGCAATGACGCCGGTGCAATGACCAAGTTCCGCGAAAAGGCTCAGCAGGAAGCCGAGCGCTACAAACACGACAAAGAGGGGATTCAAGATGAGGCGCGCAAGTTGGAGCAGGAGGTCGCGAAGGAGAGAAACCGTGCCGATCTGTTCGACCTGGCGGAAGTATTCCTCGAGATTGGCCTGGTAGTGACCTCGATCACTCTGCTCTCCGGGCGCCGCATCTTCTGGCACCTCGGGATTGTGCTGAGCGTGGTGGGTGTGGCCGTCGCGGTGATGGGTTTGATAGTGCACTGATAATAGTGCACTGAGCGCCCGGGGTTTTCTAAAAGCCTTAAGGCAGAAAAGCCTTCATGCAGAATAGGCTGCCGCCCGACTTTTCGAACTCCGACGTGTCGACGATAACGGTCTCAAGGCCTTCCTGACGCAGGATCCCTTCCAAGTGCGGCGTGACGTAGGGAGTCAGGTAGCTTCCGTTGGCTACGATGCCGTTGCCCATGAACTTGTGGGCTTCGTCGGCCGTAAGTTCGTGAACTCGTTTCCAGAACCCACGCAGGGTCGCCAGCGATTCGGGTGAGTAGGCCCCGGGATATACGAGCACGGCTTCGTGGTTCAGCGGGCAGAGACAAGTATCGAGGTGATAGCAATAGGCGTCGACCAGATGGAGGGGGACGACCGGGATTCCCAATTTGGTCATCGCGTCACGAAACTTCTCGACGCCGCCCTGGGTCGAGCGAAAGCCATGGCCGGCGTACACGCGGGACCAGTCCGGGTGCCAAAGGAGGTCGCCATGACCCTCCAGGTAGTCAGCGCCGAGATCGAGCTCAATGATCTTGTACGCACGTTGGCGAAACCAGTCCACATAAAAGGGCACCTCGCGCTGCCGTGAAGCGTGGACCATGCGGCTGCGCACGATGAACTTACCGACTCCTTCGTGAAACCCCACAAACACCGGGTTGGCGGCGAATACCATGTCTTCGAGACCTGGGACGGGCGCGATGGTTTCGACCTGGCATCCAGTTCGTTCGAGGGTGGAACACAGAGCCTGCCATTGCGCGTGGGCCTTCTGGCGATCCACGGGAGCCTTCAGAGACATGTAGGGGTTTTTCTGATCGACGACGTCAAAATAGGCCGGAGGACACAGCAGGACGCGCTTTGCCATTCGCTGAATGGTAACGAGATACCAGAACTCAGGCAAGGTACGGCAGACGAAAGTTCGTCACGGTGCCGATGAATCGGCACAGGTTGCCGGGACATAGTCGAGACAGAGGCGTCGAATGCAAGGAATCCGCCCTGCGAGTCACGACAACCGTCTGGTATCTCGCATGCAATTGCTTCGGGGCCGGCTGGTGGGGAGTCTCAGCAATTTTGAGCTTGAACGGGCAGCCGGGCGGAGGGCAATGATGCTCAGCCACTGTGCGAATTCGCGATGTTCAAGACCGTTTCTCAGGCTACGCCAGGGCAAGCTGTTCCTGGTGGAGACGGAGTTTGTGTCCAGGTCAAGGGAACTGGCGGCCCCGTCCTCTCCTCGCCTGCGTCTCCAACCCCGGCGAGTGGAACGGTACTGGCTGTGCGACGAGTGCGCTGCGGTTTGGACGCTCGTGCACGACCGCAAGCAGGGGATCGTCTTGATGCCGCTGTCTCGGCCGCCGGTCGGCGCGAGGGTAGGAGTGGCGGAAGAATATAGAGAAATGGCGTAGAGCCGACGCTAGATTCCCGGAACGGGCTAGGCGCCGCTGGCGCGGCGATGCGGGCTACGGTACCCCATGCCCATCGAGATATGCCGCGCCGCGTCTTTCAGCGCTTCGAGAATGCGTGGCATGGTCTGCGGACTGACCTGCTGCGTCGTACCGCTCAAACCCAGGCTGGCTTCAATCGAGCCACGCTCGTCGAAAATCGGGGCGCCGAGGCAGCGGGCACCGAGGTTGTTCTCTTCATCGTCCACGGCGTAGCCCTGTGCACGAACTTTCTCCAGCTCCTTGAGTAGGCGCGGCAAGGTGGTGAGGGTCTTGGGCGTACGTTTCTCCATCCCGCTCTTGCGCAGGATCTCCTCCAGTCGATCTTGGGGGATATACGCGACGATCGCCTTGCCAACACTGGTGGCATGCACCCGCATGCGCCGCCCAACCCAGGTGTCCATGCGGATAAAACCCTCCGGCTCAACCTTCTCGATGTAAACCGCGTCAGGCCCGTCCAGAACCGCCAGATGACAGGTGAGACCAGTCTGATGCGTCAGGTGGCGCATGACGGGTAGGGCCACTCCACGAACATCCAGCCCGCCCAGCGCTCCTCGGCTCAAGCTGAGGATCTTCAGGCCCACGCGGTACTTTCCCGACTCGGCATCGCGGGTCAAATATCCTTGCACCTCCAGCGTGCGCAGGATGTAACTTGCGGAGCTCTTTGGAATGTTGAGTTTACGGCTGATTTCGGCGTTGCTCAGGCCATCAGAGACCTGAGCCACGGCTTCCAGCATGGCTAGAGCCCGTTCAACGGCGGCGGAGGGAGAATCGGATGATGGTTTAGCCATATTGAGAGTTATGGTTGGAAACCCGTAGTTGGCCAATTAAATGAATGTATGTTCACTATATTGAACATAGAGCTTGACCACACCGGCAAGCTGACTTACGCTTCGCCAGTATTCAGAATTGGTGTTCATTATATTGAACACGGCAGAATAGTCAAGTTAAGAGGAGAACCGAATGTCCGCCAACAATCGAACGAAGAATTCGACGCAGCCATCCATTCCCTCCCCGTCAATGAGCTCAGAAGAGAAGACGGCGCAGTATGCGCTGGCGCAAGATTGCATGAACTACGAGTGGGCGAACAACCCACGATGGAGAGGAGTTGAGCGTCCCTATTCTGCCGAAGACGTGCTGCGGCTCCGCGGTTCCGTTCACATCGAGCACACGCTGGCGCGTCTGGGAGCGGAACGGCTATGGGAACTGCTGCAGAGCGAGCCTTACGTCAACGCCCTGGGTGCGGTCACGGGCAACCAGGCGGTGCAGCAAGTGCAAGCGGGATTGAAGGCGATCTATGTTAGCGGATGGCAGGTGGCGGCCGATGCCAACAACGCAGGGCAGATGTATCCCGACCAGAGCCTGTACCCGGCCGATAGCGTTCCGAACCTGTGCCGCCGCATCAACAGCGCGCTGCAGCGGGCCGACCAAGTCCATCACGCGGAGGGAAAAGTTGCTCCTGCACAAACCTGGTTCGCTCCGCTGGTAGCCGACGCGGAAGCAGGGTTCGGCGGCACGCTGAATGCCTTCGAACTGATGAAAGGGATGATCGAGGCAGGCGCAGCCTGCGTGCACTTCGAGGATCAGCTTTCATCGGCGAAGAAGTGCGGACACCTGGGCGGCAAGGTGCTGGTTCCGACCACAGAAGCGGTGCAGAAGTTGGTGGCGGCACGACTGGCCGCCGATGTCATGGGTGTGCCGACGCTGGTGATGGCGCGAACCGACGCCGACAGCGCCCAACTGCTCACCAGCGATGTCGATCCGCGCGATAGGGCTTTTTGCACCGGAGAACGCACCAGCGAGGGCTTCTTCCGCATTCGCGGCGGGATCGAATCAGCCATCGCCCGCGGTCTCGCCTACGCACCCTATGCCGATTTGATCTGGTGCGAGACTTCGCATCCCGATCTGGAAGAAGCACGCCAGTTCGCCGAGGCAATTCACGCGAAGTATCCGGAAAAAATGCTGGCCTACAACTGCTCGCCCAGTTTCAATTGGCGCAAGAAGATCGATGAGGAAACCATCGCGCGCTTCCAGCCGGAATTGGCACGCATGGGATACAAGTTTCAGTTCGTAACCCTGGCCGGATTCCACGCGTTGAACCTCAGCATGTTTGAGCTGGCCCGGCAATATAAACAAACGGGAATGACCGCCTACTCCGCCTTGCAGGAAAAGGAATTCGCCAGCGAGCGCGAGCACGGGTACCTGGCGGCGAAGCATCAGCGCTTCGTCGGCACTGGATACTTCGACCAGGTGCAGCAGGTGATCAGCGGCGGCCTGGCGTCAACCGTGGCGCTGGCTGACTCCACGGAAGCCGAACAGTTTTCGGCGGCCGGGACTCCAACTACGAGGCTGCGAAGCAAGCCAACAGCAGTCGTTCCGGGGCAGCCGTTTCCAGATATGCCTCAGGACGAGATGTTGCAACCGTCTGGAGACTAAAATCGCCTGGGTGTTGAGTTCGCGGAGAGGTTGCCAAAGCGTGGTGGGAATGCCGGCGACAGCGCCGGCATCCCCTGCTGAACAAGACAACAAGATCCCGGTCAGGTTCGCGCTTTTTTAACCGATGGCTTCCAATACCCGATCGTTCCAGGAAAATGGACGAGGTGAAACTGATCATTCAACTTCATCAGCGATTCCGAAGTCCCGAGAAACAAATAACCGCCGGAATTAAGGTTGCTGAAAAAATGGTTGATCACCTTCGCTTTCGAGGCGCCGTCGAAGTAGATCAGCACGTTGCAGCAGAAGATCAAGTCCACGCCCTTCATGAAAAGCATCCTGGAATCATCCTGCAGATTCAGCCGGCTGAAAGTGATTAACTTCTTCACCTCTGGGCGCACTTGCAGTTTGTTCTGCTCGACGGCTGAGAAGTATTTGCGTTTGAAATAGTCCGTAGTGGAACGTAGCGCATAGTCGCCGTAAACCCCGGCCCTTGCGGCCTCCAGGGACCGGTCATTCAGATCGGTGGCGAGAATCTCCACCGTCCAGTCTTTCAATAAGCGCCGACTTTCCTCAAGCAGGCTCATCGCCAGCGTGTACGACTCTTCGCCGCTTGAACAACCCGCACTCCATATGCGCAACCGCCTCGTGATCTGCTTACTCGCGTCCGCCACAATTTCCGGGAGAATTACTTTCCGCAGTGCGTCCAGCTGGGGCGGGCTGCGAAACAGGCAAGTCTCTCCAATGGTGATTTCGTTCAGCAATTGCCGAAGCTCCCCATCGCGCTTAGGTTGCACGGTGAGATGGTTCCAATACTCGCGCGGAGTCCGGACACTCAGCTGCTTCATCCGCCGGCCACAGCCATCCGCCAGAAGATAGAGTTTGTCTTCTGCCTTGTAGATACCCGAGACCTTGTACACCAAGTCGCGGATTTGCCGTAAAACGGGATCGACCGCTAGCTCGCCCTTATTGGGAGCAGACCGGGCAGTAAGTGTCTGGGGAACGAGCGTCACTTTGCGTGAGGCCCCACAGTGGCATGGTTCTTAACGTCGGATTGCGCGCGAGGAACACGGCTCTGCAGCACGCGGCGCGTAATCTCCGCTGCCAAATGACCGACCGGATAGGCGGCATCGGACAGTCCCGAAGCGTGCACCGAGCCAGGCATGCCCCACACCACTGAGGAGGCCTCGTCTTGAATGATCACGTCTCCACCCGCGTTCCGAATGTCCTGCGCTCCCAGCACGCCGTCCGCGCCCATTCCCGTCATCACAACTCCGAGCACGTTCGCCCCGTAAGCTGCCGCGACCGAACGAAACAATACATCGACCGCCGGCCGGCACGAGTTTTCCGGAGGCCCCTGGTTCACGTCCAGGCTCCAGCCCGCACCCGCGCCGATCACCTTCATGTGGAAGTTCCCCGGCGCGATCCAGGCGTGCCCAGGTGAGAGAACCACACCTGCCCGGCCCTCCTCTACAGGAATGGCGGAGCGGCTGGCCAGCCGCTCCGCCAGCAAGCGGGTAAAGATTGGCGGCATGTGCTGCACCACGACAATCGGAACCGGAAAGTCATTCGGGATACGGGGTAAGACTTCGGCGAGAGCGTTAGGTCCCCCGGTCGACGTACCGATAGCGACGATCTTGATCTGTGGATTGGTCCGCACTCGAGCCTTCACTGCCGGACAGCCAGGTAAAGGCAGGAGCCTCAAAGGGACGCTGAGGCCGCACAGCGCTTTGATCCTGGGGATGAGCTCGATCCGTATGCGTTCGATCGCAGCTGCAGGACTGCAGCTGTTGCTCGGCTTTGTGGCATAGTCCGACGCTCCCAGCGAGAGCGCCTCGAGAGTCGCCGCTGCCCCGTGTTCGGTAAGCGTGCTGAACATAATCACCGGCAGCTTGGGATACAACTTGCGCAACTCCACCAGCGTCTCCAAACCATTCATCACCGGCATCTCGATGTCGAGCGTGATCAGATCGGGTTTTAGCATCGAAATCTTCGCCAGGGCAATGCGCCCATCGCTGGCGGTGGCCACTACCTCGAGCGCCGGGTCTCCCGACAAAGTCTCCGACAGCAGCTTGCGAACGACAATCGAATCATCCACAACCAAAATGCGAATCGGAGTCATAGCAAGCGGTGCCCGCGGATTTGATGATCGACGGAGCCGGCCTGCGCACAGAGGCCGGTTAAACGTGGAAGTAAAGAAGTATCAAGACCCGCGAATCGCCTAGCCTCCGCTAGGAGCTTAGTAGCCCGCATGGGCCGCCATGTTCGCGCCGGGCTGGCTCTCAGCAGCAGTGTGGCCGCCGCTGGCATTGATCTTGAATTGCTCGACCAGCCGGCGAAGTTGCGCAGAGGTTTCCACCAGCTGTTGCGACGCCTTCTGGGTGTCGCCGGCTCCGCGCGTCGTCCCCTGCGCCGCCTCGGCCACGCCCGCGATGTTGCTGGTGATCTCGCTACTGCCGAGCGCCGCTTCGCTCACGTTACGCGACATCTCGTTGGTCGTGGCGTTCTGCTCCTCCACGGCCGTGGCGATCGTGCTGGAAATATCGTTGATCTGGTTGATGACCCCGCTGATCGATACAATGGCTTCCACGGCGGCTTTGGTGTCGTTCTGAATGGCTTCGATCTTGCGGCTGATATCTTCCGTGGCTTTGGCCGTCTCTTTCGCCAGTTCTTTCACTTCGTTCGCCACCACGGCGAACCCTTTCCCGGCCTCGCCCGCGCGCGCCGCTTCAATAGTCGCGTTCAAGGCCAGCAGGTTGGTCTGCTGCGCGATGGAAGTGATGACTTTAATGACCTGGCCAATCTCGGTCGAGGACTCACCCAGCTTGGTCACGGTCGTGGTGGTGGTTTCGGCCACTCGGACGGCGGAGGTTGCGACCTTGGCGGCTTCCGTGGCGTTCCTCGCAATTTCCTTGATACTGATGCCCATCTCTTCCGCACCGGTCGCGATCGTCTGTAGATTCTGGCTGACCTGTTCAGCCGCTCTGGAAACAACAACGGCCTGGGCTGAGGTTTCCTCGGAGTTGGCGGTGATCTGCTGGCTGGTGCTATTGAGTTCCTCGCTTGCGCTGGCCACCTGCATCGCATTTTCCGTGATGGCCAGGATCATCCGTCTCAGACTGCTACTCATCTGGTTGATCACTGTTGTCAAGTCGCCCAATTCGTCTCGGCTCCGGACCTTCAGATCCTCGCCAGTCAAATCCCCTGCCGCGATGGCTTCCGCCTGCCTTAGAACTGACTGGATTGCGACCGTGACCCCGCGGCTCAGAAAGAGCGCCACAAAAACTCCGGCGCCCACCGCAATCAAAGTGGTCAACAAGACGCTCAGCTTCATGGACCGTCTCTGCGCGTCCATGTCCGCGCTGCTTTGAGTCAGTAGGGTAGCCAACGAATCTGCCATGGCACCGAGGGGCTTCTTGATCGCCTCGATGACCGGCATCGCGGTGTTGGCGAATTCTTTCCCTGCCCTGGCGATTGCATCGCGTTCACTGCCTGCGGCGTGCTTCATGGCCGCCTCCTGGAACTCCCGCAGGCTGGGAAGCTCCTGCTTCGTTTCGGTCAGCCGGTCGCGATTGGCCTGTAAACTCCACGCTGAAGATAATTCGTCCAATATCGCGACGTCATTCCTGACGGCATCCCAGTCTGAATCGAAACTCGTCTTGGCGGCAGCCCGCTGAGAGGATTGATTTCCATGAAGGATGATCTCGCGGCCCCGGCTCTGCGTCTGGTTCAAGTCTCTCTGCAAATTCGTCGCCGCCCGGACCGATGGGAAGATCGAGTTCATAACTCGATCCTGCGTCTCCTTGATGGAAGTCTCTTCCAGGTAAGTAAGCACTGTGCTCACAACCATCAGAGCGAGGATCACGCCAAAGCTCAATCCCAGTTTCTTTCCCAGCGTAATCTTCATTCCCTCTTTCCTCCTTCCTCTCATAGTCAGTGAGATCGACGGGGGGGGCGATTTTTCTCAGATCGCGGCAAATCGCGGACGCAGTCGCCCGGACAAGCTCTCCATCGGCAGAGAGAGCGCAGACTTTAATGGAATAGGCTTTCGATAGGCAAGCTGGGGGAACCGCGTGTTGTCGTGTGCAGGTCGCCTTGGAAAGCTAGCCGGCGGCCTCCGTGCTCTCCGCCACTTCCGCCATGTCACACGCCTTTTCGGTGTCCAGCACGAGCATGAGCCGGTCCTTCAACTTATGAACACCTAGGATCATGCCCCGCACGCTGCCACGCAAGGTTTCCGGAGGCAGTTCGAAGGTGCTCTCATCAACCTCGAGCACGTCGCCGATTTCATCCACGAGCAGACTCACTGCTCCATCCTCGGAACGCACTACAACATTCATCGCAAGCTGTCCCGGCGGAGCGGGCTCCAGTTCCAGACGCCGCCGCAGATCGACTGCCGTCACGATTTGCCCGCGCAGATTGATGAGTCCGCTGACCACGGCAGGCGCCAGTGGAACCCTGGTCATCTCGAGCGACCGGATGACCTCCTGGACGACTTTCAACTCCGCGCCAAAGAGCAGCTTATCCAGATAGAACGTGCAAAAGTGTGAGGTTTGGGCCATGGTTAGTTTCGCAGCTAGTTCGCAACCTCCGCGACCTTCATCGCGGGGGTTGGCCGCACAGCGCTCCCTTCCGCCCCACGCAGAACGCCTGGAACATCGAGCAACTCCGTGACCCGGTCGCCGATCACGACGGAACATAGAATGAAAGGCCGAGTCGCTGGCGATCTCACGTCCGCCCGGTCTTCCACAATATCCAGTATTCGTTCCACGACCAGACCAAACAACCGCCCATCGTGATGCAGCACCAGCACCTGAATCGGTCCTGAATCGAGCGTGGGCGGAGATTGCAGGGCGCGCAGCCGGTTGCGCCGCTCTTGCAGCACTATATTGAGACGAATCAGGGGCAGGATCTGGTCGCGATACTGCGTCACCCATTGGTTGCCCGACATTTCCACCTGTGCCGCGGGGAACTCCTCCAGCCGCGCCAGAGTGCCGACCGGTATGGCCATCCGGGAATTGCCTGGACCCACAAACAGTAGAAAGGCTTGTTTGTCGGCCGACGCACCGGACGCTTCCCTTGCTCCCGTGGTTTTTTCATTCAGGACGCGGCTTCTGTTTTCTGTAACCACCCCGGCGTGCTGCGCCAGGCCCAGTACATCCAGAATGAGCGCCACTTTTCCATCCCCCATGATGGTCGAGCCGGCAAAGATTTTCACCGTCTTCAGCTGCTTGCACAGGGGCTTTACCACGATCTCTTCCGTGTCGTGAATCTGCTCGACCACCAGTCCGAACTGGCGCTCGTCCGCGTGCAGCACCACGATGTTGACGGCGCCGTCTCTTTCTGTTGCCGACGTATCCCCTGCGAGTTTCAGCTCCCGGCTCAGATACACCAGAGGCAGCAGCCGTCCGCGCAGCCGATGTACAGGAGCGCCGTGCACCATTTCGATGCGGGCGCGAATCTGGTTCCCTGTTAGCCGCACCAGTTCCAGTAAGCTCAGCTGCGGAATGGCGTAGCGGTCCCCGCCGCAGGTCACAACCAGCGCGGGAATGATGGCCAGAGTCAGCGGAATCCTTACTCGAACCGTCGTACCCCGGCCCAAAGTGGACTGAACATCCACGGTGCCACCAATCTTTTCGACATTCGTCTTCACCACATCCATGCCGACGCCGCGGCCCGACACATTGGTCACCTTTTCCGCCGTGGAGAATCCAGGCTGGAAAATCAGATTAAAGATTTCCGGCTCGCTCATACGGCTCGCCTGTTCGGCGGTGATCAGGGCGCGTTCTAGAGCTTTCTTGCGGATGCGCTCCGCGTTCAGGCCCGCCCCATCGTCGCTGATCTCAATGTTGACCTGTCCGCCTTCATGGAAGGCGCGGAGAGTCAGGCGTCCGATTCGATCTTTGCCAGCCTTCAAGCGGTCTTCGGGAAGTTCGATGCCATGGTCGACTGAATTGCGCACCAGATGGGTAAGCGGATCCTTGATCGCTTCGATGATGGCTTTGTCCAGTTCGGTTTCCTTGCCCTCCATCTCGATTGCCACTTCCTTGGCGCAGCCCAGCGCGACATCGCGCACCGTTCGCGGGAATTGGCTCCAGATGTTCCCAATTGGCTGCATGCGGGTTTTCACAATCCCCTCCTGCAGTTCGGTAGTGATCAGGTTCAAGCGCTGCGAGGCAGCCAGAAAGCTGGCGTCCTTCATCCGGCTGGCGAATTGCAACACCTGATTACGCGCCAGAACCAGTTCGCCGACCAGATTCATCACCTTATCCAGGAGTCCAACATCGACGCGGATGGTGCTGTCGGCGACCGCGGTCTGGGCGCGGGAGGACTGCTGGATGCGCAGCGCTTCCACCACATCAGCCGGCCGCGCCGCACCTTGCTCTACCAGAATCTCGCCGATGCGGCGTGGGTCGCCTTCCTTTTGCTTCTCCGCCGCGAACAGAAGCGCAGCCGGCGTGACCCCGGCCCGTTGCATCAGGATGTCGCCAATATTCGGAACAGCGTCATTCAGCGGCACTCCTTCCAGAGGCACGTCTTTCAGAAAAACGACCGCTTCGGGCGCCCTGGTCGGCGCCGCAACAACTTCACTCTGCGCGCGCACTGCCGCCGGTTGCAGCAGGCGGGTCAGAGTTGCGATAAGAACAGAATCATCGCGCTCGCCTTCCTGACTGGAAACCTCGATCTGGCCCAGCATCTGCCGGACCGCATCCACCATGCTCAACAACGCGGTAGTGATCTCCGGAGTCAGCGTGAGCAGCCGATCGCGCAAGCGGGTCAGCAAATTCTCTCCCACATGAGCCACCGCCTCCAGCTTGTTGAACCCCAAAAAGCCGCAGGTGCCCTTGATAGTGTGAATGGTGCGAAACACACTCGCCAGCGCTTCCCGATCGTCCGGATTCTTCTCGAGACCTACCAACTCCCGGTCCAACCGGTCCAGGTTCTCGTAACTCTCAACCAGAAAATCCTTAACGATGTCACTCTCAATCACAAGTGACGCGCCTTTCCTGGCTGCGCTCTTTGCAGCGCATCGTTGCGTGAGTGAGGTTCCATGGTGGGCAGAATCGTTCGTTGAGTCTGTTCCTCTACTTCATCGTCTGTTCGAGCATTTTCTTTAGGGTAGGATCAACCATGAAACGTCTTACGCACCACCGCACGCTGCCTCCGATCGAACGCCGCGTGCTACGTTGCAGTATGTCGCCCGACACGATAACATTAAGACCGCGATACTCTTAGGCGCGCGGTCGCGAAGCTGAGTTCAACCCGCAGTTTCTACGGACCGGGCTTGCAATTGTTGGAATTTACAAAGTGCGGAAGTGGTGGAACTGGCAGACACACCATCTTGAGGGGGTGGCGCCGAAAGGCGTGGGGGTTCAAATCCCCCCTTCCGCACCAGAAACTTCCTTAGGATCGATTATCTGGAAGCGTGGTTTCGCAACGCACAATAATCGTATAACGTTTCCACGCTCCGCACTATTATCTTCGGCTAACCGGCTGTCCGGATCCTCGGGTGAAACCTCCCCGCTAGTTTCCTCTGCTTAACGAGTCTGATCTGTAGGGCGGGGCGGCATTCTCGGCAGGCATTTATCATCATCCAAACAATTCATTTGATGAATTTCGCGAAGTCAGATACGCTCACGCCGCTTAATGAAGATACGGCGCCTTTAAGAGGCGGCGACAACTGACCCCGACGATGTCCGCGTTGACATCGCTTTCCAGACCAGAAAGGAATGTCTCCATGTTGAGCAATGCTGCCCTCAGCCGCAAGGCACTTCTCGCTTTGGCCGCGCTTTTCCTTGCCGCGGCCTTCACAACCGCTTCCGCCCAGACTGTAGTTACCGACACCGGCACGTTCATCGGCGTACCGTCGCCGAGCGACCCTACCGCGGTTGAGGTCTTCTTTGGCATCCGCTACGCGGCAGCGCCGGAAGGGGCGGCGCGTTGGACACCGCCGCAACCGCCGACTCCACCGGCGGGCACCGTCCTGGCAGACTTCCCCGGACCAGCCTGCCCCCAGGCTGGCAGCACCGCGCCTCTGCCGCAGTCCGAGGATTGCCTTTTCCTGAATGTCTACGTGCCTGCAACAAGCAGGCCGCATTCGAAGCTGCCGGTATTTCTTTGGATCCATGGTGGCGCGCTGGTTACGGGAACGGGCGCGGACTATGACCCCTCGGTGATGGTGGCGGAAAACAACATTATCGTGGTGACGATCAACTACCGCCTGGGTGCACTCGGCTGGCTGGTCGAGCCCGGATTAATCGCCCAAACTCCAAGCTTTTTCCAGAACATCGGCGATGCCGGTAACTACGGATTAATGGATCAGCAATTCGCCCTGCAATGGGTGCAGCGCAACATTGCTGGTTTCGGCGGTGATGCAAGGAAGGTAACCGTCGGTGGCGAATCCGCTGGCGGCCTCAGCGTCTCGAGCAATCTGGCTTCGACTACGACGGCGAAGGGTCTGTTCCGTGGCGCGATCGTCGAGAGTGGCGCCTATATGTTGCACGACGTGCCGTCAG
>Ga0209624_10001715_pt1 | contig 16902 bp, 13 predicted proteins | sample JacPinW_OM2H0_O1_FD_188565 | JGI IMG/M metagenome (GOLD analysis project Ga0209624, IMG submission 188565) | Forest soil microbial communities from Algoma, Ontario, Canada - Jack Pine, Ontario site 1_JW_OM2H0_O1 (SPAdes) (version 2) | ecosystem: Environmental > Terrestrial > Soil > Boreal...
TACCCGAAGGCAAGAATGGAATCGTAACCTTTGTGCAGCGTGGCACGGAGTGGGTCCTGCTGGAGGCCACGTCGACGATCGATCAACTGAACAAGACGTCTGCTCCGAAATTGGACACGCCGGACCTCGCGCTTTCGTATTTGCGATTCTGGGCGGGGACGCTTGAAGAGACCGACCATGGGCGCTGGCGGTTGATCGATCGCGAGGAAGATCTTGATTGGCTGGCTTCAGCGCGCGGAGATTTGCGCGAAACCGTTGCCGCAAAGATTAAACCGCTGGTGCTTGAGCCCAGCTCCGACAAAGAGTGGCAAGCAATCGGGACAATTCAGTACGGCAACGCACTGTTTGAAGCAAGTTTCCATGTGGCACGAAACGGCGAGGCGAGGTACGAGCAATCCCGCCAACTCGAGAAGGATTTGCCGGTTGCTCTGGACATTTTTGAAAAAGGAATTCGCGTACCGGGAACGAAAGAATTATTGGACCAGGAAAAACCGGCGCGAGACCTCGGCAAGGCTCAGAGCGGTCTGAAACAGAATCCGAAGGATGAAGCCGCGCTGAAACAATTGCCGGCGCTTTATTTTGGGATGAAGCGCTGGAAAGAAACGGTGGACGCGCAGAAAAATTGGGTGGCGTACGTCAAGGATGAGCCGGATGCGGTTCCATCGAAGAATACGACTCTGGCCGACGCGTACCTTTTGCTTGGGTGGTATCAATTTTTTGCGCGAGATTTTTCCGGCTCGCTCGCTTCCAGCGATGAAGTTCTTAAGCTGGATAGCACCCGCCTGTCGGGAGAAGAGGAACGCGCGCTAGCGCTGTTGTTACTGGGCCGGGAAAAAGAGGCGGAAGCAATTTATCTGGCAAACGAAGGCAAGAAAATGGAGACAACGTCTGACGAAATTTGGGACGACTCCGTTAACGGCGATTTCGCCGCGCTCCGGAAAGCAGGGATCACCAACAATGAAACCGAACACATCAGCGATCTGATGGCCGCCCAGCAGGACGCGCGAAATATGGCGCAGGACGAAGCGACGCTGAAAACTAATTCGAACGACGAGAGCGCGCTGCGGCAGCTTCCATACTTGTATTACAAGAAAAAGCGATGGGCGGATGCGGCCGAAACGGAAAAGCGTTATGTCGCGTTGCTGCGGGCCAAGCCGGAATCCGATGCGACGCGCGCGGGGGGCCTGCGAGATTCGCTCGACGTATTGGCGTGGTACCAATTGCTCGTGCGAGATTTCTCAGGCGCGCTCGCGTCCGGCGACGAAGCAAGAAAGCTGGACCCGGATCACTTGCTCACTGAATCACTGCGCGCCCACGCATTGATGTTTCTCGGCAGAAACCAGGAAGCGGAAGATCTCTATATCGGGAACATCGGCAGGAAGATGGAGCCTGGCAAAGACGATCTGTGGGAGGCCGCAAACCTTTCGGATTTCACATCGTTTGAAGACCATGGAATAACGAATCGCGAGCTTGTGCGCATCCGGGGATTGCTGCGGCGGCCGGAATACGAGCGGCTGCTGGGACAATATTTGGAGACGCTGAAGACAAATCCGAATGACGACACCGCGCTGCACTATTTACCCGCGGTGTATTTCGATTTGCTGCGCTACAAAGAAGCGGTGGACGCGGGGAAGAACCGGATCGCGCATTTGGTGGCTGCGAACAAGCATGATGCCGACTCGACAAGCGCGCTGGTGATCGCGTATGGCTCGGAATCCTGGTATCAACTGATGAGCGGAGATTTTGCCGGCGCGCTTGCGTCCACCGATGAGGCGCTGAAGCTGGATCCGTCCGATCTCGTCAACACGATGAATCGCGCTCATGCGCTGCTGTTCCTGGGCCGCGCGGCGGAAGCGCAGGCGATCTATCTTGCGAACGTTGGAAAGAAAATAAACGACGATCAATCTTGGTCTGCCGGAGTTCTGGATGATTTATCAACGCTGGAAAATCGCGGATTCACAAATCCTGAAGTGGCGCGAATTCGTACGTTGATTCGCAAGGCTGACAACGAGCGTTTGCTGGCGCTTTACCAGGAACACTTGAAGGCGAATCCGAATGATGCGTCGGCGCTGAGCCAGCTTGCGGACATTTACTTGAAGCTCGAGCGATGGACAGACGCGGCGAACGCAGCGAAAAATTATGTGGCGTTCGTTCAACAGCAGACAAATCACGATGCTCGATGGACGAATAGTTTAGCGAGCGCGTATATCGGCCTGTCGTTTGCGCAACTTTTCATACGGGATTTTGCGGGATCGCTGGCGTCCAGCGACGAGGCGATTAAGTTGAACCCTAAGGATCTGGTGGCGCAGACAAATCGCGCGCACGCGTTACTTTTTCTGGGCCGCACGAAAGAGGCCGAGGCGATTTATCTCGGGCATCGCGGCGAGAATGTTTTTACGAATTCCGAAGAAAAATGGGAAGAGGCGATCCTGGGAGATTTTGACGATCTGGAAAAAGCCGGGCTTGGCAATGCTGAAATTGCGCGGGTCCGCGCTTTGCTGAAGGCGCCGGCCAAGTAGAATCCGTGCACGCTGAATTATAAGCAAAGGTTTTGATTGTCATCGAGCGGATGACTCGATAGAATGCCCGCCAACGGAAAAACATGGAAAACACAATAGAAATTCGCTCCGAAGCTCGGATTGCCAGCGGCTATTCTCGAAGGATGAGGCCGGCGGCTTGCGCAAGTCTGGCGCTGTTGTGTTTACTGCCGATTTTTCTTGCAGGGTGCGCGGCGAGAGCGCTGCGAACCGATTATAAGGATTACGAAAATTCCTACGCCGAAAGTTCCAATCGGCAAATGCTACTGAACCTGGCGCGGCTGAGCGAACATCACCCGACATATTTTTTCAAGATGGGACAAATTACAACAAACTATCGGTATCAGGCGACGGTTACCGGAAATGGAATGTATAGTCCGCCGAATTATCCCGCGGGTCCCGGTGGCGGAGGCACACCCGGTGCGTTGTACGAGAAAGATCCGGGTTTCTCGTTCGTGCCGGTGAACGATGACGCCACGGCGCAGCAACTTTTGAAGCCCATGCAGGCTGAACTATTTTACGTTTTGTTTCAGCAGGGATGGCGCGTAGATCAATTAATGCGTCTGATGGTGGATCACATCGAGTACAAGCCGGATCCGAATAGTGATGTTGTCCACACGATTCGCAACGTTGCTTCCGAATCCAATCTGAAAGATTATTTGACGTTTCTGCGCATCAGCGCGCTTGCTTATCACTTGCAGCGGCGCGGGCACTTAATTTTTTCCGCTGACCAGAAATTTCAGCCGGTGCTTACCGGCGGAGTTTCGCTTACAGGCAACGCCGCTCCGCAGGCGAAAGATATTGTGGATGCATGGACGAAAAATTTGGTGTGGCAGCAGGATCCGACCAATAAGGATTCCTGGCAACTGGGGCAGTTCGTAACTTTGCCGAAATTCAAGTTAACGCCGAGCTATCAGCCGGGCGACAAAGATCATCCGAGCAATGTGAGTGCTTACGAAGTGGAAGTTGATATGCCGGAGCTTGCGAATGTATTGTCCCTCGGGCCGACGCTGCAGATTCTGGATTCCAATGGATTGGGATTTGGAGTCCTGGAATCTACCGGAGATTCGTCAAAGCCCGCAAAACCCGGGCAGGGTTCGGCACAACTGGTGATGCGTTCGTTGATTGGAATGATGGCCGCCGCTGCGCAGGAACAAAAAACATTTGACGCGCTGATGGCCCTTGCCGTTCAAGATAAAACTCAGGATCCAATTCCGGCGGCGGAAAAGCAGCCGTTGCTGACGCTGAATTGGGACCACAAGGAAATTTCCGAACTCACGCCGGTTCTGACGAGTTTGGAATATATGGGGAAAACCTATGTGGTTGCCGATCCGCGGGCGGATAATCCGCTGAAAGAATCGTCGTGGAACCGCGACAATTTCCGCATCATCACGCAACTTGTGGCGCTGATTACCGTGGATATTTCCAAATTCCCACCGCAACAGATTTTGCAATTGCGCACGCAGTAAGCCAGGCATGTCCGGCTCGACCCAGGTTTCAAACCCAGAAACTTCTATGGCGAAATCTGCGCAGGCGATTGTGCTGCCGCTGGTTGTGTCTATTGGATTCACAGGCCACCGGCATTTGCCAGATGAATCCAAATCTCGCGCATGCATTCTGAAATTTCTGCAGGACTTCAAATCAAAAACAAATAAAACTGTTTATGGTGTGTCGTCCGCGGCGGCGGGTGGAGATTTGCTGTTTGCGGAATCGTGCATCCAACTCGGATTGCCCATCCGAATACTTTTGCCGGCGCCGAAGGAACAATTTCGCGAGGATTTTGACGCGCCGACGTGGGGCCGCGCGGAATCCGTGATGCAGCGCGCGATTTCCGTGGAAGTAATTGGCTGTGGCCAAACGAAAGAGGAGCGCTACTACGAGTGCGGCGCGGAAACAGTTCAACAGAGTGAAATTTTGCTGGCGTTGTGGGATGGAAGGCCTTCGCAGGGCTTAGGCGGAACGGAAGAAATATTCACGTATGCGAAAAATCAGGGGCGGCCTGTGGTGTGGATTCACAGCGTCACCGGGGAAATTCAGCATTTCAATCAGGAAAAGGAATCGACGAAAGATCCTGAACTGGATTTTTTGAATGGACTGCCGGATAAGGGCGCGCACGCGGAAATAAAAACGCCATTTGATCTTGCGCACGCGTGGTTCTTGAAAATTGATGACAACGCCAGTCACGCGGCGCCGCAACTCCGCCGGTTGGCGGCCATTCCGATTCTGTGCACGGCCGGCGCGGCGATTTGTACAGCGGCATTTTCATTTGCGCATAACAGCGGCGCGCTGGTGGGCATCGGCGCCGGGTTGGGACTGATGACCAGCGCTCTTCCCAGCGTGATGCGATTGTATAGCCGCCAAATCACCTGGACGAGAATTCGCACGGCGACCGAGATTTCGCGTTCCGTGCTGGCGTTGTGGCGAACGCCGGGGCCGTATGAAGTGATCGGGCCGGAAATTATCCCGGAGCTTGCTGGAATGCTGGCGTCGCTGAATTATCTGAAGATATCGGATGGAGCGGATCGCCGCACCAGCCTGGAGGATTTCAAGAGAGTCTATCGCGAAGAACGAGTGCAGGATCAGATTGAGTATTTTTCCCAGAACGCCACAAATTCGGATCGCAAAACAAATCAATATCAGCACACCGTGACGCTTTCGGTGGTCGTAGGGCTTATGGTCAACGCGTTAATGCTGCTGGCGACGTACTGGTTGAGAAATTATTTTGGAAGACATTGGCTGACGGGCCTGGCATTTGCGGGCACGGTCTGTTTTCAGATTGCTACAGTGGCCGGTGCGTTGCTGGTCGTGAACGACTGGCTCCGGCGACGCGAACGTTACAGAGAATTGCACCACTTGCTAGTAGTGTGGGATAAACAGATTGCTTCGGCGGGCACGTGGGCGATTGTGCTGCGAACGGCGACGCGTGTGGAGCGAGCCTTGTTGGCGGAAGTGATCGAGTGGCGGTCGCTGATTCGGAATCGCAAGATGCCGCAGAAATAAAAATATGAAAAAAATCTTGGCGTTGGATGGCGGAGGAATTCGAGGCGTTTTCAGTTTGGAAATTTTGATTCGCATGCAACAAATGCTTCGCGAGCATACGGGTAATCCCGCGCTAGTGCTTTCGGATCACTTTGATTTTTTCGCGGGCACCAGCACCGGCGCGATTATCGCCACGTGCCTCAGTTGGGGCATGGACGTCGAAAAAGTAATGGGCCTATACGTGGAAAACGGCATGAAAATGTTTCAGCGTTTTCCGTGGTACCGGCCGTTTAAGCGCATGTTTGTAGCGCGCTATCAGGCGCAGCCGATTTCAGACATGCTGCAGCGAATATTTTCAGAAGATGGCGAAGGAAAAGTTCCGGCGCTGCTGAGCACGAAATTGTTGAAGACGCTTTTGCTGATCGTGCTGCGCAATCAGACGACGGGATCGGCGTGGCCGGTGACGAATAATCCGAACGCCATGTATAACGATACGAAACTGGATGATTGCAATTTGAATGTGCCGCTGTGGAAAGTAGTTCGCGCCAGCACGGCCGCGCCAGTTTATTTTGACCCGGAAGAAATAACGTTGGGCGGCAATCTTCATATTTTTGTGGACGGTGCGCTTACGCCATATAACAATCCCGCGTTGATTGCGGCGCTGACGGCGACATTGCCTTCGTACAACGTAAATTGGGAGCCGGGGGCGGAAAAAATCCGTCTGATTTCGATTGGAACGATTCGAGTTTCCTCCGCCGCATTTAAAACTAAGGCCAAAGAAATGTGGCTGGGCTACCAACTGCCGCGAATTCCCGCGGCACTCGTGCAGGGAATTGCGGTTGAACAGGATTATCTTTGCAGGTGTTTGGGCGAATGTCTTTTCGGCGAAGCGATCGATTCCGAGATTGGCAATCTGGTTGGCATGACGCTGCCCGGGCCAAGGTGGTTCAGCTATGTTCGATACAACCGATCGTATCTGGGGAAAGAAGCGGAGAAACTGTTGAGCGATGGCTCCTTGCTCGCGAAGCTTGATGCGGTAAGCGCGATTCCAATTTTGCGCGAAGTTGGCCGCGAGTATGCGGCGCAAAATGTGAAGCTGGAGCACTTGATTTAAGAGCAGCTTCCGGAATGATTCGAGGAAAAATGATTCGTGCCTGTTTTGTGATTGCCGCGCTGTTCGCGATTGCGGCGCCTGCACTCGCGCAGGAACCCGATCCGGAACTAGTCCGCTACATAAGTTCCATTCAGGCGATCGACAATCATTCGCACATCACCGCGCTGGATCGCGATCACGATAAAGGCTACGACCAGCTGCGCTGTGATGTTCTGCCTCCGGCAACAGGGCTTCCCGCGGCGAATTTTCGATTCAACGCGGATCAACAGTGGGCGTACAAAACTCTTTACGGATTTGACGCGAAGAGCGGCGATGACGCGGAAATTAAGAAAATAATCGAGATGGAACTTGCCGCGCGCAAAGAACACGGCGACGGATTTTACGCGTGGGTGATGGAAAAAGCAGGGCTGGAAACGGCTTTTGCGAATCGCACCTTCATGCCGCCGGAAATGCACGCGCCGCAAATTCGTTGGGTGCCCTATGAAGACGCGCTGCTATTTCCCCTGAACAATGGGGCGGCGAAAGCCGTGAATCCGGACCGCCGCGCACTTTTTGGAATGGCCGAGGATCTGCTCCACACATATTTGCTGGACGCGGGAATGAGTCACACGCCGGCCACACTGGATTTATATGTTGAGAAAGTTGTGCGCGTCACTTTGCAAAAGCAAAGATCAGCGGGCGCTGTGGCAGTGAAATTTGAAGCTGCGTATCTGCGCGCGCTGGATTTTGCACCGGCTTCGAGCGTGGAAGCATCACGCATTTACGCCAAGTATGTGGCGGCGGGGAATCCGTCTGCGGCGGAATACAAAACACTTCAGGATTATTTATTCAAGCAAATCGCACTGGAAGCGGGCAGGCTTGGAATGGCCGTGCATTTCCACACCGGTAGCGGATGCGGCGAATTTTTTGACGATGCCGGCGCGGACGCGATGTTGCTCTCGAGAGTATTTAACGATCCGGATTTGCGCAAGACGAATTTCGTGGTACTGCACGGCAATCCGCCGAAAGAGCGAAGCGTTTCGGCCCTCATTCTAAAGCCGAATGTCTATGTGGATATTTCCGTGCTGGAGTTTTACTGGTCGCCCACAGAGCTGGCGAGAATTCTTCGTCCCTGGCTGGAGATGATGCCGGAACATGTGATGTTCGGCTCGGATGCAGGGCCTTTCGGTCCCGGACTCGATTGGGAGGAAACAATTTTAATCGCCTCGCGGAATGCGCGCCGCGCGCTTGCGCTGGTTTTGTCGGACATGATGCGTGACGGAATAATTTCTCGAGATCGCGCGAAAGAAATTGCGCAGCGCGTGCTAAGAGGAAATGCCGCGCAATTGTATGGGATGAATTTACAGCCCTTACGGAATTTCGGTTGAAGGCGCTTCACTGCCAGCATCGGCGACTGAGGTTTCAGGAGTAATGAGGAGTTTGGTTCCAGTTTGCTGATTGAGTACGAGATATTCTGCCGGAACCTTCGCCGCGAATTTCCGCACAAGCTTCTTCGCTTCCTCAAGACTGTCGGCAGCCTCCATCCAGCGAACACTTTTGGATTCGATCCGGAAAATATCAAACGTAGCGAGCATGTCCTCTATGAACTCCCCGGCGTACTAAACGCCCAGCCAAAGCGCCTTCCTAACGAATAAGTTCGCTGTTGTATTCGCGAATCAAGCCGTAGCACTCGCACGAGCATTCTTCGAGCGCTCTGCGATTCAGAACTCTCACAGCCCCTCTGGTATATTCGATGATCCGTTGTTTTTGCAAAACGCCGGCGGCAGCGGTCACGCTGCCGCGATCCGTGCCGAGCATGGTCGCCAGAAAATCGTGCGTCATGGGAATCAATCCAGACTCAACGCGATCCTGAGACATAAGCAACCAGCGCGCGAGCCGTTTTTCCACGTCGTGCAGACGATTGCAGGCAGCCGTCTGCGAGACTTGCATCCGGTTGACAATGGCGAAGCGGCTGAATCGGAGCAAAATTTCCGGATCGGATTGAAATATCTTTTGCATTTTTTCCGCGGCTATACGATAGGCGGTCCCTGAAATTTGCACGATTTCGCGTATCGGGCTTCGCTTCAGCCCGAATGCGCCTTCGAGTCCTACAACGCCCTCACTTCCGACCACTCCGGCTTCGGCGGTTTTTCCATTCGCCATTACGATCACCAGCGAAATTAATCCGTCGTTCGGAAAATAGATTGAGTCAACTTTGTGGCCGCTCTCGTGAAGGATGTCGTGATGAGGAAGTGTTTGGAAACGCAGGCGTGGACGCACCAAGCGGAATTGCCGCGGCGTTAGCGAGAGCAGAACTTTGTTTGCTACCGCTTTTCCATCGGGGCCGGTGCGTTCGCCGGGCAAAACAGGTGCGGACATTCTTACTCCTCATGAGAACGAGTGACGACGCAGTCCCGGCAAGCCGGCGAGACTTCAAGTCTAAGATGTGAATGGCTCGCAGATTACGTGTAGAGAAATAACTTTATTCGGAAAAGAAATCAAGGATATGTAGGAAAACCCGCATAGAGAATATCCCGGACAACAGGCAACCAGTATGCTCCGACCGTTCATCTCCTCCTTATTCCGCGCTTAACTACAGGATTTCCTTGATTGCCCGCCAGTCCGCGGAGGAATAGCTTGGGAGTATGAAAGAAAATGCGGGAAGCGAAACCAAAACTCCGATTAGATTCTTTTTCGTTTCCTGCGTCGCTCTGGCGATGGCTTGCACCGGTGCTGGCGTTCCACAGGCGGCCGCGGCGGATGACTCGAAAGACGTAGACAAGACAGAAGTCCGCAACAACGCCGCCAGTTTACTTGCCGATTTGTTTCACGAAGAAAAAAACGTGGATAAGGTCCTGATCATCAAGCACAACTCGGCTGCGTTCGGGGATCTCATCAAGTCAATTTCAAAAACGGCGAGTGATGGCGAAGCGAAGTTGGAAGCGTTGGCCAAAGACGACAAGACGCTGAACTTGCACGCGCTGGAACTTCCTCCCGGTGAGAAGGCGACGCGCGAAGCCATATCCAAAACCAAAGAGCATGAGATGCTTTTTAGTACTGGCGAAACCTTTGGACTAAACTTGCTGCTCTCGCAAACCGACGCGCTGGATTACGGTTCGCATCTCGCGAAAATCGCCGCGGAGAATTCCTCATCGCCGGAGCAGGAGAAGGAATTCCATGCGCTCGATGTTGCGCTGAAAAACTTATTTAATCGGGTGGTCGCCAGGATACGCGCGTTGCCGGGGAAATAATATTCGCCGAAGCTTTTCCTGACCATTGAAGATTCCGATTACGTGCCTTTGATCGCGTGGGTGCCATGCACGACGGCCGCGCCGGCGCGCATGGCTGCTGCGACGAACACGACCTCCGAAATTTCCTGATCCGAAACGCCTGCTTCGCGCGCTTTGTTTGCGTGAATCTCAATGCAATACGGACACTGCGTAGTGAACGCGACGGCCAGCGCCATCATCTCTTTATATTTAACCGGAATCGCGCCCGCGGCGAATGACGCCTTGTCGAACGCCACAAACGCTTTCATCGCGTCCGGCGCATTGGCTTCAATCGTTTTCAGCTTGGTCAAATTCTTCATGTCGTACATGAATTGCCTCCTGAGTTTTCACAACATCCAAATGTTGCGTGATTCAGTCCTGAAGCCGATACGTTATTTCCGTCCCGCGAGCGCTTCATATTGAGCCTTGGTCAACGGCACAACGGAAAGTCGCCCTTCGCGCACCAACGGCGATCCTGCAAAAAGTTTGTTCGCTTTGATTTCCGCGAGTGTCGTCGCTTTGCTAAGTGGTTTTCCAACTTCTATTTCCAATCGCGGATTCTTCGGATCCGAAGAATCTACGGAAATCGCGGTGGCCGTGCCAACCGCGCTTTTTTGATTTCCCGTGTGGTAGATAATGAGCTGGGCGGGAGTTTTCATTTCACGCATGTGCTTCACGGCCGCCGGACTGGTCACGCCGTCCCAAACAGTTTTCTTATCCTTCTGCAAATCCGCGAAAGAATATACGGAAAGTTCGGTTTTCAAAAGATACCAGCTCATCGCGCCTCCACTTTTTATCGTGCCGCCAACGCCAGCGCCTGTGTCGCCCAGTTTGTTCCAGCGGCGGAGACGAACTGATCGCGTCCATACGGAAATCCGCTCTCGAAGAACGGTTGGATTCGCATCGCGCGGCTCTTCACGTACCAAGAGCCGTCGGCGAGTTGCGTGCTCATCAGGAATTGAACTCCGCGTGTGAAAACGGGATCGGAAATGGCGATCGCGCCGCTCTCGCGCAACGCCACCAGCGCCTGGCCCGTTGCGTAGGCATCGCTCGGCAACGAAGGGATCTGCGCCCAACCGCCATCGCTTCGTTGTTGCGCCACAAGGGAATGCGCAGCCGCGTTTATATTTTGTTGATCTCTCTTTGCCCACGCGAGCCCCAAAAGTTGAAACGCGCGGTCTTCGTTATTGCGCGGCTTTGCTGCCGCAATCCAATCGGCGGCGAGACGAATGGCCCGGTCATATTCCACGCGCTGTGTCGGCGGAGCGTAAATCTGCATCGCGCGCATCGAATTCACCGTCACTTCAATGTCGCTCGCTTCAATCGGCGGGCGTTGCGCAAAAATTATCCAACTTCCATCGGACCTTTGATGATTTTTCAAGAAACGAACCATCGCATCAGTGGCTGTGTCAGCCGAATAATGTTCGGCCGCCATTCCCACCAGAATGTAGCTCATCGTATCCGCGTCGCCGGGAATTCCTACTCCTTGCAAAACGCGCTCGCGCCAGCTTTCGATGTATGTGCCATACGTTTTCATTTGAGCTTGAACGATATTTTCGTTCACCGCGATTCGTTTTTCTCTGGCGCCGGCCACCGACACAGCCGTGAAAGTGTTGTTGTGGCAAGAGATGCATCCCGATTTTTGCGCGAACATCACGTCCGTATGCTGCAACAGCGGAATACTTCGCTGAACTGCTTCCCGCACCGATCCCGCCGGCTTGAAATCTAATTGTTGTGCCGTCGGCGTTCCTGAATCTTTTGCACCGGATTCAACCAGCAGACTCAGGATTGCGGTTTTTCCGCGCACGCTCGCGAAATCCAGCGCTGTTTGACCGCGAGGATTTTTCGCATTCACATCCGCGCCGCCCGCAATCAAACGCTTCACAGTATCAGACGACGCTTCGTCGCAAGCCGATACAAGCATCAAAAGCGTGTTGCCGTCAGGATCCTTCGCATTCACATTCGCCCCGTGATCCAGCAAGGAGTTGACTCCGCGCGTGTCATTCAATGGCGGCGAATCAAGCAGCGCTTGCAAGCTCAAATCGTCCTTCTCGGTCGATCCGATGAATAGATCAATGCAACCGGAACATCTGGAAACGATTGCCAACCCCAGCGGATTTGGTCCCGCGGCCTTCACGTCCGCTCCGCGCGCCACCAGCATTCGCAAAACAGTTTCGTCGCCAACATACGCCGCTTCGGCGAGCGGCGTCATGTCGCCGCCCAACCCAGGCGAATGCGCTGAAGGATTCGCGCCGTGATCCAGAAGAGATTTCACCACCGGTGCCGCGCCGTATCGGCCGGCCGCAATCAGCAGAGGCGTTCGCGAATCACCGGATTTCGCGTTCACATCCGCGCCGTGCTCCACCAACTCCGTTACGATTTCCAGATTGTCCGTCGCCCACATCAGCGCCGTCGCGCCAGCTTCATTCTGCAGATTCGGATCGGCGCCCATTTTCAAAAGTTGCCGGACGGAATCCACGTCGCTGTAGAGCGCCGCGTACATCAATGGAGTTGATCCGGCCGGACCCTTCTTATTAATGTTGCCGGGATTATCGCGGATTAACTTTTGAAATGCCGGGCGATCGCCACGGCGAAGCGTGTCCATCATTTGGCCCGCTACGCCATCGGGTGGCGGCGGAGCAGTCTCACCGGCAAGGGCGTCCGGCCATTCCGCGCCTTGATCAATCCAATCCTTAATAATGTTCACTTCGGCGGCGCTCAGCGGGCCGGTCGGCGGCATTTGCAAACCATATTCGGCGCCCGCGAGCCGCAAGTAGAGCCGGCTTCCCGCGCTATTTCCGGGACCGATATCGGCAATCGTGCCGCCGCGCATCGCATCACTGCGGCGATCTAGGCGGAGTCCATTTTTCTGTTGGACTGGCCCGTGGCAGCCAATGCATTTCGATTTGAAAATCGGCTGAACGTCGCGCGCGAAATCAAGTTTGCGCGGTTCTTGTGCGCGGCTGATGCCCCAGAAAACGCACACTGATAGTACGGCGGCTGCAATGATCTTTCGCAATTGTCTCTCCCGAATTTGCCGCGGACGATTGCCTTGAAAATTAAATTCAATCGCGCGCTGCCGCGCCGAACGTGGCCGCGTCCGAATGGCCCGCAATGCTGCCGCCAAATTTAAATTGCCGCTGCAGTTTTTACAAGTCTATAATCCGCGTGCTCATGCCACTTACAAATGGCGATCCCGCCGAACGGCGCGGCCGTTCACTCGGCGCGCTCGGCGTGATTGTCCTCACCGCCATCATTCTGGTTTCACCTTCCTTCTTCCACGGACAATTTCTGGGCGATGATTTCGATTTTCACGTCGACTCGTGGATGGAAGTCACGCAGCAATGGCATCAAGGTGTTGTGTATCCAAGCTGGGCAGCGGGAGCTTGGAGCGGATTCGGCGAGCCGCGATTTATTTTTTACCCGCCGATATCACGGCTGATGGGCGCGGGACTCGGCGAAGTTTTGCCATGGAAGTTCGTGCCGGACACATTTCTATTTCTCACGCTCTTACTCGCCGGGTTTTCCATGTATCGGCTGGCGCGTTCGTGGATGTCCGCAGATGCCGCGCTTGCCGCCGCGGTAATTTACATGGCATCTCCGTATCATCTGGTGGATATGTACGTGCGAAGCGCGTTCTCTGAAATGCTTGCCGGCGCTTTTCTTCCGCTCGTATTGCTCTGCGTTTTCAATTGCGCGCGTGAGGAGCAGCTCGATTCGCTACAGCCGGATCGCTTTCGGTCGAGAATTATTGCGTGGCGAAACATCGCGCTCCTGGCCATTGCTTACACATTCGTTTGGCTCACAAATGCGCCCGCCGCCGTACTGACGAGTTACGCGATCGCATTCTTGCTGTTTATTCTCGCATTTCGCCGGCGTTCATTTGCTCCGCTCTGGCAAGGCGCGGCCGGAATCGCGTTGGGACTGACGCTGGCGTCCGCATACATTATTCCCGCAATTTTCGAGCAGCGCTGGGTCGTTATCGAGGAGGCGATCTCCGAGCCGCTCGTCTACGCCAATAGTTTTGTTTTTCAGTGGATTACCGATCCAAGAAATCACGTGTTTAATTTCATGATTACGAGTGTCGCGGTATTTGAAATGGTAATCGCATTTACCGCGGCATTTTTTCTGCGTCGGCGAACCGGAAAATTTGGCGCAGCCGGATTCGCGCTTCTGGCACTCGTCATTCTATCGATTGTATTCATGGTGCAGCCGACCGGTTATCCGCTGCAATTCTTGCCGAAAATCCGATTCCTGCAATTTCCGTGGCGTTGGCTCATGCTGCTGGGAATTAGTTTCGCCGCGTTTCTTGGCGGCGCGATTGTGTGGGCGCGCCGTCGGCTGGCGATCGGCTTAATTTATCTAATTATTCTCGCGGCAACTGGCACATTCATTTGCAAATACTTCGCCAAGTGGGACCCAGCCTCCGAGGAAATAAGGATGGCCGACGCATCAATAAAAAACGGCAAAGGCTACGACGGCGTTGTCGAATACCGTCCTGACTTTGGCGAAGAAGCCGATCTGCCGGTCGGTGCGCCGCTCGTCGAATTAGTTCCACCGGGAACCGATCGACTTTCCGCGGAGCGCCGGGAACCGACGGACGGAACTGTGTCGATCGAATCATGGCTGGCGCAGAATAAAATTTTCACTGTGACGTCGCCTGCGCCGGTAGTGGCCGCTGTGAAATTGTTGGAATATCCGGCGTGGCAAGTGCGAATTAATGGCCGACTCGGCGCGCGCCAGGCTGATTCTTATTTCGGCCAAATGTTGTTAGCGCTACCCGCAGGCACAAACCACGTAGAAATACACTTCGGATGGACGCGGGATCGCACGGTCGGTTGTGTGGTAAGTGGAATCGGAATTCTGATTTTGAGCTGCGTCGCAACGATGGGCTGGCGAAAATCTCCACCTAACACCGGATAATTCTTCGCCGATTCTGTGAATCGCTGCCGCTTGAACCGTCATCCAATTCGGTTTGTTGGAGTATCTGCGCGGAGAACATGCACAGCGCGGCGGTTGCCGCCTAAAGTTGCAAATCACGTATTTTGCTTCTAGAATTTTCCATTCTAGATTGCAAAGCTCTTATTTATACGTCTTCTCGAACTCGGGAATAAAGCTTCTCGAAATCCAGTCAATTTGTCAGGAGGGCACCACATGTTGCGCATAAATGACGAAGCTCCCAACTTTACGGCCGAAACTTCGCAGGGCACCATCAACTTTCATGAATGGATCGGCGACGGCTGGGCGATTTTGTTTTCGCATCCGAAGGATTTTACGCCGGTTTGCACCACCGAGCTGGGTTACATGGCCGGCCTGAAGCCGGAGTTCGACAAGCGCAACACGAAGATTATCGGCTTGAGCGTTGACCCGGTGACCAGTCACGGCAAGTGGGCCGCGGACATTGAAGAAACGCAGGGACACAAAGTGACGTACCCCATGATTGGCGATCCCGAACTGAAAATCGCGAAGTTGTACGACATGCTGCCCGCCGACGCGGGAACCACTTCCGAAGGACGCACCGCCGCGACGAACGCAACCGTCCGCACTGTGTTCGTCGTCGGTCCCGATAAGAAAATCAAATTGATGCTGGCCTATCCGATGAGCACTGGCCGCAATTTCGACGAAGTGTTGCGCGTAGTCGATTCGATGCAGCTGACCGCGAAGCACAAAGTGGCCACGCCGGTAAATTGGAAAGTTGGCGAGGACGTGATTATTCTGCCTTCTGTTACAGAAGACGAAGCCAAGCAGAAATATCCGAACGGCTGGAAGGCGCCGCGCCCGTACTTGCGAATCGTTCCGCAGCCGAAATAATAACGGCGTGGAAATCGAAGGGCAACTCCACCACTTCCAATGCAGCCCGACAAAGAAGTAATAACTCGATGGAACAACTCCGCCCAATTCTGGGAGAAGCATCGCGAAGTTATCCGCCAAATGTTTGCGCCTGTTGCGCAGGCTTTGATCGATGACGCAAAGATTGGCGCGGGCCAAACTGTTCTCGACGTGGCCACCGGTCCCGGAGAACCGGCGTTGTCAGTAGCGGAATTGGTTGGCCCCGAAGGAAAAGTCGTCGGAGTCGACCCCATTCCCCGGATGATTGAAGGCGGCCGCCGCGCGGCAAATCGCCTCGGACTAAAGAATGTAAAATTTGAAGTCGCCCATGCTGACCGCCTGCCCTTTTCTGACGCAACATTCGATTCCGCAATCAGCCGATTCGGAATAATGTTTTTTCCGTCGCCGCTGGAGGGCATTCGCGAAATGTTGCGAGTGCTTAAGCCGGAAGGGAAGTTAGCCTTCGCGGTTTGGTGCAGCGTCGAAAGAAATCCGTTTCACTCCGTGCTCTCGCAAATCCTGGATCGCCTCGTCGAACCCACGCCGCCGGCGCCCGATGCTCCCGACGCGTTTCGCTTTGCAAGCCCAGGAAAATTGCTGCGGATTCTCTCCGAGGCCGGTGTTCCCGCTCCAACCGAGCGCGTACTGCAATTCAAAATAGAAGCAGCAGTCTCCGCCGAAGAATTTTGTGTTTTACGAGGCGAGATGTCCGAATCATTCCATAAGAAGCTCGCCACGCTCTCCCCTCATCAAAGCGCGGAAGTTAAGCATCTGGCGCTCAATTCATTTCGTAAATACTCCACAGATGGCGGAATGAGTTTTCCGGCGGAAGTTCTAATCGTGAGCGGCGCGAAGAGCCGAAAGTAATTGCGTCTCCGTGTTTGCTTCTCGTAGAATCTGCGCACACATATGCCTAAGTGTCGATTATTTTTGCTGACTTTATTTGCCGTCGCGCAGGTCGTCAACGCCGACCCAGTTCACCTTCGCACCAACTCACTAGAAAGTCCGCTCGGCATCGACACGCTGCGCCCAACATTTTCCTGGCAGAGCAACGCGAAGACTCCGAACTGGATGCAGTCCTCCTATGAAATCCTCGTTGCCACCGACGCGAAGAATCTTCTCCCCGGCAACGCCGACGCATGGGACTCGGCTCGAATTAAATCATCGGAATCGGTGAACATTACTTACGGCGGCT
>Ga0209624_10001716_pt1 | contig 16901 bp, 18 predicted proteins | sample JacPinW_OM2H0_O1_FD_188565 | JGI IMG/M metagenome (GOLD analysis project Ga0209624, IMG submission 188565) | Forest soil microbial communities from Algoma, Ontario, Canada - Jack Pine, Ontario site 1_JW_OM2H0_O1 (SPAdes) (version 2) | ecosystem: Environmental > Terrestrial > Soil > Boreal...
GTTCATCCGCTTTGCGCGCGATGGAAAGTCCGTCGTGTATCCGATTCGTGAGAACGGCGTGGACAACTTATGGCAACAACCGCTGGACGGCTCGGCCGGCAAGCAATTGACTTCATTCAAAGCTGAACATATCTGGGACTATCACTGGTCTCCGGATGGAAGCAAACTGGCACTGGTTCGCGGGCATACCGATTCCGACGTTGTTCTGATTCGCGACATGCAGCAGCAGTAAGAGGAATCCGCCCGAGGATTCCTCTCCTGCTTTATTCCGTCAGCTAGGCAGTGTGGAGCACAGCACGCATTGGAGCCAATTCGGGCTTTCCCCAAAGCCAGGCAACGATCGCGCCGAACACAAAATTCGAACTGGTTACTTCGCAGAAGTGCGCCCAGCGGACGGCGTCCGGAAAAACGGGGCTAGGAACCAGCAGTGGCGCCACGCCGCTCAAAATCGTAAAAACAACGCCCACGACCAGAGCCCCGGCGAGACGCGGCAATCCCAGCAGACGCACCAGCGCGAGACACAACAGGATGAAGACCGGTCCACGCAGGAGCAGTTGCATCGCGAGGATTTGCGGCATGCTGGGAAGGTGTTGCGTGGCGTAGAAATCCTTTACGTACGGAAAAACAATCATTCCGGCAGTGAGGTAAAGGAACGAGTAAGCGATATCGGAGACCACGAACTTCCAAACCTTCTGGCCACTCGACTGCGATGCGATGGGATGATAGTGGTCGGGCGCAATTTCATGCCGTTTCCCAAACAACAGAACCCATACCGGGATGATGAGGGCCGCCGACACGATCATGAACGCGAAGAGTCGACTCCACGGAAAAGGATAGTTCGTCAGAAAAAATATGCCTTCAATCGCGTTTACAGTTCCAATAATCAAGGGAACGCCAGCCAGCGCCACTCCCAACTGCCATCCTCGAAGATCGGCGCGAAACGCCACCACCGAGAGCGCCGCAATCACTAATGAGGTGGAAAACAGCATCCACTCCATGGCGTGCGGGGAAGCCGGCATCTTGACTTGCGATAGCAGGAGCGCTCCTGCCAGAGTTTGAATGACGCAGGCCGCTATGAAGACGACGACCGAGCGCAAAATTGCATTGGACAATTTCACGATGTGCCTCCTTTTTTCCTTCCTTCTTTTTCGTAGGTTGCAATGGCGTAGTGAGCCCACTCCAGCAGGCATTCGGTGCCGCGGATACCGCACTCGAAGGCTAACCAGCCCGAGGCAGGCGCTACGGCTTTGACAGTTCGGAATTCTTCGTGCAGACCGTCGAGATAAGGCTTCAAAGCCGCTTCCAGAGATTTCAGTAGCGCCAGGGATGCGTCCCGGCCAACCGCTGTTTCACTGAAGGCAAAACGCAGCATGATTTCTGCCTGTTTCCCAATCATGTCGTCGCGCGACACCGGCCGCGTGATCCACTTCTTGAGTTCAGCAAGCCCCTTCGACGTCAGCCGAAAAACTTGCCGTCTTCGTAGTCCTGATCCTTCCTCGATCGTTCCGCGAACCAGTCCTTGCTTCTCAAGACGTTGGAGAGCGGGATAAATCGCCCCGGGACTGTCGCTGTAGGTTTTCATCGACGTCGAAGAAAACACTTTGCGCAAGTCGTATCCAGAAGACGGCTTCTGCAGTAAGCCGAGGAGCGCATAACCGAGTGCCGGGATTTTGATAGGGGCCATCGATCGAACAATAGTACGTAACGTACTATAACGCTGCGTATGGTGGGGAGTCAATCACAAAAAACTAAGGGCGGCCATTTCTGGCCGCCCTCATTGCGAATTGTTACTCGGAAGCGGTGTTAGACGCCCTTGACGTTCTCAGCTTGCCAGCCCTTAGGGCCTTTGACCACGTCAAACTGTACTTGCTGACCTTCCTGCAGACTGCGGAAGCCGCTCGCCTGAATCGCGGAGAAATGCACGAAGACATCCTCGCCGTTCTGGCGGCTGATAAAACCGTAGCCCTTGGCGTCGTTAAACCACTTCACTGTTCCTGTTTCCATGTTGTTGCACTGTTCCTTTTTCTTGATGTAGCGCTGAAACTTTCGGGATTCTTCTGCAGGCAGGTCACGCGCTGGGTTAAGCGGAGATGCTTGTACTGCGAAGGAACTCTAAAGTCAAACGCAGATTTATTTTAATCGAAAGTGCACCGAAATAGCTACAGAATTCGGCGCGGAGCCTATCTAAACAATTGATATTAGGGATGTTATGTCGAGAGCGCGACCCGCATCGCCGGACTGCAGATTTGCCACCTTTCAAGAAAACAATCATCATAAGCACAATGCGCTCAAGAATTCTGCTCGCTTCAATTTTGCTCGTGGGCTCTGTGGCATGGGCCGGAATTGTGGATAACGTTCGCATGGCTCTCTCGCAAAACAACTTTTCCGCGGCCGAGGGCGAACTCAATTCTTATCGCAGCCAGAGGGGTGTCGACGGGGAATACTTAGAGGCCTATTCGTGGATGGCGCGTACAGCGCTAGATCAGGGCCAGTACGAACAAGCTGCCGCCTATGCCAAGGAAACAAAGACTCTGGCAGTTGAGCAGTTGAAGCAGCGCACGCTCGATTCTGAACCGCATTTGCCGATCGCTCTCGGTGCGGCACTGGAGGTTCAGTCGCAGGTTCTCGCCGCCAAAGGCCAGCATACGCAGGCCGTCGCACTGCTCCAGTCCGCGCTGCGGACGTACGGCAACACTTCCATCCACGACCGGCTGCAGAAAAATCTGAACCTGCTGTCATTCCAGGGAAGGATTGCGCCGGCCTTGAAGTCAGATCAGACGCTGGGCGCGAATCTCCCGCCGGCCGCGCAACTCAAAGGTTCGCCAGTACTGCTATTTTTCTGGGCACACTGGTGCGGAGACTGCAAGGCAGAGGCGCCGATCATCACTCAGCTGCGATCGGAATTTGCGGCGAAAGGACTGAAGGTGATCGGACCAACGCGCTGTTATGGGTACACGGCTCAAATCGAGCACGCATCGCCGAGCGACGAACTCCGCTACATCGACGCCGTGCGCCATCGCTTCTACAGCGGACTGCTCGATATGCCCGTGCCAATCAGTAAGTACAACTTCGAAGTCTACGGAGCCTCGACCACGCCAACGCTCGTGCTGCTCGATCGTGGGGGAAAGGTCGCGTGGTATCACCCGGGCGCGGTGCCGTACGCGGAGTTACGGGGAGAGATTGAAAAGGTGGCGCGGTAGCGTTTCCTGACGGGTGCCGTTTACCCGCTCTTCATCATCTGACAATTTTCCTGATTCTTTCCGCCTCACTGCTCCACTTCTTTCAGTCGCCCCGTCTTCACGTCGTAAACAAATCCCCGCACAGGAATGTGCTTCGGAATCCACGGATGCGATTTCACCCGATGCATCTGCTGTCGCACATTCGCCTCCAGGTCATCGAACGCATAAAAGTGAGCAGGTTCGCTCGCGACGACGCCCATCTTCTCCGCTAGCCTCGACCGCAGTTCGTATTCCTGTACTTTCAGCAACCCGCAGTCGGTGTGATTGATGATGATGAATTCCTGTGTATCGAGTAGGTGATGCGAAACGATCAGCGACCGCAGCGCATCTTCGGTGGCGATGCCGCCGGCATTGCGGATCATGTGCGCGTCGCCTGGTTTAAGTCCAAGGCAATGCTCGAATAGGATGCGCGAATCCATGCAGGCGAGCACGGCCACGTGCCGTTTGGGACGGACCTGCAATTCGCCCAGCTTGAAATTGCGCGCGAACTCTTCGTTCGCCTTCAACAGTTCGTCAGCTACGGACAAGGTTCTTACTCCTAAGTAAAGTGGCTGGTCGTTTGTTGTCAGTCGTTGGTGCGATCTTTAGGATGCCGAGTCCTTGAATCGGCAACCGAAACCACCGACGAACGACAATCGACCAACGACGTTTTCCTAGTTTACCCGTTACAATCGGCGCGTGAATCTCGATGACACCATCGTCGCCATCGCGACGCCGCCCGGACGCGGCGGAATCGGGGTAATACGCCTCTCCGGGCCGAAGGCTTTGGAGATCGCTGCGCCGATGCTGCGGCTAAAGCACGATCTGCAGCCGGGACACGCAATCTTCGGAGAACTCGTCGACCCCGGCGGGCAGGATGCGCCCTCAACCAATGTGGGGACAGCCGCCCTCGGCTGGCCGGTGGGGCAAGACCCGGCGGCCCGCATTGATGAAGTCGTCGTTACATATTTCGCCAAGCCTCACTCTTACACTACCGGCGACATTGTTGAGATTTCGGCTCACGGATCGCCGGTGATTCTGCGGCATATCGTCGAACTCTGCGTCTCCGCCGGGGCGCGTCTTGCCGAGCCGGGTGAGTTCACCATGCGCGCCTTTCTCAACGGCCGCATCGATCTGACTCAAGCGGAAGCCGTGCGAGATCTCATCGACTCGCAGACGTTATATCAGGCCAAGATCGCCGCGCAACAACTGGAAGGGGCTCTGTCACGACGCTTGCAGCCGATCAAGCAAAAGTTAGTAGAACTGATTGCGGTGCTCGAAGCCGGAATCGACTTCGCGGAAGATGATGTGTCGGTCATGCCCGACGTGGCGATTCTCGATCACATCGCGGCGGTCCGCGTCCCGCTCGAACAACTCAGCGCCAGTTTTGCCTACGGAAAAATCGTGCATGAAGGCCTGACGCTCGCCATCGTCGGTCGCCCGAACGTTGGAAAATCAAGTTTGTTCAATCGCCTGGTCGAGCGCGAGCGCGCCATCGTCACGGCCACTCCCGGAACGACGCGCGATCTGGTCAGTGAAACCGTCGCGATCGGAGGCATTCCGGTCAAACTCGTCGATACCGCCGGCATTCGCCAGGCTCTCGATGAGGCCGAGTCCATTGGAATTCAGAAATCGATGGAAGCGCTGGCCGATGCCGATCTGGTGCTCGTGGTGTTCGATGCTTCGCAACCCGCGACGGACGAAGACGAGGATCTGCTTCGGCAGGCAGCGGCGCGGGAAGTAATCGCAGTCTCAAACAAATCTGATCTCCAAACAGGAAAAATCCCCACTTCTCCCAACGCCGGGGAAAAATCGGGCACCCACACTCGTATTCACACTTCAGCGTTGACGGGTTCGGGCATCGCCGAACTTCGAGCCGAGATTCTGCGTCACATTGGCGGAGAAGCCGGAGCACAAGCCGAGGCAGGATTTCTAACGAATATCCGCCATCAAGAGTTGATCAGAGACTCACTCGCCGCATTGGGTTCGGCGAGGAACGCCATTTCCGGAAGAGTCCCCCACGAGATGCTGCTGATGGATCTCTACAATGCCCTGCGCCCGCTCGACGCCATCACAGGAGCAACCACCACCGATGACATCCTCAATTTGATTTTCAGCAGATTCTGCATCGGCAAGTGACAGCGAATCGCTATTTCGAGAGCCGGCCGAGCACTGCACGGAAGATCTGATCGAACGACTTTCCACTTCCTTCTTTCACCACGGCCGCCAGGATTTTCTCTGCAGGCGCCCTTTGATAACCGAGATTGATCAGCGCCGAAAGAACGTCTTCTTCGACTGCATTTAAGGCCGGAGCCGCCGGCGCTGCTGGCGCAGTCTCGGGCAACTTATCCCGTAACTCGAGCACCATTCGCTCCGCAGTCTTCCTGCCGATTCCGGGAATGCGAATCAGTCGGGTCACATCGTTACCGCGGATTGCTCCGACCATCTCATCCGCAGCCATGCCGCTCAAAATCGTAATTGCCAGCTTTGGACCAATCCCGCTCACTGTGATCAGCTTTTCAAATAGCAATCTCTCAGATGGGCGCAGAAATCCGTAAAGAGCGATCATGTCCTCGCGGACGTGCGTGTGAATATGCAGCGCAACGTTGCTTCCAACGGCGGGCAAATCTGAAAACGTTGGCACGCTGATCGTGACGTCGTAACCGACGCCAGCCGTTTCGACGATGGCTTGGTTCGGATGCTTGGCCAGCAAAGTTCCGCGCAAATGGGCAATCATGCTCAGGACATTGTAGCCGTTGGGGCGACGGGCGTTCTGCCGGAACTGCACTGGATCGGGGCCTGAGAATCTTTAGGGTGAGGCCAGTTAGTCGGTCAGGACCGAAGCCCGATTTTGAGATCACAATCTGTGATCACAAAGCGCAGGCTGCTCCTTGACGAAGGATCTCTCCATAGGTCAATATTGATACTGTCATGAATGACCTATTGATGTTGGCCATGATGCTGGATGGTCCCAAATACGGATACCAGCTCAAGCGCGAAGCCGGATGGATCATGGGCCAGGAACTGCATAACAACCTCGTCTATCCCATGCTCCGGCGTTTTTTGAACGACAAATGGGTCAGTAAGAAGGCCGTTCCCGGAGAGCGCGGACAGACGCGCCAGCAATACATATTGACCGCCGAAGGTCGGCGCAAGTTATTCGACCGTCTGAATGCATTCAGTGAGGGCGATGCTGCTTCGGAGGAGGCGTTCCATCTCCGCGTGGGTCTGTTTCCGGCCCTTCAGCCCCAAGCACGCGACGCGACCCTCCAGTTCCGCGAGAACTACCTGCAACGACGCGATGAGAAGTTAGAAACACTGCAAGGCAAGATGGATCTCGGCAAGTTCGGCGGCGAAGTCGTGAGCCATCTGCGCAAGCAGATTGAACTCGAACTCGAATGGATCCGGCGGTTGCGCCGGATCGCGAAATCAACGCTGAAGAACGGCGAATAATCAACGTCGCTGCACGACAGAAATTTCGAAGGTGACACATGAAACCACTCACGCCCTGGCAACTCGACATGATTCCCTGGTACGTCTTCGTCGCCTACTGGTTGATCTCGTGGCTGCGCGTGAAGCGTACGAAGGTGCAGGAAAGTCTTAAAGACCGCCTGACAACGATCATTCCCATGGTGATCGCATTCGAACTTCTTTTTTCTTCTGCGCTTCGCTTTGGTTTTTTGGGTCGTCGTTTCATTCCCGCCGAAACCTGGGTCGCACAGGCAGGCGTCGCTCTCACGGCTTTCGGCATTGCAATCGCGATCTGGGCCCGCTATTACCTCGGACAGTATTGGAGCGCCCGCGTCACCCTGAAAGAAGGTCATCGGATTATTCGTTCCGGTCCTTATGCGTTTGTGCGCCATCCCATCTACACCGGAATGTTGCTCGCCGCAGTCGGCACAGCTCTCGTGGTCGGAGAATGGCGCGGGGTGCTAGGCGTTCTCGTGATGCTGGCTGCCCACACACACAAGGCTCTCCGTGAGCAAACGCTTCTCACCTCGGAACTGGGGGAAGAGTACGGCTCTTACCGGCGAGCCACTGGCTTTCTCTTTCCGCGCTTGTGGAGTGCAGCCACGATAGACACACCCGCGGAACGCTCTTAGAATCCAGATTAGCGTCGAGTGCAGACTGGTTTGCAGGCGCGTCGATCGTATGCCGTGGGGAAAATTTCCGTTGCGATTGCTGGTGTTGGTGGCAGCCCTCTGCGCTCCCTCATCCGTTGCGCTATCGCAGGAGGCAGCTCTCGATCTGGAGGGCCACTCCGTGAACCCGCTGAAGGAGAGCAACAAGCCGGTTGTTCTGGTATTCCTACGCCGCGATTGCCCAGTGTCGGCGCGCTATGCACCGGTCATCCAGCAAATCAGCAAGAAGTACGAAAACGATGCGAATTTTTACCTCGTCTATCCCGATCAGGCTGACACTGCGCAGCAGATTCGTTCCTATCTCTCCGCGTACGGATATTCTCTTCCGGCGTTGCGCGATCGTGCGCACTCGCTTGTCAAGCTGAGCCGAGTGCAGATCACGCCGGAAGTCGCCGTGTTCGGTCGAAATCACCAACTCGTTTACGAGGGTCGCATCGACAACTGGTATGTGGATCTTTCCCGCGCGCGATCCGCGCCCACGACGCATGAGCTGGAAGATGCCATCCGCGCCGCAACCGCAGGCAAGCCAGTCGCCCACAACGAAGTCAGAGGAGTGGGATGTTACATCTCGGATCTCAACTGACTCTCAACCAGCGCGCAGTGTTCGCTCTCATCTTGCTCGCCGCAGTCAGCGGAGCGCTCGCCCCGCGTTCGGTGGCCCATCCGAATCCGCCGAGCGATGCTCCACAAGTCACCTTCAATCGCGATATCGCTCCCATCATGTTTCGATCTTGCGCGCAGTGCCATCGTCAGGGTGAGGCTGCGCCATTTTCTCTGCTGACTTACGCCAATGCGAAAAAGCACGCGCGGCAGATAGCGGACGTAACGCGATCGCGTGCCATGCCGCCCTGGCTGCCCGAACCGCAGGTTCTCAAGTTCGCGGATGAGCTCCGGTTGTCGGATACCGAAATCAAACTGATTGCGAACTGGGTCGAGCAAGGAGAGGTCGAAGGAAGTCCCGCGGATCTCCCCGCCGAGCCGAAATATGTCGAGGGATGGCGTCTTGGGAAGCCAGACTTGATTCTCACCGCGACCAAGCCGTTGGTTCTTCCTCCGCAAGGCACCGACACTTACTGGAACTTCATCTTTCCGGTTCCCATCAACACAACTCGCTGGGTGAAGGCCATCGAGATTCGTCCCGGCGACAAGCGCTACGTGCATCACGCCAACATTCTTGTGGATCGCGCTGGCGCATCGCGCAAACGCGAAGCCCAGCCGGGCGCGGGTTTTGGCGGCATGGAGATTCGGATTGAGTCTCAAGTTTTCGACCCCGACAGCCATCTCCTCTTCTGGAAGCCGGGAACGGTTCCTTCCGTCGAGCCAGATGGCATGGCTCTGCGTCTCGACAAGGGTACGGACCTGATTCTCAATACGCACCTGCAGCCCTCGGGCAAGCCCGAAATCATCCAGCCGAGCATTGGGATTTATTTCACGTCGCATGCGGCGACAAAGTTTCCCATGTTGCTGCAGATGGAGAACGACGCCAAACTCGACATCCCGGCTGGCGAAAAGAACTTCGTTGTCACCGACGACTTCACTCTCCCCATCGACGTCGATCTGATGGCGATCTATCCGCACGCGCACTATCTCGGAAAAGACATTCAGGCGTACGCAACTCTGCCCGATGGAACCAGGCAAACGTTGATCCACATTCCGCAGTGGAATCTGAACTGGCAGGCAGTCTATCGCTACGCAGAGCCGGTGCGGCTACCGAAGGGAACGACCGTCAGCCTGCGCTATAGCTATGACAACTCCGACGACAATCCGTTGAATCCGAATCATCCTCCGGCGCGCGTGGTGGCGGGAAATCGATCGAGCGACGAGATGTGCCATCTCTGGCTGCAAGTGTTGCCTGTCAATTTCGATCCAGCGCAAGGCGATCCGCGGATGGCGCTGCAGGAAGCGCTGGCTCGCCACAACGTCGAGAAAAATCCGGGAGACTTCGAGGCGCACTACAACCTAGCGGCTATGCTTCAGTCGAAGAACAATCTGGATGGCGCGATCTCCGAGTATACAGTCGCGGTGAAGTTGCGACCGGAGGACGCCGCCGGAAACAACGCGCTGGGAGCGGCGTTGGTGGCGGCAGGTCATCCGGAACAGGCAGTCACATACCTGCAAGCCGCTCTGAAATCGCGCCCCGATTATTTCGACGCGCATTACAACCTCGGGATCGCGCTGGCCTCGGGAGAAGATTTCTCTGGCGCAGCGCGGCAGTTTGAGCAAGCGCTCAAGCTCCAACCTCAAGATGCCAACGTCGAAGCCAATCTAGGCGCTGCTCTGGCGGAATCCGGGCAACTCGCCGCCGCTAAAGCGCACTTCGAGCACGCCCTGCAGATCGATCCCAATCAGGCGTTAGCGAAAGAAAACCTGGAGGCGCTCAAGAAAGAAATGGAAGCGCATTAGGAAACGGATCTGACAGCCGCTTCCCTCTGATATGCGATGCTAACCGCTTGTGCTCTAATTCTCGCTATGAAGACGCGATTCCCCGTTTGTCTCGCGTGTTGCGCAATGCTTATCGGAGTCCTTGCTTCCGCCACGCTAGCGCAGCAGTCCGCTGCGCCTGAAGCCGCGCCAGCGCCCGCCGCCTCAACGCAATCCGAATTTGCCGGGGCGCACAAACTGATGCAGCAGGGCAAACTCGACGAAGCCATTGCTCAGCTGCAAGCCGTTGAAGCCCGCGATCCCGCCACCAAGGGCCTTGCCCTCGAACTCGGAACGGCCTACTACAAGAAAAGTGATTTTCCCAAAGCCATCGAGTACTTGAAGAAGGCCAACGCCGAAGATCCCAACAATGAAGAAGCCGTCCAGTTACTCGGCATGTCGTATTTCGCAGGCGGACATCCCGCCGACGCGATTCCCTTGCTCGAAAAAGTGCAAGGCTGGATTTCTCGCGCCAATGTCGATGGCTACTACATACTCGGGAACTGCTACATCCAGACCAGGAATTACGATCAGGCACGCCATGCCTTCGGGAAAATGTTCGATGTCCCCGGCGACTCTGCGGCGGCGTATCTGTTCACCGCGCGCATGTTGCTGCGCCAGGAATACGATCCGATCGCGGAAGAATATGCGCTCAAGGCGGCGGCCCTTGATCCGAAGCTGCCCCTGGTTCACTTTCTGCTCGGCGAACTCTATCTATACAAATCGCGGCTCCCGGAGTCGATCGCTGAATTTCAGAAGGAGTTGGCCATCAATCCGGCGCATGCCGCCACCTACTACAAGCTCGCGGACGCGTACTCTCGCATTCAGAAATACGACGACGCCCAGCGCCTGTTGCAGCGCTCGATTCGGCTCGACGCTACATCGAGCGTGCCCTTCATTCTGATGGGTAAGGTGCTCGACAAAAAAGGTGACTACGATCTCGCCGTCTTGTCGTTGAAGCACGCAGTCACGATGGAACCGAACAATCCGACCACGCACTACCTCCTCGGCGAAGCCTACCGCGACATGGGAAATAAAGAGGGGGCAGAAGCGGAGATGAAGCGCTCACAGGAACTGCACGCGAAAGAAGATCTCAACTAAGAACAACCGAACGTGAACATCGACTTCAAGAACTTTCCAGAATTGATTACTGACGCGACTGAATTCTCGCGCTTGCGGGAGGAGTGTGAAAAGGTAATCGACACTCACAAGCGGCTGCCGGACTTTGTCTTTAAGCGCCACTTTGCAAAGTATTACGCTATCGAATACGCACACGCCTACGGTCGGTTCGGCGAGCTCCTCAGAGTGGTGTCGCAGGCATTCGGAGACGAGTCAGTGAATTTCATGGTCTTAGACCCATCGCCGGGCGAACAGTATTTCAGACACTCCTCGTTTTTCGGGATGGTTTCTTTTGCCGCCACCATACTTCCGTCACGGTACTCTGATGTGCTGAGTCCAATCAAACCACCGACCATTCTTGCCGGAACTAATCTTGGCGTGTTCTGGGGATCTTCGCTCGGATGGGGAATCTTCGCGGACAGATTTTCGTGGGAACTGGCGGTGATTGCCGCCGACAAGGAAATCGATGTCTCTTCGGCGATTGAGTGGCCCTGCTTCAATGCGGAACAAGTTAGGAACTACATGACCTGTCAGTATCACGCGAAAGATTCGTCAGACTCGATTGCCCACGACTTCAACGCGAAGTTTTTTGCGAACTATTCCATCTAGATCGCGGCAGCCTGATCCCTTCGCCGCGCCTGAATCTCGATAAACACATTTACCAGCGAAACCGCAGCCGGAGTTACTCCTGGAATGCGCGACGCTTGGCCGATCGTCCGGGGCCTCACATTGGTCAACTTCTCCTGCATCTCGCGCGAGAGTCCGCTGACAGAACGGTAGTCGAACCACTCGGGGATCGAGTGCTTCTCCGACTTTTTCAATCGCTCCATGGCCCGCTGTTGCTGGAGGAGATAGCCCTCATACTTGATCTCAGTCTCCACAGACTTGAGTTCGTTGCGCACTTCCGACGAAAGATGTGCAGCAGAGTTCGCAGACGAATCCCGTTCTGCGAAAAATTCGGGCGTGAGTTTGCGCAGCGCAGGTGCCAGTTGTTCGACGGTGATCTCAGGACGCTTCAGCAATTGTGCGATGGTCTGACCCGCCGCCGAATTCCACCCATTCCCCGAAGTGCTTGCGGCGATACCCGGTTCCTTGTCACTTTGCTCTTCCGGATGACAAGCGATGACCATGTCAGGCGTGAGCCGGGTTTGCTCCATCAACTTCTTCATCCGCGAGAGCCGATGTTGCTTCGCCTCAAAATCCGCCCATGCACCATCCGAGATCAGCCTCACTCGCCGGCCGTGCGGCGTCAACCGCCGGTCCGCGTTATCAATGCGCAGATGCAGCCGGAATTCCGCCCGCGATGTAAACATGCGATACGGTTCATTCGTCCCCTTGGAAATCAGATCGTCAATGAGGATCGCCGTATACGCTTCGGTTCGATCCAGAATCAGCGGTGCCTCGCGCTTTACCTGCAACGCGGCATTAATCCCGGCCATAAGCCCCTGGCACGCAGCCTCTTCGTAGCCCGACGTTCCGTTAATCTGCCCGCCCAGGAACAGTCCCGCGATCTTGCGTGTTTCGAGAGTGCGTTCGAGTTCCGTCGGATCGATCGAGTCGTACTCGATCGCATATCCGGGCCGCAGCATTTCCGCATTCTCCAGCCCCGAAATCGACTTAAGGATTGCGAGTTGCACCTCGACTGGCAGAGAAGTGCTCATCCCGTTGACGTAAATCTCGTGGGTGTTCAGCCCCTCAGGCTCGAGGAAAAGCTGGTGCATCTCCTTGTCCGGAAACTTCACGATCTTGTCTTCGATCGACGGACAATATCGCGGCCCGATCGACTGAATCTGTCCGCTGTACATCGGCGATCGGTGGACATTTTCTCGGATGATGCGGTGCGTCTCTGGCGTCGTCCACGCGATGTAACAGGGAACTTGCGAGTCGTGATGTGCGACGCGTTTCGTCCGAAAGCTGAAGGGAGTGGGATCGATATCCCCCGGCTGCGCCGCGAACTTCGACCAGTCGATCGAGCGTCCATCCAGACGCGGAGGAGTCCCCGTCTTCAATCGACATCCGCGCAATCCTAGATTCTTCAGAGCCTCGCCCAGCAGAACCGCATTAGGCTCTCCCGAACGTCCTGCCGGATATTGCTGCTCCCCGCAATGAATGAGCCCGTTGAGAAAAGTTCCAGTCGTGATAATAACAGCCTGCGCCCCGACCGTTCGCCCGTCGCGAAGGCGAATGCCAAGAACGCGTCGACGGTCGTTAGCCGCTCGTTGTTGGCTGTCAACAAGAGAGTCGGGGTCGGTGGCTTCGCCCAACGACGAACGACCATCGACCGCCGGCTCTTCCAGAATCAGCTCCGCCACTTCCGCCTGCTTGATCTTCAGATTCGCCTGCGACTCCAGCACGTCGCGCATTTTCAGGCGGTAGGCCTGCTTGTCGCATTGCGCGCGCGGCGACCATACCGCTGGCCCGCGGGATGTATTCAATAATCGGAACTGGATCCCCACCGCGTCGGTGATCTCGCCCATGATCCCGCCCAGAGCGTCAACCTCGCGCACCAGATGCCCCTTGGCGATGCCGCCCACCGCGGGATTGCACGACATCTGCGCGATCAAGTCCACATTCAGCGTGTAGAGCGCGGTCTTCAACCCCATGCGCGCGGCGGCCATCGCGGCCTCGCACCCGGCATGTCCGGCGCCGACCACAACCACGTCGAATTGTTCCGTAAACTGCATGAGAAGCCGTGCGGGTGCCGTTCCCCGAAAATCCCCCGCTTGTTTCTTCTTTCATTCTAGCAACTTGGCGAGGATGGTGATTTGCATCACTTGCTGGGATGCCCTTCCCTCCGTATATTGGCTGTCAGACGAAACGCTGAGGGGGATTCATGACTACCGCTGAGTTTTTCGGGCAGCTCGAGACTCGCATTGCGAAGTATGACCTGCTTTGCCATCCGTTTTATAAAGCTTGGTCGGCCGGACGCCTGACGCGCGAAGATTTGCGCGAATACGCGCAGGATTACTACCACCACGTGGAGGCCTTTCCCTCCTATTTGGCCGCTCTGGGTTTGCGCCTGGAAGAAGGCGAACTCCGCCGCGCCATTCTCGCCAATATGTGCGACGAAAAGGGAGCCGAAGGCGCTAGAGGCAAAGAAGCCGTTCCTCACTCCGATCTCTGGCTCGACTTCGCCGAGGGCATGGGATCGAGCCGCAACCTCGAATGGCACAGTCCCGTCCCCGAAATTCGCCAGTTGATTCGGCATTTTAATCAGGTGGCTAGCGAAGGAACTCCGGAAGAGGCGCTCGCCGCTTTCTACACGTATGAGTCGCAAGTGCCGCGCATCGCTCAGGAAAAAGAACGAGGTCTGCGCGATCTTTACAGCGCCGACGACAAGACTTGCGGCTATTTTGCCCTGCACGCCACGGCGGACGTGTATCACTCAAATGTCTGGCGAAAGCAGCTCGAAAAGCGCATCTCTGCTCATCCTGAGCTGGCTGAAGCGGCTCTAAATGCGGCCGAGAATGCGGCCCGTATGCTCTGGCACGCGCTCGATGGAATCGAAGCGCGCCGCACAGCGGCTTCGGTCGCCTGATAATTCGAACCAAGAAGATCTTTGAGCCAACGACTCCGATAGAATCGTTGGCTCATTTCTTTTGCGGCAGCAGAGAGAAACGAAGGAAGCCATCGTGGCTAGAGAGATTCCGATCGGTACCCACGGCGAAGCCGAAGAAACCGTCCAGTTCGAGCACACGCTGACGTCGCACCATCCGCAGTTACCTCCCGTCTACTCCACGCCGGATATGATCCGTCTGATGGAGACCGCAGCCTTCCAGGCGTTGCAGCCCTACTGCGAAGGCGACGAGATCACCGTGGGTACGTCCATCAATATCGAACACCGCGGCGCCACCGGCATCGGATCGCACATCAAGGCCGAAGCAACTCTCGAGTCCTTTGACGGACGTTTCTACACGCTTCGAGTGAGTGCGGGCGACGACGTTCAGGAAATCGGACGGGGCACGGTCGGCCGTGCCGTCGTGAGCATTTCCAAATTCCAGGAAAAGATGAAGAACAGAAAGCGATGAGCGCATCCAACCTCGTGTATGCCGAACGACCTGAAAACCAAGGCGGAAAAGCTTCGAGCGACGCACTCGGCTCTCGAAGTCCTGCTCCTTCCCAATGTTTGGGACGTTGCCACAGCGCGCATCATTGAAGACGCGGGATTCCCCGCCATTGCCACCACAAGCGCGGGCATAGCCTTCGCGCAAGGATTTCCCGACGGGCAGAAAATTCCTGCGGACCGCATGATGTCGGCGATCTCCGCGATTGCCTCCGCTGTAAGCGTCCCGGTTACGGCCGATGTCGAAGCTGGATACGGAACGACTCCGGAATCCGCCGCCACGACAGCCCGCAACGTAATGGAGGCTGGCGCGGTCGGAATTAATTTCGAAGACGCGACCGGTGACCCGGGTCATCCCCTCGCCGATCTTTCCCTCCAGTTGGAACGAATTCGCGCGATCCGCGAGACCGCTTCGAAATACGACGTTCCACTCGTTCTCAATGCGCGCACGGATGTGTATCTTCTGCAGGTAGGCGCCCCGGCAACGCGCTACGACGCGACGGTGAAACGGCTGCGAGCCTTTCGCGATGCTGGCGCGGACTGCGTCTTTGCTCCCGCCCTGCGCGATGCGGCGACAATCGGGCGCCTCGTAGCCGACCTGAAGTGTCCTGTGAACATTCTCGCGGGGCCTGGTTCGCCATCGGTGGCGGAGCTGTCGGCGCTCGGTGTGAAGCGAATCAGTTTGGGTTCAGGTCCAATGCGCGCAGCCATGGGATTCCTCAGGCAGCTTGCGGAAGAACTGAAGGCCAGCGGCACGTATAAGTCGTTGCAAGACGCGCCGTCGTATGCCGACATGAACGAATTGATGAACGCAAGCCGCAGTCTGAGAACTGAGAACTGAGAATCCCATTCACATCGGCGTCATCTCCGACACTCACGGCCTGCTTCGGCCCGAAGCTGTCCATGCCTTGCATGGTTCTGAGCACATCATTCACGCCGGAGACGTCGGCGATCCGCAAATTCTAAAAACGCTCTCGGCCATCGCGCCTGTCACTGCTATTCGCGGCAACGTCGACAAAGATGTTTGGGCGCGCAAACTCCCCGAGACTGAAGTTCTCGAAATCGGAGGCATCTCGATCTACATCCTCCACGATCTCGCTCAACTCGATTTGAAACCCGAAGCCGCCGGGTTCCAGGTAGTGATCTCCGGCCACAGTCATAGGCCAAACCAAGAAATCCGCGATGGAGTCCTCTATTTCAATCCAGGCAGCGCAGGTCCGAGACGGTTCAAATTGCCAATTACCGTTGGACGCCTTGTGATTGAGCAGAAGCAAATTGAGGCGGAAGTCATAACAATTCTCGGCTGACTATTCGAGAGTTCGAAGCGTCGCATCTGCCATTAAGAGCGCAGACTGGATCCGTCGCTCCCGGTTGCTACAATCCTAGAAATGTCCAACCAACCTCCTTCAGTTCCTGCGCTGCCTGACGGCGGCCGCCGAGGTTGGTATGGTTCTCTCGAAGCGGGGATCAACGAAAATTCAGGCCTGATTGCGGTCGTGATTGTGGTTCTCGGTTTTTGCTGGCGTCTTTGGCTCGCGCACGCAACTTTCTTCAACACCGACGAAGCCTGGCACTATTCGGTTGCGAATCAGACCTCTCTTCAGGCCGCGTACAAGGCGAGCCTGACCCTTGCGCACCCGCCGCTGATGATCTTCGTCCTCTACTTCTGGAGACATCTCGGCACCTCCGACCTCATGCTCCGCCTGCCGGGTGTGCTTGCGGGCACCGCTTTCTGCTGGATCTTTTATCGCTGGTTGACCCTCTTGTTCGGCCGCACCGTCGCGTTGTGCGGGCTCGTCTTCACCGCTTTTCTCCCGCCGATGATCGCCTTGTCGGCGGAGTTGCGGCAGTACAGCTGGATGCTGTTTTTTGCCGCCGCCGCTGCATATTTTCTCGAACGCGCCCTCGCGCGAAATTCCTCCGCACCGATGTTGTGTT
>Ga0209624_10001717_pt1 | contig 16898 bp, 11 predicted proteins | sample JacPinW_OM2H0_O1_FD_188565 | JGI IMG/M metagenome (GOLD analysis project Ga0209624, IMG submission 188565) | Forest soil microbial communities from Algoma, Ontario, Canada - Jack Pine, Ontario site 1_JW_OM2H0_O1 (SPAdes) (version 2) | ecosystem: Environmental > Terrestrial > Soil > Boreal...
CGGGGTCGGCCCAAACAAAAGGGCGGCCCGAAGAAACGCCACAACTCAGGTTAATCTTCTTCATTTCCGCATTCCTACGGCAAGTACCGAGAACTTCGGCGATCAGCTTGACTGGACTTGCATACTGCGGAGCGACCGAGAGTTTATGCGTTTCGACGCGGGTTATATCGAGGAGATCGCTGACCATACCCTTCAGTTGTTTAACATTGTCCAGTACGAACGCCAGGTGCTCGTGCTGTTCGGGAGTGAGGTCGCCAAGTAATCCGTCCAGCACGTTGGTTGTAAAAAAATAGATCGCTGTTAGCGGTGTACGGAGCTCGTGCGAGACGTGAGAAAGGAACGTTTCTTGAAGGCGCGCGCGCTCCTGCCGGGCCTCTTCCTGCACAATCGCGATCTTTCTCCGCTCGGTCACGTCTTGCATGATGATGGCAAAACCGCGCACCGCACCCGCGCTTTCCGACAATGCTGTGATGTTGAGATTGGCTAGGAACTGCTTGTGGTTCGCTCCGACACGCCATCCCTCCCCTTCCGAACGGCCCACTTGCGAAGCCCTCATTAGCTGTTTCTCGGGAACGTGATTCTGAATATCTTCTGCGGTGAAGATGCAGGAAAAATTCTGGCCCACGATCTCGCCTTCAACGTAACCCATCATCCGCTCGGCTCCCACATTCCAACTGTTCACGCGACCAGTCAAATCCATTGTGAAGAAGGCGTAGTCCCGGGTTCCCTCAACCAGCAACCGAAACCGGGCGTTTGTGTCCGCGAGGTTCGCTTCGAGGATCGCGCCGTAGCGCTGTTGGAGAAATGCGTGACCCAGCGCACGAAGCAAATCGCCAGATGCATGGAGGGTAACGCTGCCAACGGGCCGCTGGCTCTTCGCCACATCCCAAAGCTGCTGCGCCGAAATATTGAACTCCTTTGCCACGCGCCGTAACGACAGGGGTTCGGGATATCGATCGAATACTTGCCCCGCAAGGACGGTCCCTAGCCGTTGTTTACCCAATAAAAGTGGAACTGCAACATGCGTGAGGCCCGCTTGGTCCCGTACCCTCACTACTCCGCCTGTTTGCAATGACTCCGCAACCGCCGTACAAGGCGGGCCCTTCGTTATGCAGAATGGGCATTCTTCACCCCTCCGATGTGAGGACCCATGGACCAGGCTCCAGACCGGCTGCGCATTGTGACATTCTCCCAACACGTGGCCTTCTGAATCGGTCAATGCGACTGCCACCCCCATGGTTCGGCTATATGTCGCTAGAATTTCGCCCCAAGCGTCCAAATCAAGCAAATCGGCCCGCAGTTTGGGCGACAGTTCCACACTGCCGCTTCCATCGACTAGCCTCCTACCGTCTGGGAATGGTGTGGGAAACCCCGCAAGCAAATTTCTGCTGGTGTCAACTCGTCCATACGCTTCTGAGATCATCCTTTCCCCTGCACTACGGCAATACCATTGGCTCGCCCGGGGAGAGAGACTCTTGTCGGGGCCCGGCTTAGGAGGCTGGAGTAGCTCTGCAGGGGTAGTGCGGGATCCAGATTTGTTTTCAAGGGTACCAGAGAAATTCCCCCCGGGCCGATCACAAACTCGCGAGTATCGAAGGAATGTTTGCTCCCCCGCGATTTGACTACTGAGATGCAGCGGTGCAGCGAGTTGTTGATTTCCACAAGGCTCATGAGAATGAGGTTATCCACGATGGAGCTGACCGGGAAATCCGGCATATAGGAGGAGATCCCGAGGAACTCGGGATTCTCGTAGTTGAAGAAAGTCGTCATCAAACGCTGCTTGCTATAAGCTACCATGGCATGGAAAAAATCCCGGTAGACACTCGCGTCGCCAATGGCAGTGCTATAACTTGTCATGCCATCAATTACCATCCGTTGTATGTCACGTTCCTCGATGAGCTTGACGATGCGAGCATAGTGGGCATCAATGTCCAGCTCTTGGGGACTCTCGAAAAGGATTTGAATGGTCCCGTCGGCGACCTGCTCTTCCAGATTTAGCCCTAGAGTTTGAGCATTGCGGATTATTTGCGCCGGGTGCTCATCGAGAGAGATGAGCAAACCCCTGGTCTTTTGCTTCAGCGCTCCTTCTCGCAGAATCTGAGTGGCCAATACGGTCTTTCCCACTCCCGAAACCCCAACGACCATCGTAGTGGAACCATCAAAAATACCGCCGCCAATGAGAGTGTCGACAGCCTCAACGCCGATGATGGACCGCTTGTTGCCGGACGTGGGCTGCATTAAATTGACCCGCAAGGGTGCTTGTACGCGCCGGAAAACTTGCAAACCGCGCCTCGATGCGATCTGCAGAGTATGTTCTCCGCCCTCATAGTCTTGGCCGCGACTCTTCAGAACTTCCAGGTTGCGCTGCGAATGCCGGCCGTGGCGCTCCCTGCCCAACTGGATGACTGTATCGGCAAGAAAGTCGGTCGTTTCCGTCATGGCGACCGAATCGCCTGCTGTGCCGGTTTCCAGCGAAAGCATGGCAACCAGGTTCTCCCGGTTCAACGACTCCATCAATTGCTGTAACAATTCACGGTATCCGCCGCGGTCGAACTCGCTGCTGGCTAGGGCGCGGTTTAGTAGTCCAATGCCGTCTACGAAAATCCGCTTAGCCCCCATCTCGCTCGCTGTTTCGAGCAGCAGGCTGTCCGGCGAACGCAGTTCCTGATTGAACACTTGCGGACTGGTAAAGACGATTTGCAACTTCTTCTGTTGTTGCAATTCCTCCAGATTCCAGCCGAATCCGTTGGCGTCGCGGATGAGTTTGTCCGGGCTTGTTTCAAACACTACGATCAGTCCCGGTTCGTTATATTCGACGATTCCACGATAAATGAACTCCAAACCCAGCAGAGTCTTTCCGGTTCCGGTTATTCCCTGCACTACGATCACGTTGCGGCACGGAATCCCACCCAGCAGGATTAAATCGAGGCCCTGCACGCCGGTCCTAATCAAATCGCCTTCAGGCGCAACCATTTCGCCTACCTTTCTAACCATTGACTTCCTCCCTTCCCGATTCCCTGCGACGCCTCAGTCGTTTCGTTAGCAGCAGCCGACCGTCACGACTTTTCGACAGGCTGATAATTTGCCGAAGGCAGCATCGCTGTCCAGCACCCGTCGAAGCTGGAATCCGGTAAAAACACACTCCTCGAGAAGGCGGGGAGCGTTCAATCAGCTTCTCGCGTTCCAGACGGTCAAGCACGTTACTAACAACCTTTTTGTCGTAGCCGATAAGGCGTGCGACCTGGTCGGTACTAATGAGGCTTGCTCCGCGACGGTACACGAAAATCAGTACATCCCACTCGCTGAGCTGTAAAATGCCCGTGCCATCTAAGCAACTTTGCACTGAAAGCTCCATAATTTTTTCGCGTTCGATGATAAAGTCTGTCCTCCAGTTGGACGGTTTGTCCGTCATAAGACGCAATTCTCGTTGTCTGTTTCCGATCGTCGGGTCTTTTTCTGCCCGGAGTAGGTGCGATGCTACAAGTGAGGCCTAGTGGGGAGGCGGTTTCGCAACGACTTGTACATGGACAACCTTGCTGACTTGGGTCAGCAGCGAGTGCAGAGTGAATGGTTTTTCGAGGAACGCGATATCAGGATCGAGGAGGCCGTGATGGTTGATCAAATCTCTGTTGTAGCCTGACATGAACAGTACCTTGACTCGATGCCGCGCTGTCAAAAGGTTCGCCAGCTCACGACCGCACATTCCGGGCATGACGATGTCGGTTAGAAGCAAATGAATTTTGCCACGGTGCTTTTTCGCGAGCTCGATAGCTGACACAGCATTGGGAGCATCGAGCACAGAGTAGCCGTGGCTCTCCAGGCAAATGCGGGCCAGTATACGTAAGGGCTCTTCGTCTTCAACTAAAAGAACGGTTTCGGTTCCAGGGCGAATTTTCTCGAGCGCTTCCAATGACGAAGAAAGTTTAGCGCCGTCGCCGAGACGCGGCAGGTAGAGTTTGAACGTGGTTCCCATTCCCTGCGCGCTGTAGACCCTGATGCATCCTGCATTTTGTTTCGCGATTCCGTACACCGTGGACAAACCCAGTCCCGTTCCTTGGCCAGTCTCCTTAGTAGTGAAGAAGGGTTCAAAGATATGGAGTTGAGTCTCCTTGTCCATGCCGCAACCGGTGTCGCTGACGCTAAGCATGACATAAGGGCCGGGTGGAACATCCACGTTCTGGCGGGCGTAGGTTGCATCCAGCTCGATGTTGGCTGTCTCAAGGTACAGTCTGCCGCCCTGGGGCATGGCATCACGGGCATTCACTGCCAAATTCATCAATATCTGCTCCACTTGCCCGGGATCGATTTTTACCTTCCCCAAGTCCGGAACGCACTTGAAAGTTATCTCGATGTCTTCCCCAATCAAGTGGCGCATCATCTTTTCAAACTCTCTGGTGGCTACGTTCAGGTCAAGAACCACCGGGTTGATAACTTGTTTCCTGCTGAAAGCCAAAAGTTGATGAATGAGGGCGCCTGCGCGACGACCCGCCTTGGTAATTTCTTCAGCATGTAGATGGGATGGATGTCCGACTGGCAAATTCATTTGCAAGAGATCGCCATATCCAATTATTACGCCGAGCGTATTGTTGAAATCATGAGCTATTCCCCCTGCCAGCAGGCCCACGGCCTCCATTTTTTGTGATTGGCGGAGCTGGTTTTCTAATAGCTTCCGTTGGGTCATATCCTCGATCATCCCCTCATACCTCACCACGACACCATTCTTGAAAATGGCCCGGACGTTCGCGCAGAGCCATATCTTGCTCCCGTCTTTGCGGTAGGCCTGGCATTCAAAGTTCGTCGCCGCTTTCTGCTCTCTTACTGTGCGGTTGAATTCCTCGTGCGACTCGGAATCGACATAAACTTGATGGCCAATATCGGCGACACTCGCCACCAGATCTTCGGGAGAATCATAGCCAAGCATATTCGCCATCGCTGGATTGACGCTTAAGTAGCGCCCCTCGGGTGTGCTCTGAAAGATGCCGACGAGAGCATTCTCCACGATGTCACGATATTTCTGTTGCGACTGGAGAAGCTGACCCTCGAGCAACTTGCGGTCGGTTATATCTTCGAAAGTACCTTCATACCGAACGACAATATTTCCGTCGCGAACAATGTGAGCATTAGTCTCGAGCCAGACGTTACCGCCGCCCTTGCGATTAACTTGCAGCTCAAAATGTTTCACGATTCCTTGTTGTTGCAGTAGATGCTCGAACTCTTCCAGGCGAAGGGGATCTGCATAGACTTGGGATTGGGTGTTCGCGACACAGGCGATCAATTCTTCTGGGGAATCGAAGCCAAACATGCGGGCCATGGCTGGATTGGCACTTAGGAGGTGCCCATTGAGGGTGCTCTGATACATTCCGACAATCGCTTCTTCAAACATGAGTTGGTATTTCTGTTCAGCCTTTCCTAGAGCCTTTTCAGCCTGCCTTTGCTTCGTGATGTCGTGCACGACTACCATTTGGGCTTCATGGCCGTCAAATGCCAGCCCGTGGTAAGTTACTTCGGCATTGATGAGTCGGCCGTTTTTGTCCAGATGTCTCCACTTGCCTTGACGCCGCACTCCAGCACGAGCGAGAGCTACAGACTCAACAAGACCGGGAACATCAGCTGGGGGATGAATGTCTGTTAGCAGCATGCGCAAAAACTCATCTCGGGAATATCCGTAATGCTTGACGGCGGCATCGTTAGCCTCGAGACAGCGGAGGGTTGTGAGGTCATAAATCCAGATTGGATCTGGATGATTGATGAACAATGTGCGGAAGCTGACTTCGGTTGTCGTCAGGATACGTCTCTCAGGTGCCACTGAATATCCGGCTCCGAGCAACGGTTGCTCAGTTACTTGGCTTTCCTTGGAACACGACATCCGAATCTCCTCACGGCCTAAAGCGACAAATGTGGTTAACTGAATCACGGGCCGGAAGCCAGAGGGGTGCTTTTGTCGTTTATTGATGGCTTCATCCTCTATCCGCCAACCCTTTTAACGTCTGGTCTGTCTAAAAGATTTCCTTCAGACCACCCCACCCGAGGAGTGCTCCAGGAACAAAGCTAAAGTCTGTGACAGTTCTTCTCAAACACGCGACCGACCGCGTCGACCAACTCCACTGTTTGGCCTGCGACGAGTTCGTTCAACAAAGCGCAAATAGCTCGTTGCCTCACTTCTTGCGGGCATTGCATGTTTGGGGCCATCCCAAGGATAGCGCTAAGTCATAGATAGCACGCCTGGGAATCTCATTGGCAGAGTGTCAATGCTGTCGAGAGACAGACGATTACGTCTGGCCTTCGCGAAGGCGCAATCGCAACTGAAGCACTTCTTCCGCACCTGAGGAGCCCAGTTGTGACTCCTGCACCTGAGCAGATAAGAAAACCGAAGAGGGCCTGACCAGCATTCGTGTCACTCTGACCATGGTCTCTGTCTGTAAAATGCGCGCGCCTCCGCTGGCCGGCTCCGAAGATTTTGTCATTGGAGCTACCAGGAGCTAAACCTGAGAGTGTTAAGTCGTCAGTTTGTCGACAGGGTCGACACTAGTGCGCCAGATCCTCAGACCAACGTTTACTATGGCTTATCCGTTTCTGAAAATGGCTTAGGACGTGCAAGCGTCTAGATATTGCGAATGAGCCAATTGTTTCAGCCGGTTCCATTCGAAGGAGGTATCCAGCACGAATGTTATCTCGGAGTCAGACGGCCTAAGGAAGGCAACAAGAAAATGGTGACGATTTCAACTCAGAGCGACGATCCTCTATCCTTGCAGGAAGGCGCGACATTCAAAGATAAATCGGGCAATTTTATACGGCTCCTTTCGGTGTGTGAAAACTACTGCAATTATGTCTATCTTTCCGCCGCTACTAGCCAACGGTTTTCGATGCATGGGTCGGTCACCGGTCGCAGTAGAAGAGACGTATTCGCGATCAATTTCGTGTTAGCCACAAGGTTTCGTCGACAATTGGACCTGAAATCACGGCAACAGGGTGCACACTTCAAACGACAAAGTTAAATAAGGCCACCATGTGGTCTAAAACGAAACGCTTGTTACGATAGGAGAGCGAGATGCCTAAACTGTTATTGGCTGAAGACGATGAGGCTGTTCGGGGTATGCTCCGAACTGCCCTCGAGCACGATGGACTGGATGTAGTCGCCGTGGCGACAGTACGGGAAGCGCTCAGATGCATCGCTGTCCAGAGCTTTGACGCGCTGCTCACCGATCTCCACATGCCGCACGCCGGAGATGGATTCACGGTGGTTAGCGCCATGCGCCACACTCACCCGCAGGCTGCAACCCTGGTACTAAGCGGCTACCCGGCCTTGGACGAGGCCTTGTCGGCGATCCGCATACAGGCGGACAAGGTTTTGGTGAAACCCATCCAACTTGCCTTGCTGCGGGAGACCATTCGCGAAAAACTCGCCAACCCAGTGCTCCATAAACCACTTCCTGTTCAGAGTGTGGCCTTTATACTAGAGGACGATCTCGATGCTACTATCCAGAATTGGATGGCGCTGGTAAAGGAAGACGAAGATCTGACCTCTATACCTCTAAGTTTCGTGGACCGCTCTGGCCATTTGCCCAACCTTTTTGCGGAGTTAATTTACCGCTTGCGCCTTCCCCCGCCTGCTAAACCACAAATATCCTGGGCGGCACGCGCGCACGGGAATCTGCGACGGACACAAGGCTACACCCCCTCCATGCTGGTAGAGGAATCCCGAATCCTGCAAGTGAGCATTTTTAATACATTGCAAAACAATCTGTCGAGGGTGGACTTCAGTAAAGTGTTGCTAGAGGTTATGGTTATTGCGGACGAAGTTGATTGGCAGTTGAAGCAAGCTATGGTCACCTATGCTGATAAATCGGGGCCAGTCCCGTCGACGAAGTCACCGCATCGCCAGATTAGTGCTATCTCCTGACAACTTTTTCGGACGTTGGAAGCGCGTTCTAAGTGTCATTAGAGAGCAATCGGGTATCCTGCCGCATCAGGTACATGTTGTTGAGGATGACCTGAAGCCTGTAGGATTCAGGGCGCGGGGTGCAGTCGGCCCGCAACATACTCTTTCGCCTTCTTGCCAGACTTTATAAGCTCTCGTCGGCTTCCGCGCCTCGCGAAATTAGAGGTCTAATGGGGTCCGCCGTATGCCGATTGCGTCTCCAAGGGGGTCACATCTCCTAATCCAGGCCGTTCGTTTGTTTCTGCCCCCGCAGCACCGATGCCCTACCTTATTGATTTGCGAATATGATGACTCCAACCCTGCCGGGTTCGACGGGAACCCGCCCACATCAAGCCCTGCATTAAGCGCCCTATTCGCAGCATTGTGAAATATCTTCGTGCTCAAGGCAAGGATCTGAACAATAGATATTCCCATTCCCTCCAGAACGGGGGGGCGAACACTCCCCGTTCTTACAAAAACCGGTCAGGCCTGAGGCGAAGGACGAGGCAATCACTGTCCTCCAATCTTCTGGCCTTCTGACAAGTGTGTCTAGAGAATCAGCCTTGCCGCGAAGAGGCCGCGCTTGAAGCACCGAGCGCGAAGGGTACAAGCGCCCGATGTGTCGAATCGTATGTTTCTAGACGGTCTTCGACGGTGTCGACATTCTGCCGTCTGAGATTTCAGATCATGTTGTCTATGACTTAACGATTACCCAGAGATGGTTCGGTACATGCAATGGTTGAAAGTAACAAAAGCGAAGTAGGGGACGTTGGACTCGTCGATGTTCTCTAACACGAACTCGTCGCAGCGGCGGACTCCTGGAATTAGACCGACGTTTTCCGCTCGCGTTCAAGATGAACCGCCGCATACGTTTCCGATTGGTCGGGAGGGTCGCGCATGCCCAAGCTCACACTCTTTGGTTTGTTGATTCTGCCGACCATAGCGGTGGCTCAAACCGCTAGGCCACTCGTCATTGTTCCGTCCGACTTCACCACACCTGTGATTATTTTGCCTTGGTGTGTCAGCCAAAAGCCAGATGGGACACCGTTGCCAGCAAGTATGCCTCCAGATACTCTTGACCGAGGCGTGTGTGCTGTCGAAAACCGCAGCCTTATCGCTTTCAAGGGAACAGCAACCACCACAGCGTTGAAAGCCGCGTCGGCGCTCCCGGACGCCCCAAGTTCGGTTTGGAGCACTTCCACGACCTCCGACGACACGCGTGAGACGAGCGAAACGGGCTTCGTGCTCCCTACACTGAGGATGGAGCGCAACGCCAATGAAGGCTGGCACACACTTGACCGTAAATTCTTTCTGCTTAACGCGTTCAGTACGGTAGCCCTTCTTGCGGACCTTGAAACGACCGCTCGTGGTCTGGCAGCACAGCCCAAGGCAGTCGAACTAAACCCTTTATTGGGGAAGCATCCCTCAACGGCTCGGCTTTACGGCACCGGCCTATCAATTAATGCCCTGCTTATCTATCAGAGCTATCATTTTAAGAAACTTGGGCCACGGCGGAAAGTGTGGACAATAGCCCCAAAGATTTCCATTGTGGTTCACACAGCCGCCGCCATTAACAATCTAATAGCAACGCACCCATGAATATGATTTTTCCCATCTAGGGTGACGCAGTAAGGGAGGCCGATCATTGCGACAAACCGTTCAGGTTGCCTTGCTCGTAGTTATGTTCACAACTTTCTGTGCCTCTCAACTTGTCCGTGACCCGATCCCAGATAGTTTGGTCAACGAAAAGCGTAAAGTTGACCTGGAAAGGCGTATTTTTAAAGCCGAGCAGGACATGATGCGTCGATTCAGAATCTACAGCCCGGTGGTTGAAACGTACATTCAAAGTCTTTGGCCGGATACGACCGCCCAAATGCCTTTAGACGACGCGTATTTCTTAAGCAGAGTTAGTTTCCGTCGCTATCTGCTTTCAGAGGACAATGCGCAGGCGATGCTGTTTGGCTCGACGAAAAGTAGTCGGCAGATCCTTGCTGACAATGGACAAAAGGGGGAGCTGTCCCCCAACGGTTTAACATTTATGCTATTTGTCGATATTCAGGACTTTGATGCCGATACCTATCGGCTGACATACCTTAAATCAGCAACCTTAGGCACTCTAAATTGCTCGATGTTTGCAGTCGCTCCCCTCAAAGCGAAGCAGCCCGGCAGATTTAAGGGGATTATATGGGTTGAGAATGCTGGGTTTGGAATTGTCAGAGTAAAGGGAACCTTTCAACCCGTCCACATGCGGCGGATACAACATCTTAATCCCTTGGGGACGTCGGTTGGCTTTTTTCTACACTTCGACTGCTGGCGAGAAATGATAGCCCCCGATCTTTGGGTGCCGGCTTACGTAACCATTGACGACAATGTCGGCTGGAAAGCACTCGAAGGAGACGTCGCGACGGACATTCACTATAAGGGAAGAATTCTTGTTTGGGGATATTCGTACTCAGGATCCTTTCAGAATCGTCCTATAGCTCTGCGGGATGCAGTCGCCAGTTCAGACCCAGAACTCGTCAACCTCGAAAAAGATGGAATCATTGCACCATCTGGCGCTATTGAGCAATCTTTAGACGCAATTATTGAAAAGATCTCCGCCCGCAGCCATCTTAATCTTCCCAGGGTTAAGTGCCGCATATTGACGACAACTCCTGTAGAAATATTTCATACCAGACACACGATAGTGGTGAGCCGCGGCTTTCTGGAAATGGTACCGGATGAATCTACACTTGCGGTATTTCTCGCGCACGAACTGGCGCACGTAGCCTTAGAAACCGCGAATGGAGCGCAGTACGGCCCTGGCCACAGCCTGTTCGATTTTAGCCGCCTGGGTGAATTCCAGGGCCTTGGTATTCTCAATCGTCCCGAAGATGAGGTGCGGGCGTCGGCACTGACTTGCGGCATTTTGAATGATTCAATTTATGCGGCGAATATCGGAGAGGCTTCAGCTTTCGTAGAGCAGTTGGCCGCAATGTCCCGGCGTATCCCGAACCTGACTAAGGCTCGGGTCGGTTTCGGATTGATCGATAAAGACCGACCGGTACACCCTCTACAATCGTGCGTATCGTCTGCGCAATCCGTACCTCAGTCGCCGTTACAGTTGCGAGGGCGTTACCTAGTCGGAGTATCGACTGGCGAATTGCGCTCTGTGCCGTTAGGCCAACCATTTCAAGCAGTTGAGGAAAAGTAGATGTCAGCGGAAGCACAGTGTGGTCGATGATCAAACCTGCTTCGCAAACGACCTGAATGGCGGACGTGGGATTTTAATTCAACCAGCAACTAAACTCGCAGAATCGACTTTTGAACCTTTAAAGGGGGATGTAAAGGCGAACTGTTGGCGGCTGTGGAAGCGGTGCTTGAGGACAAGGCAGGTTACCAGTCACGGATTATCGGGTCACTATTTAATCGCCGCATCGGATTCGGCAACCTTTGGCCGAAGACGTCGCAACAGCTCCGCAAAATGAATCTCAACTAACCCCACCGAGATCACCTCAGCCAACAGAGTCACTAAGTATGCAGCAGGTAATGCTTCAAAGCAGCCCGCTCGCTTGACTCTGTGGCCCTTAACCGCGTGCAGACGTGAACATGGTACGCGCTATAAGTCGAAGGTTTGCGGTCGCCTGATGCGCCGCCATCAGCCTTCTTCTGGTAGGGTGGAGAGGCATCCAGTTCGTTCAAATTCATTCGTTCTGCAAGTACAAGGGATTCTGACGAGGGACAGGAGCTAGCTTCTTGTCCCGGTGAATAGCCTTGCATCGCTGAAGGGCCAATGAATTGCTGTCGAACGATTTCTCCGATTTCATAATCAGGCGAGCGGCCCGATATTCGACTGAAGGCGGATCTTTGCGCGGCGCACTCAGAGGCGTTACGGTCGGCGCTGTGCAAGCGGACAACCGTAATGGCCTGGAAAGGTAAGAAGATCATTAATAGCGATCTACCCGTAAAGAGGTTGTCAGCGCGACGCTTTAGGACCGGAGCCTAACACTTCGAGCAACATGGAACCCCTGATCGGATGGCCAACTTGCACCCTGGAAGCTTCATTCAACAGTCGGTCGACGCCCAGATAGTCAACTGCACTCATATCAAGATGGTAGAGTGTGATTGCAATGTCTTCGGCGGATTCGAACTTCCATCTGCCACAGACGGTACAGGGGTCGCCGGCGGAAGTGGCAAGCAATTCGTATTCAGAGTGGTTTCTAGAAACCGTAAGTCCGTAAAGATTGTCAGGCTGAATCATTACAATGCGGGTATGGTGCAAGCCTCTTGTTCTGCTTTTTCAATACTACGCTCTTCCCGCGGCAACCCGGTTTCACGAGACGAGCAGGCTACAAACCGCTCTAGGTCGGACGTGTGTGTACACCGACTATACGCCCCGTTTTCCATGAAGCGGATCGGTCGAGATCTGATGAAGTGTCGTTGCCGGCCGTTCTAGCCCGAACGCCCGTCAGGCGCGAGGCGGCAAAGACTTCAGAAAGCGGAGATAACCTGCAATCTACCTTACACCTTCACTATCGCACGTTGTCCGAGCTAAATCTTAACGCCGATTTCGGCTATCTCATCGCCATAGCTTTCCGTTGTGAATCGGGGATATGTATTTCGTTGCAATACTAATGCCATTTACTTTGTCAGAGCAATCTAGTCCTTTGTGAGGTTTTCTTAGTTCAAGGCCATCGACGAATCCACTTGACCATTGACGCCAGCTTCGCTCCTTCGTGATAAGCTTTTGGTATACAGTTCGATCCCGGAAGACCGCTGATGTGGATGCCCATTCTTGCATACGCGCGGGTCAGCGATAAAGCTGACTGGACTCTCGTGTTTACGGCTGCCCCCGTCTGCATTCCTGTCTGGTCCTTCAGTGAGAAGTTTGCCTTGGCGCAGACCTATTCCGGACAAGACGCTCGGAATAGCGGTAGGTTCAAAACAGTTGCCGGCGCCTCAATTCGCTATTCCTTCAGGGCCTGGATGCGTAGGCGAGCGACCGAAGAATTGTGTGCTATGCCCGGTGCATCGTCTTCATCGAGCCCATGGCAGTGTACTTCAGTTACGGGAGCGAACTCCCTGATCGGGAGTGGCCAATGAGCAAGCCAAACATCATTATGGTGCTCGCTATTGATGACGATCCCCAAACCCTCTCACTCATTACAGATGCACTGGTGGATGAAAGACTGGAAATAGTGACACAAGAAGATCCCGAAGCTGGTTTTGAAATGTTTCTGCGCTTCCGGCCCAGAATCGTGCTGCTCGATCTGCGCATGCCGGGGGTAAATGGGATGGACTTGCTTAAACGCATTATCGGCTCTGACCCTGGTGCCAACGTGATTGTGATTTCGGGACATTACTCGGCAGAATTGGCCATGGACGCGATTCAGCAGGGCGCGTGCGACTATCTGACGAAACCGCTTGATTTTCATAAACTGCGAGCGCGAATTGCCAGTCTCCTGGCTGAAGTGGAAGTGCGCCGAAGAACTCTACTTCTGGATCAGGAACTGGTGCAAGCCTGTCAATTTGAGGGAATCGTTAGTCGTAGCCCTCTGATGCTAGATATTTTCGCCAAGATCCGCCGGGTCGCGCCACACTTCAAGACTGTTCTTGTTGCCGGTGCTACCGGCACCGGCAAGGAACTCGCCGCGCGGGCACTCCACCGTCTAAGCGCGGCATCTCCGGGCCCCTTCGTCGCTTGCAACTGCTCCGCTCTAGTAGACGGTCTGGTTGAGAGCGAACTGTTTGGCTATGTAAAGGGCGCGTTCACGGGTGCAACACAGGATAGGGCTGGGCTATTTGAAAACGCAACTGGTGGGACCATCTTTCTCGATGAAATTGGAGATTTGTCATCGGGCGCCCAGGCAAAGTTGCTTCGCGTCTTACAGGATCATCACATTCGAAAAGTCGGGTCTTCCGTTTCAAACGCTGTGGATGTACGAGTAATCGTCGCTACGAATCGTGATTTGAGAAGGATGGTACTGGATGGTCATTTTCGCGAGGATCTGTATTATCGATTGGCAGCGGTTGAGATTGCTTTACCGCCGCTGGCAAATCGACGGGAGGATCTTCCGCTCTTGGAGCGATACTTCGTGGAGCGGTTCGCCGCGGAATATGAGAAGCCGATCTCGGGCCTGACTCGCAGAGCACAGGCCGCATTGGCGAGTTATCCGTGGCCGGGAAACGTCCGTGAACTAGAAAATGTCGTCGGAAATGCATGCATGATGGTGGACAGTAACTTCATTGATACTAATGATCTTCCCGAGAGGTTACGATCTCAGCTAATTGGCGATTCGACAATAGACGAAGGTCTTCTGTCGCTCAATCAAGTGCAGCGACGTCACATTATGCGAGTACTTGCGCGAGTCGGCGGGAACAAGGCACGGGCGGCAACGATCCTCGGCCTCGGTCGCGCAACCATCTACCAACTACTATCGCGGATGAAGCTTGAAGAGAAGGACGTGTCAGCACATCCTAGCTTCTAGGGCGCATGTCGACTGGCAGCCAGTTTTTTGGATGAAGGGCGCCTTCAGTTGAAGGCTGTCCTTAGATAGTTTTTTGCTTGCAGAAGTTGGCGCGAAGACGCATTCGCTGGTTTGCAGACTGTCGCAGACGGCGTGCCTTATTTACCTCTATATTGCTTGCTATGTTAAAAGCCCAGCTTTCGAGCTTCCTGTTGTAGGCTACTCACGCGATCCATTGCAGGGCGAATGCCGTGAGTAAGGGTCAAGACGAATTCGCCGCCAATATCGGTGGCTTTGTAAATTGACTTCTCGAAGTGAGGGCTGGAATACCTAACGCTTGTTTCTTGATTGTCGAAGACCACAAACTCAGGCGCGCTCTGAAGCTTTTTCCCGATGTCTTCAAGAGTCTTGCCAAAAAGTTTCGCTTCGGTAGTCAACAACAATAGTTCTGCTTGGGCTTCCTTTCTCTCGCGCATCAGGCATCCGACGATTGTGTCTCTGTGATCGCTCATAGAATGTCGTCCGCGAGAAGATCGTAGGTGGGTTCGGCCTCGTTAGACATATTTATTGTCTGGCCTCCGGTAAAGAAGGGACAAGTTTAGTCGTTGTGTCGTCCACGATGGCCAGAACTGTTGTTCGTTATATCGGCCCCTGGTCAGATAAGGTATGATTCCGCGTCGGGGTGGGTTCTCCCAGGGCCTGCCGGATGACGGCCAAGAATTCTGCATCATCTGCCGGCTTTTGAAGAAAGGCCTTCGCTCCAGCGTCGAAAGCGCGCTTTTGGTTTCCGAGACCGTTGCGAGCGGAGACGACGATGATAGGGATCACGGCGAGAAAGGGAATACTTTTGAGCCTTCCCATCACGGTGAACCCGTCGCCCGCAGGCAGGCCGAGGTCAAGAATAATTAAATCGGGCCGGTGCTTCCGTGCTTCAGCCACACCCGAGAACGCATCGGCTGCAAAGAAAGTATCGTAGTCGTTAGCCTTTAGTCGGACATGCATGCCTTGGCGAATATCCGGATCGTCGTCCACAATCAGAATTTTCTTGTTACTCATTTGTCGCGCTCCTCGATGAGATTTCTTCGTTCATGAGTTCCTCAATTTTAGCGGCTACCCTCTCCAGAAAGTCTTTCATCGATTCATTCGAATCCCGTTTGAACCCCTCGACTGACCGGTAAGAAGTGGAAAGGGCCAGACCAGCTTGCTGGAGCTGCGCAGAATCGGCGAATGTTTGCCGGATACGCTTACTAATCGCCTCGGCGCCAATTCCGTCGGTGGTAGCTACTATGAAGAAGAGCTCTACCGCTCGCGCCAATCCCATTTTGGGCAAAAGAATGTCCAGATTGGAATGCAAACATCCCTGCAGAAGAGGGCGGATCACGCGAGATTGTTCCGCGCGAGCCTCATCGGAAAGCCAGCCGGTCTGCGAGCTTATCTCCGTTACCACGATTGTGATAGGACTATCTGTACGACGTTCCTTTGCGTAAGCCGGCGCAAGCAGATTGGGCAGAGAAAAAATGGGAATGGTCACGGAAAAAACGGCTCCCTTCCCGGGTGCGCTTCGGGCTAAAATCTTCCCGCCTTGCCGCGTAACCAAATCTTTGCATATGTACAAGCCCAAGCCCAAGCCTTTACGACCCGCCGAGGCCGGATCTGATGCCTGGAAGAGGCGTTCAAAGATCCGCTCGGTCATGCCCGTGTTGATCCCGCATCCTGAGTCCGAGACTTCCAGAACTACGAAATTCGGGTCTTCACCAAGCACACGAGCTCGAACCTTCACCGCGCCCTTTGCCGGGGTAAACTTGATGGCGTTATCTACCAGAATGATGAGGATTTGCCGCAGGCGTGCGGGGTCCGCACAGACCGAGGGCAACCGGGATTCAATATTGGAAGAGAGAGTAATTCCTTTATCTGCGGCGGACCTCTGAAGCGTGTCGGCGGTATAGAGAATGGCATCGGAAAGCGACGTACATTGCAGTTCGACCTGCAGCTTGCCCGACTGCACTCCAGTGACTTCGAACAAGTCATTAATCATCGAGTGCAGCTGCTTGACATTCCGAAGAACAATTTCCAGGTACTGATGCTGTTCCACATTCAATGGGCCAGCCAATCCGTCTAGAAGAATAGTCACAAACTGACGTACTGCGCTCAGTGGTGAGCGAAGCTCGTGCGATACGTGGGAGAGGAACTCGTCCTTAAACTGCATCTGATTTGTCCGGATGAGATCGGTTTCTCTTTGCATCCGGAATCGATCGATGGCGTGCCGCAGAGCCCGGGGAAGCGCACGACTTTCGATCTGGCCTTTGATCAGATAATCTTGGGCTCCTTCCTTCATAGCTTCGGCTGCCAGTGCCTCATCGTCCAAGCCTGTGAGCACGATCATCGGTATGCCTGGTGCAACCGCGTGCGCCCGCCGGACGGTATCGAGACCATGCCCATCCGGCAGCCCCATGTCCAAAAGGACGATGTCTACTTCACCCTTGGCAAGATGAGTTTCAGCTTCACTCATGCGCAAAAGGTGCGTTAATTCGAAA
>Ga0209624_10001718_pt1 | contig 16896 bp, 10 predicted proteins | sample JacPinW_OM2H0_O1_FD_188565 | JGI IMG/M metagenome (GOLD analysis project Ga0209624, IMG submission 188565) | Forest soil microbial communities from Algoma, Ontario, Canada - Jack Pine, Ontario site 1_JW_OM2H0_O1 (SPAdes) (version 2) | ecosystem: Environmental > Terrestrial > Soil > Boreal...
GAGTTGGGACAGGCGGAGTATTTCTTGACGGCCCGCAATCGACAGACAACATCCCCGCCCCTGATAAATCCTGGATGGTTAACGGCATCCTGGCAGCAAGTCAAGCGACTAATCCGGAAGGAGAGGTGACTTACTTCTGCCAGGCCACTGAAGTTCTCGCATTTACCTCTTATATGCAATGGTGGGATCCTCGACAGTATGTTCGCGACCTGCGCTCTGGAAACCTCTCGAGTGGGTTGGCACGCCATCTGAGGTCGGAGCAGGCCCTAGACCGGGTCTTGGGTGCTATGCGTTTGTTTCAGAGCATAATCATCGACCTCTTTAACCGAATCCAGTCGAAGCGCTCAAGGTCCCCCTATCCATTTATCGCAGGCCTGTTAGATAAAACTCCGATTGAGCTGCTGGATCTCCAGCCCGGCGAATTTGTCCAGGTCCGGAGCAAAGAAGAGATTGTTGCAACCCTAGACCCACAAAATCGTAATCGAGGCTTGCTATTTGATTCAGAGATGCTGCTTTACTGTGGTGGATTATACAAGGTACTAAGGCCGGTTCACAAGATCATCGACGAGAAAACCGGCAAGATGATGCATATGAAGTATCCGTGTATCGTCTTGGAGGGAGTGGTGTGTAAAGCCAATTATCACCGTCTTTGCCCGAGAGCGATTTACTCTTACTGGCGCGAGGCTTGGCTCAAGCGTGTTTCTCCCAATTCCGCTCCTGCCTTTCAAGAAATTGAGACAGAACATCCCGACAGCTCTGAAATTATCTGGAACAAACCAACGTGACTAGTAGTCTGGCTGGGCAAGTAGCAGTTGTTACCGGTGCGAGTGGCGGAATTGGGCAAGCGATTTCGGTGGCTTTGTCGCGCCAATGCGTGCACGTCTGTGTCGTCGGACGAGAAGCCGTCCGATTGGGCGAAACTGCCGCACTGGTTAGACGGTTTTCGACCGCCACCGAATTTCAAATCGACTTGACCGCTGAAGAGAACCTTCAACCTTTGATCAAGTACCTCGAGACAGTTGGCCGACTTGATTTACTTATTCACACCGCTGGAATGATCCGGGTGAACCGTATGGAAGATTCGGGTATCGCCGATTTGGACCTCCAATATGCCACCAATGTGCGTGCACCCTACCTCCTAACCCAACGCTTGCTGCCTATGTTGACGACTGCCCGCGGGCAAGTCGTTTTCATAAACTCCAGTGCTGGGGTAACGGCAAAGCGGCCGGAGGTAGGGCAGTATGGTGCGACCAAACATGCGTTGAGGGCGATCGCCGACAGCTTGCGCGAGGAAGTCAATCCGAAAGGAATTCGTGTGCTGACAGTGTATCTTGGACGTACTGCGACACCGATGCAAGAGACCCTTTACCAGCACGAGGGACGAGACTATCACCCAGAAACGCTTCTGCAACCAGATGACGTGGCCTCAGTGGTTGCCCATGCCCTTATGCTTCCGCCCACCGCTGAGATGACCGACGTGAACATCAGGCCAATGTGCAAATCGTACTAGCCTCACTCTAGACCTCACTGAGCAGGATCTCGAAAAAGGAAGATCCATGATGAATCTACCCAGGCATTTGACAAGAATTCATTGTGTTGGACAATCTAAACAGCGCGATGGCGCCAGCCTCGCGATCTTGGCTGTTGTTGCACTCATTGTCTGTTTGCGCCCAGCTTCTTTGGGTGCCACCACGATCACTTATGTGCAGGGCAATTCAGCAACCCCGCAATCGGTTCTTGCAACTGTTAATATCACATTCAATGCCGCCCAGGCGGCTGGAGACCTCAACGTCGTAGCCGTGGGCTGGAACGATAGCACGGCCACGGTGAGCGCCGTAACTGACACGAACGGAAATACCTACTCGCTGGCCGTCGGGCCCACGGTCCAAAGCGGACTGGCCACACAATCCATTTACTATGCCAAGAACATCGTCGCAGCAGCCGCTGGAGCCAATACAGTCACGGTCAAGTTTGCGACCACCGCCGCCTACCCCGACATTCGCATTCTGGAGTACAGCGGCGCCGATCCAAGCAATCCAGTAGATGTGACAGCCGCCAATAGCGGCAGTAGCGCGACTAGCAGCAGCGGTTCGGTGACCACCACCAACGCCGCGGATTTGCTGTTTGGCGCTAACTTGGTGCAGACCACTACCACCGGTCCCGGAAGTGGTTTCACCACAAGACTACTGACCTCGCCGGACGGCGATATCGCAGAAGACCAGATGGTCACCACCGCTGGCAGCTATAGCGCCACCGCGCCAATCGCAGCTGGAGCGTGGATCATGCAGTTGGTCGCCTTCAGTGTTACTTCAGGAAGCGGCATCGCGCCACCAACCAATTTGACCGCAACAGCCATAAGCGGTAGTCAAATCAACTTGAATTGGACAGCATCCAACAGCCCCGGTGTTACCGAGTACCTCATTGAAAGATGCCAGGGCGTTGGATGCACAGCCTTTGGTCGCCTATTTGACGTGTCCTCGACAACATACAGTGACACCACACTGGTGCCCACTGCAAGCTACACCTATCAAGTTAGGGCAGTAGACTCAGGAGGCAATTTCAGCAATTACTCAAACCAGGCAACCGCGGTTACTCTCAGTACAATCTCGGGCCTGGTCGCTGCCTACTCATTTAACGAAGGTGCCGGTACCACGACTGCGGACCAGTCCGGCAACGGAAATACCGGAACCCTTGCCAACGCAACCTGGACGAGTCAAGGCAAGTACGGGAGCGCGCTTTTGTTTAATGGCTCCAATTCGTTGGTAACCATCGCCGACTCTGCTTCTCTACATCTATCGTCGGAAATGACCTTGGAAGCTTGGGTTAATCCGACTAACATAACAAACGCTATGCAAGATGTGATTTACAAAGCCAACGACAACTATTACCTGGAAGGAACGACCACCAACAGCAGCCTTCCGAATGGCGGCGGAACGTTTGGCACCACGGATGTGGGGACGTATGGAACAGCGGCCCTAACGGCGAGCACTTGGACGCACCTAGCGGCCACGTACGACGGAACTACCCTTTCGCTCTATGTTAATGGCGTGCAAGTATCCAGCTTGCCGCAAACGGGAGCAATCGCTTCATCGACAAATCCGCTGCAAATTGGTGGGGACACTAACCTCGGTCAATTCTTTGCGGGAACGATTGACGAGGTTCGCGTATACAACGCGGCATTGACGTCCGCTCAAATCCAATCGGACATGAACACTCCTTTGGGCGGCAGTAGCTCTCTGCCAATTGTGAACTTGAGTACCTCAAGCCTTAGTTTTGGAAACCAGGCAATTCAGACGACCAGTACAGCGCAATCCGTAAAATTAACAAACGTTGGTGCCGCATCACTGACCATCAATTCCATCACGGTCTCGGGTGGAAATGCGACGGATTTTACCCAGAATAACAATTGTGGTTCGGCTCTAGCGCCCAACAACTCTTGCACCATCAATGTAACGTTCACACCGAGTACCACGGGATTGCGTAACTCATCTATCGCGATCACAGACAACGCCTCGGGCAGCCCACAAGCTGTTGCGCTTTCTGGCACCGGGACAACTACCGGATTTGCGGTTACCCCTGGAGTTTCGGTCATCACAGTCACAATGACTCAACAGTTCAGTGCCACGGGAAACGTCATTTGGTCCGTGGATGGAACCGTGGGCGGCTCGTCGTCTTCGGGTACAATCACCACCACCGGACTCTACACACCACCGAATGCTGCAGGTATTCACACTATAACAGCAACGACCAGCTCCCAATCAGGCAGTGCGACTGTATACGTCACCAACTATTCTGGGACATTTACTTACCACAACGACACCCTCAGAACAGGCCAGAACCTATCTGAGACTGTTCTGGCACCCACAAACGTAAACCCGACACAGTTCGGAAAACTGTTCTCCTATACGCTAGACGGACTTCCAATGGCTTCGCCCCTATATGTTCCGAATGTGACTATTCCTGGACAAGGTTCGCACAACGTAGTTTACGTAGCGACGGAACACGATAGCGTTTATGCATTCGATGCGAATGGCTTAAGCGGTAGTCCTCTCTGGCACGCTAGTTTCCTCTCACCCGGTGTTACCACTGTTCCATGTAGCGCTATCGGGTGCAGTGATATTCCCGTTGAATATGGGATCACAAGCACGCCCGTGATAGATCCGACGACCGGCACCTTGTATGTAGTCGCGAACACGGAAGAAGGATCAAATTACGTCCAGAGACTGCATGCTCTCGACATCACAACCGGGGCGGAGAAGTTTGGCGGACCAGCTGTGATTCAGGCTGCTGTGTCGGGAACAGGGGATGGGTCACAGAATAACCAGCTGGCATTCGATCCATTGTTCGAGGATCAGAGGGCTGCACTTCTGTTGAGCAATGGGGTGGTTTACGTTGCGTGGGGCTCGCATGAGGATGCTCCTCCGTGGCACGGTTGGGTCATGGGATTCAGCGCCGGCACACTCCAACTCGTGATGGTTTACAACGCGAGTCCCAATGGGAACGGCGCTGGCATCTGGCAGAGCGGCGGAGGTCCCGCTGCAGATGCTTCTGGGAACATCTATTTTTCCACTGGCAACGGAGATTTCACCGCAAATACCGGCGGAGTCGACTATGGAGATACAGTCCTTAAGCTCAGTACTAGCGGAACGGTGCTAGATTACTTCACGCCGCACGATCAGGCGAACATGGCCAACTTCAATCTGGATTTGGCATCAGCTGGCCCCGTCCTCCTACTGGATCAGCCCGGCAACAATCCGCATGTGCTAATTACCGCGGGAAAAGGTGGAACCATTTATGTGATCAATCGAGACAATATGGGCCATTTCCAATCCAGCAGTGACAACCAGATTATCCAGGCCTTGGTCGGGGCACTTCCCAACGGAAACGAGGAGTCGGGCAACTACAGTGCCCCCGTTTTCTTCAACAACTCGATCTACTTCTCCGCAGTAAACGACAACATTAGGTCGTTCCAGTGGGGTAACGGTTCTTTGTCCGGCACACCGACCTCGCTTGCCCCAGAGACATTCTCGAACCGGGGAGGAACCATGGCTATCTCGGCCAACGGCAGCACGAACGGCATACTCTGGGCAATGCAGGATGCTAGTCCTTCGAATGGCGTTCTGCACGCTTACAATGCGAGCAACTTAGCCACAGAGCTGTACAACTCCAGCCAAGCTGGATCCAGAGACGCCCTCGACTTGGCGATGAAATTCAACATTCCTCTTGTTGCGAACGGGCTTGTATACGCTTGTACACAGACACAGCTAGTTGCGTATGGCTTGCTGCCATAGATCTCAGTCTGCGGGACGGCTCGAAAGTACGCGCAATCGGTATTGAATCCTCTATTCCAACAATTCCACGGTGATCAAGATACCATAGTGGCAACGAGTAGATGCCACTACATTCTTAACTTCTCAGAATCGACTATTTCTTGCCTCAGAGCAGTCTCCTTCGGCAGCTGCGGCGCCCCACCCTCGAATGAGTAACGTACTCGCTGATTTTTATCGCTGTCCAGAAGCACTGATGGATGTGTCTTCGCTCGAGGTCTCGAGTATTGTTGATAGCCTAAGGCTCGAGCGCTACCTCAGCAGTTCGAATGGTGTTGTCAACGCCGTACTATCTAGTGAACCTGCTAGACGAATGTACTACCGCCTGAGACCGATGTTGCCCGATTCGGTCAGAGCAAATCTGCAGCGGTTTTTCCTTCGAGATTGGCATAAGCTCACGTTCCCACACTGGCCGGTGGACACGAGTGTCGAGCGTATTTTGGAACGAGCTCTTATTTCAACAATGCAGGCTAGGAAGCTAAATACGATTCCGTTCATCTGGTTCTGGCCGGACGGCGCCCTTAGTTCGGCCATTGTTACTCACGATGTCGAAACGACCACTGGTCTCGAACTGGTTCCCCGTCTCATCGGCCTAGATAACGTATTTGGCATTAAGAGCTCATTTCAGCTTGTACCGGAGCAGCGGTACATGCTATCTCCAAGCCTGCTGGCGGCTATTCGCGAACAACAATGTGAAGTTAACGTGCACGGCCTCAATCATGATGGAAATCTCTTCCGAAATAGGAAGACCTTCATGAAGCAAGCCAAGTGGATCAATCACTACGTTGAAGTCTTCGGAGCGGAAGGATTCAGATCTGCCTGCATGTACCGAAATATGGACTGGTATGAAGAACTTAATATCTCCTATGATATGTCAGTCCCTAATGTTTCCCACCTGGAGCCTCAGCGCGGTGGTTGCTGTACTGTCTTTCCATACTTCATAGGCCAAGTCCTTGAGCTTCCGTTGACAACGATCCAGGACTATTCTTTGTTTCACATTCTGGGCGACTACTCGATTAACCTTTGGAAGAGGCAAATCGAGCTGATCCTGTCGAAACACGGTCTGATCAGCTTCATTGTTCATCCGGACTACATCTTCGGCGAGCGGCCTCTTTTGGCCTATAAGGCTCTCCTGGCTTACCTGTCGCGACTGCGGAGCGAAAAGAATGTATGGATCGCGCGCCCAGGCGACGTTAACCATTGGTGGCGAGAACGCAGCGCAATGAGACTCGTATTGGAAGGCCACAAATGGCGTATTGAAGGACGAGGGCGAAAGCGGGCGCGAATAGGCTTTGCCTGTATCGAGGAGGACCGGATTGTGTATAGGGTGGCGAGGAGTTCTGAAGCACCAGCCGCGGACCAGTTCGAGGGAGTCTGTCTTCCGTAATTCCTGATCCTGGAGTAAATTCCTTGCCTGAACCCGAAGCAAACCTGAACAAAACCCTAAACCACGGTTTCGGTATCATAACCAGACATCGTTGGTGGATAATTCTGATCGCGTCGAGTGCGATCTTTGCAAGTTTTTTTGCCCTATCAATGATGCCCAATCGCTATACGTCAGAGGCGACTCTTCTGGTTGTCCAACAGCAAGTCCCCCAGCGCTACGTCCTTCCCACAACAACTACGGATATCGGAGAAGCGCTGCAGGCTACCACACAAGAAGTGTTGTCGCGTACCCGCTTGCTTGGGATAATCGATGAATTCGGCCTTTACGCCAGGGAGAGGAATCGCTCTCCGGAAGGGCTTCTCGAACTAATGCGGCGCGACATTAACATCCAACCGCTAGAAAGCACCACCGGAAAAGATGTTAACTCCTTCAAGATCTCGTTCGTCGCAAATAGCCCACAACTGGCTCAGGAAGTCACCAGCAAATTGACGTCGCTGTTCATTGAACAGAACCTTGAGACAAGGGAACATCAAGCGACGACTACGACCGATTTCTTGCGGGAACAATTGGAAGCTGTTAGGAGCAAACTTGCGGATTCAGAAGAGCAGGTCCGAGCGTTCAAGATGCAACACCTTGGCGAGTTACCTGAGCAGCAGGCTGGAAACCTGGCCATCATGGCTGGTCTACAATCGCAACTTCAGAATACCATGGCGAGTCTTAGTCGAGCAGACGAACAGCGAGAGTATCTTGAATCGTTAAGCGACTACCGGGCTCTGACGGTGGCGAATGATCTGAATCGCCTCAAGTCCGAAAAGGCGAAATTGTTGGACCATTACACACCTCAATACCCTGCCGTGATGAAGCTCAATGAGAGGATCGCGCAGACCGAATCTTCACTCAAGAGCTTGGAAGCTTGGCGAACTCCCGGAACTGTAGCGTCGTCACCTGCCGATACCCCGTCCACTTCCGCGATCGCTCCGGGAGAGGACACTTCCCTCGCTCAGCTACGTAGTCAACTGGAAGCTAATAGACTTGAGATCCAGAACCTATCTAAAGATGAGAAGCGGCTGAAGGACGAGGTGGATCAGTATCAGAGTCGGCTGAACGCAACGCCAGTGAGAGAGCAGCAACTCGCAGGGATTCTCCGCAATTATGAGCAATTGAAGCAAGACTATTTGGATCTGCTCGCGAAGGAGTCCCAATCACAAATGGCGGCCGATTTGGAAAAGAGGCAGGAGGGCCAACAGTTTCGCCTCATCGATCGTCCCAGCTTGCCCACTGTGCCTAGCAGCCCTAGCCGGACGAAGATTAGCCTCGGTGGTGCCGCCGGGGGTATTGGTTTAGGACTGGCGATCGCATTCTTGATGGACATCAAGGACCGCTCCTTCCATTCTGAGGAGGACCTAAGTCAGCTCTTTGCCCTTCCGCTGGTGGTAGGTGTGCCGTTGATACTTACTTCACAGGAAGAGCGGTCACGTGCACGGAGAAGAGCGTTTGAGTGGGTGGCTGGATCCGGGCTAGTCATTGCCATACTCCTAGGTCAATTGTATGAGTTGTACGTCTATAGGCACGGCTAGAGAGCATCTCTTGCCAATTACAATTGAGCCCCGACAGAGTATGGTCCATGACGCATCATCCCGGGCTACCTCTACTTTACCAGTGCAACCGTTCGAGTTGGAGTCTGGTCTATCATCGAATGCAAATTACAGTCAAGATCAAATATCGTCCGAGACACCGAGCGGTGACAGAACAGCGCCAATCGAACTCGGAAGTGTGTGCTTCTCGTTTTTCAAGCCCACACACCACAGCTTCGATTGGACACGCCGCTTCAGTTTCACACATTCATAAAGAGCGTAAGATCAACTCGGGAGTTAACGTCTTGAATCATTTCTTTGACCTTCGCAAGAAGCTCCCTGAGCCCGCAATCGATTCTTCGTGGAGAGTCGAAGCGGCCTCAGATGGTGCTAAGAAGGTCACTCCGCTCGATCATATATCAGTGGAAGAGGTGCAAGTAAATCCTGGCAGCCGAATCGTCGTGCACACCGACCCGCGCAGCGCCGGGGCCGACCGGTTTAGGTTCCTGCGAATGTGTCTGCGAGAGCTTTGGAACTCGGGAAAGTTGAAGACTCTTCACATTACCAGCCCGTTTCCGCAGGAGGGAAAATCTACAATCGCGCTCAACCTTGCGACCGCTCTAGCGGAGGGAGGGAAGCGTACTGTTCTCTTGATTGAAGCTGATCTGCACCGTCCTACTCTGACAGAACAACTGGGCCTCGACAGACGAGCGGGGCTGGCGGACTGCCTCGAAAGCAGCTTGAATCCGGTCTCGGTCCTCCGACGACTCGAACCGCTAGGCTGGTATCTGTTGCCCGCTGGAGAACCACGCAGCAATCCCACCGAATTGTTGCAGACCGAAGCCTTCGGTGGTGTGCTCCAGAAGCTGTCTCCACATTTCGACTGGATTTTGATCGACTCTCCGCCGGTCATCCCACTAACCGACGCTCTATCGATCGCACGTCACGCAAACGCCACTCTATTGGTGGCACGGGAAGGGCGTACCCCACGTGAGGCTATCGAAAGGGCCATCGCAGTTCTGGGACGTCAGCGTGTACTTGGCATCGTCCTCAACGCCGTAGAGGGTCTTGACCGAATGTATTCTGGATACTATGGGTACAGTGGATATCCTGAAAATAACCGCTTGACACAAGCCGGACGCGTGGAAACCCTGAAGGACTCCAGAGGACGAACGGCACTGCCAGTGAAGCACTCTGCGCACATACCAGAAAAATAGCATTCTCACACGATAGTCACCCTTATACGATAGGCGGACCGAATTCTGTCTTACTAAGGCTGCTCACTTAAATGAAATGCCCCGGCCTTCGGCATGGGCGATAATCGCTGACCTGAGGAAACTTCATGAGCAACGACCCTAATCCCATTCGACTTGTGATTGCCGACGAGCATCCCGTCTTTCGTCAAGACCTGCGTCGATCATTAGAATCCGAACCCGGCCTCCGTATTATTGGCGAGGCGTCGGACGCTCACAGCGCGATCCAATTAGCCCGCCAAACTCAACCTGACATCCTTCTGATTGACTTCGCTTTGTCTCAAAGGTTTGAAGCAAAGGCTCTAAATGATTCGATAAGTCAGCGGCCTGGGGTCCGAGTCGTCGTAACGGTCGCGGCGATTGAGAAGGCCCACTTGGTAGAAGCCTTCAGGCTTGGAGCTCACGCCGTAGTCATAAAACAATCGACGCCAGGGATGCTGCTCAAGAGCTTTCGCAGCGTGATGGCCGGCCAATACTGGCTGGACACGGGGAGTGTGGGAGTTTTGGTGGAGGCCCTTCGCGAATCCTTAGCGCGAGGCGATGGAAAACAATCGCCGAAGGACTTTGGGCTCACTCGGCGCGAAGTGGATATCATCACCAAAATCGCGAGCGGCCGGTCAAACAAAGAGGTTGGCGAAGAGTTCGCCATCAGCGAGCGCACCGTGAAACATCATCTCACCAATATCTTCGGCAAGGTTGGTGTCTCCAGCCGCTTGCAATTGGCGCTCTTCGCTGTCAATCAACGCCTCATGAGCAGTCCAGCACCTTCTTTGGTTTTGCAGTCTGTGCAATCAGACGACGACGTATAGACGGGCGCTTTCATTGGCTGAGTCCCTTCTGGCAGTGACCATGGAACATTTGCACTCAACAGCGAGGGCGCTGAAAGCTCATTTCCCGTTTATTCTCTTCTCGATGGTTTCGCTGCTGTTCTTTGGAAGGTATTTGGAGGCCTTGGTAAGACTCTCATTACGAGATGACAGATATTCCCACTTACTTCTGATCCCAATCATGAGTGCGTCCCTTGTCTATCTGGAGAGAAGAACGATTTTCGTCAGCCCGCAATATTGCCTCTCCAAGGGTTTGCCGTTACTGATTGTCGGAATAGGGATTTTTGGTCTAGCTCAAACGCTCGTGTCCACACTCACTACAAATTATCGATCGTCAGTTATCGTGCTAGCGATCGTTCTGATATGGATGGCGGGGTTCGTACTTTGTTATGGCGCACAATCCTTTCGGGCAGCTCTTTTTCCATTATTGTTCCTTCTCTTGATGATCCCCATCCCAACTGTAGGGTTAGACTACATCATTTTGGTGTTGCGAAAAGGATCGGCGGTAATGACCTATGCCGTATTCAAACTGTTGGGTGTGCCTGTCCTTTGGCAACATTTCAAGTTCTTACTACCCGGCGTAGAGATCGAGATAGCGGAGGAATGCAGTGGCGTGCGTTCCACCTTCGCTTTGTTTATCACCAGCATACTGACGGGGTACGTGTTTCTTCAGTCTAACTGGAGGAAGGCCTCTTTCAGCCTCTTCACTGTTCCAGTCGTCATTTTTAAGAATGCCGTGCGAATTGTGACGATTACGTGCCTTGGGGTTTACGTGAACCCAGCATTTCTTCATGGCAAGCTCCATCGGTATGGGGGCCTACCGTTCTCCCTCGTATCGTTGGCGATCCTCGTGCCCTTCTTGCTAGTGCTCCAAAAAGGCGAGCGCTGTCATTCCGAATCACCTGGGACAACAGAAGGACCAGGCCAAAGCGCGATTGAGTCGAACTCCCGCACTTTGAATCTAGCGCTCAAATAGCGCGCCGGTATTTGGCTTCGTAATTTAGCGGTCGTTGTTTAAAGTATAGTTGCAAGGAGAAATCATGCAAGCAGCTTTGAAAGTAGCGCCTGTAAGTGTTGGTGAGGCCCTGCGAAGACGAATTGCGGCACGCACAGCCCGCGTAGGCGTCGTAGGCCTCGGCTATGTCGGGCTCCCTTTGGCACTTGAGTTTGCGAAGGCCGGATTTTCCGTGACTGGAATTGACGTTCAGGAGGAGAAAGTCGCCCGTCTCAACTGGGGTGACTCTTACATTCAGGACGTACCGTCCGATCTATTGGCTGGTATGGTGGATGACCACCGATTCTCCGCTACGAGCGATTTCTCCGTAATTGCGGACTTGGATACGATCAACATCGCCGTACCCACGCCTCTGCGCAAGACCAAGGACCCGGACATGAGTTACGTCGTCTCAGCTTGCCAACAGATTGCCGAACATCTGGGACCGGGTAAGCTGGTGATCCTCGAATCGACAACGTATCCGGGTACAACGGATGAATTGGTCTTACCAATGTTGGAACGAACGGGCCTAAAGGTCGGCGAGGACTTCTTCCTGTGCTTCTCTCCTGAACGAATCGATCCAGGCAATCCGACATACCATACTCGCAACATCCCTAAGGTAGTCGGAGGGATCACGCCTGCTTGCACCGAGATGGGACGCCTCTTCTACGCACAGGCTCTGGAAAGGGTGATTCCAGTAAGCTCGACGAGTGTCGCAGAAATGGTCAAGCTGTTGGAGAACACCTTCCGCATGATCAATATCGGTCTAGTGAACGAACTGGCGATGATGTGCGACCGGATGGGCATCAACATTTGGGAGGTGATCGATGCCGCGGCTACCAAACCATTCGGATTCATGCCGTTTTATCCTGGGCCCGGCTTAGGCGGACATTGCATCCCGATCGATCCGTTTTACCTGTCCTGGAAAAGCAAACAGGCCGGCATAGAAGCGCGCTTCATCGAACTGGCCGGATATATCAACGGGCAGATGCCCCATTTCGTCGTCGACAAAGTACAGAATGCGCTCAATGACGCAGGCAAGCCACTCAGAGGTTCGCACGTCCACGTTCTTGGCGTAGCGTATAAACGCGATATCGACGACGTCCGCGAGTCGCCCTCAGTTGACATGATGCTACTTCTGGAACGCAAAGGAGCACAGGTAACGTACAGTGATCCCTATGTTCCCAGGTTGCAATTGTGCGACCGCGATCTTTATTCCGGCGACACATTGGCGCTAAGTGGGAAAGCAGACTGCGTTCTCGTCGCCACCGATCACACTGATTTCGACTACCTGGGCATCCTAGAAAGGGCCAAGTTGATCGTAGATGCGCGAAACGCCTTCAAGAATCAGCCATCGGACAAGATTGTCAAGCTATAAAGCGGTGTGATTACACACGCAGTCGACTCGTAGAGAATGCGAGGGTTCCAGCAATTACATCGGAGGAGGTACGTCAGGGGATCTGCGGTTTGTATCATTGTTGGAATCTACCTCTACCTGCCGACGGATGCGGGTGACAGGAGGCGCAAAGCGCTGACGCAAGCCGGATACTCCGTTTCGATAATCTGCCTCAAGGGCGAGGATTATTGAGATTAACAAGCACCGTGCGTGGGACGTCTCTGGACCGATCGGGTATTCGTCGAATACGCCTGGCCGCTTGGAATCTAATTTGTCCTTGCCCTTAAGATCTACGTTCGAACGCGGTTCCGAATTCTGCAGGTAATCCTCCTGATACTATCTTTCTGATTGCTCTTTTCTTCAAGCTATTTGGGAGTGCAATTCGTCTTTGACCGACACGACCGGACGCTGGAGCTTTCGAAGCTGAGTTTGGTGCGGAGGATTTCACTTACCGAGCACTTCGCCGGGCGCAACGCCTGACACATAAGACCGCGGACAACGTGATCACGACAAAACGACTCTTTCATTCGTGGACGCCTCTCCCCGGATCGCAGCTTTTTACTGCGACGCTGTCCTGATCTGAACATGACTCCCGCACGGCACGATCTTTAAGCAGGAACGAGCGAATTTCGTCGCGGTGGCGCCGGATCCTCCGAACACCTTGAACGACAAGCTTACGACGACCAAAGATCCTTGAATATATGGCCTGCGCGCTACGAGGCGTGCTTTATGATCTCGTCGAAGGCCGGTGGTTGAAGCACTCTACGCAGGAGCAAACGACCCGACCAGCTTCGCCGACCAATCGCTAGGTTGCTGCAATCAGAGTCATTGCGTCACCGAATGGCTGCTATCGCAGAAAGCGTATGTAGGAGCGGCGTTTTAATTGGGAAATCGAGAAAGCGCTATTGCAGGCCTACGAGACTGCTATCTGCGCGAGCGTCTCTGGGAGAAACCAGCCGAAGGAATCGTTTCTCACTCGTGACACGCAGCCGATAGCAAGCCAGCGTGGATCCGGCCTCCCAAAATCGCTAGGTAGACGGTACCGTGGCTTGGGCCTGAGTCGAATACGCACTCTGATCATTGGAGATGTCTACGGCCGTTAACACGTAATAGTAAGTCTGGCCAGCTGTTACATTGCTATCGAGGTAAGCGGTCCCTGCCACCAGTGCCGACGTCAACTGCGTATATGGCCCCCCGTTCGTAGTGCTCCTGTACACGTAATAACCAGCAATATTGGCGGAAACGCTTGCCGTCCAGGTTAATGACACTGAATGGCTGACCGTGGCTGAGCATCCCTGCCCCAAAGCGGCATTTACGATCTGTGTAACGAGAGTTGAACCACATACCCCACCGTCTAAGTTGGTTGGGCAAGTAAGCAGGCCGAGGTCCATGTTCACGGCCACCTGCACGTCCTCGACATTTACAGTTCCATCTTGATTCAAGTCACAGGCGCCACCTCCGGAACCAGCCGCTTTGAAGGATACTGTGCTGGCGCAGTAGGTCCCAGAAGTCGCATTGTTCCATTGTGGTGTGTAGGTCCCCACTGTAGACGTAATCAGATGCGACCACCCGTCACCATTAGCGCCCGAATCATTCACAAACGCATTTCCGGAAGCAATTCCAGTAACGGTGCCTTGAGTGTCCGAAACGGCAACTATTACCTCCCCGTTAGACGCGATCACCACAGAAGCTCCAGTGGGTGTCAGCGTACCTGCTTGGCTATCTAAAACTGCCGTCTGGTCCAGCGGCGAGTTCGGATCCGCTCCTGAAAACTCCCAAATCACGACCGTCCCAGTTCCCACAGGGTTAGGGGTAACTGTAAGAACTGTGGATCCAGCAACGCTGCCTTTGGCATACCATATGTCTGACATGGTGTTACCGGCGGTGTCGGTTGCCCTCGCATTCCCTGCCTCAGTATAAACATTACCCGCGTTGTCGGTAACGTTGGCAATTATCGCGCTGCTTCCACCATCGTTGGACGCCCAACCGACCACCAACAGATCTCCACTTCCAGTAGCCGGAATAGTGCACATGGAAGAGGGAAATGTTTGAGGGCCGCAGGATGTGACATGGACCAAGCTAATCTGAGCCGAGGCAAAAAGCGAAAAAGATAACAAACCGAAGATCAGTTGCAGGGTGCGGGGAAACCGCAAAAGCATTATCGATTCAGAACGCATATGATGACTAGTGCTTCGCATCCTAAAGTACTCTCGTCTTAGATGGAAAATTCAGTATAGTATCCTTCCTGTCAACGGCCTATTGCAGAGTCACCGCAATTGAGCTTGCGAATGGGCTAACTCGTCCATTTAGAATAACCTACTACCGCTTGGTGATATCCCCTACTCAATCTAACCCCGGGGGGCTTACCGCTCCCCACCTAATCAGTTTTTCCGCCAGGACTGATAGTACTGTTAGTTATGGAGGTACTGTAGGTAAAAAGTACTGACGTACCGCGCGGCATTACGTTTCATTCAGAGACGGAAATTCTCTTCACGACGCACGAAACGCCTTCCAGCCACCCTGCCCGCGCCCCTCTCGAACTTGCAGGCTTGGCTGGCTCCTCCTCCCTTCTAACTTGCCTCTTCCTGGTATTCCTCATATGAGCGCTTAATTCCTGATTGTAACAAGGTGACATCGGTGCAAACCCGTGCTGACAGACATCATCGACAAGCTGTCACGGTCAGCCTCAGGAAGGGCGCGTCCGAACTGAGGACACTGAGTGTGACCTGTATCTTCATCTTATGCGGCGTCTTGGCGGCTGGACTTTGGCCGTTCCATCCCCCACTGAATCAGGTCACTTGGCTGGGAAATGACAATGGCCTGCGTTTCGGTCGTCACGGAACCGTATTGGCCTCCGGCCCTTTCTCCAGTTGGCTGGGCGAAGCATCCTTTAGCCTTGAGATTTGGTTGCAGCCGGGTCTTGCTGATGACTCGAACACGATCCTGGCGTTCTACACACCTCAGAGGCCAATGCAATTCTCTCTGCACCAATCTGGTGCGGATCTCGCCTTGCGAAACGGTTCTCCTCGCGAGCACCTTCAAGCCAAGGGCGCCTCCGTCGTGTACATCGATGAGATTTTCCGCAACAGAAAGCTAACGCTGATCGCGATAGCTTCAGGCGCACAGGGGACAAAGGTCTATATCGATGGTGCTTTGGCAACGACTGCTCCGCATTTTCGGCTTTCGACAAAGGATTTTACTGGCCAACTCGTCATCGGCACCTCGCCTGTCGTAAACGACAGCTGGTCTGGTCAGTTACGCGGGCTCGCGATCTACGAGCAGGAGCTTACGGCCGCTCAGGTTTCTCGACACTTCGGAACCTGGACTGCCAAGGGTCGACCTGACCTTGCCCAGAATGAGCACGCTCTGGCACTCTATCTATTTGATGAGCATCAAGGTCGCCTCGTTCACGATCGTGGCGGCTCGGGAATCGATCTCCGCATTCCAGAACGGTACCAGATCGTGCACGAGAAATTCTTGGAGGTGCCCTGGACTGAATTCTATCCGGGCCCGAACTACTGGAAGAATCTTGGGATCAACGTTGGGGGATTCATTCCCCTTGGGTTCTTCTTTTGTGAATTCCTGATTTCGACGGGACAACTGAGCCGGCCTGCAATCGCGACCATCATTTTCGGATCAGCACTCAGCCTCACAATTGAAGTCCTGCAGGCATACCTTCCAACCCGAGACTCTGGCATGACGGACGTCGTGACGAACACTCTTGGGACGTGCCTTGGAGTCGCACTATGCCGCTGGAGGGCTAGCCTTGTCAACAAAAACTCTCGGGCGGATCCGCTTCCTTGCGGGTTCCATAATCCATAGCAAGGTGTTCGCGTCGGGCCAAGGACTGAGTTTTTTTCGGCCGAGATCCTGAGAGTGCATTCTTCGACGTCGACCATACACAGTCGCTTCGTTTCGGAACGGAGGGAAAACCTGCGGATTCTATACACCTAGCTGGTTTTCCATGCGTGCCGCACTTGGGCTCCTAGATATCGAAACACATTTAAGATAACGAAGGGGATTTAGTTTGTGCTTCCGTACTGGTACTCAGCTCCAAAGATCTACACGAAGTAGCTTGTGAACGAAGGACGGCGGAAATATAATCCTGCAGTAGAAAGCGGAATTCGGAATGGAGCCG
>Ga0209624_10001719_pt1 | contig 16887 bp, 19 predicted proteins | sample JacPinW_OM2H0_O1_FD_188565 | JGI IMG/M metagenome (GOLD analysis project Ga0209624, IMG submission 188565) | Forest soil microbial communities from Algoma, Ontario, Canada - Jack Pine, Ontario site 1_JW_OM2H0_O1 (SPAdes) (version 2) | ecosystem: Environmental > Terrestrial > Soil > Boreal...
TTTTGCGGGGGGGTTGCAGTTCGACTCTGCAACGGCGGCAGGGACTGTGTTAAGGTATTTGGTTCGATCCGGTGTTCCACATCTCAAGGGGAATGAAATCCATGAAGAGTTCTTACAACGGGGTCGCGGTTCCGCCCAACGGCAAGGTGATTGAGTATAGCGGCGGCAAATTCCACGTCCCCGACCAGCCGGTGATTCCTTTCATCGAAGGCGACGGAACGGGACGCGATATCTGGAAGGCGTCGCGGCGGGTATTTGACTCGGCGGTTGAGAAGGCCTACGGCGGAAAGAAGAAAATCGCCTGGCTTGAGATATTTGCCGGCGAAAAATCGTTCAACCAATTCAAGGATTGGCTGCCGCAGGATTCCGTCGACGCCATCCGCGACTTTCGGGTTGCGATCAAGGGTCCGCTAACCACCCCCGTCGGCGGAGGGATCCGCTCGCTGAACGTATCGCTGCGCCAGTTGCTCGACCTCTATGCCTGCGTACGGCCGGTGCGCTATATCGAAGGCGTGCCCTCGCCGGTTCGAAATCCCGAGCGCATGAATATTGTCATCTTTCGCGAGAATACCGAGGACGTCTATGCCGGAATCGAATGGAAGTCCGGCACCCCGGAAGTAAAAAAGCTCATCGACTTCTTGAACAATGAAATGTTGAAGGGCACAAAAAAGTCCGTCCGCCTGGATTCCGGCGTCGGCATCAAGCCGATCTCACCGACCGGCACCAAGCGCCTGGTGCGGCGCGCCATCCAGCACGCCGTCGAAAAAGGGCGCACCGTCGTCACGCTCGTCCACAAAGGCAACATCATGAAGTTCACCGAAGGCGCGTTCCGGGACTGGGGTTACGAGCTTGCAACGGAGGAATTCCGCCCGCAGGTTGTAACCGAACGCGAGAGCTGGATTCTGGGCAACAAGGACCGTGACGCGAGCCTCAGTATCGAAAAGAACGCGGCGATGATCGAACCGGGTCTTGACCAGGCCACTGACAACTTCAAGAAGCAGATCTACGCCGAGGTCAAAAAAGTGCTCGACACCATCTCGGCGACCCACGGCGGCGGTCAGTGGAAGAAGAAAATTCTGATCAACGATCGCATTGCCGATTCCGTGTTTCAGCAGGTTCTGACGCGCGCCGACGAATACCAGGTCTTCGCTACGCCCAATCTCAACGGCGACTATATTTCCGACGCCTGCGCTGCGCAGATTGGCGGTCTCGGTATGGCGCCGGGAGCCAACATCGGCGACGGGTACGGCTGTTTCGAAGCCACCCACGGGACCGCGCCGAAATATGCCGATAAGGATGTAATCAATCCGAGCTCGGTGATGTTCTCCGGCGCCATGATGTTCGACTTCATGGGCTGGAATGAAGTCGCACAGTTGATTGAGGACGGCATCGCGCGCACTGTGCAGCAGAAGCGCGTCACCTACGACCTGGAGCGGCTAATGCCCGGCGCCAAAAAGCTCGGCACGGCGGACTTCGCTTCTGCGATCATCGAAAACATGCAAGTGCCGGTAAGCCGCTGAGCAAACTCGTTGTGATCTCAAGCAAGGCGGGGGATCTGCGTTTACTTTCTTGCGGGCGCTTTCCTGAGCCCCAGCGGTCGCGCGAAAACATTCCGAATCGTCCAAGGAGCCTTTCAAATGCGTAAGAAGGTGACAGTCGTAGGGGGTGGTTTTGTCGGCTCGACGACAGCTCAACGAATACATGACGCCGGCCTAGCCGACGTGGTGCTCACCGACATTCTTGACGGGGTCCCTGCGGGCAAGGCGCTCGACATGGCTGAATCGGCGCCGATCCTGGGAACCGACGCGCATGCAGCCGGCATATCGACCGCCGGAGGCGACTATAAGGAGACCGCGGGCAGCGATGTCATCGTAATTACGGCCGGCTTCCCCCGCAAACCCGGCATGAGCCGCGACGATTTGCTGAAAGCGAACTATGACGTAATTAAAGCGGTGGTTGAAGCGGTTGTGAAGCTGTCTCCCAACGCGATTCTGATCGTGGTGACCAATCCGCTTGACGCCATGGCCCAGGCTGCATTCAAGATCAGCGGCTTCCCGAAGAATCGCGTGCTCGGGATGGCCGGGGTCCTGGACTCGGCGCGCATGAGCACCTTTGTCGCCGCGGAGTTGAATGTATCGGTTGAGAATGTGCACTCATTCGTTCTTGGCGGCCACGGCGATGACATGGTCCCACTCGCGCGCTATTCGACCGTAGCGGGTATTCCCCTTCCCGAGTTGATATCTAAAGAAAAACTCGAAGCCATCATTTCCCGCACCCGAAAGGGCGGCGCCGAAATAGTCAACCTGTTGAAGACCGGATCGGCATACTACGCACCGTCGGCTGCGGCCGTCGAGATGGTCGAAGCAATCCTGAAGGACAAGAAGAAGATTCTCCCCTGTGCGGTCTATCTCGAAGGCGAATATGGGATCAAGGGACTTTTCGTGGGAGTTCCGGTGAAGCTTGGGTCTAAAGGTGTCGAGCAGATCATAGAGGTCAAGCTCACGCCGGAAGAAAAAGCCGCGATCGACAAGTCTGCCGCTTCCGTCCGGGAACTTGTAAACGTCTTGGGTGTCTGATTCCGGCGGCAGGCAGACGCCCTGGACCATGGCGCCGTGCGGGCCTCGCTAATCGCTCCACGCTGTCCAGATATTCGGGGGTTCAGGCGAGCTTAGAGAGAATATTTCTGCGCGAGCGGAAATCGCCGCCCTACGCTAAATGCCTTCGAGGTAACTTTCAGTCCCGGGGGCGCCTGCTTCCGCTTGTATTCGCTCCGGTCGACCTGCAGGGCAACGGCGCGGACCAGCTCGACCGGCAGCAGACACTCCTCGGCGATCTGCGCGGGATCCTGCAGATCTTCCACGTAGGCCTTGAGAATGCGGTCCAGATCCTCGTAAGGCGGGAGCGTGTCCTGATCGGTCTGGTGCGGGCGAAGTTCGGCGGTTGGAAGCTTCAGAAGCACTTCTTCCGGGATTCTGTTCTTCACCCGGTTGGCGTGCCTCGCCAGGTCATACACCATCGTCTTGGGAACGTCTGAAATGACAGCCAGGCCCCCGGCCATGTCACCGTAGAGCGTGCAGTACCCCACCGCGGTCTCCGATTTATTTCCCGTACTCAGAACCAGCGATCCGAACTTATTCGACAGCGCCATCAGGAAATTACCGCGGATACGCGCCTGGATGTTTTCCTCGGTCACATCGTCAGACCGTCCCGCGAAGCTGCTCGCAAGCGCCCCCCGGTAGCTTGCGACCGTGTCTGTGATGGGCAGCACGGTTAGTTCGATTCCCAGATTTCCGGCGACGCGCCCTGCGTCGCGCAGGCTCGCGTCTGAGGAATATGGGCCCGGCATGGCCACGGCGAGAACGTTTTCCGGGCCGAGCGCATCGGCCGCGATGACCGCCACCAGCGCCGAATCGATTCCACCGCTCAGGCCAATCACGACTTTTCGAAAGCCGCATTTGCGCACGTAGTCGCGGGTCCCGATCACCAGCGCCTTGTACGCCGCCTCGTATTCGTCCTCCATTGCCGCGCGGACATCCCCCTTGCCGGTTGCGCTGTCGAAGTACACCAGGTCTTCCGCAAACGAGTTCGCCAGAGCTGCGACGCGACCGTCAGGCATGAAGGCCACGCTTGATCCATCGAAAACCAGGCTGTCATTGCCGCCTACCTGGTTGACGTAGACGACCGGCACGCCGCGATCCTTCGCGACCGCTCTTAGCATGTCGCGTCGCAGGCCGCGAATCCCGAGCCTGTATGGCGAAGAGGAAATATTCAGGACCAGCGTGCTTCCCTTGCTCACCAGTTCTGCTACGGGATCGCGGTCGTACAGGCGCTCGGGCCAGAAGCTTTTGTCGTTCCAGCTGTCCTCACAAATTGTGATCCCGAGCGTCTCCGGACCGAACTCGAAGGTATGCTGGATGGAAGCAGGCTGAAAGTACCGCGTCTCATCGAACACGTCGTAGGTCGGCAACAGCATCTTGCGCTGCTCAAACAGTATTCTTCCCGAGGAGATCAACGCCGCGGAATTTGCCACCGGCTTTCCGGTGTCGTCCTGCGCCTTGCCGACAAAACCCACAAGCGACGGCAGCGGAATATCCTTCGCAAGACGCGCAAGCTCGGTCTGGTTGCGCTCCGCGAATGAGGGGCGCTCGATCAGATCCTGGGGCGGGTAGCCGCAAATGCACAGCTCGGAGAACACCGCAAGATCGGCGCCGCCGGACTTCGCCTGTCGGGCCATATCGAGAATTCGCGCTCGATTGCCCTCGAAATCACCAACAGTCGGGTTGAATTGGGCTAGGGCGATCTTCATAGAGAACAGACAGCATACGGTTCGCGCGAGTGGTTTTCAATTAGCTGTGAACGCTTCGGTGTGCATCTCGCCACAGCAAAAAATATGGCTCCCGAGGGATCAAGCCTCCGGGAGCCATGGAATCAAAAGTGTCGATTTGAGCGCGCTTAGACAGTGAACGAACTGCCGCAGCCGCAGGTGCTCTTTACGTTCGGGTTGTTGAACTTGAAACCCGCGCCTTCCAGCGTCTCGATGTAGTCGATCGAGATTCCGTCCAGATACATCTCGCTCATCTGATCGACCAGTACCTTCAGGCCGTCAAATTCATAGACGGTGTCACTGGCCTCGTTGACCTGATTCTCAAAGGCCATCTTGTAACTGAAGCCTGAACAGCCGCCGCCTACCACGGCCACGCGCAGGCCCGTCGGCGTGGGCGTCTGCGAAGACAGAATCTCTTTAACCTTCGTGATGGCTACCGGTGTCAGCTGAACCATTTTGACCTCCCAAGGTCGCGCGCGGTATGACTCACTTGCGCGCCATCATTCTAAGGCCATTATACCAGATTCCGAACATTCCGGAAGGCCCCATCGACGCCCTTTTTCCGCCGGTTAATAGCACGAAACCACCCGCATCGAGGCCAAGACAACCGCCGCGGAAACCAATAGACTAATTCAACCAAATGAAACACTTAGTCACACTGATTCCCGGGGACGGGATCGGCCCGGAAGTTTCTGAAGCAGTTCAGCGGATCATTGCCGCCGCAGGCGTTTCCATAGAATGGGAAGCGACCGCAGCGCGCGGTGAGCTTGAGCGGCGCGGCGTCGATTTCATGCACTCCGGCGTGGTCGAGGCTATCCGCAAGACAGGCGTTGCGCTCAAAGGGCCGCTTGCGACGGGGGTGGTTTCCGGCCCACCGAGCATCAACGTGGGATTGCGCAAGGCGCTGGACCTGTATGCCAACGTACGCCCGGTCAAAAATCTGGAGGGCGTCCAATCGAGATTTCAAGACGTCGACATGGTCCTTATTCGTGAAAACACGGAGGACCTCTATGCGGGCCTGGAACACGAAGTCGTGCCCGGCGTGGTTGAGAGCCTGAAAATCATTACCGAAAGAGCTTCGACTCGGATCGCGCGGTTCGCATTCGAATACGCTCGAAAGTGGAACCGCAAGAAAATTCACGGAATCCACAAAGCCAACATCATGAAGATGTCCGACGGTCTGTTTCTCACGTCCATCCGCAAGGTAGCGACCGAGTATCCGGACATCGAATACAAGGAACTCATCATCGACAACGCCTGCATGCAGATGGTGCTTAATCCCACCCAGTACGACATGCTGCTGCTCACGAACCTGTACGGCGACATCATGAGCGACCTGGCTGCGGGACTGGTGGGCGGTCTCGGCGTGGTCCCGAGTGCAAACGTCGGCGAGAAGGTGGCGGTGTTCGAGGCCGTCCACGGCACGGCGCCGGATATCGCCGGAAAAGGAATCGCCAATCCCACCGCGCTTCTGATGAGCGCGATCCTGATGCTGGTTTACCTGGGCGAAGGCAAAGCCGCCGGCCGGATCGAAACCGCTCTCCACAAGATCTATCGCGAAGGAAAGTCACTCACGCGGGACGTCGGCGGCGCAGCCACAACCAAAGAGTTCACCGACGCCGTCATTCGCACGCTCGACAAATAAGTCCGCAAGCCCGTGGCCGGGCCCTTAAAGCCTCCAAATCCCGTCCGGTTAGCACGAGCGCGGCATGGCTGGCAACGCCACGCCCGGGCGCGCGTCTCGGAGCGGTGGGCTCAAGTGATGCAGATGTTCTACTGGTTTGGCACCATCGAATGCACGGCGATCGTGTTTGTTGCCGGATCGAGCACCCCGGTCACCTTGACCTTCAGACCCGCGTTCTTGTTCGCCAGGTCCTGATCGTCGAGCTTATAGACCTTGTCTTTTACCTGCAGCACGAAGACCCCACCCAGATTTTTTACGCAATATCGCGCGCAGTCCGCAGATGTTGTCCCGATGGACCTCTTCTGCAGCATCTCTTGGTGCGACCGGCTGAGTGAATGAACATTGAGCGCACACTGAGAGTCTCCGATTTCTCCCTTGAACACTTGTTCGTTTCCGGCTCCCATGATGCAACAGGCGGCAACCGCAAACGCGACGACCATCATTACGACCCGTGATTTTCTTCGTGTCATCTTTTCTCTCCCCTGGAATTGTCGATTCTGCTCCCACGGCGCCCGTCCGCCGGGCCCTGCGGCGCACTCCAAACGGACTACCCCGCCGCTCGCTCCTACGGAACGACCACAAAACGCATATGCATGCCCTCGTGGTCAGCGCTGCAGATCACCGTGCAGACCACTACGTACTCCCCCGGCTCCGAGGGAGCGTTAACCATGAACTCCTGCGTCCCCGGCTTGAGCAGGAAATCCCATCCCGGCACGCGCGACCTATCCTTTGCGCGGAGTAGTGAGAAACCGTGTATCGAGCCGTCCCGGTTGTGATTCTTGGCCTTAATCGCCGTGATCCGCAACGTGACCAGCTCCCGGGCGTGGACCGTGATGACCGGTTCCTTCAGTCCGGCCATTTTGAACCGGCTATCGTGATCGGCAAGTATTTCAATCACGTGAGGCGGAGGCACTTCGGCCGTCTGCGGTCCAAGCGTCCCAGTCATGGCCGCGACACAGAGCAGACCCAGGCGCAGTCCGTTCGTATTCAAGGAGTCCCCTTCCCGGATCATCGCGATGCCCCTACTGCGTCAGGTAGCGAACGATCAGCCGCATGTTCTCGTCGGTAAGTGTCGCTCGTACCCGCATATGCCGTTCGATGGTCATAACCATCCGCGGCGGAAACTTGTGCGGCGACTGGTGGCAACGGCCGCAGTTGGCGTGAAACCTCTTCTCACCTTCCACCCGCAAAGCCTCGTCATCTGGCGGGCTCGTCGTTTGAGCCTGCGCGTGACCGGTCGCCGGACTGCCCGTCCGGGTGGGTGCAGGCGTGCCGCCCTGCTGGCCTCGCGCCGAGTGAGCCAACAGCAGCAGACCGGCAGCAACCGCGAGTGCTCCTGAAAGAATCACGCACCGGCTGTTCATTGGACGTCTCCATGCCCCACCGGAAGTGCCAGCCGGTAGGTCACGCCCAGCGTCCATACGTTCATGTTCCCGCCGTCGGGCGCAAATTGCCGGCCATAGCTGGTCACAAACCGGAAATCGTCTTGAATGTAGTAGTTCATCCCGAACTCGAACATGTTCGTGTTTACCTGGGGCAGGTCGGCGTCGAGGACTTTGCCCAGATAGTACTGCTGCATGCGCGCAACCAGCTGAAGGCGCCGCAACGCATCGTGCAACACATTCAGCTGACTCAGGCGATACGCCGATTCAATCCAGTAGCCGCTACCATTCTGCGAACGTGCATATTCGGCGCGAATGTCGAGCGGAAGGGGCGGGGGCTGCCATGCGAAATGAAATCCGAAGGCATTGGAACGTTGGTCTTCGAGCAGGTACTGAAATGAGCCGCCGACCTCAAGTCGGGGACCCGGCAGGAATATGCCTGCCCGCGCTCCAACGTCGCGATCGGAATCAAACGGGGTGTCCCTGCTTAGCGTCGAGAAATAGGTCGCGTAATTAACCTCGATCTTTGGCGTCGCCTTGATTGCACCGCGCACCATCGCGCCCGTTCCTGCGCCGCTCGGTCCCGTTGAGATCGGCAGGATCAACGGATCGCTTTGCAGGTCGCGGATCCAGACCGGGTAAAGCCGCTCGTTGTAGACCCCGAACGGCGTCAGGAACCTGCCAACCGTGATCGTGAAGTAGCGGCTCGCAATGTAATCCAGCTGCAGGTAGTCGACTTCCTTCTGAAGGTAGCCTTTATATCCATTCTCACCGGGGACCGGTGCGAGGTTGATCTCAAAAGTATCCCGCGATTCGATCAGCCAGTTTTCACCGAACGGGATCAGGATCACCGGGGAGACCAGCGGGTGAAGGTTCGGCGTCCCGCCTTGGATGAACGTGTTGTAAGCCAGTCCGGCGGAAAAGATGGGTACGGCGCTGATCTGCGGCAAGCTTACATCGGCAGGACTTGAAACCGTTTCGTCCTGCGACTGCGCCGAGACGGCCGGTGCAATGAATAAAACCAGCAGCACTGCAGCGCATCGCACCCGCGCGTGGACTGCCGAATTGAGAGAGACCGGTAGCATTCTCTGCCTGTGCCTAAGGGTAGAATTCGAAGTTTCCGCGGGCCGCGCCTGCCTTGGCCTGATTCGAGTTTGGGTAGCTCGGAGGAAAGTATCAACTTGAGTACGTATGCCTTGTTCCTTGGCGTTAATAACTGCCGAAGGCCGTATCGGCCGGGGTCAGGGATGGAATTGACCGCACCGAGCGGCCGGAGGCGGCCCCTGACCTGTGGGCCAGTGGACGATAGGCGACGGCCTCGATGCGCGATCTCCCTCGATACCTCCCCCGTTGCTAGACTGAAATGGAAGGGGAGGATCCATGTCGAACCCCGCGCTATACAAGACTCTGTATCGAATATTGGGATGGGCCGCAACGGCGGGCCTGGTGCTGACCGTGGCGCTGGTCCTACGCAAATCGCCGCCCCCAAACGTCGCAAATGATCCCAGCGCCGCCGCTCGAGTCGAAGAGAAGTTTGCTGCCGCAGACCAGGCCAAGGCTGCCGGCAAGGTCCCGCAGGTTCAACTCGACCCCACGGAACTGAATTCCTATCTGCAGCAGAATCTCCAGGTGGCGGGTAGTTCCGAACCCGCCACGAGCCTACCGCCCCCCGCCGCAGCACCGTCTGGGGTGACCGTAGGCGGGGCATCGGCTGACCCGAACGCGGGAGCGCTCGCCGCGCTTTCCAGCAACGACGCGGCAACAATCGAACAGGTGCAGTCGTCAGTAAAGGATGTTCAGGTCGACATGGAAGGCGACCTGGTGAAGGCGCATGTCATCTTTGATTTCCACGGGAAAGATCTATCGCTTGAGCTCGATGGCCACCTGGGTTCGCAGGACGGCTACATGAAGTTCATACCGGTCGCCGGTAAACTGGGTTCCCTTCCTCTGCCGCAGTCCATGCTCGACGCCGTGGTCTCGAAAATGATGGCGTCGCCCGAAAATCGCGAAAAGCTCAAGCTCCCACCCGACATCAGCGACATCCAGATCCAAAACGGCCAGGCGGTCGTTTCCTACAAATAACGATTTGACCCGGCTCGCGCCTCCGCAGCGGGTGCTCCGTGCGGACGATCGATCAGGAGCTAGGAGTTGAACGCGGCCGGCCAGATGGGCGTGTAGGCGACGTACAGCAGCCAGTAAACAATCACGCCGGTGACCGAGACGTAGAGCCACAGAGGCAGCGTCCAGCGGGCAATCGCGCGATGCCGGTCAAAGCGTTCGCGCAGGGCGCGCGAGAGCGTAATCAGTATGAGCGGCACGATGACCACCGCGAGTGTCGTGTGCGAGATGAGAATGGCGAAATAGACTGTCCGGATCCAGCCCTGCCCTCCGAACCGGATGATTCCAGCATGAAAGTGGAAATAGAGATACAGAGCCAGAAAAACCGTCGAGCACAAAAACGCCGTGATCATGCAAAAGCGGTGATAGCGAATCTTTCCGTTGCGAATACAAACGAAGCCAAGCACCAGGAAGACCGTGCACGCGGCGTTCAGAGAAGCGTTGATCTTGGGAAGAGATTCGACAGGGATTGCGATGCTCATCGCGTAATCAAACGATCCAGCACCAGCCAGGCGAGCAAAATCGGAATGTGCGCAACCGTCGCGTGCATCAGCCATTTGGCGCGGAGGTTTGTTCGGGAACGATTGGCCCACAATCCAACCTGCAACAGGATCATTCCGAGTGCGAGCGCTCCGAAAAAGTAGGGAATGCCCGCCATGCCGACGACCGACGGAAGTGCGCTCACCCAGACCAGGATCGCCGAAGTCGTAATGATCTGCCGGAACGTCGCATCGCCCTTCTTGTCCACGACCGGAAGCATCTGGATTCCCGCTCGGGCGTAGTCCTCGCGATAAATCCACGCAATGGCCATGAAATGCGGGAACTGCCAGAAAAACAGGATCGCAAACAGCACCCAGCCGCCGAGTGAAAGCGAACCCCTCGCCGCCGCCCAACCGATGAGCGGAGGAAGCGCTCCGGGGATCGCACCGACTGCGGTCGACAAAGTGGTGCGGGTCTTAAGCGGCGTGTACAACCCCAGATACAAAACGCACGTCGCGACGGCAACCAGCGCCGCAAGCCAGTTCACCGCAAGCAGCAGCCACGCCGTACCGATCGCGATCGTGCCGACGCCGAACACCAGCACGTCGCGCGGCTGCAACAGCCCCGAGGGGAGTGGGCGCGCTGCGGTCCGGCGCATCCGCGAATCCATTTCGCGCTCGATATACTGGTTGAGCGCGGCCGTCCCTCCAGCGACCAGCAGCGTACCGCCCAGGGTGTTCAGCAGCAGCGGCCAATCCAGCGGCCCGCGCGAGCCGAGATAAAAGCCGGCAACCGTGGTGATCACCACCAGAAACGTAACATCCGGTTTTGTGAGGACAACGTAGGCCCACGGGCGTTCAAATACCGAAAGGGAGCTTGCCCGGAGCTCGTTCATGTCTCTAGGCCCCTGCCCTTTCCGGCGTGTGTTTTGAAGCCCCGGAACCGGCGCCGAGCGGAGCAGCCGAAGGAATTAGTCGAAAACCGGTAAGGGTGAAAATCACTGCCGCAGCCAGAGTGAGCGCTCCGCCCAGAACGTGCGCAACGGTGAGTATCACGTACACGGACGTCGGCTGGACTTCATCGGCCGCAGCCGTGACCGCCCACCATGCCGCGCCACCCAGCAAGAGCTGGGTTCCAAAGAATGCCTGCAGCAGAATCGTCGCGCGGCGCAGGTCGCGAACGGTGCGAAACCTGCGCTTTGCGGAGACGCCTGACCACATAACCATAACCGTGACGACGCCGGCGCCGACCAGATGCGGCACGATGCCGAACGCCCCGTGCCGGAACGCGGCACCCAGCACCAGCTGAACCAGAATCGAGGCCGTCATCCAGACTCCCAGCGCCCGCAAGCGCGGCGAGCCATGATCCTCTAGCGGCTCGAGATCGCTCTGCCACCAGGGGCTGAGATAGAGCGATAGGCCAACGACCGTTATGAAGAATATCTGCGCGAGTGTGGCATGCGCCGTTGCGGAAATTGACGGGAAGCCCTCGAGGACGCGGAACCCACCGAGCGCCGCCTGTGCCAGTACCAGGCCGAGCGCGGTCCAGCCGAGCCGCCGTGCCAGAGGGCGACGCTCGGAGAACGCGAGCCATACCGCCAGGACCAGCGTGAGAACGGAAACCAGGCCCGCGAGAACGCGATGCGCGTACTCAAACCGTATCCCGCCAATCAGAGGAGGAATGATGCGCCCGTACGCCAGCGGCCAATCGGGAACTGAATCCGCGGCGTTATTGCTGGTTACCAGGGCGCCGGCCATCAGCAGCAGAATCGTCGTGCACGAAGTTGCCACGGCGAAAGCGTACAGGCCACGAGACGTGTGAGTTTGATTTGGCGCCATCACGATCGCGAAGGACTTTCCATTGTAAGTATCGATAATTGAAAACGCAAAACTTTCTGGCCGACTTCGCGGTCAGGCATGGCTACTGCGTCGCGGGAGGAGTCGCTGCCGGTGCGGCTGCGGGCGGAGGCGTAGGCGCCGGCAAGGTTGTGTCCTGATCGAGAATCAGCCGCCATCCTGAAGGCCGCTGCACCCACACCGATGAGCCGCGCATGTGCAGGACACGAGGTGGTGCTTGTGAGCCCGGGGCCGCCTTGAAGGCGATATCAACCAGCCCCGAGACGATCGCGCCGCCGTCAAATATCACCACCTTGGGGTCCTTCAGCTGGTACATGGAAAACGCGAGTTGGCCGGTGGCCATCGCGGTCAGAAATTCCGCCTTCGATTGCGCGGCGCCGTTGCCATGGATAAAGATGGCTTCGTCCGCCATCAGGGCGGAGACGCCTGCGCTATCACCGGCAACGGTCAGGTCCTGAAATTTCTTCTGCAGCTCAACCAGATCCCTCTGCGTGGTTGATGACTGCGATGTTTGCCCCCCGGCACTCACCGTCCCGCCCGCGAGCAACGGCATCGCGGCGATGAGACCGGCAATCGCTGTTGCGATGAATCGATTTTTCCGAATCGTCATGGGCAGGTCTCCTTGAGTCTTTCTGGCTGGCACCGGGATCCATCTTACATGTGACAGACGAAGACACAAATCTAGTTAGTGTGCCGGAGCGGGGGGCGGACCGGCGATCGGTGTGCCCTGATTCAGAATTACCTGCCAGCCGGTTGGCTTCGCAAGCCAGACGGTTGAAACACGCAGATGCAACAAACGCGGAGGTGCGCCGCCCGGCGACACCAGTGCGATGTCGGTCGGCCCGGACACGACAGCACCGCCGTCGAAGAACACCACTTGCCCTTCGTTCAACTGATAGGTGGACACTTTCAATTGGCCGGTGGTGAGCGAATTGATATATTCCGCCTTCGTCTGCACCGCTCCGCTACCGTGCACGAAGATCGCGTCATCAGACATCAGGGCTGAAACCTTCACAGCATCGGCCGCAATGCTGGCATCCTCGAACTGCTTTTGCAGATCGAGCATCTGCGCTTGCGTCATCTTGGATCTCACCGCGGCGCCGTTCTGCGCACTCACACCCCGGGAATTACCGGCGGCAAACAGCACTACTGCCACCATCGTGGCCAAGCTGATTGATTGGGATCGATTCGTCATGACGCGGTGTCCTCCTGGTCGGGCGGGCCATTCTATCGCGGCATCAAAACCAGCGGCAAGAACTGTAGTTATCGGCGAGGTGCGCGCCGAGTGGGAGCGGCGCGCCGCTTTGTCGCCGCCGCCGCGCGCCAGGCCATGCGTATCAGGTCCCGCATCGCGTCCGGATGAATGCGCGGGAGGCGAACGAGCACCCACGGGTACTTCAGATAATGGTCGGTGATGTAATACGTCTCCGGATCTTCTGCGATCAGCGCGTCTCGCTGCTCGAAATCGGCGCGGACGACCAGCGACTCTCCATCTTCTTTCAACCGCAGGAATAGCGCGCCGCGAACCTTGAACGCCGCCGTCCCGTAGGACGTGCCTTCCTCGGCGTTTTCAAGCGAAAGCGCGATTTTGCGAACGGTTTCAAAGGTTACGCCCATCGTCGCCTCGAGGCCTCACGAGAAATGCGGCAGTCCCAGATGGAGCAGCTCGACCGGCTCGCCCGCACGTGCGCTTCCCTGCTCGTCGGGGGCCAGGTAAATGGTTGCGTGGGAGCTGAAAGTCAACCCTCCCACGGCACCCGACCCTGAGGTGACGAAGTAGATCGAATGATCGGCGAGCTCGAGCGATGCGCCCGGCGCAATCCTGTAGAGCGAAAGGCGCGTACGCCGCTCGGAGAACTCGCCCAGATGTTTCCAGCTCGCCCCTGGCTGGTCTGCGAGCGGCAGCCAATCGAAGTTTTCCGGGTCCATAAATACGGGACGCAGGTAGCGCTGGCCGGGATACTCAAGCGGACGTCCGTTCACACGTTCCCAGACGGCTTCGTAGGCGTCCTTGTTAATTTTTCCGCCGTCTGGTTTTAGCCGCGTGTATACGCCTTGGGCGAACGTGCCGTGCTCGGCAAGCTCCGCGCTCGCCCGCTCATGCTCCTCTGCGGAAATGTAACCGCTCAGGCTCGCTCCTCCGAACTGCAGGACCAGCGTCTCGCTGCCGGTCGGGCACGACTGGGGGCCATAGTAGGTGCCCTCCGGAAAATAGGCGACCGAGCCGGGCTTCATCGCGCCATCGGTGGCAAAGTCAAAGTCGCCCGCGAGCTGATCTCGGACCTGGTCAAAATTATGACGATGCCGGGGCGAGAAGTAAGTCGGCGTAGAGGACAGCTGCAGGGAGAAATTTCCCGGAGTGCCGGGCTCGCCAGTCAGCAGCCGCCGGGACCGCAAAGTGCCCTCGCGGATATTCGGCCGCTCGACCATCGGCACGTCTTCTACGTTGATAACCTTCGGCACGAAACCCCCTTTCCGCCCGCACGTGATTCGCCGGGAGCAGGATTGCTCAGGCCGGCTGAGGCGCTTTGTAGAAATTACCCGAGCGGAGCGTGACCAGCGCCTTCGACTGGTCGAACTCGACACCGATCGGATCGCCGCCCTCTGCGACCACCTTGATCTGCGCCTTAAGCATCCGACGTTGCATGATGATCCCGCGATCGCTGCTCGCAAGATGCTCCTCTGAGTGCATGCCCATGGGACCCTGGCCGACTTGGGCCTCGTAGTCGCCCGGAGTGTTCTGGCGCTCCTCGGCAGTCATCTCGCCCCATAATTTGCCGTTGAAGCGGACGCCTGAAAATTCCCTGGGAGCCGATTTCGGAAGTCTGGAAACGGTGGCCATGGTGAAATGCGAATCGTCCACCGGAAGCGACCAGGTAATTCGGCTGGCGCGCACTTGCGAAATATCAATGGGATTGGGAACGCACATGATGTTGGGCATCAGAAACGAGGAGATGCGGTCGTATTCGCGGCCGTCGTCGAGCTTGCGCTTGGCGGAGTAGCAGACACCGTTTTCGGTCGGGAAGAAGTCGACTTTGGGCATCAGCGCGAACTGCGGCACGAACTGGACCGTGCTGAAGGTCGAGTGGAGCACCTGAACGTGGAACGGATCCATGACGTTGTCGTTCATGTGCAGCCAGCTGTAGGGTGCCACGGCCAGGCTGTTGTCGCCCGTCGCTCCGAAGGCACCTATGTCCGCGCGCAGTTCCTCGTCCGGTTGAAGATCTTCCAGAATGTCGTAGCGAGGAAGAACCGGCATTTTGTCCAGCGGGCCCATAAAGGCGAAAACCATGCCGTAGCGTTCCTCCAGTGGATACCAGGGCTGGCGTGCGACATCCAGATTCCGGCCGCCCTCGGGCTCGCACGGCTGATCAAGACACCGGCCCTGTACGTCAAATAGCCAACCGTGGTAGCAGCAGCGAATTCCCTGCTCGGAGACTTTGCCGTAAAACAGCGTGGTGCCGCGATGCATACAGCGCGGATAGAGCAAACCGGGGCGGCCTTTCTTGTCGCGAAACAGAATCAAATCCTCGCCCAGGATGCGCACTTCCTGCGGGCGGTCGGTGACCTTTTCAGAGGGCGAGACCGGCTGCCAATAGCGTCTCATCAACTCGCCGCATGGCGTTCCCGGGCCAACCTTGGTGAGTTCATAATCCGGATGCTGCGGCATCCGGCCGTAGGCGCCGCCTTCTGCCGACCGTTTGCGCTGTGTCGCTTCCGCCATTTTGCCCTCCTATGCGTTCGCTGAGTGGTTCAACTAGCGCAATTTCCACCCGAACGCCTGCGTTGTCAAGCGAACGAAACAGGGCCGGCTGGCGGGCCGTTTTCATCGAGCGGGAACAGAGTGAAACACGAAATCCAGGGTCTTGGAGTCGCTGGGGCCAAGCGTGACGGTCTGGTCCTGGGTACCGAGTCGTTCCTGCCAGGCCTCAATCGTGTACGTGCCAGGCGGGATCCCCTTCAGAGTGAACGCCCCGGTTCTTGGCGTGATTGCAAAGTAGGGGTGTGCGAATACAAACATATAGGCGCGCATCCAGGGATGGATGTTGCAGGCAATCGGGATCGCAAGCTCCGGCTTGGTGAAATTCGCCTGGATTGGCGGATCGCCGATCGGCTCTGATTTGTTCCATGGGCGATTCACGCGCGGCATCGGATGAACATTGTGAATGGTCTGGTCCTCGTTGTGGACCTCATACGGTTGGCCCGTCATCACAGCCAGAACCCGCGGGTCGTACATGCAGCCCTTCTGGTCAAGGACCACGGGTTGAGCCGGAATATCAAAGCGGTAGGCGCCCAGGCCCGACTTTACGAAAACGACGACGTTCGCAAGCGCATCGTGTGGGCCGGTGACCACGACGGGAGGAACAACCGGGAGCGGATTTGCCTGCACGCACACGGCCTCGGCGGACATGTCGATCGGTTTGAATACGGGCGGCGGGCCGTCAAACTTCACGGTACCCGATATGGAACCGGCGGTGGATGGGTCAACGACCGCTGTGGGGGCCGGCGGCTCGGCCGACTCGCCCTGTTCTTTCTTGTTGCAACCGATGATCCCAAGCGCAACGCAAAGCGACAACACGACGGACCGGGTTCTCAAGTGTAGGCGTCCCTTTCTCGTACCAAGGTATTTTAGCAAGTCTGTGGGACCAGGAGACCGTAAACGCGCAGCACTAGGACGGTCGGGCGGCGAGTACGGTCGCGATAACGGCGAGGGCACGGTCAATCGAGGCGCGGTCGACGTCGAAGTGCGTGACCATGCGGATAGCGGACGTGCTGGTCGCGCCGCAAAGCACGCCATGCTCGGCGAGAGCCCCGCAGACATCGGCGGCGTTACGGCCCGACCGGGCGACGTCGAAAATAAGAATGTTGGTCACAACCCTCTTGGGATCGATTGAAACGCCGGGAATCTTCGAAAGACCCTCAGCCAGGTAGCGCGCGTTTTCATGATCGCGATGCAGAATTTTCGGCGTCTCTTCCAGAGCGATCAAACCGGCAGCTGCGAGCACACCAGCCTGGCGCATCCCGCCTCCAAGCAGCTTTCGC
>Ga0209624_10001720_pt1 | contig 16871 bp, 13 predicted proteins | sample JacPinW_OM2H0_O1_FD_188565 | JGI IMG/M metagenome (GOLD analysis project Ga0209624, IMG submission 188565) | Forest soil microbial communities from Algoma, Ontario, Canada - Jack Pine, Ontario site 1_JW_OM2H0_O1 (SPAdes) (version 2) | ecosystem: Environmental > Terrestrial > Soil > Boreal...
GTAGGCGCGTTCGCAGAAGCGTTCATGCTGCGCTTGGTGCCAGAAGTCGTCGGAGCGGCCATCCTTCAGTCAATATATTTGAGCCCCGCCTTTTCGAGCGGCTCGCGCATCTTGTACATGTCAAGATCCAGCACGGCCGCAGCGAGCTTGGCGCGCTTGTCGCCCTCGCTGGCCTCGCGTGCCGCCGCGGCTTCGGCGGTCTTGGCCGCCCATTCGGCGGGGACGACGACGACCCCGTCATCGTCGGCGACGATCCCATCGCCCGGATGCACCGTGGCGCCGGCGCAGACAACGGGAATGTTGACCGAGCCGAGCGTCGCCTTCACCGTGCCCTTGGCGCTCACGCATTTACTCCAAGACCGGAAAGCCCATCTCGGTCAGAGTCTTCACGTCACGCACGCCTGCGTCGATGATGAGGGCCTTGGCGCCGCGAACCATGAAGCTCGTGGCCAAAAGATCGCCGAAATAGCCGTCGGTGCAGTCGGCGGTGATCGCCGCGACGACGATGTCGCCCGGCTCGATCTGCTCGGCTGCGACATGCATCATCCAATTGTCGCCCGGGTGCAGGAGAACCGTCACTGCCGTGCCTGAGACGAGCGCGCCCGGATAGATCGGCCGCATGTAGGGCTTCATCAGAGCGACGCAGCCCAATGCCTCATGCACGGTCGCGACGCCATAGCGTCCGAGCGTATCGACGGCGGCACGCTCCGCCCGCTTGACCTTGCGTCTGACGACGCCAAGTTCGGTCATCGCTTCCTCCTTTCAGTCCGGGCCTGCACTCGACACGTCCAATATGCCCGCGCATGTCCTGAATTGGCTGTGCGCCTGAGTCGTCTTCGGAAGAGGACTGTCAGAGCCGTACAGCTGGGTTCGAAATGATCGCGTTGGGGGCCGGGGAGTTGAGACGCTGGCGGAAAATGCCAAGACGATCCTGCGCCTTGAGCTTAATCACGATCCTTGTCGTCATCGACCTGGTAGCGGAATGGGGGAAGTGAATTGGCAACTCTGACTATCACCGGGCCGGTATCGCCGAACGTCTTCGCGTGTGCGCGCATCCTCAGCAGCATCGCGGCGCTGCCGACGTCGCCATTCAACGCTGCGGTGACATGGCGTTTGATCGCCAACTCCAACCTTGACGTCGTTCTGGTCCGCCCCTTCTCACGATATTCGCCTGGGCGCTGAGGAAGCTATGCACGACCTCCCCGATTGGGGGATCGCGACGCCTGGGTCGGCCTCGCGGGTTGGCGCAAACGCCCTTCTTGAATTGGGAATGCCGTGGCGGTTTGCCATAGCCAACCTCATAATCAGCCATGCTCAATTCAGAACTGCCGGTTGATCTCTTCAATCAGAATCTCGCGCGTCCTATCATTCTTCGGAACGAGCTCCTGAAACTGCAATCGAACCCTGCCTGCGCGTTTGCTCCCGGACATTTCCGCTGCCCATAGTCGCATCAGGATGGCCTCCAGGGTGCTCACTTCACGGGCAACTCCGCTTTCGACAATTTCGACCGGCGCCCCGAACAGCCGATCGATAATTTCGATCGTGCCCACAGACGCCGCTCTGCTTCTCTTGGGACCCGCGTTTCCTGACTGCCCCTTCTCCCACCGGGTTTCCTTCGGAGGCCGGCCATGGCCGACCTCATAGGCGCGATCGAAGGCGCTCAATTCGCGCTCCTCTCGAGCTTGACGTCGGCGAAGGATTGGCCCGAGGACAGGCGCGCTTGTTGCTGGGTCAAGCGCTCCCAGCGTGTGATGACCGTATCAACGTAAAGCGGGTCGAGTTCGACGCCGTGGCATCGCCTGCGTGCGCGTTCCGCGGCGAGCAAGGTCGTACCGCTGCCGAGAAAGGGATCGAGGATGACGTCGTCGAGATTGGTTGAATCCAGAATCGCGTCGGCGACCATGGCGATCGGTTTGACCGTTGGATACAAGTCAAGATCGCTCTTGCGCCCCCTTCGCTTAAAAACGTTGGCGCCGGGGTAATTCCAGACGTTGGTTCGATTTCGACCGAACCTACCGAGTTGAACGTTGTTGCGATGAGCCTCTCCGCCGTTGCGAAACACGAAAACCAATTCGTGCCTTGAGCGATAAAGCGAGCCCATGCCGCCGTTGGTCTTCACCCAGACGCATAGATTCAAGAGTTCGAAATTCGCCGCATCGCCGGCGGCGAGCATTTCGGCCATGTGTCGCCAGTCCATGCACGCGTAGATGATCGCGCCTGGAGACGCATAGGCTCGAGCCAGATCGAACGCTCCCGCCAAGAATCGGGCGAATTCCTCCCGCGTCATCTCGCCCGACGCCATAGCGAACTCTCGATGCTTGACGGCGCCGCTGCCGCAAACGTTGCCGTCGATTTTGACGTTGTACGGGGGGTCGGTGAACACAGCGCTCGCCCTCTCCTCCGCCATGAGCAGTTCGTAGGCCCGAGGATCGAGCGCACTGCCGCAATAGACCCTATGCTTGCCAAGCAACCACAAGTCGCCCGGGAGAGAAACTGCAGGTCCCAACGCGGGGCCGAATTCATCCGCCTTGTCGGCGTTATCCGTCGGGTCAAGCGATTGGATGCGCAAATCAACTTCAGGCAGCTCGAACCCGATCGCCTCGAGGTCGAAGTCGAGGGCGAGCTCGGATAGCTCTTTGAGTTGAAGAGCCAGGCTAGCATCATCCCAGGACGAGCGCTCAGCGAGCTTATTGTCCGCGAGAAGGTAGGCGCGGGCCTGGGTCTCAGTCAGATGGTCGAGACTGATAACGGGGATGCTCTCGAGACCAAGGAGCTGCGCCGCCTCATAGCGTCCGTGCCCGACGACGATCTGGTGGCGTTTGTCGACCAGAATAGGCGCGTTGAAGCCGAAGGCGTCGATGCTTCGCGCGATCGCCCGCACTTGGATCCGGCTATGCTTGCGCGGATTGCGTGGATCCGCGCGGAGCGCGCCGATCGGAACGAGCGCCAGTTGTCCGACGCCTCTGGGGCGTTTGGACCTTCGTTCGTCAGCTCGAGTTCCGGCGTGATTGCTGTTGTCTCGATCATGCAGAATTAGCGCGACGCCGCCGTCCGTTTCGTGCCTCGGCGTGGCGCCGGCGCATAAGGCCTTCGGCTTACCTACGCCGCCAGATTGACTTGCCCGAACCATGATGACCTCCCAGCGCGTCGGCCTTTTCCGACGCAATGCCTCGAGACAACATGGGAAAGATTTCACTCAGGGGGAGAGGAGAAAAATCGACGCATAAAAAGGGGCGATCTCTGTCCCTCGTCACGTCGCGTTGGAGACAGAGTTCCGTCTGGTCCAACTCCGCTCCGCCTCGTTGAGGGGGCGCCGCCACTCAGTGCGGAAGTCCTTCGCCCTCGAAGCGGCGGCTTTTTTGAAGTGATGCCGCCAAAAGGCCAGTGGATCCTTACCCGAGCCGCGCGGTTCGCCGCCGGCGGCTTGCCAATAGGCCTCGGCAGCCTGCGCCGCTCGGCGGTTTTTCGGGCTGGGCGCAGCCTCATGGACGTGCTTCCATGCCTCCCTGATCATAATGGCGCACAACGTGCGCGGAGACATCGCCTCCGGTCTCGCTTTCCCTGGTCCAGGCGTCGTGCTGCCGGCTTTGGTTGCAAGGCCAGTTCGCGCTTGCGTTGCGCGATCCTGCAAATCCTCAAGCGCGCGTGTTAAACGCTCGGGATCGTCGATTGGGCCGTGGGGCGAAACGTCAAGAAACTCTCGAATCCAGGCGGACGCCAGAGCCTCAGTCACAAGGACCAAGGATTCCTCGAACTCAAGTAGGGTCCGTCTCATTTGCGCTCGGGAAGGTCGGTTTTCCTCGACGAGGCGATCGCGGTACAACCACTGGTTCCAGCGCCAAAGCTGCTCGGCCAACCACGACGGTGAATCGCCGCGGCAAATGAGGCGCGCGACGTCGATGAAGGGGTCCAGGTAGTCGGGGCGCAAGTGGCGGTTCATCGGATGCTCTCCGTGGCGACGGCCGCTCGTCTCCGATAATAAGGGCGGTGGCAAGGTTGCCCGGGGCTTGCGCGACCGTTATCAACAACGCGAAGCGCAATACTTATGAAAGCTTCGGCCCAATCGTCCGCGATCGCCTCCAACGCACTTTCCCTATTCCGTTTTCAGAATTCCCTATTACGCCGAAAGGATTCCCTGTTTTGCTGAAAACCATTCCCTGTTTCGCTGCTTAGGGAATTTCCTCGTAAGGCGCTGAAAACGCGCACGTTTCTACCACCGAATTTCGCCGAAACAGCCAATTATCGAAATATTCCCAGTTATTTTCCCTGTTAGCAGGGAATTTGATCCGCGGAGACCGGTTTCGCAGGACTGCGTCCACCGCCAGGAAGTCGGCGCGAACCGCCCTGGGTTCCCGGCACCGACAATCCCTCGACCGGACGTTCGCCAGGACATCCCGGAGTCGTCCTCACGACGAATCAGACGCGGCGAGCTCAAGAAGCCTCCGCAGAGTGGCGTTCTCGAGTTCAAGTTTGAAATCGCCTTCGCTTATTTCCGCAAACTCTGCAAATTGGGTGGAGTCCGCGTCGACGAGCCTCCGTTACCTTGACACCGCCGTCTGAGGGCGCGCCCATCGGTCAAGGGTCAATCTTGTTGAAACGGTCGACCGACTGTCGACGATCGGGTTCGTTAGAACGTCGGCACAGCGCGCTGCGCGTGCGCGACGTGCCGCCGGGATGATAATGTACTGGATGTCGGACGTGATGAACACGCCGCGATAGACCTTGGCGGTGTACATCGCCTCTAGGCGAAGCTGTGGCCACGAGGCGCCTGCGGGAAGCCAGTGATCGCTGCTCCCTAAACTTGCTCACATTCTTGTTTAAAGGCAAAGCTAACTGGCCGCTCGTCAAGGTACAACAGTCGCGCGCGGAGTCAGGCAATTGAAGCCGTCGTTTCAGTACAACACCGATGGGGTCAGCGATCTCCAGGTCCTGTGGGAGGATGGCGAACGCGTCTTCTGCCGCGGATGGCGGGCAGGTGGCGATGGCATCCGAAGCGGGGTGTTGGCAGTTCTGCCCGCGGCAGAGCGCTCGCCCTCGGCTATCCTCGATCGCCTAGACCACGAATATGAGCTGCGCGGCGAGCTCGACGCCACATGGGCCGCGCGGCCGCTCGCGCTTGCCAGCAACCGCGGTCGGACGGTGTTGCTGCTCGAGGACCCTGGCGGCGAACCGCTCGCGCGACTCATCGAGGGACCGATGGAGCCGGCACGCTTCGTGCGCCTCGCCATCGGCATTGTCGCGACGCTGGGCAAAGTGCACCAGCAGGGCCTCCTCCACAAGGACGTCAAACCAGCCCATATCTTAGTGAATTGCGCCGACGGGCTAGCGCGGCTCACCGGGTTCGGCATCGCCTCGCGTTTGCCGCGCGAACGGCAGGCGCCAGAGCCGCCTGAAGTCATTGCCGGCACACTGGCCTATATGGCGCCCGAGCAGACCGGGCGCATGAACCGCTCGATCGACTCGCGGAGCGATCTGTATGCATTAGGCGTCACTTTCTATCAGATGCTCACCGGCCGTCTGCCGTTCACCGCGTCGGAACCGAAGGAATGGGTTCACTGCCATATTGCCAGAAAGCCGATTGCCCCTGCGGAGCAGGTGGAAAGCGTCCCTGCCCCGGTCTCCGAGATCGTCATGAAGCTCCTCGCCAAGACGGCCGAGGAGCGCTACCAGACCGCGGCTGGCCTCGAGTACGATCTGCGACGCTGTCTCGCCGAATGGGAGCTCAACAGGTGCATCGAGCTGTTTGCGCTCGGCGAACGGGATAGGCCCGAGCGGCTCATGATCCCCGAGAGGTTGTATGGCCGGGAGCGCGAGGTCGAGACTCTGCTTGCCGCCTTCGATCGCGTGGTCGCGAGCGGCGGCCCAGAGCTGGTTCTGGTTTCGGGATATTCCGGCATCGGTAAATCGGCAGTCGTCAACGAGCTACACAAGGCTCTTGTGCCGCCGCGCGGGCTTTTTGCGTCGGGCAAGTTCGACCAGCTGAAGCGCGACATTCCCTATGCGACCTTGGTGCAGGCTTTTCAGAGCCTGGTGCGGCCTCTGCTCAGCAAGAACGAAGCTGATTTGTCGCGCTGGCGCGCGGTAATCCTGGAGACCCTCGGGCCGAACGCCCGGCTTATGACCGACCTCATTTCCGAATTAACTCTCATCATTGGAGACCAGCCACCGGTTCCCGAGCTTGAGCCTCAGCAGGCGCAACGGCGCTTTCAGCTCGTGTTTCGCCGCTTTATCGGCGCATTTGCAAGAGCGGAACATCCACTGGCGCTCTTCCTCGACGACTTGCAATGGCTCGACGAAGCGACCCTCGATCTGCTGGAGGACCTTTTGACCCAGGCGGATCTGCAACACCTCATGTTGATCGGTGCCTATCGCGACAACGAAGTCACAGCCGCCCATCCGTTGATGCAGAAACTCGAAGCCATCAAGACCGCCGCCGGAAAGGTAGCGGAGATCGCGCTTGCGCCGCTCGCTCAAGAGCATGTCGGACAGCTAATTGCGGACGCTCTTCTGTGCGAACCGCGGCAGTCCGCACCGCTTGCAAAACTAGTTCATGAGAAAACTACTGGCAATCCGTTCTTCGCCATTCAGTTCGTCTCCGCCCTCACTGAAGAGGGATTGCTTGCGTTCGACCGACTCTATTCGCGATGGTGTTGGAACCTCGATCGCATTCACGCCAAAGGCTACACCGACAATGTGGTCGACCTCTTGGTCGAGAAGTTGAATCGACTGTCCATCAAAACTCAAAAAGCTTTGCAGCAGCTTGCCTGTGTAGGCAACAAGGCGGATATGGCGCTGCTGCAGCTGATCTATCAGGGTTCGACTGAAGAGATGCACAGCGACCTTTGGGAAGCCGTCCGAACAGGACTCGTGTTCCGATCGGAAGGCGCCTATTGGTTCCTCCATGATCGTGTCCAGGAAGCCGCTTATTCTCTAATTCCGGCAGACTCGCGCGTCGCGACCCATCTCCGCATCGGGAGGGCGATGGCGGCGCAAACGCCGCTCGAGAAGCGAGAGTCAGTGATTTTCGAGATCGTCAATCAGCTTAACCGTGGCGCTGAACTTGTCACGGAAGAGATTGAGCGCGAGCATCTAGCCGCGCTAAACTTGATCGCGGGCAAGCGCGCAAAAGCGTCTACTGCTTATGCCTCGGCGCTCACCTATCTCGTCGGGGGCGCGGCGCTGCTGGCGGAAGACTCATGGGATCGCTTGCGCGAGCTCAGGTTCGCGCTGGAGCTGAACCGGGCCGAATGCGAATTCCAGACCGGCGCGTTGACGGAAGCCGAGCAGCGCCTCACGGAGCTGTTGGCTCACGCCGCAACGACGGTCGAACGCGCCAGCGTGACATGCCTGCAGGCCGATCTGTACACAAACCTCGAACAGGGCAGTCGTGCGGCCGCCGTGAGTCTCGAGTACCTCCGACATCTGGGCGTCGAATGGTCGCCGCATCCAACGGCAGAGGAAGTGCGAGTCGAGTACCAGCGGATCTGGTCAACTCTCGGCGACCGCTCGATCGAGGCGCTTATCGATCTGCCACTGATGAGCGACCCGGCTTCCCTCGCCACTCTGGATGTTCTGACCAAACTTGCTGCACCTGCCTGGTACACGGATGCGAACCTAGCCTCCCTGGTCATCTGCCGGGTTATCAATCTCAGCCTTGAGGGCGGCAACTGTGACGGCTCATGCTACGCTTATGTGGTGCTTGGGCTGATCGCGGGAGAGCGCTTCGGCGACTACCAGGCCGGATTTCGATTCGGCCGGCTCGGCTACGACCTCGTCGAACAGCGAGGGCTGAAGCGCTTCCAGGCCAGGACATATGTGATCTTCGGAAGTGTTGTTTCGCCGTGGACGAGAGATGTCCGGCTTGGCCGTGATCTCGTACGTCGCGCGTTCGAGGCAGCGAACGCGATCGGTGATCTCACCTTTGCCGGATACTGTTGCAACCACCTGAATACGAACCTTCTAGCGGCCGGCGATCCGCTTGATGAAGCGCAGCGCGAAGCGGAGCATGGTCTCGCGTTTACGCGAAGGATCCGGTTCCGTCTCGCCAGTGACGCCATCGAGGTCCAGCTCGGGCTGATTCGGATGCTTCGCGGCTTGACGCCGAATTTCGGGCGCCTTGACGATGAGGGGTTTGCCGAGGGTGAGATGGAGCGTCGCTTCTCTGAAAACCCGGATCTTACGGGGCCCGCGAGTATGTACTGGCCCCGCAAGCTTCAGGCACGCTTCTTTGCAGGCGACTATGAGGCAGCCCTCGAGGCCTCTGAGAGCGCGCAACGGATTATTTGGACATCGCCATCACACTTTGAAACGGCAGAACATCAATATTACGGCGCACTCTGTCAGGCGGCGCTATGGGATTCTGCAACGGCCGGCCGGCGACGGCAGTGCGCCGAGGCTCTCGTCGCTCACCACCGACAACTTGAGCTCTGGGCGGCGAATTGCCCGCAAAATTTCGAGAACCGCGCCGCGCTGGTCGGCGCCGAGATTGCTCGCATCGAAGACCGCGATACTGACGCGATGCGCCTTTACGAAAAAGCTATCCGCTCAGCGTCCTCAAACGGATTCGTCCACAACGAGGCGATCGCCTATGAGTGCGCTGCCGCCTTCTACAGGGCGCGCAAGTTCGACGAGTTCGCCGAGCTTTACTTACGCAACGCACGCTACGCGTACTTGCGTTGGGGAGCTGATGGGAAGGTCCGGCAACTCGACGAGTTATATCCGTTCCTGAGGCAGGGAGAGCAGGAACTCAGCCCCACGAGCACGATGGGGGCACCCGTTGAACGTCTCGAACTCGCGACGGTGATTAAAGTTTCGCAGGCCGTATCTGGCGAGATCGTCTTCGAAAACCTGATCAAGTCTCTAATGACGATCACCGTCGAGCATGCGGGGGCTGAGCGAGGCCTGCTGATCCTCCCAAGGAAAGACCAATTTTGGGTGGAGGCGGAAGCCTCAACCGGCTCCAATACGATCGATGTCGAGCTCCGACATGCGCTTGTGGCACCCTCGGATCTTCCCGATTCGATACTGCAGTATGTCATCCGCACCCGGGAACCGGTGATTTCGGATGACGCCTCCAAGGAAAAGCTGTTCTCAGCGGACAAATATATCATTCAGAACAAAGCCCGGTCGGTTCTGTGTCTCCCGCTAATCAAACAGACTCGGATGGTGGGCGTGCTCTACGTCGAAAACAATCTGGTTGCGTCTGTTTTCACTCCCTCCCGGATCGCGGTTTTGAAGCTGTTGTCGTCGCAGGCCGCGATTTCGTTGGAGAATGCTCGTCTCTATGCCGAATTGGTCAATGAAAACCGCGATCGTCAGAGGGCCGAGGACGATCTGCGGCGGAGCGAAGCCTTACTGGCCGAAGCGCAGCAGATCAGCCACACTGGCAGTTGGCGATTAAAGGTCAGCACCGGCGAGATCTCTTGGTCTGCTGAGCACTTTCGCATCTTTGCGTTCGATCCGGCGACAACGCGACCGTCCCACGCGACGTTCATGGAGCGGGTTCACCCGGAAGATAAGCGTTGGCTAGAGCAAGATATCGGGAGGGTTGTGCGAGAGAGATGCCAGTTCCAACATGAGTATCGAATCGTTCTGCCAGACGGATCGATCAAGTACTTGCAGAGCGTAGGTCAACCCGACATTGGTGGGTCCGGCGACGTCGAATTCGTCGGCACCGTAATGGACATCACTGAACGTAGACAGGCAGAAGAGGTGCTGAGAAACGCTCAGGCGGAACTCACCCGCGTCGCGCGGCTGACGACGATGGGCGAGTTGGCGGCCTCCATTGCCCATGAGATCAACCAGCCGCTCGCCGCCATCCTGACCCAGAGCGAATCTGCTTTGCGTTTTCTGAATCGGGATGAACCCGATCTTGACGAAGCTCGTGATGCGTTTTCGTGCATAGCACGTGACAGCATGCGCGCGGCGGACGTGATTCGCGGCCTGCGAGCGCTGGCGAAGAAATCAGGGCCGCAACTGACCAGTCTCGACATAGACGAGGTCGTCAGGGAAGTTCTGGCGCTCATTCACGGTGAATTGCGGCGGCACGAAGTCGTGTTGCGCACCGACTTGGCTGCGGAGGACCGGCCGGTCATGGGCGATCGCGTTCAAATGCAGCAGGTGCTTTTGAACCTGATCATGAACGGCATAGAAGCCATGAGAGGGGTGACGGAGCGCGCAAAGGAGCTGACCATTTCCACGGGTCTAACAGAGTCAGCCAGCGTGCTCGTCGCGGTGCAGGACACCGGCACGGGGCTGGACTCGGCCGTCATAGAACGTGTGTTCCAGCCCCTCTTCACCACCAAACCAGACGGCCTTGGCATGGGGCTTTCCATATGCCGATCAATCGTCGAAGCCCATGGCGGGCGCCTGTCGGTGTCAGCCCGCGTCCCGCACGGCGCCGACGTCCGCTTCACCGTCCCATTCCAGGTGGAGCGGTAACGCCGCCGCCGAGGGTGCTTGCACGTCGCATCAAAACCCACTGCATCTCTCTGCGATGTGACGCGACTCACGTCCAAGTTGAAGTGCCCAACGCCATCAACTCCGCCAACGCTCGCCGATAGCCGAAGGAAACGGATTTTTGGTCGCTCACGAACGCCAGCTTGCCGTTCCGAAAGATGATCTTCGTCTCGAAAATGGTATGGCCGATGAGCTTACTGCCGTTGTAGACTGGCGATCCGAGATCGATGCCTGTGCAGTGACCCTGGCCGCTTACCAGTTCGAAGTCGTGTCCGGTTACATGGGTCGCTACGTTGTTCGCATCACAGTAGACGGCTCTCTCCCTGCCCGGGATCACCGGCGTACCGGCATTGACCTTAACTTGGCCATCCGGCTTCGGGAGCCCCAGCATGATGTCGAGCGCGATCTCCGTGGCTAACGCGGCGAGGACCGTGTGCGGCCGGATCGAATTGTAGAATACGATCACTGAGGCTCCCGCCCTTGACGCGCGCGCCTCGGCGATATCGGGGCGGCGAAGGACTCGAGCCGAGTTGCGCCCATAAACCTGCCCGCTGCGGTCGACGGCGACTAGGCCTGCGTCAACCTCGGGATTGCGATCGAGAACAGCGTCAACGGCGTCCTGCGCCGAATGCCCTCCTTTCATCAGGTTGAGGACCTGCTGATTGACCGAGATCCCGTCAGCGCCAGCCGTCATCGGCATGCGATGCCCGGTGACAAGGCCAGCCAGGGTGTCCGCGGCGAGGAGCTTCTCGGGCTGTGGCCTGTCCGGTCCGCTGGAGATGATGGCGGCAGAGGTGGCGGTGGCGACATTAGGCGGTGGATGCGTACCCGTGATCTCACCCTCGATGAAAAGCGTCGTCGTACCACCACGCTGCGTCTCGTAGCGCATAAGCTTGCCATCGGCCGAGATCGCGCCGAAAGCTGCAAAGCCGCCAATACTGCCGGCACCGACGCGCTCTACCGCACGCAAGCTGCGATAGACAGCCAGCCCAGCATTTGGTCCATGCGCCGCGATACCGATAGTCATATCAGTCTCCTCGCAACATCACCGGATCGGCAATATTCAGCCGGGAGATGTAGCGTTGGACGAGCAAAGCAAGGATGAGCGGCGGTATGGTAGAAAGAACGCTTCCGGCAGCGAACAAGGTCATACCGAGATTGGCGCCGCCGCTGGGCATGGTCGGGGAGAATGCGAGCAGCGCGGGCGAGAGGGTCTGCTTCGCCGTGCCGCCCGTAAGAACGATGCCAAATAACAGCTCGTTCCAAGCGGCCAGGAATGCGATAACGAATGCCGCGACGACACCCGGCAATGCCATTGGAATGGTGACATGCCAAAGCGCCTGCAGGCGGCCGCAGCCGTCGATGCGCGCTGCCCGCTCGATCTCGACAGGTAAGCTCGCGAAGTAGCCCGTCAACACCCAGGTCAAGAGGGGCACGACAGCTGTGACGTACGTGACGACTAAGCTGAAATAGGTGCCGATCAGGTGAAGGGCTGAGAGGATCATGAAATAAGGGATGAGGACCGCGATGGGCGGCAGCACCCGCACGGAGAGAAGTACGAAGAGGAACGTGTTCTGAAAGGGGAAGCGAAAGCGGCCGAATGCATAGCCGCCGACGACCGAAATAGCGGTGGCGATCGCCGCCACCAGGACCGCAACGACGGCGCTATTGATGAACCCACGTGCAACCGCCATCGGTTGCCCCCCAAAGATCTGGTTGATCGTTGCGATCCCGAGGACAGCCCTATAGTTGGCGAAGCCCATGCCGCTTGGCCATTGCAACAACCCGCCGTTGATCAGGGCATTGAATGGCATTAGCGAAGCCCATACCATCGCAACGATAGGCAGAAACGTCCAAGCGATTACCAGCGGGATGCCCACCCAGAGGACTGCGCGTTCCGCGGCAGTTTTTTTCATTACCTTTCCGTTTCTCTTGCGGTCGGCAATCCGGATCGCGATAGCTGGGCCCCCGGCGCGGCAGCAATTTCGACCAATCGTCGACGGCGCGTTAGGACGAAGTAATAGACTGAGGTGATGATCATCCCGATCGCAACCAGGATATAGCTTGCGGCGGCCCCAAGCCCGTAGCGGGAGAATTCGAACGTGTAGCGAAAGATTAGCATCGGGAATGTCTGCGAGGCAGTGCCGGGACCACCACGGGTCATAGCGAAGAGCAGGTCGAAACTACGGAATGCTTCGACGGTGACGACGACGAGAACTAACATCACCGTCGGGCGAAGGTGCGGTAGCGTGATGTGAAGACATCGCTTGAATGCTGGCGCGCGGTCGATGCGCGCGGCCAGATAGAGGTTCTCGGGAACCGTCTGCAACGCGGCGAGAAATAGGAAGGCGGCAAGAGGAGTAATGTGCCATACAAAGGCGCTTGCTACCCAATAGAGCGCACTATTCTCGTCAATCCAGGCGTGGTTAGCTTCGACCAGCCCAAGCGGGTGGAGGAGTCCCGTCAAGGCGCCGAAGGTTGGATTCAGAATGAAAATCCACGCCGTCGCCGTTACGACTTCGGAAATCGCCCAACGCAGCAAGATGGCGGCGCGCAACAGGCCGCGCCCAGGAAAGTCCTCGTTGAGGATAAGGGCGATGCCGAGTCCGATCAGGATCGAGGCGGCGGCCACCAACCCAGTGAATTTAAGGCTGAGGAGAATCGCGTTGAACGCCTCGGGATTCCCGAGGATCCACCGATAGTGGCCGAAGCCGATGAATTCTTGGGTATGCAGGATTACGTCGCGATCGTGAAGGCTGATCCACGCCGCGTAGAGAAGCGGAAGGATGAAGATGATAGTATTGAACACAACGAGGCCTGCGACGATACTGATCGCGAAGCGCGCATCCGATCGCGCAAGCGACTTTATGGGGCCGCTCATCGCAACGCATCATCGCCGTTCGGGAAGATACGAGATCCTGCACGGTCGAACAGATAGATATCAGGCGGCGAGGCGTTTAGCGAAATGGCGTCACCGACGCGAAAGCGCGCGTCGGGACGGGTTTTGACTTTGATAAGTTCGGCGCCGTCACCGGCGCCATAGATCACGTCGATGAATTGATCCGAGCCGAGCGGTTCAACCGCATATACGCGGCCCTCACCCAGGAGGGGCAGACCGCCCGTATCGATCGACAGTCCTTCCGGCCGCACGCCCAGGGTCAGTTCCTCGTGATGCGCCTGCACCGCGGCGGCGGCGGTCGCGTCATCAATCGGGATGGTTATGTGCGGTCCCTGGAACGCAAGTTTACCCGCGCTCTCAGCCAAGCGCCCGGTCATCAAATTCATGCACGGATTGCCGATGAATCGAGCGACGCTGATGTTAGCCGGACGTCGGTAGACCTCTTCTGGGGTCCCAAACTGACGAAGCTTGCCGGCGTCCATGATTGCGATGCGGTCGGCCATAGTCAGCGCCTCGACCTGATCGTGGGTGACATAGATGAAGGTCGAGCCGAGCCGCTCGTGGAGCTTTTTAATTTCGACTCGCATTTCCCCGCGGAGCTGTGCGTCGAGTGCCGAGAGCGGCTCGTCGAACAGGAAGACGAACGGATCGCGCACCACCGCGCGGCCAAGCGCTACGCGTTGCCGTTCGCCTCCTGAGAGCTCATGAGGGCTACGGTTTAGTAATTCGCCAATGTGCAGCAGCTTTGCAGCGGCGCGCACGCGCTCCTCGATCTCCTTTCGAGTCACCTTGGCCATGCGCAGCGGGAAAGCGATGTTTTCATAGACCGTCTTATGCGGATAGAGCGCGATGCTTTGAAACACCATCGCGACATTGCGCTTCTCCGGCGGAATGTGCTCAATTGGGCGGCCGTCAAACAGGATGTGGCCGCTGGTCGGCGCATCCGTCCCCGCGATCATGTTTAGAGTTGTCGTCTTGCCGCACCCCGACGGCCCGAGCACGACGACAAATTCCTTGTCAGAAATGTCTAGGTCAAGCGAATCAACGACGGTGGTCTCGCGATAGCGACGCGAAAGGCGCTGGAGAACCACTGCGGTCATCACCGTCTCCTACTAAACGAAGGCAAACGAGAACAGCCTAGTGCCTGGCGTATTTGGATCGAAGCGTCTCCCAGTTGTCCTTCATCGCGACTACTACCTCCCTGGGGGTCTTAGCTCCTTTCAGTAGCAGCTCGTCCTCAATCATCTGCTGCATCCCGACTTCCCATTCCTGGTGCCAGCTTGCCCTAAGCTGGTTTCCGGCGGCGGCCTTCTGTCGGCCTTCGAACAGCCATTTGTAATTCTCGCTGGCAAGCGGTGGGTACATCCACTTCATGATCGACTGCTTCACCTTTGGATCGTCATAGATCTCGGGGAAGGGTACCTGTAGGTTGGCCAATGTCGCCCAAGCCTTGTGCATTCGGAGTTCGTGGTTCTTGTCGCGCCAGCTGAACGACTTCATTAGATTGAATGCTGCCTCAAGTTCAGCTTCGCTGCGGGGCGTGTTGCTCATGGCATGTAGGGCATGGCCGACCAACGTGGTGCCATGAGTCGCACCAGGCATGACCGGATTCATATTGAAGTACTCCGCGAACTCGCCGTTCTTCGGGTCGGAATAGGCGAAACTATTGTAATCCGACTGGTAGTGGAAGGCGTGAAGACCCTTCATCCAGGAGCTGGCCATCTGTGGCTCCTGCCAGGTCAGGATGGCGCGCGGCACGAGTTCCTCATCCCACCACCGTTTCCAATCAGATAGAACCTTAAGTATCGGAGTATCGACGCCGAAGGTAGACTTCATATCGTTGTCGACGAGTCCGTCGCCTTCGGAGGCGCAGTGTGCATAGAGCGCCCACGGGGTGCCGGTCCACGACTTGAACCAGGTCGGCAGGATCGGATGTTCGACGATGCCCTTCTTCTTGAGGTCGAGCGCTTGCTTGTAGATTTCGTCCCAGGTCTGCGGATAATCGCTTGTGTTTGCGGTCGCATGGTAGCCGCCTGCGGAGAGAATCTTCTCGTTACGGAACAGGCAGTAGGGTCCGCCGTTGTAGTAGGTCAACCCGATGCGCTTGTGGTCGGGCCACGACACGGCGTCTGCACTTATGCCAGGGAACTCGTCCCTCTCTATTTGATCGAGGTCTGGCATATCGTCGATCGGCCTAATCCACTGGGCGGCAAACCAGCGCGACGCCTGTCCGCGTTGCGCGCGGAACAGATCGAGGCGCGTGCCCGAGACGAGCTTGGTCTCTATCACCGAGGCATAGTCGCCTGAAGTAGGTTGGAGACTGACTCTGATCCCATACTGCTCGGTGAAAACACGGGCGTTATCTGCGATGATCTCGTCGCCGAACGGCCAAAATGTGTAGTTGAGTTCGGTTTGGTCGGCGAGGGCCGCGGGACTGCGCAGGCCGGTACAACCGGCCACAGCGGCGCCGGCGAGGGACAAATTCGTGAGAAACTGTCGCCGATCGAGCCCGCGTTCGCCGACCGAAATAACTTGGCGAGTTGTTCCAATGTTCATCAGATAACCTCCCTGACTGCGTCTTTTGGATATCGATGGAGCTACTTTCTCCCGTGATCACCGTTCTCAAGACCAATCTCGCTTCGACATAACCGTTAAATGCGACCGCCGCCCAAAGCGATGATGCAAGTTACCCCTGAAACACTGTTGCATCGCTCTCGTCGCAGCGGAATGGTGACCGCGGCAGGAAGTGATTGTCGGGACGCTCGCCACATTGGCTTCGAATAGAGGGGCGGGATTGAACCGGTCGGTCGGTTTCCGAATGGCCGCGTAGGCCGGGACAGCGAATGTGGCCTGTGGCCTTGGCATTGCCTCGGGTCTGCCACGCGAGCGCCAGGCTCTTGGAGTTCGCCCGCTCGATGTCCCTATGGATGAGGCCGCGCTGGTGAAGCTGAGCAAGCCTAATGACGGTGCCGATGGCGAGGCGCAGAAACGACGTAATCTCCCACGGCCGCCTCAGGAGCCCCAACAATGGCTCTCCGCCTGGGTCCCTATTCAAGAGCGTCAGCCGCCCATGATGAGGCTCCAGCCTCAAGGGGCGCGCGGCCCAGGCGGATCGAGCTCCTTTCGTAGCGCATCGGCGTGTTGCAGCCCCGCCGGGGGTTCGGGCGAGGGCTGCTCCGACGAGGGAATGGCGGCAAGGAGCCGGAAAAGCTTCGCCATCCCGCGCGTCCCGGGACAGGACCAGCTCCCTATACTCCCAAAGTGTCTTAGGCGCATGTCCGGACGAAGCTGTCACGGCGCGGGCCTCTTTGATGTCATCGCTCCGCGGACAAGGATTGTGCAGAAGCAGTCCGCCGGCGGGATCATAAATCTCCTTAGTCTTACGCGAAATCCGCTGGCCAGCTGCCGGTTTCGTGGACAGGCAGTTAAGCTAATCCGACCTTTCGTTCGAACTCAACCGGGCTGAGATAGCCGATGGTCGAGTGCCTGCGGATCGTGTTGTAGAACCGTTCGA
>Ga0209624_10001721_pt1 | contig 16865 bp, 22 predicted proteins | sample JacPinW_OM2H0_O1_FD_188565 | JGI IMG/M metagenome (GOLD analysis project Ga0209624, IMG submission 188565) | Forest soil microbial communities from Algoma, Ontario, Canada - Jack Pine, Ontario site 1_JW_OM2H0_O1 (SPAdes) (version 2) | ecosystem: Environmental > Terrestrial > Soil > Boreal...
ATCGGAGTGCCAGTACGATCCCGCGTCGGTCAGCCCGATCGGCCGGCCGTCTTCGTAGACGTTCGAGACGATCAGGATCTCGGGATGGTCCGCGAGCGTGAACTGGCGCAGCGGGTACACTTCGAGATCGCCGAAACGGCGGCTGAACGTGATGTGCTGCTCGGGCGTGAGATGCTGGTCCCGAAAGACGACCAGCGCGTTGTGGTCGAACGCGTCGCGAAGCTCGGCGAACGCGGCGTCGCCGATCGGTGCGGCGAGATCGACGCCGGTGATCTCGACGCCCACCTGGTCCGAGAGAGGAGTGATCGTAGCGAACGGCATCGGCGCGCTCCCGCAACGAAGTGATGACTTCGTTATAGCAAGACGCGCGCTCGAGTGCCGTGCCCCAAGAGACAGCATCTATGGATGTTTGCTTCGCCGGTCCGCCGCGGCAGCGCGGGCCCCAGCCGCCCCGGGACGGGCCGCTCACGCCCGTTCGTCGAATGAGCAGACCCCGGTGCAGGACGACGACCGTATTTCCCAAGCCCGGCCGGTGAGCGGCGCGGCGCGGCCCGGCTGTGGGTTAGATCGGGTATCTAGAATTTCCAGGGTAGATTTTCGGGTTTTCGGGGTGAAGTAAAGTTCCGACATCGTTTCACCAGTATGGCGTGAAGGTCGGAATCCTCGTGGTACTGCGACTGCTCTTCTTGTGGTTGCAACGAGCGCATAGCAACTGGAAGTTGGTCGGGTCGTTGGATCCCGACTTCGCCAGCGGAACGATGTGGTCAACGTGGAGGTCGTCGCTCACGGGTTCCCGAGACCACTCAAGTTCTTGAAACAGTTTTGGCACTGGCCCCGGTCGCGATAGAAGATGCCAGCCTTCAGCCACTTCGGTATTGGGACGCGGCGAAGAACGCCCTTGGCTCGTAGTATGTCCGGGTGGTCTTTCTTCGTCAATTCTCCAATCTTCGTTGCGAGTTTACGCTGGAACGCTTGAAGAAACGAGCGGTCTGAAAAAAGAATGAAGAAGACCGATGGTACGACGGCTTTCCCAAACGCCTGGTCAGCCAGATCGCTAACCTCGGAACGTCGGTCCACCTTGCTGCGCTCTACGCCTTCTTCGCTAAGCCACGACGAAGGTCGAATTCTGGCTGCAATCACCATCTCGCGAACGTCGTCCGCGAAATATGGAGTGGCATCCCAAGCGGTTTCGGTGTTGACGTAGCCGCACAAACCGCCGATCAGGTCGTGGAGCAGTGTCGTTCGGGATGGCTTCGCCCATACGCAAGATCGCCATCATCGCGACGTCGTAAAGGTCCGCGCGTGGTCGCCCGCAGCGGCTCTTTTCACCGGTGAAGAGAGCTTTTTTCGCCTCTTCACCACGTAGGTAGCGTGCAACGTCCGCCAAGACGACGCGGCTGTCCTGAGCCATGTTGATTCGTGCGTTCTTCATGACCGTCGCAAACTTACGGCCATCGATGTCCGGATTCGGTCGAGGGATATAGCGCTCGACCGCAGCCCAGCCCTCACCGTCTTTACGCTTACGCGTTGTCCGAGGGGGAAGGATGAACGCTTTGTTAGCATGTGGACCGAAACGAAAGTCGTCTTCCCACAGATGAGCGCACTGGCCCACGAGGTTCTGGCAGTATTCGCTCGAGCAGGTGCGTTTTTGTGCGTTGACGACGTGAGGCGCTTCGCCTGTGGTGCTCGGATAGACGCGCACGCCATGACCGTGGTCAACGATCATCTCGTCGCGCATGGGATCGTCCGCCCGAAGGTATCCCTTGAACGGGGCTGGATCCATGCCGAACGGCCACAATGTAGCGCCGTCGGTTACGGCGTCCGTCGCCGACTGTTCGGGCGTTTCTGCGGTGCGTGCTTCTTTCTCCCCGGCGATCATGGCGTCACCACGCCCTGAGACACGGTGCGCGTGTTCTTTGGCTCCAGGAACGGGATCGGGATCTGCTCGCACCCTGGCATAGGGGCGGCGAACGGTCGGCCGCCGTGCATCACGAACACGACCTCCCAGTGACGGCACGAGTGCGCGTTCGTCCACGACGGGCAGTCGCAGTTCCAGGCGCGCTTGCCTTTGAATGTCACGCGTGCGGTTGCGCCGGCGTCACCGAAGGCCGGGATGCGGACGAACCATTCACCCGGGGTAGCGATCACGGACGAACGCCATCACCGGGTCGGCGGGTGAACCGCCATTGGGGTATGCTTGCGGGCCGCGCTCGCGAGCAATCAGGACTTCGGTTTCGTTAGGTTTCGGGGCTACGATGTGGTCTTTGGCCACGGTTGTTTTTCAATTCTGAGCACACTTTAGCCGGCGGAGAATTGGTCTACAATGTTCTCAGAACGGTCGCCGCGGCGGGCAGTGAAGTGGTGCCGCGGGCGGCCATTTTTTAGTTTCTTTCCTCACCGGTGCTTGTGCCGGCTTCCGAGGGCTTTCGCCCAGGGACATGTCTCCTTCCAATATCGAGCGCGGCTGCCAACCGCGACCGTTAGAACCTCCCGTTAGCGCTCAAGCAGTGTTCTTGAGAAAATTTGATCACGGAACGCCCCCGGTTTGGGAGTGTCGCTGATCCGATTTCCGTAAATCTTTACAATTCGACCCTTTTAGAGGTGCCGACCTCCCCGTCTCTCACGATCATGCGCCACGCTCGGTACATGCGGACGCGCTCGCGCTGGCGGAACGCGCTGTCTCGGATGAACGCGGCGAGCGGGACTTCCAGGCGCGACGCCACGGTCACGAGCCCTCGGGTGGTCAAGCGCTGCCAGCCGGCGTCCAGGGCGTACGCGTACGCGTAGGGGACCTCGAGGCGCTCAGCGAGACCGCCCAGGGTGATGCCGTTCCGAAGGCAGACCCCACGGATGTCCGCGCCGATCAGGAGCGGGTCCAGGCCGTCCAGTTGGGCTCGGTTGAGCGCGTTGCGCATCTCGTCGAAGAACGGCGTCCCCGGGACGGCTTCCATCATCATCGCGGTGATGTCGTCACCCCAAAACTCGACGGCGCGGCGGTGAAGTGTCTGGGGGTCGTCAGACATTGCGGCTCCCCCCTTGACGGGCTCCGTCAGCCAGGGCTTCGGAGAAGTCCAGTTCTGCGAGAGCCTCCCAAATCGTAATTTGCGAGAAGCGGTCAGCCGGCTCGAGTGAGCGGCGGATGGCCGTCAGCGTCACCAGCGGGATGCCTTTGGTCTTCATCTCGAGCACCGCGAGATAGCGCGGTTCCAATCCGAGTCAGCGTGCTGCCTCTTGGCGTGAAAGATTGTACTTCGCCCGTAGGGCGGCAACTGGGCTTACGTGGAGCGGATAAGTCATCTAGCCTTTCCGCGCGTGACCGTTCCACCCCGAACGCCGGCCGTGATAAGATAGGTCTTGCGCTGCCCCCGCGACCGCTCAGGGTCCAACTTGATGGTTACGGGGGTGGTGTTTTTGTGTTCCGGCGCCGTTATCGATCAGCGCGGTCCGACATTATACCAAATTAGGGAAACGGCTGGGAGTCTTGCCGTAGTGAAAAATGTGTGCTGCAGCCGAAGCGACGGAGCGTGCTATGGCGGCGGTAACACTGATCCGGCGCCCTTCCGAAGTGACTTTACCATGTCTCGCATCTGCTCGTGCAGCGCGGCGAAACGCTCGGAGTCATCAAGGACACGCACCATCTCTTGCAGTGCCTGGAAGTCTTTGGGCATGTTGACCTGCAGCATGCGGAAGAGTTCTTGGTTGAAGCGGTTCCGGCTGGTTTTCGTCGAGCCCGTGGACTGAGCATCAATAATTGCCAAGTATGCGTCGCTCGTCATCAAATAGACGATATAACGTGCGAACGTCGACTTAACAAGGTCCGCATCCGCATCAGGGTAGAGTCCGTCCTTAACAATGAAAGTCGGAAACTCGTTGGAGACATAGCAGCCGTCGTGCTCGTCTTGCGTCACCGCGAACGAACCTCGAAAGGCGAATAGCCGGTTGTAGATTATCCAGCCAGGCTGCACTCGGTTGTGTTTGCGGGCCTTGATTTTCGAACCCAACTTCGTCTCGCGAACAAACACTCCGCCGCCCCACCACCGAACACCTAGCAGCGAATAGGTCTCGTCGGCGACGAGATCGCGACTGTCCGTAATCTCTTCACACACATCGGCGATAGTCTTGGAGGCCATCTCCGATTGACGTGGCAACGCCGTAAGTCGTCCGTTGAAGTCGGCCAAGGCCGCTCCCATCTCAGCAACCCTCTCCTTCACCTCTGTACTGAGCGTTGTCAGTTCGTCAGCACTCGCGGACGACGTCGCTTTGCGCCAATAGAATTCCGCATCCAATCGATCCTGGAGCGAAGCCACCCATGCGTTCTTCGAATACGTAGGCTCTTTCCCAGTGACGAAAGCCTGATAGTCGAGCAGAATATCGGGAAGTTGATTACCTGATACCGGCGCGCCGTTCGGTGCGTACCCGGTGTTTGAGGCAATTGCCATAAACACTCGAGACCGCTCACTCGTGTCTCCCGGGCTGCGCCGTTCAAGAAACAAAATCGTCGTCTTCGCTCGGGCACCATATCCCTCGAACGTTTCCTTCGCGAGACTGATGACGCCGAGAACATGGGTCTCCCGCCGAATGAAATCACGAACGTACCGCATCGAAACATTGTTCAAGATGCCGTCGATCACGATGATCGCGATCCGCTTACCAGGCTTCGTGAGTTTGATGCTGCGCTCAACGGCAAGGATGACCCGGTCTTGCGTATTTCTGCCCGCACCGAGTTCATAGCGCTTGAGCACCTTAGGATCAGTCTCGAATGAGCCGAACGGCGGATTCGTCAGGCAGAGGTCAAACGAATTTTCAACAATGACGTCTGGAACGTCAGTCAAGCCGTCGTGCATAAAGATGCCGGCGCTGCCATCTCCATGGACGGTCATGTTCATCTTACAGGCCTGAGACGTGCGCTCTTTCCAATCCGTTCCGAACAAAGACTCGTTCGAGAGTTCCAGGCGCCAGCGCTCCTTCTGATCGTCCGCGACTTCGTTCATCCGAATCTTGTTGTTCACGACCTCGAACGAGTACAGCAGAAAGCCGCCGGTACCACAGAACGGGTCTACGATGCGTTCTTTGATTTTTGGATCCATGGCATTGACCATGAACTCGACCACGTTGCGTGGCGTAAAATACTCGCCAAGCCCACCGGTGAACGTGTCACCCAGAAAGTACTCGAAGGCCTCGCCTTTGACGTCAAACGCGGTCAGAGAGAGGTCGAAGTTTTCGAATGACTGGACGATTCGTCGGATGGTGCGGTCGCTCAGATTGATCTGAGCATCCGCCGAAAAGAGACCTACGAAGCGCGGGTCGGCCTTCGTCTCATCAAAAATTTTCTTGACGACGTTGACCTGGATATTTTCCAGCGTCTCATCGAACACAGACAGACGAAAGCGGTTCTGCTGGCCGCCTGACTTTGAGGTCCGGCGCTCCTCGTACAGTTTGCAAAACAGAATCTTCGACATCTCGTCGAACGCTTCTGTCGGATCCATCCCCTCGTTATTGCGGATGACGTTGTGACAGTTTTGCAGGACGTTCTTGAACGTCTGTACGTCATCGATGATGAACAGTTGGTGCTTCGCTTCGGAGCGAAGTGCCTCGGTGACGGCTTCCGGGACGACAAACTTGAGAATGTCTGTACCGAGTTCATCCCGGCGCGGAAGACTCTCCAACCGGTTCTTGTTCAAGGTCTGATAGACTTGAACTTGAAGGCCGTTCGTAAGCAAGACCAAGGGCGCAATGCGGTCGAGCAGGCGGGCATACGAGATGGCCTGCTCGCGCGCCGCAGTGTTCAAGATCTCTCGCGGTCCCTTCGTCTCACACAGGATGAGTGGAGCGGTATGCTTGGCGGACGAGTAGACAATGACGTCCGCATAAATCTGCTTCTGCTTGCGTCCCTCATGGACCGTGATGGTCTTCTCGAACTCGCAATGCTCCGTCTTGTAGCCTAACTTCTTGAGATAGGGCAACAGAAAGTGAACCTTGACGTCTTCCTCGGACCGCAGTTCGGGGGAGTCGTGGTCGTCGTTGTTCTTCACGGCGGGCCTTTGGGAAACGAGATGATCCGCCCGGCTTCAACAGCCAGCGATGAAGGTCATCCCTCGTTCAGAGACTACCCGAGCATCACCCTGGCGGACTAAGGACGGCCTGGTCTGGCCACCCGATGCGCCCAGTATAGCAGTCGGAGTGCCATACGTTATGGCACTGCGTTCCCCGGCCGGAGGCAGCGGAAGGGGAGGCCGAAGAACACCAATAGAGTGCCGAGACGATCAAGATTCGCGACCGTTGCCGAAGAGTGGCTTCGTGCGCACGCGCCGGACCGAACAATCACAACCGCGGAGTTCTGGGCCGGCCTCGAGTCCGCGAACCCCGAGTTGACTACCCCCTCAGAACGGCGCAAGACACCAAAGGCGACCTGCATGCGCGACATCCGCAATGACGGCGCCTTCGAGGTCGGCGGCGGACGGGTTGGGCTACGCAAGACCGGATAAGACCAACGTTATCGATTGGGAACGCATCGAGAAGTTTGTCGGCTTCGGGCGGGCAGACGCGCCGGTCATTTTCATCGGCATGGAAGAAGGCCTCAAGAGCGCTGAAGCGCTCGACGAAGACCTCGCGATCCGCTCACGGTACGAGCAGCCGATCATGGACCTCAGAGAGGCTCATAAGGGCATCGCTGGCACGGAGAACTACTTCGACCCTGACCGGGCACCACGGCAGCAGACATGGCGCGTCATGGCAGACATCATGTTTGCGTCGAAAGCATCCGGGCACGACGCCAACGGGCGCTGATCGCCGGCGGTATCGAGCCTTAGACCTCGGGCGCTCGCATGGCGATTCGCTGTTGACCGAATTACTGCCGTATCCGCATCCCAAGCGCAGCGATGCCGTCAGGGCCGCGATGAGATGCCTTGTCTCGATGTGCTCGTCCATGGTGTCCGGTTTTTGGGCTTCGTCTTCGCCATCGCTCATCCGCACTACAATTCGTCCTGTCCACACCATCCTCGAGCCCTATCTTAGCAAACGGAGGGGCGATGTGGCTCCCGATCCATGACGGAGATCCTGACCGTGAAGAAACGCCGAAAACAACCCAAGAAGTTCAGCCCGAGTCACGACCCCACCGCGAACATCCCGTTGTGGGTGGGCATCTACAACGCAGTCGTCAGTACTGCGCGGCTGGCATGGACGTTTTTGCACCACGGCTCGTAGCACGGGGTCGAGATCGACGCCCTTGCACCGTATGCCGGGAACATGGCCGATGCCTGCGCCGTGTCCGAGGGCGCAATCCGTCAGATCGAGACCGGGAACGTGAAGCGCCCGAGTTTCCACGTCGGCCTGCGGATCGCAAAGGTGCTCGACATCGATCCGTTCTGGCTCGGTACCGGCGACGATGGGATGTCAGCCCGACTCGCGAACATCGAAACCCGCCTAGCGAAGATGGAACGCCGGCTAGGCAAAGAGTGATGGCGACTACGTCCCGCTCAAATGTTCCGGAGGTCTTATGTGTCCGGCGCCCGTTTCCGAATTTAATGAGTCCGTTTTTCAGTTTTGCTATCTTCACGACTTCATCGCAAACGTTGCAGCGCTAGGGCCGTACCAAGTAAAGATTCCAACGCTGCGACACGAAGCGGAAGTTGGCTACGACGCACGGGTGACCGATTTTCTCGGACGGGCCGTCTTCTTCCAATTCAAGATCGCCCAAGAACGAATAGCGTGGAGTAAGAGCGACCCGGTGTTACCCGGATGGCATGGCTCACCTGGCCTGGAACTTCCGTACAGAACTTTCGACATTCATAGCGCGGATCAACACACCCTCATGATTCATCTTGCCGTATCGAACGACGCGTTTTATGTCGCGCCAACATTTCTAACCGGCAAAGAATTATGGGCGCATTCGTTAGCCGGTACAGTGGCAGCGAATTGCATGGAATTTGAAGCGGGGGCGACCGCCTCGGTTATCGACGACGATCACAGATTCGTATTTTACCCAACGGTGCCTTGGTGGAACTTCTTTTCCACGAGTGACGGCCGCGAAAGGGCACAGGCCAGATTTTCCATCGATAGGTTCGTCGAACGACTCGAACGCGAACCGATGTCATTCGCGGAGATCGTCTCACGCGCATTTTCCGACGTCGAGGGCGCGCTTGAACGAGACGACGAGCGGACCGTCTCATCGCGTCGAGCCGACCTCCCGAAATCCGACATAGCGGATCGATATGTCGCTGTACAACGAGCACTACGCCGGGCCGGAATCGAATGGTGCATCGTCTTGCGCGAGCGAACATTGGAAGAGCGGCCTAAGCCGGGAATCTCGATTCGGCTCCAATAAGCATGAACGCCGGACCAAGCCCACGACCGGCGTTTTCGCGCGTTACCATTGCTCCGGCGCTGAATCAGACCATCAGCCGCCGAACCGCCGACGCATGACGATCACGGACCCGGCCGACTTAATTGTGCTCGAATACGCCCTCGACACGTATCTGGATTGGATCAATGACTACGCGTTGATGAGCGACGACTCTGAGAACGCCGCATATCAACGCACCATCAGAAGCCGCACCATTACGCTTCTCAAGAATTGCAGAGCCGAACTCCCAGACCAGGGCGGACAGCAAGTGGTCATTGACCGCATGGTCGCCGAGGGCGGCGCGGAGCCGACAACCAGACGCCCTTCCCTACGATTGATCGCTAACGACAAAGACCAGGATAGTAAATAGCGCTTTGCATGCTGGCGACCCTCGGCGCCTCCGCACGCTAAACCGGCTCAACAGCCGCTGCTTGCTATGCTAATATATCCATACCAAGGCCGCGTCGGGCTGCGTCCTGCCGTTCACGTAGAGCAGCAATTGCGTCCACTCCGACGCCCAGTTGAGCAGATGCATCTTCGAGCAGCGAAATGAAAAACGCGACGTAGTTGTATAGCGTCTCGTTCGTATTGCTCCGACGCGACGCACCGTGAACTTTCACTGTATCATCCGCCTGCATTTCAATAATGTCGGCTGATGCGAAGGCGTCGCCATGAATGAGCGCGCTCGGATATTGGTAAAACTGCGCATACAACTCGTCCGCTTTTTCCGGCAACACTTCGCTCAGCACAATCTCGAAGTTCCGATACTTCTTCTGAGGATCGTGAAGCGCCTCATCAAAAGCAGGGTCGAGAATAATGTGGAGCCCATCGTCTTTCAGGCGACGTTGAAACAGTTTCGCGCGAGGCGTAAAGTCATCGAGGTGGGCTCGAGCAATGTCTGGCCGCCTGCGATAGAACTTCAACCGTATCATATGCTCGAACATGACTCGTCGTAGAATCAGAAGCGCGCGATTGTGCCGCCCGTCGGACAATGTTAGGGTGGAGTCAGCCAAATCATACGATAGGACCAGATAGAAGAACGCCCATCGCCAAAGATAGCCGTCATCACCGGGCGGTGGCGCGACCCCTCGAAGGCCTTCGATCATGGCCTCCGCTTCCGCAATGGCGTCCTTGAGAAGGACCCGCAGGCCGGCATCGTCTTCCGACTTCTCCATTACGCTCACTGTATCGCGAACGCCGCCTTTGTGTCCCGCCCGTGACTCTTCTGTAATGTGCCAGGCACCTGGCACTGTACCGATCTACGATTCGCTGAGACCATTCGAGCGACACGGGAGCGTCCATGGCAGACACCGACAAACCGGGCGACATCGTCCCGAAGGACGGACGCGTCAAGTGCACCCAGGACAACGGCGTCGATGACAACGTCAAGGAGGGGCACTAAGTTCGCGCCGTGCGACCACTGGCGCCAACATCACGGTAAGGGCTGCACCTCGCAGTACATCTAAGCGGGCAGTTCTGAACCGACAGCGCGTGGCGGGTGTTACACCATATGACGTGTACGCACGCCGTGCGCTACAGAACGTTCAACGTCATTGGAGACACGAGAATGGGTCGGAAAAACGTCTATATCGAGCGGCGCGACGATGGGAAGTTCGCGGTCCTTCGTCCGAACGCACAGCGTGCCAGCGCCGTTCGCGACACTCAGGGAGCCGCCATCCATGCTGCTAAGCAGATGTTTCCGGACGTGAAGCCCGACATCGAGCGCGTCCGACATACGAAGAACGGACATCCCGATCAATGGCGGAAGCAGTAGCGCCAGCCGGGCCTCACTTCTCAAGGATGCTCATTCGGCATCGAGGCGCTTCAGCAGTGAAGGCGGTCACGTCCAATTTCGGTATGTCGCGCACGTCATGAGTCAACTACTCTATCACGCCACACTCAACGAACACCTCGCTTCGATCTTCCAGTACGGCCTCGTGCCGAAGTTCGGGCCGTTTACGCGCGCAGCACATAGCAAGCCGTGTCCACTGCACCCGGATCCAAGACGCATCCATGTCGTTAAGCACCACCTTGAGGAAGGACTGCTGAGTGCGCTTTGCTATCACGTCATTCAGGTCATCAAATCGCGCTTCAAGATCAACGACGACTTTATCGTTCAGAACTTCGAACCGGGCTGGCTGACCGCTCGAGACTTGGCTGCTTTCGGTGCAGTAATCGAAGTTGAGGTTGCCGATGAGGATGTCCATTACCAAGAACGGCGCGATGACAATTGTTCATGTCTCGAAGATCGAGACTGCTACTTGACGCAGCCGACCCCACTCAAAAGGTTTTGGACGCTCGCTGTTTTGTATGATTTACTGAATCAGCCGGCTACCGTGCAGCGGTATCTGGAGTTCCTAAAGGTTGATTCATCAGGTCGCAGACGCATGAATGACGGGATGTTCCTGTTTGAATTCCGGCCCGACGCGCTGGCTGGATCATGTCCAAACGCCGAAAGACTTCTTCGACCGATGCGGAGCCGGTATCCGCGACGAGTTACGGACCTCACGTTGCTCAAGACTGGGTGACATAATTGTCGTCCTCAACTGGTAAAAGTAAGAATAGGGCTCGCGCACGCAATGCCACGCTGGACGAAATCGCGGCATGCCTGCGAAATGCCGGTGACCACCTGGGCGCGATGGTTAAACACGAGAAGGCGGCTTCGGATGCAACCGAAGATGCGGTAAAATCGAAGGACTGGGACGACAAAAATGAGGCGACTCGGCTATTTGCGCGTGAGTTCGAGGCCTTTATCAATGCCGCGCGGACGGCCTGGAACCTCATGAACCAACTAGCGAATGAGGCTGGCACGCGAGACTGGCTCGATGGCCGCACCAATTCGTACCTCTTCAAGTTTCACCGCGAAGTGATGGGCCAGTCAGCGCACAAGTACAGCACGGTCTTTGGAATTCAGCAGCGAGTGAAGGTTGAAGGGATGCTGCCGGTGCCGCTGCTCCATACTCGGTATGGTCCGGTCGCTCCCAGTGGTCCGCTCAAGATGGACCTCAATGTCGTCGGTTTCGAGAACTTGGAGTACCACTATAACCCGAACAACCTTGAGCCCGACGTCGCCGAAATATGTCGAAGCGTCTTGATGCAGTACCCGAACAAGACGGCCGTTGCGCTCGGAGCGCGATACCTCGAAGAACTACGCCAAATCTTCAAGAGCGGTGAGCGCCGTGGACGCTTCACAATCGCAACGACCGAGCAGATGTAATGCCCACTACTACTAACTGTCCTCAGGCTTTACCGGGTATCGCGCGCGTGTCGCACTGCCAAGTTCGTCCAGAGACCGATACTCAACATTGCGCGTGTGCTCGTTCTCCGCATCCTGTATCATCTTGCCTTGTTTATCGAGCCGGAAGGGACTCCGCATCTCATTACGCGTCAGAACTACTACGTTATGTCGAGCCCCATTCGTGCGATTGTTGGCGAAGAAGGATTGGATCAGGCCTTGCTCATCTTCGGTCAGCCCAGTACGCAAAGTCGAGAAAACGAACGTGGCGTCCGGAAAATCCGGCAATAAGCGCTCGAACGATTCCACATCGGATGCGTCGAACTGGCGGAACAGTCCCTTAGCCTCGACAAAGGCGGTGACGGTCTGCTCGGGCCCGACAATGCGGCGGTCCTTTGTGACTACAGTGAGGTCGATCTCAGAGGCCTTGTCCTCCTTCCTGAGGTTGACACCAAGGCCGAGCGTCAGATCCGGCTTGACCCTGGACACGTCCGATAAGAATATTAGCGGTTGTTGCTGTTGCGACAGCCAATCGCGATCTTGAATGCGGCCGGGGATTACCGCACCTGGCACTTCGACAAACATATCAGGGGTCAAATCGTTGAATCAGATCGTCGATCATGGACTCGGCGGTTATGAAATGTCCGAGCGGCGTTTGAGACCAGATGGTCGGGACAGAACCGATGCACGGAATGATGGGGTTTAATACGCCACCCCAAAGATACGAATTGAGGCGGATCGCCTCCATGAGTGAGTCGCGTATAGCCGTATTTGTCAGAACGGCGAATCGGACGAGTCTTAGTGCGACGGTTACATGTGCCCTCACTAGTTATTGAGTCCCCATCCTACCGCTGGTGTAAGCAATAGGATAACACAGACCAAACCTGCGGAAATCATATGGTTGGTCGTTCCGGCGCACCGTACCACGCATGCGCCACAACGACCACAACCAACGTGAAACATCATCAATTCATGAAAGAGAGCCCGCGCCGCGGGGCCGTAAGTCCGACGGGGCCAAGTCGCGTCGGCCAGGCTATCCCAGCGATCTTTCTTGGGTCCGCAGCGGTCACTAAGACCCTGACGGAGATCGGAGCCATGGAGCCGGTCGCCGTGAACGACCTACCCGAACGAGAAACAGCCACCGACGCCAATCTCGGGCATACCGTCCGGCGGCTGATCGCACTTGGACTCGTCCGTCGGTACCGGCAACGCGCCCACCTGGACCGCTACCACCTCACCCTTGCCGCTGTTCCAGCAAGTGCGCTCCACCCTCCGGGCCGTCGCGGCTGCGAACGCGCTCAAATGGAGACCCTCCCCTCGGCCGCCTGAAGAATTGGCGGTCCTGGAAGGACGGAACGTGACGGGGCTTCGGCCGTTTGGCTGCGCCGGGCGACTTCGAAGCCATCTTCGGCCATCCCAACCGAACGATGGCAGTACTCATCGTGGCGACCCTCGGGATTGCGGACCCGTCTACCATTGCTCGGGTCGTCGGCGTCCAGCCCGATGGGGACATGCACCGCCTCCTAGATCCCTTGGAGGCAGACGGTCTCGTCACAAGCGGCATGGCGGGCTCGATTCGTCTCTACTCCTTAGCCAAGGCAGCCTGGCTTCGGGCTATGCTCGACCTGTCCCGGGCGGTCCTCGCATGCCGGCCGGACATGGCAAGCCGGATTGGGCCAGCGCGTACGCTCATGCTCCATGGCCGGCACTCTAGCCGAACGAACTTGCGGCGCCGGCTTGGCATGGAGGCCGGGCCACAGCCGAAGCGGACGCGGGACGGGGCTCAGCCCTAGGGCGGTCGAGCGCGGGACCCGCCGATATGCTGATCGTACGGGCTTGCGGGTGGAGTACGCCGACTCGAACGGGCGCAAAAGGAGCCCCATCCAGCCGGGATACCCCCCGCTATTTCGTGCGAACAGCATCGCGACCAAGGTCTTGGTCGACGTCGCTTCCGCGGAGCCCCTGCACGGCACGGACATCGCGGCCCTTCAAGCCGTAAGCAACGTCCGGTCGAGCGTGCTCCTACGTAAACTGGTCATCGGTGGTCTCCTCGAGCGCTTGGTTCTTGAGACTCGTCCAAGCGGCTATCACTACCGACTCAGCGACATCGAACCACTCGCCACGCCGGTGCGCGCCGTTGTTGCGTCCCTGGGGGCTGCAAACGGCCTCGTCGTGCCGGGCCACACGCCGCAGCCAGAGAAGGCTCGTCGCATAGACGTCGCGCCCACGGACGATCAAGGCGACCGACACGGTATCCATTACGGCCTGCTTTGGATACTCGGCACACCGCTTCGCACGCTCGCTATCGTTATCGTTGCAATTCTCGGCGAGGCGGACGAGAACACCGTCGCGCGGGCTTGCGCGGTCACCACCGACAAATCGATGCCGGCTTTGCTGAAGCCGATTCAGCGGGACGGCATCTTTGTAACCTCCACCGTCGGCCGATTCAAAATGTGCGCGATACCGGATGCAGCCTGGAAGCCGTCCCTCGAGTCTCTCGCTCGGACGATTGCCCGAGTAGACCCGAACGCCGGCGCACTGGTCGAGGCCGCCCGTCAGATTCGCACTGGGGGCACCTGGCACGGTCGCAAGTTTCTTGAGCGCTACCTGCGGGACGGAAGAGCCTCGTACAAAGACCCGGGCCGGAAAAGCCGAGATGGCGAATAAACAGGGCAGATTGATGGAGGCGGACGAGATTTCCAGGGCGGATCGCGTTTACGGTGTGTCGCGGCCCGGCTGGGACGAGTATTTCATGGAGATCGCGCGGACCGTTGCGACGCGGGCGACCTGTCCGCGGGCCAGCGTCGGGGCCGTGCTCACCCGCGAGCGGCGGATTCTCACGACGGGCTACAACGGCGCCCCGCGCGGGGTCTCGCACTGCTCCGATGCCGGCTGCATCATGGTCGACGGGCACTGCCTGCGGGCCACCCATGCCGAGGCGAACGCCATCGTCCAGGGGGCGCTGCACGGCGTCTCGCTCGAGGGTGCGACCGCGTACTGCACCCACCAGCCCTGCTCGGGCTGCTCGAAGCTGCTGATCAGCGCGGGGGTCGTGCGGATCGTATATCGCGACGCCTATCCCGATCCGGTCGCGTCCATGCTGCTCGCGGAGGCGAAGGTCTTGCTCGAGCAGTTCGCTCCCGATCCGCTGCGGACGCTGACGTGAGCCCGCTCGTCGTCCTCGCCGTCGCCGTCATGGCGTGCGCGACGGCGCTCTTCACCACGCCGTACGTGCGGCGGCTCGCGCTCAACGTCGGCATGCTCGACGCCACCGGTGAGCGGCGCATGCACGATCAGCCCAAGCCGCGTATCGGCGGGATCGCGGTCTACCTCGGGTTCGCGTTCGCGCTCTTCTCCGCGCTCGGATACCTCATCCAGACCAAACAGTTCGGCGACCTCGCGAACCTCCACGACGTCGTAGGGCTGATCTTCGGCGGCACGCTGATTCTCATGGTCGGTATCTGGGACGACGTCATGGGAATGTCGCCGCGCGCGAAGCTGCTCGCGCAAGCGCTCGTCGCCTGCATCGCGATGCTGTACGGCTTCCAGATCCACTACATCACGAACCCGTTCCACCAGCACGGGCCGCCGATCTACTTCTACCAGCCGGTGACCATTGCGATCACGCTGCTGTGGTACCTCGGCATGATGAACGCGATCAACTTCATCGACGGGCTCGACGGCCTGCTCTCCGGGCTCACCGTCATCTCCGCGGCGTCGCTCATCGCCGTCGACCTGCTGCGCGGACACGCCGAGATCGCGCTCGTGCTGGCCGCGCTCGGCGGTGCTGCGCTGGGCTTTCTGCGCTACAACTGGAACCCCGCGAAGATCATCCTCGGCGACTCCGGCGCGTTGTTCATCGGCTACGTGTTTGCGACCGTCTCGATCATCGGTGCCAGCAAGACCGCGTTCGCGATCTCGCTGCTCGTGCCGCTCGTGGTGCTCGGGCTGCCGGTGCTCGACACGCTGTTCGCGATCGTGCGCCGCACGCGCGCGGGCAAGAAATTCTACGAAGCCGACCGCGGGCATTTCCACCACCAGCTCATCTTTCGGTTCGGGCTGAACGTCCGCCAGGCGGTGCTCTTGATCTACGCCGTGTGCATCGCGCTCGGGCTCTTCGCGCTCTACCTCACCAGCGGCTACGCGCCGCTGCGCGGCGCATGACGCAGCGCCCCCTGCGCGTCATGACCGTGATGGGGACGCGGCCCGACACGATCAAGATGGCGCCGGTCGTGCACGCGCTGCGGGCCGCCGGAACCGCGGTCGAACCGATCGTCTGCGTCACCGCGCAGCACCGCGAGATGCTCGACGAGGTCTTGCACTTGTTCGGGATCGCGCCCGACATCGATCTCGACATCATGACCAAGACGCAGTCGCTCACCGACATCACGACGCGCGTGCTGACCGGGATGGAGCGCGCGCTCGTGCAGGCCCGTCCAGACGTCGTGCTCGTCCACGGCGACACGACCACGTCCACCGCCGCGGCGCTCGCCGCATTCTACCAGAAGATTCCGGTGGGGCACGTCGAGGCGGGCTTGCGCACGTCGACGATCGCCGAGCCGTTTCCCGAGGAGGCGAACCGCCGGCTGACCGGCGTGCTGACCTCGTTCCACTTCGCGCCCACCTCGCGCGCGAAGGCGAACCTGCTCGCGGAGCGCACCGACCACGCGCACGTCGTCGTTACCGGCAACACCGTCATCGACGCGTTCCTCGCCACCGAGCGGCGCACGCGCGAGGCCGGCTTCGCCACGCCCGCGCTCGACGGCCTCGACCGCGCCCGCCCGACGATCTTCGTCACCGCACACCGGCGCGAGAACCACGGCCTGATGCCCGACATCGCCCGCGCCATCGCGACGATCGCCGGCTTCCCCGAGCGCCCGCAGATCGTCTGGCCGGTCCACCCCTCGCCGCAGGTCCGGCCGGTGGTCCACGAGATCCTCGGCGCCACCCCGGGCGTGCGGCTGGTCGAGCCGCTCGACTACGCTCAGACGGTCGCCGCGGTCGCCGCCTCGCACTTCGTGCTCACCGACTCCGGCGGGCTCCAAGAAGAAGCCCCCACGCTCGGCAAGCCGGTGCTCGTGATGCGCCGCGAGACCGAGCGGCCCGAAGGCCTCGAGGCCGGGACGCTGCGGCTGATCGGCGCCGAGTACGCCGACGTGGTGGAATGGACGCGCCGGCTGCTGACCGACCAGGCGCTGTACGCCCGCATGGCCCACGCCTCGAACCCGTACGGCGACGGCCGGGCGGCCGAGCGAATCGTCGGCTGGCTGCTGCACATTCTGCGCGAGG
>Ga0209624_10001722_pt1 | contig 16863 bp, 17 predicted proteins | sample JacPinW_OM2H0_O1_FD_188565 | JGI IMG/M metagenome (GOLD analysis project Ga0209624, IMG submission 188565) | Forest soil microbial communities from Algoma, Ontario, Canada - Jack Pine, Ontario site 1_JW_OM2H0_O1 (SPAdes) (version 2) | ecosystem: Environmental > Terrestrial > Soil > Boreal...
GAAAGCGAGGCCGCTGGCCGCGTGGTACTCGACAGCCTCACGATCGATATCAAGAACGCCCACAAGGGGACGCTCGAGCTTACGTGCTCGGACGTCGCTGCATGCGCAGGGAAGCTGACGCTCACCGCCAACGCCACGGTCGGAAAGGGCAAAGCCCGGCATGCGAAGACCGAGACCATTGGGACCGCCAGCTTCTCGATCACGTCTGAGACGAGTACCCCAGTCGAGTTCATGATCAACGGCGTCGGACGTACCCTCCTTGGCACTTCCCACGGACACCTCAGCGCCGCCCTGACGATCATGAGGAGCTCTCCCTCCCCAGCGAAGATACAAACGGTGCAGGTCCGCCTAGAGGAGCAGAAGCCGGCGAAGGCGAAGCGCTGAGCACCTACTCGATGCGAGGAAGCGGGGTGCGCCACACTTCGCATCGATGCCCACCACAGCCATCCGCGCAACGCTGAGCGGCCAAGTCCAGGGCGTGGGCTTCCGCGACGCAACGCGCCGCCGCGCGCACGAACTGGGTGTAATGGGCTGGGTGCGCAACAGCGAGGACTGCACTGTGCAGGTTCACGCGGAGGGTCAGCCGAACGCGGTGGAGCAGCTGACGAGCTTCCTACATAAAGGCCCGCGCCACGCGCAGGTGACAGCGGTGTCAGTCGAGCAGGTTCGCGTCGAGGGCCACGAGCAGTTTGCGATCAGGGGCGTGAGCGCAGGGGTGTTCGTGGTGCAGGAGCACCAGGCAAGCGCCCACCACTTCGACCTGCGCTTGGAGGTGCAAGGGGTGATGCGCTCGTGGGCGCTACCGAAGGGACCGTCGCTTGACCCGGCGGTGAAGCGCCTGGCGGTTGAGGTCCCAGATCACGCAATGGAGCACAACGGGTTCGAGGGCGCTGAACACGGGAGCGCGGTGATCGTGTGGGACCGCGGCGCTTATGAGCAGGGCGGACGTGTGCCGTGGCCACAAGCGCTCACCCGCGGCCACGCGGTTTTCGTGCTGCATGGACGGAAGCTGCATGGCGGCTTCGCGCTGCAGCGCACCGGCTCGGGGGAGAAGCCACAATGGCTGTTGATCAAGCGCCGTGACGATGATGCGCGGCCCGGATCGGACGTCGTCGCGGAGCAGCCTCGCTCGGTGCTCAGCGACAGAGCGCTGGATGAGCTCTTGTAGTGAGCTCACGCGCCGATCTCACCCGGCGGGGCAGCCACGGATCATCCGATCTGCTTGGCTGTCAGCGATGTCCCCGCCGGCAGTAGCACCCACCAAACCAGAGCTTCCAGAGCACCTGGAGCAGATCGAGCTGACGGTACTGCAGCACGATGTGCGGTTGGCAGATCTCGAGCTAGTGGGCGGCTCGTTGGCGGATCAGCGGGCACGAGGATTGACGTTCCAGACGATGAGACTTACTGGCACGGACTTGTCGGGCTCACAGCTGGAACACGTGCGGATGGTGGACAGCGCGCTGAGCAGTTGCAACGTGGCGAACGTGAAAGCGCGGGGAGCGCGACTGAAGGGGGTGGTGATCGGGGACAGCCGCCTGACAGGCATGTCGCTGTTTGACGGCGAGCTGACAGACGTGACGTTCCACGGCTGTCGCATCGACCTGGCGTCGTTCAGCTCATGTGGCATGCAACGCGTGCGCTTCGATGACTGTGTGTTGACGCAAACGGACTTCATGCAGGCACGGCTTGAGTCGGTTGGCTTTCACGGCTGCGATCTGACCAACGTGGACTTCCATGGCGCCAAGCTGAAGCGCTGTGAGCTGCGCCGCAGCGACCTCACAGGTGTGCAGGGCGTGGAGAGCCTGCGCGGCCTGGCGATGGAGTGGCCTGACATCGTGGAGCTGGCAGGCGTGTGGGCGGGGGCGCTGGGGATTGAGGTGCTGGACACGTGACGGACGACGCCACCACAAAGGCAATCAACCGCGCGATCGCTGGACTCCCCGCGGATCATGCGTTCACCGACGCAGCTGCCAGAGCGCTGGCTCCCTTACCCCTCCAGCTCAACCACCAACGGAATGCCAGTATCGAACCAATACCGATGAAGCTCGATGATCTTGGCGCGGGTGGGCAGCCCGCGTAGGTGCAGGTCGCACTCGCCGTAGTCGAACAGGGTGACGGTGTCGCAGACGGCACGTCTGGCGAGCGCCAGCTCGTCGGGGTCGGTGATCTCGCGTGCTATTCCCGGGAAGGTTCCGCCACGGATACGCAACGACACGTTGGGGTTGGCGCGGATGTTCCACAGCCAGCCGGCGGCGCTGTCGGGATGTTTGACGGCGACGCTGGGCAGGCGCAGCTGCACGAGGTAGGCGTTGTTGCCCTCCCTGATCACGCGTACGCATTTGCGCCGCGTTTTGCCGGTCTTACGTCCGGTGGTAGTGATGATGCCGTATCCGCGGGGTGGGCGTAGCTGGAAGAAGGGCAGCATGAGCGCACTGAGCAGGCGCCCGTCGCGGGCAGAACTCATGGTGCGGGTGTGTTTGGCGGCCTCAGCAGCGGCCCTGTGGCGCACACCGGCGCTCATGATGCGCTCCCGACGGATGGGACGGTGGGCGGGCGGAGCATTAGTCGTAGTGGCTGACGTCCGCCGTAGTGCAACTCGCGGATTACCTGAAACCCAAGCCGTTCATACAATGCTGCATTGCGAACGCTGGAGGCCTCGAGGTAGGCGGGCAGTCCTTCCTGATCGCAGCGCTTTAGCGTGGGTGCCATGAGCCCCCTCCCCAGGCCCTGTCCCTGATGCTCGGGGGCGACGCCAATTGCTGGAAAGTAGTGATGAGGTTGGCGTACGTGCTGTGACTCCATGCGCGTCAGTAGCGTCACAGCGCGCGGCAGCCTCACGCCGAATGCCCGATGGAATGCACGACCGTGCTGGGCGAGCGTAGGCAGCGGCAGCCGCCACTTGCCGGGATCGCTGGACAGTGCAGCGCCGGCGAGCTCATCGGTGGTCCACACGCTGCCGCGCGCGAGCCCGACCGCGCGTAGCTCGACGGCGAAGTACCGGCGCAGCCCGGCCGGCCGCTTGCGCTGGTTGGGCAGCAACCATTCGAACGCAGGGTCGTCATGGAAGGCCGCGGCAAGCGCTTGGGCGAGTTGCGGCACGTCTGCGGCGGTGGCCTTGCGCAGTGTGGCGGGCTTGACGATGGATGCAGGCTCGATCGCTGGCACAGGCTGGGCTGCGGTGGATGGGAACGCCTGCTGCGTGGCTTCTGGGGAAATCGCCATCTTCAAGCCTCCATATGCTCGTAGTTCGCTTCGCACCATGATTTATACAATGTATAAATGAACATGTCCAGTCCAGTTTCCGATACGCCTGCAACCAGCGGTACGCGTAGCACCCGCGATACGCACCGCACGCGACTGCTTCTGGCAGCGCGCAGCCTGCTGCGCGAGCGCGCGTACGGAAAGATCACGGCGCGCGACCTGGTGGCAGCGTCGAACACCAACTTGGGGTCGATCAGCTACCACTTTGGCTCCAAGGAAGCACTGCTGAACGAGGCGATTGGGCTGGCACTGGAGGAGTGGGCGGAGACGATTGGTCAGACGATCCGCGCCAACACCAGCGGCGGGCCGATGGGGTTGATGGCGAGCTCTCTGAGCTTGATGCTGGACGCACAAGAGTCGATCCTCCCCTACTACAACGCCTTCATAGAGGCGCTGGCGCGCAGCGCGCGCTCGCCGGAGCTGCGCGCGCAACTGGCAGCCCACTACAACCGCCAGCGCGAGCGCATCGCTGGCTGGATCGAGGAATCCATGCCTGACAGGCTGAGTGCCGTGCAATCACGCCACCTCGCATCGCTGCTGCTGGCCACCGCGGATGGGATGCTCGTGCAGGCGTTCGTCAGCGCAGATGACACGCCAACGAGCGCGGAGCTAGCGAGCGCGTTTGATAGTGCGTTCGCTAGGAGTAGCCGGCGACTCGCAGAGCAGTGAGCGTGACCGTCCGACGGCAAACGACCTCCCCGGATTCCTAGCCGTCCCCGGAGAGGTCGAGTGCTGTGGTCGCTGGCTCTACGGGCTAGCTGGGTGAGCCAGCTGACGGTGCCACGCTCCCCACGCGTGACGATCCTGAACGCCTGCCCTCCGGGCTAAGGCTGAGGCGCCAGCTGAGCATTGGCAGCAGGAACAACACGCCACCGAACACGATCAAGAGGATGCCGGCGAGAACGGCGATGCTGCCGATCTGGCCCCAGCCCCATGCGTTCAGCAGCAGGCCCTTAAGCGTCTCGCCCATGAACAGGGTCGTGCGCTCACCTGCGAGCTTTTCGTTCTTCATGCCGCCGGCGATCCATTCATCGCTCACCTGTGAGTAGGTCTTGCCGCCGGCGATCTTATTCATGTCCGGGCCAATCTGGTCTTCTGCGTAGGCCTTGGCCTGGGTGCCGGTAAGTACCTGCTGGCCTTCGTATTGCTTGAGGTTCGGCCACTCAGCTGGCTTGGGGAAGTAGATCTTCTGTGGGCCGAGCTGGTCGCGCACCACTTGGTGGTCATAGCTACCGCCGACGATGGAGATGATGCCGAGCACAATCATCCCCGCGGCCGCACCCGCGGCGATTGGCGTGAGACTGGTGATTTTCTGCAGAAATGAGCGCATAGCGCCTCCCGTGTGGATTCCCTTACTGCACACACACTGACCTGCGAGAGGCTGCGCTCTATCCGCTGCTGCCCGCATGCGTGCTACGGAAAAACCCTGACCACCGCTACGCACATAGCGCGCCCTGCATGCGGCCCAACGTTTGAGTGCACGAGCTGAGCTTGCTACCTTGAGTCGCTAGGCAGCAGAAAGAGCTTCACATGCCTGTGAGCGCTACCCAATGAGACACATTGCAAGAGGGCTCTGGCGAGTGGCTGGGATTTCGCTCGTGGCGATGGCTGTCGGACCGGTGGGCAGTGCCGGTGCGGCATTGCCCAATGTGACGATCGCAAGTCCGCTCGACGGAAGCGTGAGCAACAACCAGACACCGTTCTTCAGCGGGCTCGCCGAAGAAGGCGCCAGCGCGGTGACGCTGACCATCTACGAAGGCCCCAACACCGCCGGCCGAGTCATCCGGGAATCGAGCACATTGTTGCTCCTGGATGGGACATGGTCGATCGAAGTAGAAGAACCTCTCGCAGACGGCACATACACCGTGCAGGCCACGCAGAGAAACCTCGCAGCGGAAGTCGGTTCGAGCGCGCCTGTGACGTTCACCGTAGATACGTCGCCACCCACGGTCACTATGAAGCAACCGGAATCGCCGTCAGATGACGCGACGCCGTCCTTTACGGGCACCGCCAGCGACACAACCCCGGTCACCGTCAGGATTCATTCTGGAACCACGACAAGCGGCACCGTCGTTTCGACGGCGACGGCGGCCGGCACGGGGGCCGGCTGGAGCTCAAGCGATGCCAGCCCAGCACTGCCGAGCGGCGAATACACCGCCCTCGCCACCCAAGCGAGCTCACTGGGCAACCCTCCTGGCAGGAGCAACCCGGTGACATTCGCCGTCACCCCCACACCAGCTGTCACCGTTCCCCCATCGGCGCCGCCGGCCACCGAGACGATCGAGGTGGTCAGCCCCACGCTGTTGCTGATGCAGCCGTTTCCCGTCGTGCGGATCGCGGGCACGGAGAATGCCCACGGAGTCAAGCTCAAGCTGCTCGAGGTACAGCAGATGCCCGCGGGAGCACGGATCACTGTGCTGTGCAAGGGCAGGGGTTGTCCAATCAAATCGGCGATACGGGTTGCCGTGGCGGGCAAGCGAGGCGTCGCCCCAGTCGAGTTTCGACGCTTCGAGCGCTCCCTGCCCTCGGGCCTGACCCTGGAAATCTTGGTCTCCAAGCCCGGCGAGATCGGAAAGTACACCCGCTTTATGGTTCGTCGCGGCAAGCTGCCCAAGCGCGTCGACATGTGCCTCGAACCAGCGAGTCGCAAGCCACTGGTGTGCCCGTCCTCATAGATACAGGCGTTTGTTACCTGTGCGTACTCAGACGAACAGGCCCGAGCCGACCCAGTCACCGGGGCCGCGTGAGCCGGGAGGCGCAAAGAAGTAACCGCCACCCACGGGGGTGATGTAGTCGGTCATTTCCTCGGCCTGCAGACGCGTCTGGATGGTGGCAAACTGACGCTGGATGTCCTGGTTGAAGGCGACGAACAGAAGCCCCTGGTCGAGGTTGCCGGCCTCGTCGATGCCGCGTTCATAGTTGTAGCCGCGACGCAGGATGCGCTGATTGGCAGTCGGCGGCGTGCGCGGATTGGCGAGTCGAATATGGGCGATCAGGGGTATGCGCTTACCCTCCGGATCGAGGTCGTAGCGCGGATCCTCGAACTCGCTAGTGGCGCCCAGCGGGGCACCGGTAACTCGATAGCGACCGATCATGTTCTGCTGCTCGAACATGCCCACCCGATCCCAGAACTCCACGTGCATGCGAATCGTGCGCACCACCTGATAGGTGCCGCCGGCGGCCCAAGCCGGCTCGCCGGAGCTGTGCAGGGCTGGTTGGACCCAAATCAGCTCGTCCATCAGGCTTGCATCCTGGACGTCTGGGTTAGCGGTGCCATCGCGGAAGGCGAACAGGTTGCGCGGGTTGTTTGCGGGCGTCGGCCCCCGTCTTGCGCTCTTGAACCCGTCGATGCTCCAGCGGGGGGTCAGGTGACCAACGACCGAGCGCATCAGCTCGCGCACAGTGTGCACCACGGTGTCTCGCTGGCCGGCACACACCGAGATGAGCACGTCGCCGTGGCTGCGGGTGGGATCGAGATCGTCGTGCGGGAAGTTCGGCATCGCTTCCAGGCCCTTCGGCTTGAGCGCCTGCAGGCCGTAGCGATAGTCAAACAGCGATGCCCCAAACGCGATCGTGACGGTCAGCTGGTCGGGCGCGTTGACGGGGCCGAGAATGCCAGAGTCCGGTGGCGGGTCGTCGAGCTCCTCCGCGCCGACCGTATCGCCGTGGGCGAGCGAGCGGGCACGCTCGCTGAGATTCCGCAGCGCGACTATCAGGGTCGAGCGATCGGGCGCGATCGAGTCGAGAGCCACCAGCGTCGACTGTGCTTGCGCAGCGGTGAGGATGCCGGCCTGGTGTGGCCCATCGAAGGACACGCGCGTGGCGAGCTCGGTGGCAAGCGTGTCACGAGACTGCTCGACCGAGCTCTGCTGGGGTGCGCTTGAGTGGCTGTCTGCCTCGGCGACGACGCCGGCGAGCGCACCAAGTCCGCCCGCGCTGAGCATGGCCGCCGAGCGGCTGAGGAACTGACGGCGGTCGAGCGGGCTCATGGTTCTCCTTCGGCCTGTCGTTCCTCAGCTCTTTCCTTTGCCCTTTCAGCCGTGGAGGGCTGCGGCAACTTGGGTGGCGAGCGACGGACTTCCGTCTCGAGTGTGCCCGGCATCTGCTCGAGTGCGGACAGTGCCCCGGCCACATAGCCGTTGAGCTGCTCGTGTTCGTAGCTGCCGAGCTGCGCAAGGCTCGGGTAGGAGCCGTGGTGGCGATGATCGATCGACGCGAGCAGCCCGCGCAGCATCAGTAGCTCGCTGCGCACTTCGCCCTCGGTGTTCTCACGACCGGAGAGCAACGGTTCGAGGGTGTGGAAAACCTCTTCGGTAGCGGCGAGGCCGGCGGCGATGCCGAGCACGCCCTGGCCGCTCCACGGCACCTCAGAGCCGCTCAGCAGATCTCGCTGAGCATCCTCGATGATCTCGTGCGAGCGGGTGGCGTATTCCAGCGGCGTGAACTGGGCCTGCGCGACCACGTTGTGCAGGCGCTCGAGCGCTCCCTGCAGCAGCTTGCTATAGCCGATCAGCGAACCCAGGCTCGCACCTGTCCAAAGCCCCATTTCGATGCGATGCAGGCCGACGAAGCGCGGACTGGCGCTGCCTCCAGGAAGTACTCCGGGTACACCATCGATCGCCTGGTTTTGCGTGGCGAAAAGACCATATACGGCACCGAGGTGTAGATAGTCGCTCCAGGTGGTGGCCCAGGCGAGCTGCGCCGCCGCCCGGTGCCCCGCCCCGAGCGCATGCCGCAGCAACGACGCGCCGCTGACGGCCTGTGCGATCCAGCGTTGCGCGTACGCGCGATACTCGTTCTCCGGCACGATGAACAGGCGTGCTGGCAGCGGCGAGAGCTCTGAGACCTGTTCTCCGGCGAGGTTCGTGCCCTCGTCCTCGAGGTCGGCTATTTCGGTGCCATAGCGGCTGGCGGGGATGTTCGTGCCGTACACCTTGGACAGGCGCCCGGCGAGCGGGCTGGGGGCACTCTTTGGCGCGAGCCGTGAAACCGCGAACGGTCTTGCCTTACTGCTGCCATCCGGCGCCAGCGCCGCTCCCACGAGGGTGACGGCCGCCAGAGCCACGATCGCACCCAGCATCCAGATGCCTGGTTTGGCGGCGCGCAGGATTCGAGGTGAGGGCAATTCGCGGATGGTGAATTCGCCAAGACGCAGTGACCACCAGCATCACGCAGGCAGTCAGACCAGCGCAACGATAAGCAAGCCGCATGGCAGCACGTGTTACCAAAACGTGAGTGCGCCCGCCAAGCGCTGGCGCCGCCCGCAAATTCCGCCGTACTGACTCAAACTTGTCACCTGGCTAGGCAGATCGCCATTCACAGGATCACAACCGGACGGTGACCGGCTGGTGACATATCGGCCCCGCTGCCGCGGGCAGCATGTGCGTAGCGTCTCGTTCTGGGGGGCAGAGGCGCGATGCCGTGCCAATGGCCACCCAACGAAGCTAAAGGAGAATCGACCTTGCGTACCCGCAAGCAGGTCTTGGCGGCGCTCGTCGCCGTGCTCGCTCTCGGAGCGGCCACGCTTGGCATCTCGATGTCAAGCGCATCATCACCGGACACGGCAGCATTGCCGGCCGCGGCTACCCCAATTGAACACGTAGTCGTGATCTTCCCCGAGAACATCTCGTTCGATCACTACTTCGGTACCTACCCCTATGCACTAAACCCCGTCGGCGAGCCCCAGTTCCATGCGCTCCCCGGCACTCCGGGCGTGAACGGCCTGACCAATGGCCTGCTCACAAACAACCCCAACGAGTACAACCCAAAGCGACTCGGCCCCGAAGAAGCACTCACCTGCGACCAGAACCATAGCTACACGCCTGAGCAGGAAGCCTTCGACAACGGCCTGATGAACGATTTCGTACAGAAGACAACCGGCAGCAGCTGCTCGGAAACGGGTGCGATCAACTCGTCCAAATATGGCCCCAAGGGCATCGTGATGGACTACTACGACGGCAACACCGTGACCGCGCTGTGGGACTACGCCCAGCACTACGCGCTCAACGACAACTCCTACGACAACCAGTTCGGACCCTCCTCACCAGGAGCGATCAACCTCGTAAGCGGCGATACAGAAGGCGCTGAAACACACGGCGGCACGAGCTCAGCGGTCGTCAACGGCGTGCTCCAGGGCGACGGCGAACCGTACTATGACCAGTGCAGCAACGCCAGCAGCCCGCTCAACTCTGAAGGGCTGCCCACGGGCGTTACGGTCTCGCTGACCGGCAAGAACATCGGCAACCTGATGAACGAAAAGGGCGTCACTTGGGGCTGGTTCCAGGGCGGCTTCACCCCATCCGCCACGGAAAACGCGGCGCACGAAAAACGCGCTGTGTGCGGTACCAGCCACAAGAACATCGGCGGCGCGACAGTAGCGGACTACGTCCAGCACCACGAGCCATTTGAGTTCTACGAAAGCACCGCCAACCCCGACCACGTGTCGCCGAGCTCGCTCGAACAGGTCGGCTACAGCGACCCGGCTGGCACAAAACTAAACGAAGCCGTCAACCACCAGTACGACCTGTCGTGGTTCAACAAGGCAGTCACGGAAGGCAACATGCCGCAGGTCTCCTTCCTGAAGCCGCCTGCCTACGAGAACGGCCACGCTGGCAACTCCGATCCGCTCGACGAACAGCGATTCCTCGTGGAAGAGATCAATGAGATCGAGCAGTCGAAGTACTGGCCAAACACAGCAATAGTCATCGACTACGACGACTCCGACGGCTGGTATGACCACCAGCTCGGCCCGATCGTCGACCCGTCGAATGACACTAGCGACGCGCTCAACGGTGCCGGTAAATGTGGCACTGTCACAGCTGAAAACACCGAACACAAGGATCGCTGCGGTGCCGGCCCACGCTTGCCGCTGCTCGTGATCTCGCCGTGGGCGCGTCGTAACTACGTCGATGGCACGTTCACAGAGCAGTCCTCAATACCCAAGTTCATTGAAGAAAACTGGGGTCTCGGCAAAATCGGCGGAGGCTCGGAGGACGCTACCTCGGGGACGCTCGACAATATGTTCGACTTCAACACCGCCGACACACGCGCGTCGGAGATTCTGTTGAACGACGAAACCGGTGAGATCGAAAAAGAAATCTCGCCCCCCGAAAAGGAAGGCAAAGAAGGTAAGGAAGGGCCAGCTGGTCCGTCTGGGCCAGAAGGCAAAGCGGGAGCGCCAGGACCAGCTGGACCGGAAGGCAAAGTGGGTCCTGCCGGGCCAGAAGGCAAGGAAGGCAAAGAAGGGCCGCAGGGGCCGCCGGCGGAGCTGATCCTCTGCAAAGTGACCGGCAAAGGCAAGCACGTCAAAGTCACTTGTAGCGAGGAAGGCGTAGCTGCCAACACGAGAGCAATCGTGTCGCTCGCGCGTAACCACAAGATCGTGGCCTACGGCGCGGGCCGACTAGGTGCGCAGATCGCTCTGGCCCACAAGACGCGCTTGTACGGCCGCTACACGCTGTTCGTTGAGGTACCGGGCAAGTCGAGCATGTCGAAGGTGGTGCACCTGTTCTAGCTGGACAGTCGCTCACATAGCTCGAAGTCGGACTGGGGCGCCCTTCGGGGCGCCCCTTTCCTTGCGATAGTCGCGACTAGCTGTCGGTGACCCGTGGCGCGTAGCGGTGATGGAGCATCAGCGCGTTGCCATCCGGGTCGGCGAAGAACGCCATATGGCACACACCCGTGTCGAGCGTGTCGCCGACGAACTCGACGCCCCGCTCGGTGAGCGTGGCGCGGGCCGCCGCGACATCCTCGACGTGCAGGGCCAGCGCGTTGCGATTGGGGTTGTAGCCCAAGCCGAACTTCTCCGAGACGACCACGCTGAGGGTCACCGTGCCGGTCTCGAACTCCGCAAAGTGGTGCGCCGGCATGTATACCGATCGAGTCAGCCCCAGGGTGGTGCCGTAGAACTCGACCGCGGCGTCGAGGTCGTTGGTGGGGATCGCGACGAAGTCCACTCCGGTGACGATCGGGCTGGCGTCTGCCATCTCGCGATCCTACACCCGCCGCAGCTTCACGCCACCCAGCTCGGTTGCGTCCGCTCCACCTGGCAGCTCGTGCTCGATCTCCAGGGCGATCTCTACGATGCCTTCGGCACCGTCCTCGGCGCGCTCGCGGAAACGCACGTCGGCGCCGTCCAGGCGCAGCAGCGCATCGGCGCCTGCCATACCCGCCTCCTCCTGGTTCGCCGCTACTCCCAACACCTGGCCCCAGCGTGCGGCCACCGCTTGCGGATCGGCAACCGCCACCGTGATATCCGCCAGCCGGCCGGGCTCCGCGGATGCGATCTGAGCGGTCCAGGGCGGCCCGCCCCAGCGCCAGCTGCCGTAGGGCCGCGACTGATCCAGCGAGACGATCGCACCGCGCATGTCGACTGGGTGCAGGTGCGTGCCGGAGATATCAGGCAGATCGATCTGCCACACCACGCGCACGCCCAACCCAAGCGCGCGCGAGCGCGCTCCATCGAGATCCTCCAGGTCGAAGATCACCATGTAGCCACCATCGCCGCCGTGACGCTCCAGATAGCGGCCCGCCGCCGTGTCTGCTCGTGTGGGTGAGATCACCTCGAGGAAACAGTCCCCCACGGCGAACACCACGTTCTCCAGGCCGAACTCCCCCACACCGGGATCCCTGAACGGCTCACCCAGGTCGAGTGCTGTGCGCAGCTGTCCAGCTACGGGCTCGAGCTCCCGCGCAACGAGCACCGCCTGGCGCAACCGCACGCCTGTCCCGCCACCGGTCACGAGCCGAGACTAGCGGGCCGCCCCTGCGATCCGTCTCCCAGCAAGGCATCGAGTTTGCGCCTGAACATCGCCGGCTCAATCGCTGGATAGCGGTAGAGGTAGGGCTCGATCTGGTCATAGAGCGACCGTAGGCGCGCAGGCTCCACAAGCCGATCCACCAACATGCTGTGGACATCGGCGAGATCCTGGTCGAACCCGCGCTCGATCTTCGACAACGCCTGCGAATAGAGATCGAAGTGGTGGACCTCGACGTTGCCCTCGCGAAAGAGGTAGGGACTGCGCTCATGCCAGCCAGGAAGCTCAGGGATGAAGTCCGGCGGCGAGGCCAACTCGATGTTGATACCCAGGCGCTCCTTCAGCGCCGGCAGCTCGCGCAGCAACTCATCGGCTTCGGGTTCGAAGCGCAGATCGACGTCAACGGTCGACTCGCGCCATCCCTCCAGCACTGCCGTCGAGCCACCAGTCAGATAGATCCTTACCGGCCCCCGAACCCTACGGCCGAGCTCCCTGGCGAACGCCCGTATCAACTGCTCGTCAACCGGCGGACGCACGCTCAGCCGCCCGCGCAAAGCTGACCATCCGAGCGACCAGCGCGTTATAGCGGCTGTGTGCTCCCCCGTCACGCTCTGAGAGCATTTCGTACAGGCGATGCGAAGCCCCTTCAGCTGCAGGCGGCACATCGATCCCCAGTGCGCGAAGTCTAGGGGCGGCCATCGTCACCATCAGCGATGCCTCGCTCTCGCGCCCTGCCGCTAGGTCAGCCAAACCTCCACTCACCAGCTCGTAGCCCGGCAGTCGCTCCCAGGTATTTGTCATGCGCTCAATCTTAGGCCCTTGCGGCGAACCGAAAGGCCGGCCTCCGAAAGTGGTCGCCAACCCTTAGAAACCCCTCTATTTACTAACGTCGAGACGGCGAAATCATTCGATATTCGACAACATGACCGCACGCCCGTTGGTTAGGATTAGCCGGTCATGCCCCCTTCTAGATCGGCCGCCCTTTCCGCCCGGATTGCGGTGCTGGGCATCGTCGTTCAAGGAGACGGCCCGCAGACGCTTGGCAACGTGGCGCTCCGCCTGGCCGAGGATTTCGGCGCAGCTCGCTTCCCCAAGAACACCGTTCACCAGAACCTACGCAACCTGACACGCGGCGGCTATCTGCGCCTGGTCCGCGAGGGAGCCGAGCCGTCATACAGCCTGTACGAGGCTGAAGACAAGGGCATCGAGGAGTTCATGGAGTGGCTGGTCGCATCCGAACCAGACCCGCCCGCACTGCGCGACGCACTGCAGGCGCGACTTAGCTTCTACACGAGAGCGGTCGAGCGCGGTGATATCGCAGGCCTGGTGGAGAAACTCCGGGCACAGCAGCAGCACTGTGCTCGTCAGTTCGCCGTCGCTCACGGCAATGTGCATCTCGAGCAGGCCCAACGCCGCGAGCAGCCGGGCAGCCTCAACGATGCGCTTTACCTCATCAGGATGGAAGACGAAGCCGAGCTCTGGGGTAACGCCGTCGAGCGCTTGCAGAAGCTGCGGCTCCGCTTGGAACGTCTATTGACCGGCGAGCGCAGCCAGCGATGAGCGAGCTACTGGCGATACGCAACGTTGGCAAGTCCTATTGGCGCGGGGTGCGCGAGGTGAGCGTGCTGGTCGATGTGTCTGTGCAGGTCGATCCAGGGCAGGTAGTTGCCGTGATCGGCTCTCGCGGCGAGGGTAAGACGACATTGCTGAAGCTGGCAGCTGGCCTCGACTTGGTCGATCGCGGTGAGGTGTGGCTCGGCGATCGCGAGCTCTCGGGGTTGACCGAGCGCGCTCGCAGGCGACTGCTGGGGCACGAGATCCGCTGGCTGGACCGCCGTGAGCCGAGCCTGCGCGTACCCATCCGCGACTTGGTGGCTGCACCACTTGCGATCGGACGCCGGCGTGGCCTGCGCGAAGCTCGCTCACTCGCGCTCGGCGCGCTCGATCGGCTGGGGATCGGTGCCGTGGCGGAGCAGCGCTGGGGCGACATCTCCAACTGGGAGCGCGTGTTGGCCGCGCTTGCCGGTGCGATCGTTGGTTCGCCCAAGCTGTTGGTGATCGACGATCTACTCGACGGGCTCGGCGCAAGCAGAACCGAGGAGGCAGGCAGGGCATTGCGTTCGCTGGTGGCGGAGCTGGGCTTTGGCGTGTTGATGAGCGTCTCCGATTGGGATGCCGCGCTGGTGGCCGATCGGATCCTCAATTTCGAGGGTGGCCACCTGATGCTCATGTCCGATCAGACCAGCCAAGGCACTTCTGCCACGGATGCCGAAGTTCTGCCTTTCGAGCGCAGACGTGATGGCTCCCGAAGCATGAACGCGTGCTAGAGCTCCACGATCTCGTCAAGCACTACCAGGCGGGAGACAGCGGCCTGATCAAGGCTGTGGACGGCGTCAGCCTGACAGTCGCCGGCGGCGAGCTCGCGGTCCTCTACGGCCCCAGCGGCTCGGGCAAGACTACGCTGCTGAATCTGATCGCCGGTCTGAGCGCGCCGGATCGCGGCCACATCCTGGTCGACGGCCGCGATGTCCTCGCCATGACGCGCAAGCAGGCGGACGCCTACCGCCTTCACCAGCTCGGGATCATCAGCGCACCTCACGATCTCACGCCAGGTGCCCGTGTGCTCACCAGCGCCTCATTGAAGCTTGTCCTGGGGCGCAAGCGCAAGACCAACACCACCCTGATCCCAATGCTCGACCGACTCGGGCTTGGATCCCGCCTGGCCGACAACACCGAGTCGCTGTCGATGGGAGAGCGTCAGCGCGTGACGATCGCAATGGTGCTCGCGGCCCAGCCAAAGCTCGTCCTAGCTGATGAGCCCACAGGAAATCTCGACTCGGTCCGTACCCGCGAGGTATTTGCGCTCCTGCGGGAGGTGTGCAAGGAGTGGGGCGCCACCGTGCTGCTCGCCAGCCACGATCCCGAGGCTGCGAGTTTCGCCGACCAGAGGCTTGAACTGCGTGACGGGCAGATCGCCGAGTACACATCCGTCAGCTTGGGTGACGAGCGCTGCTGAATATGGCCCACCCGGTAGCAGATGGGCCTCCTGACCAAGCGCCACTAGCCCTAGAGCCGCGGTCGGTCGGGCGCTGGGCATCGCTGCGAGCGGCATTCGCTAGTCGCATGAGCCTCTCCGATCTGCTCTATCTGTATCGAGCGCGTCTGCGCGCGCGCACGTTGGTGATCCAAGAGTTGCTTGCGATCCTCGGGATAGCCGGTGGCGTTGCCCTGCTGTTCGCCTCCCAGGTCGCCGGTACGAGCCTGGGCAGATCAGTCCAGGACCTCACCACCCAGATCGTCGGCAACACCCAGCAGATCCAGCTCGACGCGCGTGGACCAGCAGGCGTCAGCGAACAACTGCTGCAACGTGTCAATGGTCTCCCCGGTGTAAGCGTCGCTATTCCGATCCTCGAGCAGCAGGCGACGATCATTGGCCCCGCGGGCGGCCAGTCGATCGATCTGATTGGCACCGACCCCAAGCTCGTTGCAACGGAGAACCCGCGCCTGCTGCGCTTCTCCGACAATCAACTCGAACACCTGCATGCGATCGCGCTACCAGCACCGCTCGCGCAGGCCATCGGCTTGAACGTGGGCGAAAAACTGACACTGGAGATAGGCGCGAAGCTCACCACGACCTACTTGGGAGCAACGCTCCTGGAACGCGAAATCGGCGGGCTTGTGAGTAGCCCTGTCGCCTTCGCACCACTCACCTACGCCCAGCACCTGTCAGCAATCGGGCCCCGAATCACGAGAGTCTTCGTCCGGCCGGCCGCCGGCCGAGTAGCGCCGGTCCGCGCCGAGCTCAAGCGGCTGGCAGCAAACGCCAACGTGAATGTCGAGCCGGCTAACTACGACGCCAGGCTATTCGCCGTCGCCTCGACGCCAGAGAGCCAGAGCGAGAGTCTGTTCTCGGCAATCAGCGCGCTGGTCGGTTTCCTCTTCGCGCTCACCGCGATGCTTGTCACCGTCCCGGCCAGACGCCGCTTGATCGAGTTCCTCACACCTCATGGCGCGACGTGGGAAATGACGGTGCAGATCCTGCTGTTCGACGCCGCCGTAATCGGTACGGTCGCGTGCATCCTCGGGCTCGCGCTCGGCGAGCTGCTCTCAATCGCTGTGTTTCACTCAGCCCCCGGCTATCTGAGCGCAGCGTTTCCAGTTGGCAGCCAGCGAGTGGTGACCGCGCGAAGCATCGTGCTGGCGGTCGGCGCTGGACTCGCTGCTGCGACCATCGGCGTGCTTTGGCCCGTTCGTGACATCCTCGCGCGCCCCCTGCAGACGAACCTGTACACGCGCACAGCCTCGCGCGGGTGGGCGCTAACGAGACTCGCCGGGGGCATCGCTTGCCTGGGAATCAGCACTGCGATTCTGCTCGCCCAGCCACAGAGCGCGTTTTTCGGATGCGTGACGCTGCTGTTCGCGCTCGTGCTGTTGCTGCCATTCCTGTTCGACGCGGTCATCAAAGCCTTCGACGCCGCGCAACGACCGCTCGAAGGTGCCGCCACGCTACTGGTGGCAAGCGAGCTCAAATCGTCACGTACGCGCATACGCGCGTTGGCAATCGCTGCCACCGGAGCGATCGCCGTGTTCGGCAGCGTGGCCATCGATGGCGCCCAGGTGAACCTCCGCCGTGGCCTAGACGCATCAGCCCATGGCATCGACTCGAGCGCCAACGTGTGGGTGAGCCCCAATGGTCAGACGAGCGTGCTGGCTACCAGCCCGTTCATTGCGGTCGATGTCGAAGCGATCCGCCGGCTGCCCGGCGTGCACGCGCTCGGCATCTACCGGGGCAGCTTCCTCGACTGGGGCAATCGGCGGCTGTGGGTACTCGCACCGCCGGCCAACA
>Ga0209624_10001723_pt1 | contig 16849 bp, 14 predicted proteins | sample JacPinW_OM2H0_O1_FD_188565 | JGI IMG/M metagenome (GOLD analysis project Ga0209624, IMG submission 188565) | Forest soil microbial communities from Algoma, Ontario, Canada - Jack Pine, Ontario site 1_JW_OM2H0_O1 (SPAdes) (version 2) | ecosystem: Environmental > Terrestrial > Soil > Boreal...
TGAACTTTTAGTGCTTCACGAACACTCTTTTCACCGATATCAAATTGCCCAACATACCAGCCTGATTGCCCTAAAATATCATGTCGCACGTAATCGTATGCCTCTTTTTCTACAAATAATGTATCTTGAGCAGGATAATCCATTTCGCACGCACGCCGTGAAAAAAGATATGCCACTGCATGATTTCCTTCCAGTAAATAATGGGCCGCAAGCTTAATAATTGCTTCTGCCCGCGTTGGCCTCATTGCAAATGCTTTAAGATATTCATCGAGCGCATCTTTCCATTCTGCTTGCCCTTTTTGAGCCATGCGTTCTAAAACTTGTGCCAAACGATAGCGGGCCATAAAATCTTCTTCTGGCCAACCAACTAAATGAGTACGCAATTCATAGTATTTCCGCGCACTTTCTAAATCGCCTATGCAATCAAGGGTTTGTGCTAAATAAAAACAGGTACGAGAATCCTTTGGATTTTGTTCAAATGCACGAGTTAAAAGCACTCTATCGCGTTGCCATCTTTTTTGTGTTTTTTCCATGCCTGCACGCTGTGGCCGCAATTCAAAATAGATCGTTGGTGGTGTTTTATAGCGGGTGCCAATGGTAATAGTTTCATGCACCACACCACCAAAACGCAATCCCGATTTGCATCGTATCAAACGCTGTGTACCAAAATCGAGGTCGGTTGACACAATGCGCACTAAGTATGATGTATGATCTGGATATGCCAGCTCATCTTGGCAAAAGCTTAAGAGTTCTTCAACATTATGCATATACCACTCAGCATCAGGCATAAGCATAAATCCTGCATTGGGAAATTTTTCTTCAACAAAATCAAGCGCTCGGTTACGCGACGTTGCAAAATCCTGGAATGGCTCTTGATAGATATAGTAATTAGTAAGATTGTATTCTTTAAAAAGCCTTTCTGCATTCTCCATTGTCGGACTCCAAGGCTCAAGCCCGGTATCATAGACCACATACGCAATCTTTTCCCCTTTTGGATCGGCCTTGCAGTACATTTCAAGGGTAGGCTTTATTACCTCAGTCTCATCTTTAACCATGATCACCACTACTAATAATGGGTCTGGCGCTACATTAGAATCAACACATAAACTAATTTTAAACCAAGAAATAAGAGCAATAGATAATAGCAAAATAGATCTCAACTTCATTATACTCCTTTAATAATTTTTGCTTCTTTAACTCGTTATGCTGCTATTTATAGAATAATAATAATCAAATGTCTACTACCGCTAAATTCATTTTTAGCTATACTGGATCAAAGTGTTGTAGCACACACAAATTATTGGAACTCTATGATTTTAATTCTTTTATTATATGCCTTATTTGGCGCTTCATTTCCTATTAGCAAGATTTTGCTAGGGTTTGTTAGACCTATTTTCTTGACCGGGATTCGCATGGTAATTGCTGGTTCCGTACTTCTTTTGTATCAATACTTCTACGCTCGCCATCATTTTAGATTCCGATGGAAGCATTTATGGTTGTATATACAAGTTATTCTGTTCGGGATTTATTTTACCTATATCTTACGATTTTGGGGATTAGAATACTTAAGTGCTGCAAAAACGGCGTTTCTTTTTAATATGGCCCCATTTTTTTCTGCATTTTATTCGTTTTTCGCATTCAGGGAAAAATTGACTATTCAACAATGGATAGGCCTTTCCTTGGGATTTATTGGATTACTGCCGATTTTAATTGCACGCGCACCAACTGAAAGCCTTTTTGGACAGGTATTTTTCTTTTCCTGGCCTGAGCTTGCGGTATTGGCAGCAGTCGGATTGCACAGCTATAGTTGGATTGTAATGCGCAAACTCATTAAAGATAAAAGCTATGCACCCTCAATGGTTAACGGCGTCTGTATGTTTATTGGTGGCATCATGGCTTTTATTACCGCTCTTTTTGTTGAAGGATTACCACACATTGTTGATTACGGCGCATTTGCAAGCTGGCTGGCACTCATTATTATCATCAGCAATATTATATGCCATAATTTGTATGCACATTTACTACGCCGCTATTCAGCAACTTTTCTATCATTTGCTGGATTTCTTGGGCCACTTTTTTCTGCCTTTTATGGGTGGTTATTTTTATCAGAAAAAATCACCTGGCATTTTTATCTTTCTGCCCTCATTGTGTTTGTAGGTCTTTTCTTATTTTACCATCATGAATTAGAAATGGCCGGTATCGCTAAACATTCTGCACCACCAGATGATAATAATAATGCGCTTGTCTAAAAATGTTTTTTCCAAAATGAAAGCCAATGCCCATGGTTCATTCTCTTAATTTCATCTTGATAGAAGATCATAAGGCCAACAAACGTAATTGCTGATGCAACTAAGAAGATCAAAGAAAGCGGCTCACCAAGCAAAATATTACCAAAAAGATACACATAGAGCGGCACGGAAAACCCTGCCAGCGACACAAAAGTGGCACTATGATGTTTGAGGAAGTTAGCGTACATCGTATAACCAATCACATTGCCAACAATGATAGTATAGGCAATCGCAAAAATAATCATGGGGGGATTGCAGCAAGACAAATTTTGCAACACAAGATAGTGCGATGCATCAGTAAAGCTGTACACGGGAATAAATGTGTTAATAATCGGGATGTAGCTGAGCAGCAATGAAAATGCTGCTAAAACAAATGGTGCGATAAATGCCATAATGCCACTAATGGTCATCAGCAGTCCGTTAATCTCACCAGCAGTATACCGCTCAGATCTGACCAACTGCTGCACAAACATCCAGCCAAGCCTACCAATAGCCATTGCCAAAAGTGCTGCAATTTCTGGATAGGAAAAAATAGACCAAGCCATTGGCTCATTGCCAGTCTGAAAACAGATCAATATAAAAGTGCCAACAAATCCCAGGGTAATACCAACAATTTTTTTAACTGTTAACTTTTCTGACCAAAAAAAGAATGCGTAGATTGCCGTTACAAAAGGATCAAGACTTGCCAAAAAAGCAGCCTTTGAAGAAAGCATATTTTTTAATGCGTACGCTTTAAAAAGAGCAGGTACTAACATCGTTAACAAGGTAACGCCCAAAAGCAAGACAGCATCATGCTTAAAGTAACTAAATTTAAGCCGATGCGATTTGTGATAATAAAAAGCAAATAAAATAAGGCCCGCAGCAAGCATACGAATGCCAACCATAAGACTTGTTGATAAAACAAACAATGCATATTTATTGGCTACCGTAGCACTTGCTAAAAAAGCAAATCCCAAAAAAACATCAAACATCGTATCACTTTTACAAAAAAACAACCCAGTGCCGCCCTATGCGGGCGAAGACTGGCCCCGCCCGCCATAGCTCCAAAGGAGCGACGGCGTGGTGCCGAGAGCCGGATTCGAACCGGCACAGTGTTGCCACCGCAGGCACCTGAAGCCTGTGCGTCTACCAATTTCGCCATCTCGGCAATAATTTCAAATTTCTTTGATAGGATACGATAGTACTCATAAATTGCAATGAGTTTAAAATTCTGAAAGGCGAGCACCCGCAAGGAAATGGGCATGAAGATGAAATACCATCTGGCCCGCTTGTGCACCATTATTTATTAAAAACTTGAATGCAGGCTCAGGCAAATCTTCAGCAAGTTTTTTAGCCATTAAAAGCATTGAGCCTGCCAGATCTTTTTGCACTTCGCTCAGTCCATTAATATCAGCAACATGCACTTTAGGAATAATTAAATAATGAACGGGCGCTTTTGGATGAATATCTTTTATCACGATAAGCTGATCATTCTCTGCTATTACCGAAGCAGGCAGTATACGTGCAATTATTTTACAAAAAACACAGGTATTGATCATTATAATCTCTATAAACAATCATTTTTTTAACATGGCTTGCAAGGCGGCGGCCCTACTTCGCTCTCACAGAGCTATCCGTCTTCGTTACACTACGCCGGACTTCGCATCGGGTATAAGCTAATTTTTCTAATAAATTTCAATGGATGGCGCTAGCCAGGCCCTTCGACAATGCTTCCGTCTTCGTTAAAACTACGCCGGACTTTGCAGGATAAACTCCGCAATTAAGGAATTTATACCTTGACTGGCCGTGCCCGCCATAGCTCCAAAAGGAGCGAATAGTCCGCCTTCACTAAAGTTACGGCGTGACAGCTTCGCTAGGTGCTGTCAAATTTTATCTTGTATTAATTTCAATCATTTAAAGAAGCTGGCTTGCCCAGCCGTAGCCTTGGCGAAGGCTGGTGCCGGGGGTCGGACTCGAACCGACATGATGTCAAACATCGCTGGATTTTGAGTCCAGTGCGTCTACCAATTCCGCCATCCCGGCTTATTTCAAATTAAAAATATGCTCTTAGATTAAAGCAAAAGCTCATGCGCGTCAATTCAAAAAAACCCGCTTTCTTAACACTTATAGACTTTTATTCTCAGTGTTTTTTTGTTGCAACCATTTTTTAACTTTTTGTTCTAATAATTCGAGTGGCAAAGAACCTTGATCAAGCACGATTTCATGGAATTCTCTAATATCAAATTGATCACCAATTTCTTTTTCTGCCAAGTTGCGGAGCTCTTTAATTTTAAGTTCACCAAGCTTATAACAAAGTGCCTGGGCTGGCCATGCAATATAGCGATCCACTTCTATCATTATTTCATGGTCCAACCAGCAAAGGTTATTTTTGAAATAGTCACACGCTTGTTCTCTTGTCCAGCCAAATGCATGCAATCCAGTATCAACGACTAAGCGTACTGCTCTAAAAAGCTCGAAAAGTAATCGACCACACCGGCTATACGGATCTTTATAACAATCAAGTTTGTCACCTAGTCCTTCGCAATAAAGAGCCCAGCCTTCTATATAAGCAGTATAAGAAGGCATCAGATCAGTTGACCCTGCTGAATTACGACGAAATAAGGGAGTATTTTTTAGTTCTTGTTCGCGTGCAATTTGTAAGTGATGCCCAGGGACTGCTTCATGGAGTGATAAAGCCTCAACTTCCCAAGTAACTCTCGTGGTAGGATTATATGTATTTATATAAAAACGCCCAGATCGATTATCTATTAAAGATCCGCTAACATAATAAGCAGACACTTGAGACTGCTCCATATACTCAGGTACTGCAATTATTTCGCATGCTGTACATGGGATAGTTTGAAAAAGCAAAGGCAATTTCTCACCTATATGTTTTACAGTATTATGATACTTTGCAACGATACTTTCACGATCTTTAAATAAAAATTGAGAATCAGCATTAATAAAAGTAAGAAAATCATTATAAGAACCTTGAAATACAAGTTGATACATAATCACTTCTATTTCGCACCGTATTCTTTGTACTTCTGCAATACCAAGTTCATGGATAGCAGATACCGATAAATCAAGACTTGTTCGACGGCGAATTTCAGCGGCATACCAAGCTTTGCCATTCGGTAAGTCCGCCCACGATATTGTTGAACGGCATCCAGGAATATAAATTGTTTCAAGATAAGTATATAGCTTTTTAAAAGCTGGTATAACCTGATTCATAAGAATATTTTGCGCTTTAGTATTTAATGTATCACGTTCTTCTTGCGCAATTTTTTCATTTTTACTATTAAATGGTATTAAAAGAGGATTATTTTTCAGATCTGATCCCGCTAGCTGTTCTACTACTTTTAATACTTTACCCATCGTAATACCCGGAGGGGTGACCCCTTTTTCTAATCCCTGCGCAAGCAACAATAGTTGTTGTTCAATCAGACCAGGAATCTTGCTTAAACGATCTATATAGTACTGGTATTCATGTGGCATCTCATGTGGCATAGCTTCTAATAATTGTGGTATATCTAAATGCAAACCAGTTAATGGTGTTAGCAGTATATATTCATTGGGGAATTTATTAATTTCTTGCCATACTTGTAATTCGTATTTAAGTAATAAATAGATCATATGCTCTTCATCAGATAAAGAACTTGTATCGATTAAAACTGTTAATGTATCAAAATTCTTTAATCTGTCTTTACGATACTGTATTGCAGTTAATGAAAAGTCAGTCCATTTATCATCATATTCATGAAATCCAGCAAATGTAGCATATTCAGGGAACTGCTGTAACAAAAACTGAGAATATTCTTCTACAAGCTCATACAAAGATGGTACTTTATTTATTTGAAAAACAATATTCTTTTCTAAAGATACAATCATTGAGTTAGACACGGTAATCCATAATACAATAATAAACAAGCCACAAGCTTTTCTCACAAAAAACTCCTTTTTAGATTAAAGTTTTAAGACTTTAAACAAGCAAAGACAGATTCATAATAGGTGTATAAAGTGCCAATATCAATCCCGTAATCATAAGCCCTAAAATAACTAAAAGGGCTGGCTGGAAAAACATGTTAATATGGCCTAGATGTTTTAAAAGCTGCTGCTGATATATTTGTGCAGCACGTGCAAACATAGGCGCGAGCATTCCCGATTCTTGCCCTATCTTAATTAAAGAAAGAATATCTTGGCCAATGGCGCTATTACTTGCTAATGCATCAGCACACGCGATTCCTGCTGCAATTTCTTGCTCTATAAAACCAAATTCATGTTTGATAGTACTATTGTCAACTGACTCTCGCGCAATAGAAAATGCTGTTAAGATTGGTAATCCTCCTTCTAAAAGTAATGCCACTGATTGGAAAAAACTGGCCATAATCCGGGAGCGCACTACTTTATTAACATAGGGAATATGCATGACAAGCATATCTAACTGTTCTCGTCCTTTTTTTGTTCTTTTATAAAAAGTTATGACGCTATACACCAGCAATAAGCAAACAATAGGAATAGTCACTGCCCAACTGCGCAAGAAATCGCTCATGCCCAGCAAAGCTTTTGTTGCTTGCGGCAACTCACGATTAAGAGATGCAAAAAGCTGTACAAATTGAGGAACTACGACTACTAAAAGAACTGCCATAATAAGAATAAAAAAAACAAAGGTCATAATTGGCAAAAGCAATGCAGAGCGCAAACGGCTTCTAAAATCGCAGGTTGATTCTAAATAAATGCACAAAACCTGTAACGCTGCCGTTATATTTCCCGACTCTTGCCCAACCCATGCCATTTGCGTCATAAGCCCATTAAAATGAAAAGAGTGCCGCTCTAATGCTTTGCCAAAACTGATGCCATGACTCACTTGTTGAGCAACACCATACGCCGCTGGCGCCAGAGATATATTACTTGATTGCTGTGCAATAAGTTGCAATCCTTCGGGTAATAATAATCCTGCTTTGAGTAACATATTAAGCTGCATAAAATAATCTAGTTTGCAACGCAAAGAAACTGAAGGCCGCCACCAAATACGTTTAGGTTTAGATGAGAGTAATGCAATTTTACGCGCAAAAAGTAAAGCATTAAGCTCTTTTTCATCTGCCACAAACTGCATTCCTTTACACGTACGCGCATCCAATGTTATCCCTTTCCATTGCATATAGGGCATATTACATTACTCCTTTATTTATACGATGGTTAACTGTTTTTGTTGCTCAATACCAAGCGCAACAAGAAACTCTTTTAAAGATACATTCGCATTAATTTTGATTCGCTTTGTTCGCATAGTCTGGCCAGTGATAAGAGTTACCTGATCAGTATTTAGTTTCAAAGCTTTTGCAATAGTCTTTACCAATTCTGCATTAGCGAGTCCATGTTGAGCCGGACTTTTTAAAAAACATTTTAATATTCCTGATTTATCTATCACCCATTCCTGCTTTCCTGATGCAGGAGTCACTTTAATCTGTACTACGAGTGGCATACAATCCTTTGTAACTAAAAAAAACTATACCAGCTTAGCTAGAGCTTGCATAAAATGGCAAATACTTTATCCTCTTTATATCTTTTACATATACAGTAGGAGAGATGGCTGAGTGGTCTAAAGCGCTTGCCTGCTAAGCAAGAGCTCCAGAAATGGGGCGCGAGGGTTCGAATCCCTCTCTCTCCGCCACGCCGTCGCTCCTTTGGAGCTATGGCGGGCACGGCCAGTCAAGGATAATTCCTTGCGGAGTTTATCCTGAGCTTGTCGAAGGGCCTGGCTAGCGCCATTTTCTTTAATGGATTAATATTAAAAATTAGTATAAATGGCAATTGATATACATGCGCCTATAGCTCAATTGGATAGAGCGTCAGACTACGGATCTGAAGGTTTTAGGTTCGACTCCTAATAGGCGCACCAGGCTTCGCTCCAATGGGAGCGACGGCGGGCACGGCCATTCTCCGCCAAGACTTCGGCTAGCGGGGTTAGTTTTTTTAGAAGATTTAACGTAGAAGATAATTGAGATTAATAGAACTCAGCGCAGGCTGGACGAAGGTTAATTTTATTGCTTTTTGCATGCTCTGATAAGCATATGCCAACCTAATTCTGATTCCAGCTCTTGGAAAAAATCATCAGAAATATTTTGGAAGCATGCCTCTTTTTCATACTCATACTTAATATATTTTTGAATATTCCAAGGGAAAATATGCGCCTTTTTTATCTCTAAAATGGTAAAATCGGAGAATAATTTTTTCGCGCCTTCTACCGTATAAGAATACGTTACCGGACATCCAGTTTGTGCTTCAGAATATGAAGATATTAATTCATCCAGATCACTAAAATTCCATATGTTATTTTCTCGCATTAAATGAAATAACTTATAGCTTATCTTTGAATAGACCATCATTCTTACTTCTCCATCATCTTCTAAAAAGTCTTTACATTTTTTTAAAATAACTTCTGGATGTGGTGAATGGTGAATAACCCCAAATGACCATATCAGATCAAATTTTTCTCCTTGTGGCAAAAGAGAGTCAAGTTCTTCGGCATTACCTAAAATAAAATTGGCCTCCAGGCCATACGCAGCAAACCGTTGCTTTGTTAATTCTAAACTTTCTTGAGATAGCTCAACAACCGTTAAAATTGCACCGTGCCGCGCAAAACTAGTTGCCATAGTTCCTATACCGCAACCAATGTCTAATACTCGTTTGCCACGCCATTTTTCAAATTCAGCGAAATTCGGAATGTGCGATTCAACAAAATACTTTCTTTTTTCTACTTCATCAAAATATTCGCGAGTTCCTTGTGTTTTAGTTGAATGGTGTATATTACAAGGACGTCTATCCCAAAACTCTTTTACTTCTTCTATAGGCACCTGCGAAAAATCTCGTCCTTCCAATGAAGTAATTATTATTACATTACATAGAGTATAGATCAAATTCATACTTTTTTTCATGGTCTCCCTTGTAAAAACTCAAAGCTATTTTATATCTTCCGCATAACTTTGCAAGCATCTAATCATCACGAATACTTGACCTAATTAGACAAAGACTATCCAGCACACTCATGCATAAAAAACATTGACCTTCAAGTTTACTCATATTATTTTTAGCTCATAATTCTAAAAATCCTAAAAAAAGGAAACCAAATTATGATTCGCAGGTGCATATTTCACTTATTCTATATATTAGTCTTATCTATAGCTCACATAGGAATAGGACAAGAACTCATTAAGAATCAGCCAAGATCGTCTAATATAACCGATATAACCGATATAATGAAAGGTTATGTACCCTTTAGAGCAGATGGTAAAATTAATATTCCAAAAAATATAAAGCATATTAAATTAGATATTGGACTATGTTATAATGCCCCAATGTCTCAATATTGGCTTTCTCATGAAGAAGATTTATGGGTATTTGGGTTTGAACCTAACCCAGAATCGATAGACGCTATTTTTCATGAAACTACTAAACGGCTTCCTTCTCACGGGGATCTTTTAGAGAAAAAATTTATTGGGAAAAGATTTTTTCTCGTCCCATGCGCCTTAGGTTTAGCTACGAGCGATACCATAAAACTTTTTGTAACCAAAGAGGATAGTGGTTGTTCAAGTATTTATCTTCCCAAATATTTTGATGTAAGCAAGATAATTGAGGTCCCTATTTTTTCTTTATCTGAATTTTTTGATATCTTCCCTTTTGATACTCACCCAATTATTGATTATATAAAAATTGACGCTCAAGGTGCAGATTTAGATATAGCAAAAAGTGCTGGCCGTTATTTGATTGAACGTGTTGTTTATATAACTCTTGAAGCTGAAAATTCTCAATATAAAAATACCACTAATTCGTATGAAATTATAGACTTATATATGCGAAACTTAGGATTTGTACGGTATATCTCACCGTACACTTGTGATCCAACTTATTTTAATCCACGCTTTTCATCCTATGTAAATGAGCACAAAGTTTCCATCTATCAACAAGGTTAAACTGATATATCGCATCCTAAAAGTTCCTATTTAGCGTATGAGTCCTTAACGAACTCATAGGATAGCGAGTCCAAGAAAGCTGATACCCGCTTATGGTAATCTTATCAAACCATTTGAGCGGGTATCGTTACTTTTAATCTAAAATATTAAAGCACACAACTAATTTAGAGTCTAAACAAGCTCAGCCCAGCAATACTTAAAGCGTAGCTATCGATATCCAGCCTGGTAATGGCGGATGCCAAAACGGCATATAATAAACAGTACCCTCGGATAAAATACCAGCAGTATAACTAAAAGAGCTAGCGGAAGTAACCAAAGCGTCTGCCAATACCAAACCAGTAAATGTATCCTCAATCGATTCATTCACATGAAATACAGTATCGGGCGCATCAAATTTTCTGAAGTTGCTGCGCTTCCCTTCCGAATAAATATGAAATACCGGCTGCAAGAGTTTATAGTAACCTCTAAGCTTATTAATCACGTTTAAAAAAACCTCATCCGGTGTATCAGCTCCTGCCAAACGATTATCATGTTGATTCGGTCTTCTTATATGAACAGCAATATGCATATGGTCTGCATCAAAATAATCGCGGATATTTTTATTAGCACGGAAAACTTTTTTAATTTTCTTTAAAGCATTACTTTGCACACATGCTGCTAAGTTAGACTCAAAAAACGGCATAACCCTATTAACGCTTAGTCGCTCTACGCTCAATTTGTAATCAATGGGAAAACTACTTTTAAAGTTAATAAGCCGTTCCTTTCTTGCAAGAAAATCCGGATCATCAGGATTACCGGTATAATTTTGCTCCATAGATTTAAACGGAGTATACACAAATTCCATATCATGCAGTTCCGCATAAATCACTGCATATATAATATTCTGAAATTGTGACCCAAAGCCAACGTTCCAATCAGGGTTTGTTACTACTTGTTTTGCATACACAAAAGGTTGGCATACTAAAAAAAGCATGTACGCTGTTATCTTTATCGATAGATTATTCATACTATTAATCCAAAAATTAATTAAGCGGTAATTGTAGTATATTCAAAAATATTTCCAAAAGCAGCTTTCACTTCTGCTATAACAGCAGGAGTATCGACAATTCTCACTTGCTTTCCTTGTCTTGCTAGCGCAGCTGCTACAGCAAGCTTCTGAGACTCTTCGATGATGGGAACAGGACAATTATCTTTATAAGTAACACCTTCAAAGATATATTCGCCTCTTCTATCTTCTGCTAATAACTTCTCGACCATATACTGAGTATGTAGTTTATTAGAAGCGTCGGTAGCGTCAGGAATGAGCGGCTCAACGCCACACTGACGTGCATAGCTTCCTAACGCACGATTATCTCGCGGCCAACATGGCCCTCCAAAGCCATATCCTGGTTTAAGACATAATGAACCAATACGTCTATCAAGACCAACCGCCTCAAGTATAGCAACTTTATCTGCTGCCGGTGTGTTATCAGCAATATCGGCAATCATATTTGCATAGGTAACTTTAGTAGTTACAAAGCAGTTATTGGCCAGCTTAGTTATTTCTGCGCTCTCAGGACTCATTCTACACATATGCGGTTTATTCACGCACATTCTCTGATAGAGCTGCTCTAGTCGATCACCTGCTTCTTGAGAGCCTTGACCAATTAAAACAAAGTCGGGATTCTGTAATCCTCGTATAATGTTTCCTTGTGCAATAAATTCAGGATTATAACTCAGCGTGGTATTACTGCAATCACTAATTAAGAATCTTCCGATGTTAGCAATATAACCAGGAAACACTGTACAACCAATAACAATATGCTTGTTTTGTACTTTACGTTTATTGATAGCCATCAATACTTTACTAAGCTTATTGTGATCATAGGCCTCTTTAGATGGCGTAGAAGGAGTATCAACCATGATGTAATAGATATCAGCTGCAAGCCCTTCATCAAGAGAGCAGGTTGCTTTAAAATTACGACTTTGTAATAAAAGATCACTAAGGCCTGGTTCTGGTGAACTGAATGTTTTACCATTTATTGCTTCTACATAAGCAGCATTAATATCGACACCTATTACCTTGTAGCCAGCTTTTTCAAAGCAGAGTGCTGTCGCCAGTCCTAACCGACCAATTCCTATAACACAAATAGTTTCAGAGATATGAGCTACGAGGGTAGAAAATGAAATGAATAAAAAAATAATCAAAGAATAACGATTAGCGATTCGAATCATCGCTTTTCTCCTCTTTTAAAAGGCTAACTTTATTACCTCAAAACAATATGAATTACTTATACATGTCAAATTGTGCATCAAATGCTTCTATAACTTAAAACGCGATAAAATTATTCTATTTTTTTTGCATTTTTAACTTGCTCCTCAATCCATGGATATGTTTTGCGCAACCCTTTTTCTAGCATTGCCGATGGAGCCCAGCCCAATAGTTCCTTAATTAATCTATTGTCTGAATTACGCCCACGCACACCTTCTGGACCACGCACATTCTCGATCGTTATATTTTTGCCAGAAATTCTAGCTATCAAGTGCGTTAAATCATTAATCGAGATCATCTCATCAGAGCCAATATTCAACACATCTTCAATGGAAGAATCCATTAAACGGCGCACACCTTCGATACATTCATCTATATATAAAAATGACCGTGTTTGATCTCCTTTACCCCATACCATAATCACACCACCATCTGGGGCTTCTGCCACTTTACGGCAGAGTGCTGCCGGTGCTTTTTCACGCCCACCAGTCCAGGTGCCTTCAGGACCAAAAACATTATGAAAGCGTGCAATGCGAATATCCATGCCATAATCATTTGCATAAGCACGATATAAACGTTCACTAAACAATTTCTCCCAACCATATTCAGTATCAGGCGCCGCTGGATATGCAGAGCTTTCAGTGCATTGAGGATTTTGCGGATCGAGCTGATTATATTCAGGATAGATACAAGCAGATGATGAATAAAAAACCTTCTTCACTTTCGCAATCCGGCATGCCTCAACCATATTAATATTAATGAGCGCAGAATTATGCATAATTTCCGCATCATGGCACGAGATATAGCCCATACCGCCCATATCTGCAGCGAGCTGATATACTTCGTCAAAAGAATTATTTGCATCTACTAACTGAACAACCTGTTCACATACTTGTGGATCTCGTAAATCACCAATCACAAAATCATCACACGCAGTAGCGCAAAACTCTGGATATTTAAGATCAACACCGCGCACCCAATAGCCTTCTTGCTTAAGCCTTTTTGCAAGATGGCTACCGATAAATCCACCAGCTCCGCAAATTAAAGCAGTTTTTTCTGCCAAGGCATTTTGCAAGAAAAGTACACTTATTAATAACAAAAATTTAAATTGCTTCATTGTCTTTCTCTTCCATAGAAATGGTTAGATTATATCGTACTCGAATATATTGCCATAAGCTGCTTGAACTTCACTAATCACTGCAGGAACATCAACAATAGTCACTCGTTTACCAAGCTTTGCTAATTCGCTCGCGATGATAAGTTTTTGAGACTCTTCTATAATTGGAACAGCACAATTTTCTTTATAGGTGACATCTCTAAAAATATATTCGTCCTGATTTTCTGTTACTTTTTGTTCAAACATATATTTTGTATGTAACTTATTTGCCCTATCAGTTGCTTGTGGAATTAAAGGCTCAATACCAAGCTGTTGCGCATAACCGCCTAATGCACGATTGTCTCGCGGAAAGCAGGGGCCACCAAAACCATATCCTGGTTTGAGACATTTATCACCAATACGCTTATCGCCGCCAACCGCGTTAAGTATCGCAAACTTATCCGCTTCTGGTGTAAGATCGGCCATATCACCGATCATATTCGCATATGCTATTTTAGTGGTTATAAAGCAGTTAATCGCAAGCTTGGTAATTTCAGCGCTTGCAGGGCTCATGCGGCATATTTTTGGTTCATTCAAGCAGGTGGTATGATAAATCTCTTCTAATCTATCGCCAGCTTCCACTGAGCCTTCCCCAATCAGCACCATATCTGGATTTTGGAATCCCTGTATAATAGCGCCCTGCGCAATAAATTCAGGATTATAACTGAGCGTGGTATTAGTGCAATCACGTAGTAAGTAATTACCAACGGTGTTGATATATCCAGGAAATACCGTACAACCTATAACAATGTGTTTATTTTTTACTTTCCGTCTATTAATCGCACTCAGTACTCTACTGAGTTTACTATGATCATATGCCTCTCGAGATGGCGTTGAGGGGGTATCAACCATAATGTAAACAATGTCGGAAAAATCAAGCCCCTCATCGAGTGAACAGGTCGCTTTAAAATTATTGCTCTGGTATAAAAATTCGCTTATTCTCGGCTCGTGTGAATTAAATGTTTTATTATTAATGTCATTTACATATGCTGGGTTAATGTCAACGCCAAGCACATTATAGCCCGCTTTTTCAAAACAGAGCGCGGTGGCTAAGCCAAGCCTCCCAATTCCAATAACACAAATATTATCTTCAATCCTCGCCTGCAACGTAGAATAAAAAACAACAGCAATCATCACCAGATATAGCATGCAATCTCCTTTTTAAATTACCTATGCTTTAAAATATACATCATCTATACCATGGCATATATTGTCTGTCAAAATTGAATTATCTCGTTTCCAAATATGCTAATAATCCTGCATCACGGTAGTGTTGCGCAGCTGTTCCCCAATCTTGCGCTTGATAAATAGCACGCCCTACAATAATGAGATCAGATCCCTTTTGAAAAGCAGCATGTGGCGTATTATATCGCTGGCCTTGAGAATCTTGGCTCTTTATTCCATTAATGCCCGGCGTGCAATGAATAAAGCGGGGATCATCGGTACATTGCTCTTGCGCAATTAAGCCAATCACAAAATCGCTGTGCTCTTTTGCCATTTCCACTACTTTGTTGGTATATTCAGGCGTTATTAAATTATTGGCAGCACTTGCCTGCGCAACCAATAAAAGTCCGCGCTCTTTATCTTTAACACAATTTTGTAACGCCGTGATAATTGCTGGTCCAAAAATTGCATGCGCAATAACAATATCTGCCCATTCAGCGATACGATAAATACCGCCTGCATATTGCTCTGCAACCGTATTACCAATATCAGCAAATTTGCGATCTTCGCAGAGTAAAAAATTTTGCTTTTGCGCACACGCTTGCAATTGAGTCACCAGATCCCAATCAAAATCTTTGATAATATCGATATGCGTTTTAAGTATACAAATATAAGGGCCAACTTTTTCCGCTAGGCTAATAAGCTCTGCTTTGGTTGTTACATCAGCAGCTACCGCTAAATTAGTTTTTTTCTCCGCCATAATGGCATAGAGCTTTTTTGCAACCGGATTAATAGTAGCTGCCGCACGCTCTTCATACGTTCTCCGTATTTTGTTGCTCTCCATCGCACAGATATTGCTTGATAGTATTATACAACTGCAAATCAATGTGCTTCTTATCACGTAAGACATCAAGCACTTCAGTAATGGTAAATAATGCGTATACATTGTATCCTTTCTCTTTAAGACTTTCTTTTCCCTTTTGTTCTCGGTCCAAGCAAACCAGTATATCTTTAACTTCAAGACCTTCTTTTTTTAACAGCTCCGCTACTTCTAAAACACTATCGCCCGTAGTAATAACATCTTCAATAATTAAAGCGCGATTTCCTTTGTCAAACTTCCCCTCTACCATTTTATTAGTACCGTAATTTTTCGCCTCTTTACGCACCATAACCATCGGGTAGAATTTTTCTATAGCCACTGCTGTTGCCATAGGTAACGCTGTGTAAGGAACACCACAAAGCACGTCAAATTTTATCCCTTCTTCTTTGATCTTTTTGCAAAGCCTACTTGTTAATGATTCGAAAACTGCGGGGTATGAAATAATGGAACGAAAATCTATATAGATTGGGGATTTTTTTCCACTCTTTAAGGTAAAGTTACCAAATTTAAAAGCATCACCGAGACATAAATCTTCTACTAATGCTTCTTTTTTTTCTTTTGCTTTTTCTACCTTGCTCTTTTGACTCTTTTTACACTTAGCTTTATAGCTATATCCCTCTTCTTCTGGAAGATCCCAAACAGACATCGCATGAGATCGAGCAGCAACCAATGTTAATATGCAAATGCCAAAAAACAATCCTAATTTTTTCATACATGCTCTCCTTATGTAGTTTTAATAATTTTCTTTTTAATCAAACAGAAAGGCTATCAAAATCAAAAAAACATACAAGGGGCTTTTTAACTATATTGATTTTATAAAAAATCAAGTTACAATAAGAAAACCGCTTGGAGAGGTGGCAGAGTGGTCTAATGCGGCGGTCTTGAAAACCGTTATCCCGTGAGAACGGGATCGAGAGTTCGAATCTCTCCCTCTCCTCCAGCCTACGCCAAGGCTACGGCTGGGCAAGCCAGCTTCTTTAACGGATTAAGATTTAATAAAAGATAGATTTGATAGCACTAAGCGTAGGCTGTCACGCCATAGCTTCGCAGAAGCGACGGCGGACCTGTAACTTTAAAATTTTCTCTACGCCAAGGCTACGGCTGGGCAAGCCAGCTTCTTTAACGGATTAAGATTTAATAAAAGATAGATTTGATAGCACT
>Ga0209624_10001726_pt1 | contig 16822 bp, 26 predicted proteins | sample JacPinW_OM2H0_O1_FD_188565 | JGI IMG/M metagenome (GOLD analysis project Ga0209624, IMG submission 188565) | Forest soil microbial communities from Algoma, Ontario, Canada - Jack Pine, Ontario site 1_JW_OM2H0_O1 (SPAdes) (version 2) | ecosystem: Environmental > Terrestrial > Soil > Boreal...
GAGATTCGCTTTGCCGTTGTATTGATATACGAACTCGCGGGACACGAAGGAGTCAGAGCCTCCGGAGGCCTCACAGATTTGCTCCGTACTCTAAGCACGGTCGGCACCACCGAACATCAGGTGAATTGCGTATTTCGTTGCCCCACATCTTGACGCTTTTCGCCGACACGATACGATGAGAGTAAATCCCCATCACCGTGCCGCCCCTCCTCCGGCGCCGAACGCCCCTCCGAAAGAAATCCCAATCCCCGCTCGCCATCGCCCATGACAATCTCTGGGCCACGTTCAGTTTGATGATCCGCGAACGGGACAACTGGACGTGTTTTACGTGTGGGACGAGCGTGAATCCGAAAATTAAAGACGAGCGAGGAGTTTCGATGGCGTTTTATATACACGCTGGGCATTTCAAACCACAGGGTACTTTCAAATCCGTGAAAATATTCACCACTGAATGTTCACGCGGAATGCAATAAGTTCCTCGACGGCAATCTCGGCATGTATGCTCTCGCGCTCGAAAAACGATATGGCTTTGGGATTCTGCAAACATTGGAACGGCAGTCAAAACTCTATTTCGACTACACCATTCCGTTGCTCGAAAAAATGACGGCAGTAGCGAAATTGGGCGCGAAGGAATATTTCATCTACTACGAGAGTATCCGCCCGAAAGAGGAGAAGGAGCTGGAGAGATTGCCAAAAGCGGCTTAGGCCTAAGATCACCTCAGCAACCTTTGTTCGAATCATCCGGCCTCTCGTGTATACCCAGGGCCAAAAACGCGTGAAATAGTGCCCCAGGTCATAGGAATCCTACGAGTCGATCCATGAATACCCAAGAAACGCTTTCTATGGCAATCGCAATGGGCCGATGTGGAGTTTGCGGGCGCTCCGTATGGCTCCCAAGCGGCCTCATGTTCACTCCCGGCAGGGAACCAGTGATCGGCGGAAACTCAACGGTCTCATTCCGTTGTTGTGGACAATCTCAGTCAATTCCCGCGAATAAGGTTTACTTCGAGACCGTGAATATCACCGTTGTGCCTACCTGAATTGTCCACACCCCAAGACTTGCACGGTTATAGCTACGTGCTGGGCTTAAATTAATCCCAATCAATCCCACCTGAATCAATGAAGTTCTTAACCCCGGCCGAGTTCAGAATATATCTTCGCCACGCAGCGGTCGCGGCCATCCGGCTTGGCCTCGTTGCATTGTTTCTCATAGATGCTGGCCTCCTCATCGCGGTCCTCAAATCACTTTTTCAATGAAATTCTGGACCCGCTGGCGAGCTAAGCGCGCGTTACTGCACAAATACGAATTCGAAGCGGCACTCACCGAGTGGAATGCGGAGCTTTCACTCGACCGGGGGCGAGAGAAACGAAAACTCATAGCGAAGCTAAACGCGGAAGCTGACGTCAAGCCACGCCCGAATATCAGAATCTGGCTGGCCAGGAGAAAATACGAAGCCGACCGCGAGAAAAACGAAGCAAAGAAGATAGTTGCGGATCGTCGCGCGCAAGCCAAAGGCCTCGAAGGCGATATTGAAAACCACGAATCGACGGCGAAACTACTTCAGCGCCAAGCCGCAGGAAACCGCGAAACGGCAGAACGATTACGAAAGCTATGAAAACGACTCTTCCGAATCTTCTTGTTTGGAGGGATGTAGCCGACGCAAAGGGAAATCACGCGCGTATCAACGGTGAAGCGGCCGCATTATTTCATCAGCGCCATGGAATCCCTGTGGAAGTCTTTGCGGAAATGACTAACCTCCGTAAAAAACTGTATTGAACAGGTTTTAGGGCGGAAGTACCTTACGTTTGGTTAGCAAATAGCGTCTGTTCAACCCTGGGGGTCAGCGACCGACCATCGCTGGCCCTTAAATTTTGAAAACACCTCTGAGACTACACGGATATGGAGAAAGAGGGATTTTTTTCACTCTCGTAAGAATCTAAGAAGTGAAGTGAGCTCCACGTAGCGCGGCCCAGCCTCATTACGCCTGAATAGGGGAGTCCGACCACCCGCAAACCGGGCTCCTCATTTCTTCCTCACTTCTCACGCTTTCTGATAGCAATTTCTCAATGAAGGACCGTATTGCGCGACGCCGCGAAATCGATAAGTTCATCTCCACAAGCAATCAGCAGTCTGCAGTCATCAGTCACGAGTCACCAATCAGGGGAGAGCCGTTCCCTCGCAACCCCTCGCGTTTTTCGGCTCTCCTCTCTTTCTTCTCTTCCCCTATTTGTTTGTGGCCGGAGTTCCGTGATACAGATGCGCCATGACTGCTGAGCGTCTAGAACATCGCCGGAACCCGCGCGCAAAAATATCTCGAAACCTCCGCATCCGTCCGTCGAATGCCGATCATGGGGATTTTGAAGATTTCCCGCAGACGGTGAACGTGTCGAAGAACGGCCTCTACTTCTCCACCAAACTTCCAAATTATCGCGTAGGTCTTCGCTTGTTCGTGATCTATCCCTTCACCTACAAAGAAGATCCAATGAAATCCGAATACCTCGCCGAAGTCGTTCGCGTGGATAAGCTCGGTGAAAAGCAGTTCGGCGTCGCGGTTAATCTCATTGCCGCGATTTGAGTCGAATCGACGTTTCGCCGGAAGACGCTATAATCGAGAAGAACCCTCCGTAACCTTCCGTTGAATGCCTAGCATCGCCAAATACCAGAAAGAGTTCTACAGTCCAAAATCCGCTCGCTCATCGCGATTGACCACGGCATCTCTCGCAGCGCCCTTTAAGAGCGCCTCGACAATCAAGGCCTTTGGACCGGAAACGATGCTTTCTGGATTCAATGGGCGAACTTAAGACGCTGTATTCGACCACAAACTAGCAGCCGGCCCGTAGCACTCAACCGTTCCACGGAGTTTTAGACCAACAGGAATCAAACTCACATGACATCTGGATTCCTAACCACATGGCTGAGCAGCTTCGAAAGAGGTAAAAGCGCGGCTTGCGGGCGCTCTATTCACCAGATTTCAACTCTTGTCGTGGGGCGATTCGGACTGGGTAAATATCCGAGCCAAGTTGAAGCTGAGTTGGAGCTTCGGAAGCTCGTGAATGAAGCAATACTCAGGATTGGAAATAACGCGCCCGCGTAGAATCATCACCGATCACTTCACCGCTGCATCTCTTCGGTAGAGCAGCCGATTCGTAAACCGGAAATCCTCTCCTGCGTTATTTGGAATCAATGACTTAGACTGGTAGTGAGACTCGATTTTTGGCGCATTTTGGGCACAGCGGACAGAGATTTGGACGTAATCTTGGACGTAAGATTTTCGGTCGGTCGAATAAAAACAAGTCTGATAAACTCTGCGAGGCTATGACCGATCAACTACGTGCGCGAGTATTTATCAGCTGTGGGCAGGCTAAGGGAACTGACGAAGTAATCGTAGCCAATTCTATAGCTAGCGCGAAGGTGGCTAAAAATGGCTGAGGCGCAAGCTCAACCGTATCAGGACGATTTTCTGGCGGTTTATCTGACCATGCCTTACCGGAACTATCGTTATCCCGCAAGGCTCGGTAGACGTACACTAGTCGAGCGAGAGTAGCAGCGGCGAAAAATAAACAGGGGAGAGTCCGTCCTTCTGCTCTCCCCAGGCCAACACTTGTGAGTGACTATAGCAGCAATGGGAGGTTCACGCAGACGGCTCAATTACGCGAGTTTTTGACGGTACAGGCTGGCTTAAATAAAGGGGAGAGGATTGAACACCCTCCCCGTAACCAGCCAACTGAGCCAACTACGTTGGGCGCACTATAGCGCAAACATCCACGCAAAGCGAAGCGGCTTAAGTAAGCAGGGGCGAATCTACCCTATGTTATAGACCCGCCCCATGGACGGAACGACATGGACTACGTTGAACCAACTCTAGCAAATGTCCACCCTGAGCGAAGCGGAAAACGGGTCCTAGACTACTTAACGCGAATCTTCTCGCTGTCTGGCGGGCACCAGTCAAGCTCAAGCTGTTTCGAGGCACCTTGTTTCTGAACGATACGAATTGCATGGACAAACCGGATATCGCCACCGTCAAACCGTTTGACCGCACTCCTGTGGCAGTACGGGCAGGACACCAAAATTTCGTCGCCAATCCGGTGTCCAATCGGAAGGTAGGTGAAGTTTTGCACGGCCCGATAATCTAGCATACCGTGCGAACTCACCCGAAATAATGCGTAATGGATAATGCATAAGTAAATGGTAGCTCTCTGGTACTACACGCAAATTGAACCTAACGCCCTATTCACCTGAGCAGGGCTGCGCCGTATTCTCACCCTGCGCTGACACTACAGCGATAGGAGATAGAGAATGAGCATCACATTTATCGTAATCGGCGGTATCGCAGCTCTAATTCTTGCGACTGAGGGCGGTATGGCCTATGCAGACCAGTTGTTTCGCTATATGGCCGAACGTAACGGATTCTAAGGCCATAGGTAAAGGGCAGCCTTTGGGCCGCTCTTTGCTTGGCTACGAATAATGGATAACGCTTAACAGAGTAGAATGGGGATATGGATGAACTATCCTCAATTCGGGAATCAGTTTTTGCGCTGAAGGATATCTGTACCGCGAAGTCCCTCAACGGCGACGGAAAGCTTCTGCTGGATACCGTAACGCGAGCGGAGTCTGAAAGGATTTTTCGAAGAGTGCGCCAAGGATACCCGTCCGTAAAAATTCTCCCTCTTAGGCGGCGAACAACATTTGACGGCTTGTCAGGTATCTGTGACCAAATAATTTCTAGTTTTCAGTCGGAGTCTCGCTGACGACCCGTTTCCCTGGGTGGCTACGACCGGAGCGTAGCTTTCCTACTGTACATCGGGGTCAAATCGTTCATCCCGCAACATACGAAGGACTTCCTCAGCTTCGCGCAGAGCTTTTTCCTCGTCAGCGTCAACGGGTGAGAAACGCCGTTGCTCGCACTCGGACAGAGCGGCATAGAGTTTCACTGGAATAAGGGCGGGGTCAGATTCCGCAACTACCGCACCGTATGCGGCCTGCCATCGGTAGCGTTGCTCGTTCATGAGGCAAATTTTACTGTCGCTTTTGAGCTTGGGCAATAGAGTAAAACTAACCGCCGCTTCTGTCACATGGAGCTTACGCTGCACTTTGAAACCGCCCCACGGCCGCCTGACGCCCCTTCTCCACTTCGATCCAGTCGTCGAGGTCCCGGACATCGATAACCCGATATTTGCCGACTACCAGGAAACGAAGCCTGCCGGCTCCCACGAGTTCTTCTACACACCAATTCGTGGCGCCAATGTAATCACGCCTTCGTATGAGTAAGCGCCTAATTCGTAGGCTCCGTCCGAATCATTTGTTCTTGCTCCTATCCAGTTTTTCCAGCCGCGACAGGCTGTACAACGCATGCCCAGATTGCATCTAAGTACAATATAGTGATGGCCGATCGCGCTAGATTCATCCCCGTTATGGAATGCCTCGCAGTTTCAAAACTGCCCGAGGGTCCGCAATGGGTCTATGAAATAAAACTCGACGGCTACCGGGCCGGGGCGATTCGATCCAGGGGTAGCGTCGCTTTTTACTCCCGCAACGGCAAGTCGTTGAACAAGAAGTTTCCATACATCGTTGAGGCGCTCCGTGACCTGCCGCCCGATACTATCATTGACGGCGAGTTGGTCGCACTGGATGAGTCTGGCCGTCCAGAATTCAACCGGCTGCAAAACTACAGCGGCGCATCTCCGACCATCCGATACTTCGTCTTCGACGTGATCCTGCTGAAAGGTCGCGATCTTACGAAACTCCAGCTCTCGGAGCGCCGCAAACTGCTGGACCTGCTACCGTTCGCCAACCGCCGTATCGTGATTTCGGAGTTCTTGGACGTGTCCGCCGAGACCATGCTGGCCGCTGTTAAACAGCAAGGACTGGAAGGCGTTGTAGCGAAACGGTTGGACAGCCTCTACGAGTCCGGGAAGCGGACAGGCGCGTGGGTGAAGATGCGCGTCAATCAAGGTCAGGAATTCGTGATCGGCGGATATACGCCCGGTGCAAACGGAATCGACGCCATCATCGTGGGCTACTACCGAGGCCGCGATCTGATCTACGTCGCGAGGACACGCAACGGCTTCGTGCCGGCGTCGCGTCGAAGCGTCTTTCAGAAGCTACGCGGATTAAAGACCGAGGAATGCCCGTTCACCAATCTGCCCGAGACCCGGAAGGCAAGATGGGGTGAAGCAATGACAACGGAAAAGATGAAGGAGTGCGTGTGGGTTCGACCGGAATTGGTAGCGCAGATCGAATTCCTGGAATGGACCGACGCCGATCATCTTCGGCATTCGAAGTTCATCGGGTTGAGAGAGGACAAAGACGCCAGCCAAGTCGTGAAAGAGAAAGTCTAGACGAACAAGACCGCTTTAGATTCCGCTTTGCCAGGCAACGACCTTAAATCGGTCAATGGGTACCGCCTGCCTCGGGTCGAACCTTTGCAATAGATTTCATCTTGTTGGGGCAACGTCATGGAATCTTGACAGATGCTGGTGGCCGGCAAAATTTGGTACGAAAGTATATTCCGTGACCCGCAAGCTGCCGTCCAGACGCCTAACCTTGCATTTACCGTGTCTCTCCTCTCGTTTCACGAAAGGGGGACCATTGCCGTCGAGGTCTAGAACTTGTTGATGCGGAAGAAATGCGTCGAGGGTGAACTTTCCCATGTTCGCTTCCGAGATTCCGAACAGATCCAGGGCTCTCGGATTTGCGGCAACCAAGCGATGATCAGCGTTAGTCACAACGATTGCATCGGGGGAGGTTGCTAACAATTTCCGTAAACCATCCTCTCTTTCGCGAAGTGTTGCCTGTAGCTTGCGGTGGGTCCCGACGAAACTCTTTACCGCTCTCGCGAGCATATTCTTCGCTCGTTGAAGATGTACCGCCATTTGTTCACAGGCGATAAACAATCCCGATCTAAATTTGATGGTTTGCATGACAGTGCCAAGTCTCGGCGGAATCGCTCACTCAATCGCCGAATTTCTTCGGTGGATGGGAAAGCCCCTCGCGTTCCTAATTTTCGTCATTGAGCCGAAGTTCGAACTGTTCGCGTGTAATCCACTCTTCGTGCCCAATTTTGTATTCGACTGCATCGGAAACGACTTGGGCCAGGTCCGGCGCCGGTGGCGTGAGAGAAGGGAATGTCGTGGTTTTTCCATCCTTGCTGCGCATGCGAATCTCGATATCGAAGTGGCTGAGTCTAAAATCAAGAATTTGATCCGTGGTGATGTTCATAAGTTTTATCGTTTGTCGGGAGCAAGCATTGCTAGCTGTCCATGAGATCGTCAGTGGCACGGGCGTCCCATTCGCTAACCGACTCTGCGCTGAGCTTGCCCAAACCCGTGCGAGCGGTAGCAATGGCTTGCCGTTCCTGCTCGTCCAGGCGAGCAGGTCCATTTAACCTGTCGTGGATAACTTGTAGTGCCTCGCGAACACGTCCAGGAACGAGCGTGAAATCAGACTCCAGGGACGCAGCGCGATATGCAGAAAACCATGAGTAAATCGACGGACGTAACATCGCACTCCTCTTGAATACGCCTCACTGCGGCGGTCAACGTTCTGGACGTTTCCATCTTGATCGTACGTCGGGATGCGATTTAGAAAATGTCTCGAACGAGACAGGTGTCTCTCGAATGTGATTCCTCCTTTCAGGCCACGCAGAGCAAGAAGGTTGTATCAAACGAGACAGTTAAGAAAGGAGCGTGGCCGCATAATCAGGATGAGATTTCCGCTCCTAAGAAAGTGTGGTTACAGTGACGAAAAGCTGCCCAAGCTGCGATAGCCGAAGAATCCATCGATCGAGACGCAGGGGACTTGTGGAACGAACTCTTCTCCCGCTGGTGCTTGTTCGTCCATTTCGATGCGAGCTATGTAGTACTCGATTTTTTCGCCTGTCTTTTGCTGCACAGCTAAGTGCGTTGAGATCAATCGTAGTGACGCGAAGATTTGGTCGGGAACACTGGTTGAGTTGAGATGATAGCTTAGGCTGCGTATTCGACCATTGTCGGTTCGTCAGAGCTTTTCGCGAGCGCCTTTTTCAAGCTTCACCTCGTCGCCGTGTTCGTCAGTCAGCGAATTTTCAACGCGAAGTTCTCGATACCTGGGTTCGCCTTCGATGGCAATTTGTGCCATCTCTGGCAATCGTGGAGTTCGAAACTGAATGATTTTGTCAACCGTTCCGGGGATGACGGTTCTTGGCCGTTGTGAGACTCTCGCTGTATCCGATTCACGTTCCGCGATTCTCGCGGATTTTGACATGCGCGGCAGGGCCATTTCCTTCTGGACGCGTACGAATACCTCGTTTCCCGGTGTCTTTTTGCGCTTTTTCATCGGCTCATTCCCACTTACCTTCGTCTTCCTCACATCCTCTTGATGATCCAAACGATCAAACAAATGACCAACAATGTCCCAAGAATTCCATATCCAAACATGGTGTCCCCTGCTTCAATTCAACAGAACCCTGTTTTGAAGATAGCTCCCAATGTGAACCTCTTCCCGCGTCAGGTCTGTTCCGTTGCGGACATGTCCGGCATCCGTTTCTTGAACTTTTCAGGTTTGAGGACTAGTGTTGGGTGTTAATCTCGCTCGTGGTTCCATATTCTTTGTGGCAATTGCCGTGAAATCAAAGAAACGCGCGTTCGACGCAGAGGTCTTTCTGCAGTCAGTCGGTGCGTCGCGAAGGGTCGAGGCGTTCCGCAAGAAGCAGACGATTTTCGCCCAAGGCGATGCTGCCGACAGCGTGATGTACGTTCAGAACGGCAGCGTGAAGCTAACGGTTGTTAATGAAAGCGGGAAAGAAGCAGTCGTTGCAATCTTTGGCGCTGGAGATTTCTTTGGTGAAGGCGGCATGGCGGGCCAGAAACTTCGCATCGCGAGCGCGACTGCCGTCGTTCCAACCACCGTCCTCATCATTGAAAAAGACGAAATGACGCGGGTGCTCCATACTGAACACGCACTGTCCGACCGCTTCATTTCACATATTCTCGCGCGGAACATTCGAGTCGAGGCAGACTTGATCGATCAACTCTTCAATTCGACGGAGAAAAGACTGGCACGCACGCTCTTATTGCTTGCTCGTTATGGCGAGGAAGGTCAACCGGACAAGATTCTTCAGAAGGTTTCGCAGGAGACTCTTGCTGAAATGATCGGCACGACGCGGTCGCGCGTGAATATGTTTATGACCAAGTTCAGGAAGCTAGGATTGATCGAATACAACGGCAGTATAAAAATTAATAAGTCTCTTCTGACAGTTGTCCTTCATGAATAACGTGCTTGCCTTCGGCTATCCGTTCGGCCTTCAGTGTTAGCAACCCGGTTTGAGCATCATCTACGGCCTTCTGCTCAATCGCGTCTATCGGGCTGAGAAGTCTTTGTTCGGTTGCGGCAAGGGCCTCGTAAATTCGTAAGGGCATCAGGTCGTTATCCGTCTCTAAAACTGCAGCAAGATAAGCCTGCTGCCATGAGTAGGTCGCTGGATTGCTCATTGAACCTTCTTTCATGGGGCAACCCAGATTGTACGTAAATGCTGAAATTCGCAGTGTGTCAAACAGGACGGTTAGGAACGCAAAAATGCCCCGACTCGACTGGTACCTCCTTCCATGCTGAAGCAGCCAGAAGTGCCGTAGTCGCCAATGGGAGGCCAAAAGTTGTCGCAAACGGGACAGATACTAGCGACGCCTGCGGATAAGGTGTATTTGAACGATTCTCTAAATTGTCCAATTACCTTTCGATTAAACTGGATTAACAAATGCTTCAATCTGAACAAACCAAACGAAATACCTCATTTACCGGACTCGCAGAGCGTCAGCACTTCTTGCGCATCCTCTTCGTTCATCGTTCCCCAGAGGACATCGAGCGGTGTTTGCATGAACTAAGGAGGGTTGGATTCACGGTCAGCTCCGACGTTGTTCTGACTCCTGAACAATTTACCGAACGGCTTCATTCGCAGAGTTTTGATCTTGTTCTCGCTGAATATCCTAGTCCTAACTGGCAAAGAACAGAGGTCTTGGACATTCTGCGCGAGCTCAAAAAAGCCGTTCCTGTCATCTTCTTGGTCTATTTCGTGAAACGGGAAACCGTAGCAGAACTCATCCTGAAAGGCGGTTGCGACTGTATTGAAATGGGTAGCATCAGCCATCTACCAGTAGCCGTCCATCGCGCTCAGGCAGAGAAGACGCTGCGGGACGAGCGAAATCGAGCGGAGAAGGAATTGGGGAGGTCGGAGGCACGCTATCGGGCCTTGGCGGGAAATCTGAATTACGGCATTTGTCGATGTGATCGCGACGGTAAGTTCCTGGAAGCGAACGAAGCGATGGTCGGCATGCTTGGATTTACATCGAAAGAAGAACTTCTGGCGATGAATCTCAGGAGTGACATTATTCGGGACCTGGCCAAGTGCGACCAATTGTTCGAGCAATCTGGCAAGGGACATCTAGTAGATGTCGAAATGGACTGGACGCGCAAGGACAAGGCGACTCTGAAGGTCCACGTCAGCGGGCAAGAAGTTACCGGTGGCCAAGATGAGCCAAATGCCTACGAGCTTATCGCCGAAGATGTGACCAAACAACGAGAGTTGGAGAGTCGCCTCCGCAAACTGGCTGCCAGCGATCCGCTGACTGGACTGGCCAACTATCGTCACCTCGTCGACGTCCTCGACATGGAGATCAAGCGCTGTGAGCGCACCAACAGAGAGTTTGCGGTATTGCTATTCGATCTGGACGGTTTGAAGGCTATCAATGATCGGTACGGGCACATGACGGGAAGCCAAGCGCTCTGCCGGGTTGCTGACGTTTTGTCTTTTTGTTGTCGAGACATTGACACTGCATCGCGCTTCGGAGGCGATGAATTTGCCCTTGTCTTACCGGAAACGAACACGGAACAGGCCAATCTTGTGGGGCGCCGCATCTGCCAGAGTGTTGCCCATGATGGCAAGGGGCCAACGCTTTCCGTCAGCGTTGGCGCTGCTGTCTATCCTCACGATGGTGAAAACATCGAAAGCCTTTTGTCCGCTGCAGACACCGCAATGTATTCTATGAAAGGTGAAAGAGCTTCAGCGGCACACTCCAAACAAGCCACCGCCGGGCGGTAGGTCGCTCTCGCTAGATGCGCTGAAGTGGGCGAAAAAACAGGTGACCAAACTCGGTATTGTCGTCCTTTTTTCGTCTTTACGATTCACATGAAGACTGAAGATAAGTGATTCCAAAAAAAAAATGGCGTCCCTCCATGAGACTTTCTCGCGCGCATTGTGCTCGTTGTTTGAAGCATTCTTTCCGGTCATTCGATAGCCGCACTCACCGAGACCAGCGTTTTCATTCTGAATTGAAACCTGCGTTAAAACGCGGAAATCCTATGGACTGAGCGATGGCCCCATACCATCACCGTGTCGGGCGGCGTCTGAGTCTTGCTGATCCCATTTCTTCAGGGGCTCGGAGCCGATCGAGACGGCAGATCGACGCCAGACAGGGAGTACAGACCCAGCAAGCGAAGGTTCCCGGTAGCGTCGAAAGCAACAGGCAGCCATCGGCCGTCCAGACTGGCGAATTGGACCGTAATGTGAAGGTCTTTAACCCAAAATGACGGGCTCTTGAGCGGAACTCCAACGACCTGCCGGATTCGATGGGTGTTTGCGTCCACCCAGATATCGCCAAGCAGCAGGCCTCGTTCCTTGCGCTTAGGAATGATATGCAATACATATTGGAAGCTCCCAAAGTTTTGGGTGCGAAGGAGCGTAAAATCATAGTTGGCCCGGCTGATCTCGCCCCGACCACCGTCCTTCGTCGAGGCGACTTCCTGCTCCAGGATAGCAATTACGATCTTTTTACCTCGGTCGTTCCCGTGTGCCTGGATGATCTTGAATGTCTTGGTATCCGGAGGCGTAAAGCTGATTTGGGTCATTACATCGGAAATAGGTGCCGGATCGTCACTTCGAAATACTTTATATTGCCGCGTAACGTCGTAGGGTTGATGAAGAGCCGGATTCTGCTGCTCCTCGCGCTCCATCGGATCGAGAATGGACTTTAAGTTTGGTGGAGAGTCATGACCCTCCTGTGCATACAGCGCGAAAAGAAATATCTGCACTGCGCCGAGTAGGCAGAGAAAAATCACAAGGTATATCTTGAAGGAGACTTTAGATTGTTGCTTCAACCTGCACCACCCTTCGGCTGATTGCTGTGCTGACTGTTCGGGCTGCAGGTAGGATCTGACTCAGATTACAGGCACCGTTTGGTCTGTTGGCTGCGGGCCGCTTTTGTAAGGCGGTACGGCATTTTCGAGAAATCTTCCCCTGGACCGCTCGGATGACGCAGTCGGGATCAGTAGTTAGTATCGCTCCGATATAGATCCTTTTCCAATCGACCACCGAGGCCTCCAACGGAGTCAATCCGCGTATCGGAGCCCGAAATCAAATAAAAGACATATGAGGCACAGACCCCAAGGAACAGCAGCATCGGCATCACAACGGCTAGAATCGAGGTAAGCACACGCGGAATTTACACGCAAAGATAAGCTATTCCATACAGTCAATTATGTAGTGGTTCTTGGACTATTCCTTGGATCGGGACGTTGGTAGGAATTCGTGGATAAGTTCGCCGGTATTCTTTTCGATGATCCGCACGTGATGTCCTTCGGCGTTCAACTTTGCGACGCGAGCAAACAGTTGTACCGCTTGAGCCGGCACACCGCTCTTGCCTTTCATCAAGTCCTGAAAATCAACCGATGTGAATACGAACGTGTACGTATCCATCAAAGCCACCACTTATTGGCAAGACTACGCTTCCTTGTAGACATGGCACAAACCTGCATATCATTGGACTACTTCATCGATTCGAGTACGTATTCCTCTCGGTGCATGCCGTTGATGCAGTCTTCCGAGATCAGCCGCGTGAGATCCCGAACATATCGAGCGTTGTCCGGATGGTCGCGGGCGGGCAGCACGACGGCGAAGATGACGTAGCATCCATCGCATTTCGTAGAAGTCGAGCCTGCGAGTGAGCCGCTTTCTCCGTCGAAATACTTCTCCAAACGTTCCATCGCAACGGATTCGTGATACGCAATTGCGCGCATCGCCATACGCTCTCCTTGGCTGGGAAGCACGAACGATATCGCAGGCCCAAAGACCTCTAGTCAATTGTGAACAGACTCCCGGTGAGCGGACCGCAATACGTTCACCGCCCTCGTCATTTCTCCAACGAGCAAGTCCAACGAGCCCTAGTGATAGACGCTGTCCGATATGGCTACCGTTCAGCTAGCTTCGACTCCTCCCACTCGGCCCGCTTAAGAAGCAGCGACTTCGCTGCGAGGGCGATCTCCCGGCGCTCTTCGAGATCCCCAGCGGCCTTCGCGAGCTCCTCTAACCGGAGATCCATCGCACGCGCGGCTTCGTCGAGGACGAACTCCATGCAGTCCGAATCGGTATTGAGAGCCGCAGCGATATAAAACTGTCGCCAGTCGGCCACGGATGTCCTCCCACGGACGTGACTGTTTGGGGGCCAGAAGTGACGAGTTGGATTCGGCTGGAAGGAAAAAGGACGCGGGCTGCCGACAGACCGCTTAGACACACGCCTGCTTGACTGCCGTTTCATAGGCGGACGACGGTACCGGTTCTTCGCATCCGCATCTTTCTTGTAACGCCGCGCATCTTTCTTACGTCCCTTGAGCACCCGTCTTGCAACGCCCATGCGGCGACGACAAGATGGGCTCACGCCCCAGGATTGAAAGTTCGCGCCGATGGGTGGAAGGCGTATCTCGCAGCTGATCTCTTTCGCGTAGTGATCACGCAACTTCCAGTCTCTACGCTCCCGTTCGCGGGCCTGGTTCTAGGTGTCGCAGTTCGTGGCGAAGAAAATTGCTGCGAAAGGACCCAACCCTCATGGAGCACCACCAGCACGTCCCGTGGCAACTGAAGATCGCTGCCAAGGTCATCCTCTCTCGCGTTCCCCTCAGCCCTAGACTTCTGAACAAAGCCGGGGTTTTTCGAACCAACGCGATGCAAGATCCGGACTACGCCGTCGGCGTCTTTCGCCGTCATTTCCAAAACGCCGTCTTTGCCCGAAAAGACAAACCCTTCGTTGTGCTTGAACTTGGGCCGGGTACCTTTGCCTCTTCGGTCGTCATCGCGCGCGCCTGTGGTGCTTCGTCGGCGTACGCCGTTGACGTCACGCCATTCGCTACCGACGATGTCAGCCAGTATCATTCACTCGAACTCCACCTGCGGAAAATGGGATCGGAGCCTCCGTCCCTGGCGAATTGCTCCAATCTCGACGACGTTATGAGGGCCAGCAACGGCCAGTACCTGTCCAAGGGTCTTGAATCGCTTAAGAGCATCCCTACAGCATCAGTGGACTTCATTTTCTCTCACACGGTGCTGCAACATATCCGCCGTAAAGACTTCGTCCCGCTTATCGTCGAGTTGCGCCGCATTCAGCGGCCGGACGGCGTTGGGAGTCACACAGTCTCGATCTCCGATATCCTGGGCGGAAATCTCAACGACCTTCGCTTCAGTAGGGAAACCTGGGAATCCAACTTGATGGCGAATTCCGGCTTTTATACCAACCGCATTCGCTACAACGAATACCTCAACCATTTCCGCGACGCCGGCTTCGTCCCCCAGGTGTACCGAACCGCGCACTGGGATACTCTCCCCACCCCGCGCAGCAAAATGGCCCCCGAATTCGCCGTTCTACCCGAATCCGAACTCCAGATTTCCGGATTCGACGTCTATTTGCACTAATCTAGTCGGGGTCAGGAATGTTTGATAAGCCTCTGTTCTCCTGCGGCTGTAGCGGTATCCATCCGTCCACTCTCTCCGCACCAGTTAGGACCGCGGTAGGCGCAGGTATAATTGATTGAACAAGACCAACGCTAAATATCAGCCGCGCAATCTGTCACGTGTACCATAACGTATATCGACGCTCGACGGGCGGTGCTTGCGGACCCCTATTCGCCATCGCCCGTCACTTTTAACTGCGCCCTCCCCGGCCCCACAGTCGTCGCGCTACTTCGATGAAGAGAAGCGCATTCGATGCGGCAACAATCTCTTCCGCTCTTCCTAGTTGCCGTACTATCCGTGTTTTCTTCCCCGCGTAATAGGCAACTCATCAAACGTGTGCGTGCCGTTGCGACACGCGGCGCTAATTTTGTTGAGTAGGGCATCCCGATAAAACGCATTTCCGTGATCAAACTGATCCCGATAGATAATCACATATTTCTGGCCACACTCACCGCAGGCGACAGTCTCGGTTTTGAACTTCTCTTGTCCACTTCCTTGCAGATCGTTAAGAACGGTCGTTGCTTGCGTGTCATGAATTGCCTTTGCGACCCACGGCATGCGTTAGTACTCCGGTGCGATTACTTCTGAGAGGTGTTTCGAATCAACTTGCTGTAGGTCCGCGTAACCCAAGCAGGCTTGTCGAGAGTGTCAGTCTCTTCTCCTGACAGAGTCGCATCTAGATAAATCAATCCCCGAATATATTCCGATAGGCTGCGGGCGTCGTGATCCTTCAGTAACGTGTCTGCGACCTTCCGAAAATCCTCAGATAGGCGGAATGACGTCAGATCAGTTTTCTTTGGTATAACTCGCTACGACAATATCAAAGCGCTTTGACCTTTGTCGTGGGCCAAACCTCTTGGCAACCACGTATATCTACTTGTATTACATAACGCGCTACAGAAAAGTGCTGGGTCAGAAGCGCGAGGTCGAAACGCCGTCGCTCACCAATCGGCGGCGTCCGTAAATCGGTGCCTGACGAGACCAAGCGAAGGAGACCACAAAATGGCCAAGCCCCAAATCCTAGAGAAGTATACTCTGTGTTTTTTCTCCGGGAACATCAGCGCCTGGCAAGACCAAGGCATATCCTTTCGGTCTCGTTAACGACTGTGTATTCGTCTCTGGGATGAATGCACACACGTCGTGGGGCTATTTCAGGTGTCCATTCGGGGCGTTCGGAAATGGACGGGCTGAGCCGTCGCTTCTTCACCCGGAAATTCAGTCCGGACCCTAGTTCGGTGCGCCTAGAAGCGCGTTTACGCGCTATTAGGCGGTTCAGGCGGCGGTGCTGGCAGTTGGATGTGGATGGGTGGGGGAGTGGAAATTGATGCGCTTTGTTTCTGAATTCCCCCCCTCATTATCCTTATATAGGAGTGTTTATTGGTATTACTGAAGTTGGAGTCATGACGGCCAACCATCTTATGCATAGAATTCCTTCGTCACCCGAAAGGCCGTCGCGAACTATGGAAAATCGACAGACAGATCATCCGGTGGACCAGCTGCTACGAAGATTGACCGAGAACATTGAGTCCGCGAAGATTCGCTGGGAATTGGTCCCTAAACACTTCGCACTCGCTCCACCGCAGTGTCAGAAGCTCTGGGCAGAAGTTATTTTTTGTTTCGTCTTCGGCCAGTACTTTGCTGCACTCGCGGTTTGCGGAGCGTTCGTCGAATATTTTCTAGAGACAGCAATCCCTGCGTTTTGCAAACGCAATGGACGAGCCCCAGTTGCGATCCCGAACAAATTTTATGCGCAGATAAAGCTCGCTCGTGAGGTTGGTTTGATCTCAGAGCAGCAGGAACAGATGTTGCAGGATTTCCGACAGATCGTTCGGAATCGTTTTGATCATGCGGATATGACTGCGGTGGCGAACTCTTTGATGTCAATTCGATCGGTCAGGGAAGCGTACTTCGAGGATGGCGAGCTCAAAATTCGACCTGTTTCTGCCGAATTCACACGAGAGTTGGAACAGCTGACTGTTGCGGAGAGGAGCGCCGCGGTGACCCAAAAGCTCGCTCCCCGGGTGATTCAATGGATCGGCATCTGGGCTGGAGATTGTTCAAGGGAGATATGG
>Ga0209624_10001728_pt1 | contig 16802 bp, 18 predicted proteins | sample JacPinW_OM2H0_O1_FD_188565 | JGI IMG/M metagenome (GOLD analysis project Ga0209624, IMG submission 188565) | Forest soil microbial communities from Algoma, Ontario, Canada - Jack Pine, Ontario site 1_JW_OM2H0_O1 (SPAdes) (version 2) | ecosystem: Environmental > Terrestrial > Soil > Boreal...
TACAGCCAGATGAAAGATGTGTATGCGCGTGTTTTGCAAACGGTAGATTTTCCGTTGCTCCTTCAGGGAACTTCGCCGCGTCCGGCGCTGCTTGAAAAATTTCGTAACACCCCGAACGCTGTGTTGTTTGCCACCGCAAGTTTCTGGCAGGGAGTGGACGTCCCAGGCGATCAACTTTCGTGCGTAATCGTGGATAAACTTCCATTCGCCGTGCCGAGCGATCCCATTGTGGCGGCGCGCGTGAAAACTTTGCAGGAAGAAGGACGCAACGCCTTCAGCGAATATCAAGTGCCGGAAGCCGTACTCGCGTTGAAGCAGGGGTTCGGAAGATTGATTCGTGCGCGCACCGACCGCGGCGTGCTGGCGATTTTGGACAACCGCATCGAGCGCATGCAATATGGTAAAATCTTCATTGCGTCGCTTCCTGCTTATTCCATCACGCGTGACATTCAGGAAGTGGAACGCTTCATGCAGCCGCATCCCTGAACATTTTATTTGTAAATCGAAAGGCCTTGAATGTTTGAAGTCAGCGTTGACGAAACTTTTTCCGCGGGCCACGCGCTACGGGGATATAAGGGCAAGTGCGAAAATCCGCACGGCCACAATTATAAAGTGCGCCTCACAGTGCAAGGCCGGCAACTGGACTCCATCGGGCTGCTTTTTGATTTCGTGCACTTGAAACAGGTTTTGCACGCCGTGATCAACGAAATGGATCACAAATATCTGAACGATCAGCCGCCATTTATCGAACTGAATCCTTCGGCGGAGAATATTGCGAAATATTTGTACGACGAAGTAGCTCGTGGCCTGAAGGAATTGGCGACGACATCGGCTTCTTCCGTCCCCGATGCGAAGGATTCCCCGAAAATTACGAGCGTCACAGTTTGGGAAACGGACGTTACTTCGGCTACTTATCATCCGTAGTTTACGACAGCCAGGAACAACAATATGAATCGCGCATTTTTGGTCATCATCATTCCCGCAGCGCTCGTGATTACGGCGTACTTTCTTCTAGCCACTTACGCCGGAGTGCAACTGACCTACGCGCGCGCGCTCGGCGGGCTGGCTGGATTTGGAGTTGCTATTTATCTCGTGAATGCCTACGACCGCCGTCGCAAAGCGCGAAGGAATTCCCCGGCGACTCCTAAAATAAGATCTGGCGCGAATTCCCGCTGAGGCTATGGTCATCACCGAAATTTTCCGCTCGATTCAAGGCGAAGGCACTCGCGCCGGATTGCCATGCATTTTCGTGCGCCTCACTGGATGCAATTTACGCTGTACCTGGTGCGACACGGCCTACGCTTTCTATGGTGGAAAACAAATCACCATCGATGAAGTTTGCGAAAAAGTGCGCGAACTTTCATTGCCGTCAACCGCGAATGGAAGTGAGATTCGATTGGTCGAATTAACCGGCGGCGAACCGTTGTTGCAGCCGGAAGTTATTCCGCTGGCCGAAAAACTTCTCGCTGCCGGTTACACAGTGATGATCGAAACCAGCGGCGAAAGATTCATCGGAAAATTGCCGCGCGAAGTGATCAAGATAGTGGATGTGAAATGTCCGGATTCCGGTGCAGCGGACACCTTCGATTGCGCAAACCTCGAAGCCCTAAGCTCTTCCGATGAAATCAAATTTGTAATCGCCAGCCGGCGCGACTATGAATTTGCACGCGAATTCACCGCGCAACACGCGCTGGCCGCAAAAGTTCATCAAGTGATTTTTTCTCCGTCGGCTCCAGACCCCGCCGGAAAGTGGCCCGGCCTGGAAGCTCGCGAATTGACGGAATGGATTCTCGCCGACGGAGTTCCGGTGCGACTCGGCCTTCAACTGCACAAATTTATCTGGGATCCTTCGATGCACGGAGTCTAGTCCTTGATGGCAAGCTCGTCGAAAAAATCGAAGGCCGTAGTTTTGCTGAGCGGGGGAATGGACTCCTGCGTAACCGCGGTGATCGCCCGTTTGACTCATGACGTAGCGTTGCTTCATGCAAGTTATGGTCAGCGAACGGCGCGGCGGGAGCGGCGTGCGTTTGACGCCATTGCGGATTTTTATGAAGTGAGCGATCGTCTGGTGGTGGACTTGAATTATTTTCCGGCGATTGGCGCTTCAGCGTTGACGGATTCGCGGATTGCTGTGCCGGAGCAGAATTCTACAGCGCGTAGCGTTTTGCAACCCGGCGAAATTCCTGTAACCTACGTCCCGTTTCGCAACGCGCACTTTCTTTCCGTGGCAGTAAGTTGGGCGGAAGCCATCGGCGCGAACGCGGTCTACATCGGAGCGGTGGCTGAGGATAGCTCCGGGTATCCAGACTGCCGGCCGGAATATTATCGCGTGTTTCAGGAATTGGTGAAGGTGGGAACGCGCCCTGAGACACGGATCGAAATTGCAACGCCGGTGATCGCAATGCGAAAAAGCGAGATTATCCAGCGTGGCATCGAACTGAACGCGCCGCTGCATCTAACATGGTCATGCTATCAGAGTGAGGATTTGGCGTGCGGAGTGTGCGATAGTTGCGTGCTGCGGTTGCGGGCCTTTGAACAAGCCGGACGTGCAGACCCTATCGCCTATCGGATACAAGTTGAGAGATAATAGGGCAAGGTAACCGTCACAGGGTTCGCGGCCGTGAATGGCCGGAGATGCCGGAGCGGCGCTTGAATTCTGCCAGGAGGACGAAAGTGAAAAAGGAAATATTGAAAATTGTCGGAGTGGTGCTTGGCTGTGTGATGTGCGCAGGGCTGTTAATGACTTCTCTTGCGCAACGCGCGGCGGCGCAGGACAAGGCGGCAGCGCCCGTGGGCGCGGGCCAGATCATTGGCGTGGTGAAAGACGCTGACGGCAAGCCGGTTGCCGGTATGACTATCGTGATTGAACCGCAAGGCGGGTTGGAAATCGACCTGACAACTGACGCGGCGGGAAAGTTCGCGAAGCCCGGCTTGCCGGTAGGTTCTTACATCATTACGTACAAGCAGGAAGAAAAGACAATTTACAAAGCGCGCGCAAACGTCGCCAACGGAAAAGATACTCTCGCGAACTTGGTAATGAATGACCCCAAGGTTCTTGAATTCCAGAAGACGATGAAGAAGCAACTTGAGGATGAAGCGCAGTACGGCAAATTAAAGACGCATTTCAATGCCGGGAACGCGGCGCTTGACGAAGAAAAAGCGGCGAAGGCGGATTGGACGAAAGCCGCCGCCGCGGATCGCCCCGATCTGCAGGCGAAAGTTGAACAGTCCGCGTCAAAGGCGCTGGGAGAATACCAGCAAGCTCTGACCGCGGTTACGGATCCTGCCGATGCAAAAAATAAAGGAGCTGTCTATGCCCAGATGGCTGTCGCATACGAACTCGAAGGAAAGTTCGAGGAAGCGGTGCAGGCCTATCAGCAGGACGTAGCTGCGCATCCGGATGCTGGTGCATACAACAATCTGGGAAACGATCTGGCAAAGATCGGGAAAATGGATGAAGCGAGGGCCGCGTACGATCAGAGCGCGACGCTCGATCCCCAGGGTGCGCCACTGGCATACCGGAATTTCGCGGTGGTGTTATTCAACGCCGGAAAGTTGAAGGATTCTCCTGCCGCGGACCTTCTGAAAAAGGCTACGGAAGCGGAACCAAATAATCAGCAGGGATGGTTCTTGCTGGGCGCGGCGCTGGCAGCGAACATGACCGTGAAGCAAAACGGAGACAAAATAAGTTTTGAGTTTCCTACAGGAACCCAGGAAGCATTTGAGAAGTGCATCTCACTCGATCCCAAGTCAAACATGGCGGAACTTTCACGGAAGAATCTGGAAGACCTAAAGCAGTACGGGTTGGGGGTAGACACGAAGATAACCGCGCCGAAGAAGAAGTAAGAAAGCGAACGCAATTTAGGCGGGCGGGTGACGTTTGTCGTAAACGGATCCGCCCGTATTTTTTGCGCTGGCCCGCGGATCATTCGGCCTGGAATTTTGGATCCCGCTCAAATGAAAAAGGCAGGAGCGCTTTCGCGTTCCTGCCTTGATTTTGCCCGCGACGGGAGTTGCGGTGCGGTATGGAAATTATGCGTTGGTGTTTGCCATCAAGCGCTTGCGGCTCAGCAGACCGAGCCCGACGAGTCCGCTGAAGAGCAAGAGGTAGGTCGAGGGTTCCGACGCGGATACGATTGAACCCGCGGTAAGATTTCCATCGCCGTTATCGAAGGTTTCGCCGTCCAGACTAAAACCGGAGAAATCGCCACCGATGCAAGGCGAAGCACTAGTACACAGAGCGCCGCCAGCGAAGTCTGCCAGCGTATCACCTTGGAAAATCAGGGTCAGGAACGGAGTAGCAGAACTGCCAGTCGTGAACTCAATCATACATTCTCCGCCTGAGCAGCCCGAATTCGCCGCAACGAGCGTAGAAAACGTACCGGTTATCCCGCTGATCGTGAAACTACCGGTAACGGTACCCCCCGAGATCGAAAACGATCCGGTGAGAGTATCGCCATTGGCGAACTGCGCTCCAGAAACATCGAAAATACCGTCCGCATGAACTGGCGTAAGACCCATCACGAATACCGCAACACCTAATATGAGAGCATATTTGCTAAAGCGTAGAAAATTGAAGTTCTTCACATTTCCTCCCGTGGCACGAATTGACAAATCCGCCATCTTCGGCAAGACCCGTGTCATTCTACGAACGCACTATATGTGGCAATTCGGATTCCAAAGAATCGTTCCACATTGAAACATGATTAAGTGTATTGTTTTGTTGAAGTTATGAAAAGCGACGCGAAATGTACCAATTTGGATGCTCGCCCGGGACTGTACCTGCCGTGGTGAAAATGAGAAAACCTGTTCCTAGGTACAGGTAGAGGGGCACAGCCAGAGTTGGAAATCAAGCTCGTAGACGCTCTGGCGCGAACGCAACACTGACGAGTCCGCGACTTGGGCGCATTTCCGGAGGTAGCGTGACCGAGAGCTTTTCGGCATGGCGGGACGGAGCATTATTAGACCAGAACAATGTGGTGTCACTGAGGAAATGCGGAGGTCGAAGCGAGCCAATTCCTTGCGTGGTGCATCTCAACTGAATAGAATGAATCTCATTAGCTATTATAGTTGTGTTGCATTCACGGCTCGCACTATCTTGAATATCTGAGAGAAGGTTAGGGAACACGTAGGGAGCCCATGGCCACAGGAATTTCGCTCAACAGTTTGGTGGTTGCCGCGAAGGAGAACCTCTCCTGTGCGCTCGGAGACGAGGCTGCCATCCTCCAGATGCGCAGCGGGGTCTATTATGGTCTGAATCCGGTTGGCGCACGGTTGTGGACCTTGCTCGCCGAGCCCAGAACTGTAGAAGACCTGCGCGAAACGTTGATTACGGAATACGAAGTGGAGCCGGCGCGATGTGAAGAAGATCTGCTGGCGCTGCTCGAGAATATGCACGCGAAGGGGCTGATTGAGATTCGCAGTGAATAAATTCCAGCGATTCCGAAAACTGTCTGGATCCCAGAAAAATAATTTGTTGTGGGCGATGGTCCTGCTGCCGATCACTAGCGCGGCGCTTCGTCTACTCGGGTTCCAGCGATGGAAATCCATGCTGGCGATCGCGATCCCGCGCGAGATTCCCTCTACGCCGGTCGTTCCCGAGGCGCTACAGGACGCGAGGGATGCGGCGAAAATGGTTTCCGCCGCGGCACGCGAGGGAATCTTTCGCGCCAAATGCCTCGAAAAATCGACGGTCCTGTGGTTCCTGCTCCATCGAAAGCGACTTCCTGCCGAATTGCGCATTGGAGTTCGCCAGGCCGCCAAAGGATTTGAAGCGCACGCATGGGTTGAGGTGCAGGGAACGATTGTGAACGACACGGAAGATGCGCGGCAAGGGTATGTTCCGTTCAGCGGGAATATCGCGAGTCTGGGGGCCGAGGAACGGTGAGCGGAATTGTTGGAATTGTAAATTTGGACGGCGCACCGGTTGATACGAATCTGCTTTTGGCGATGACGAAGTTTATGGCCTTTCGCGGGCCGGATGGCGAAGGAACCTGGTCCGCAGGCGGGATCGGATTCGGACACACGCTTCTTCGCGTTGGTCCGGAAGCTTCGAGCGAAGAACAGCCGGCGAGCCTTGATGGAAAATATTGGATCACCGCCGACGCGCGAATTGACGGCCGCGCTGAATTAATCGAAAAGCTTCGCTCCAAAGGCAGCGCGGTTTCTATAGCGGATCCGGATCACCAATTGATCTTGCACGCGTATCGAGTTTGGGGATCGGCGTGCGTCGAATATTTGCTGGGCGATTTCGCGTTTGCGATTTGGAATTTGGAAACGCGGAAGTTGTTTTGTGCGCGGGATCATTTTGGATTTAAACCGTTCTTTTATGCTCGCATCCGGAATTCCTTTCTCTTCAGCAATACTCTCGATTGCCTGCGGATACATCCAGAAGTCTCCGACAAATTGAACGATGCCGCGGTCGCCGATTTTCTTCTTTTTGATTTCAATCAGGACCTTCGCACGACAACGTTCAGCGACATCCAGCGGTTGCCACCCGCGCATATTCTGGAATGCGAGGCCGGCAAATTCTCAATCAGCCGCTACTGGAAATTGCCGGAATCAGAACCTGTTTATTTCAAGCGTCCGCAGGAATGTGTGGATCAATTCCGCGAAGTGTTGGATGCCGCGGTTAGCGACCGCATGCGGTCGAACACCGCCTGCATTTCACTAAGTGGTGGACTGGATTCCACCGCGGTGGCGGCGAGCGCTCGCCGGATTCTGGATCGGCGGGAAGCGCCCTCGGATCTATGGTCTTATACTCTTGTTTACAACAGCCTCGTGCCGCACGAGGAGGGACGCCTCAGCGATTTAGTTGCCAACGCATTGCGGATCGACGCTACACAATACGTTGCGGATAACGGTAAACTTTTCGGCGACTTCGATCAGCCCGACTATAGGACGCCGGAACCACTGCATGCGCCGATGGGGTATTCGGGCGTGAACCCAAATCCGGATATCGCGGCGCGCGGGCGGATGCTCTTGACAGGAATGGGGGCCGATCCTCTACTGGCGAGCTTACGAACCCGTCACTTGCGGCGATTGATCAAGGCGAAACAGTTTGGCCGGCTTGCCAAGGATCTCGCGGGATATTTTGCGGCCGAAGGTAGATTCAAAAGATTATATTTCCGAAATCATTGGGATAGGCTTCTAGGTCGAAGTCCGGAGTTCGAGCAATTTCCAGCGTGGCTCAATCCGGACCTTGAAAAGCGGCTGAATCTGCGAGAGCGCTGGACTCATGCAAATCCGATTCCGCAATTCAACCATTCCGTGCGGCCCGAAGCTCACGATGCCATGAACTCTCCGCTATGGGCGGGCCTTTTTCAGGTTAGTGATCCAGGCGCAACGCGATTTCCCGTTGAATGGAGACAACCATTTTTTGATATTCGCGTCGTTAAGTTTCTTCTTGCGTTGCCGGCATTGCCCTGGTGCGTTGACAAGGAGATACTCCGCGAAGCCGGGCGCGGTATTTTGCCAGATGCTGTTCGTTTGCGACGGAAATCACCTCTTTCCGCCGATCCTATTATTATGGCGCTGCAGCGACCGGAAACGGCTTGGGTGGACCATATTGAACCAGACCCACGTCTAAGTTCCTACGTGGTGCCCAGTAAAATCCCTCGAATCTGCGGTACAGAAGATACAGTAATCTCCTGGGTACACCTAAGGCCAATTAGTTTGAATTTTTGGTTGCAAAGGCTTCGCTCGGTGGACTATAGTTCTGAAAGTCACTTGGATGGAGGCAGTTCATGATCAAGAACAAAGAGCAATCTGAATTATCGAAGAAATCATACCAAACGCCGATATTGCGCGTGTACGGCAATCTTCATGAAATCACGCAGGGCGTCGGGGCCCGGCCTGGAACTCACGTTGATTCGCGAAACCCGGGCAATCCTGACCGAACACACTGAACACTTTGCGAGAAGCTTTGCCGGCCCGCCATCTTGTGTACGGAATAAGGCTTCTTGCGAATACCCCCCTTCCCGGTCTTCAGATTCTCGAAACATTGGGCACTGAAGTTGACGTAGAAATTCGGCTGAAGGAAAAGCCATGTTCGCTCCCCATTTTTTCCGATTCGTCCACGATATTTTATACGAGTCCTTACAAGAATGCGGAAGGTAATCCGATTCTTCGCGTGGGCGACCTTGATAAAAATTATTTGATTTTCTTCTATTCGGACGGCCTGAGATTTGCTGTGGCCCGCGATGGACGCGAGGTCATCGGTGACTGGCCCGACGATTTTTCACTGGAAGATGCAGCCACGTTTCTTGTCGGGCCAGTCCTCGGATTTGTACTGCGGTTGCGCGGTATTGTGCCGCTGCATGCCAGTTGCGTGGCTGTAGACGGCCGAGCGATCGCTTTGCTCGGCGCGCCCGGAGCTGGAAAATCCACGACGGCCGCGGCCTTCGCACGATTAGGCTATCCCATCGTTTCGGAGGATGTCGTGGCGCTTGATGAGCGTGATAATTCCTTCTGGGTGCAGCCCGGGTATCCGCGAATCAACTTGTGGCCCGCATCCGTTGAGGCTTTGTTTGGCGCAGAGGACGCGCTGCCTGTTGTGACGCCAACTTGGGGGAAACGATACCTCGCGGTGGACCAGAATGGACTTCAGTTCCAGCGTCAACCATTGCAGCTTTCGGCAATTTATTTTTTGAGTGAAAGAGATTCAGACAAGCGGAATCCCGCTATCAAGCCTCTTGAAGGAATGGCAGCGTTGATGACTCTCGTGCCGAATACCTATGTAAATTACGTTTTGGATGATGCAATGCGTAGCCGCGAGTTTGACGTTCTCGGGCGGCTAGTCTCCACTGTTCCTCTATTATCGGTTCGAGCTTCATCTGATTCCGCACACCTCGAGGAATTGTGCAACGGAATCGCCGATGACGAACGAGAGAGACGAGCGGCGATGATGGCGGAACGCTCAACATGAGTTGGCACCCGGAGGTTTTGAAAAACCATCGCCGAAGTATCGTTCAGGCCGTGCCGGTCGTATTGGCGAAGAAAGTAATCTTCATTTGGATTTGATATAGTCTCATTTTGCTCCTGCGATATGTCTGGTATGGGAAAAAATATTCAATCTGGAAATACGGTTGGCCAGAACACCACAAATTCCGCGCGCGAGAGTTCTGTGGGAAACTTTTCAGAAAATGGATACCTCATTCTGAAAAATCTGGTTACCGATCCCGCGTTGGCGTTCCTGTACGAGTATGCCTCGAAGGCTGCCGAGTTTGGAAAAGGGCGCTTGGATGATGAGCAAGCTCCGAATACGCCGAGCTGGTACGGCGATGCCATCATGGAATCGCTGCTGGAAGCGCTTCTGCCACGGCTTGAAATCGAAACGGGAATCAAGCTCTATCCAACGTATGCGTATTTTCGCGTATATAAACACGGAGACATATTAAAGCGTCACACAGACCGCCCGGCGTGCGAGGTTAGCGTGACGCTTAGCATTGGATACACTGGAAACGAGAGCTGGCCAATCTGGATCGAGCAATCGGGCGTGGCTCGGAGCTTTGCGCTTGAGCCCGGCGATGCGCTGATCTACAAAGGTGTGCAGCTGCCACATTGGCGCGATAGTTTTTCGGGAGAGCGCGCCGCGCAAGTTTTTATGCATTATGTAGACCGAAATGGCCCATTTCGGGAGTGGCGGTTGGATAAGCGGACGAGCTTGGCGTCCACTCCTATATCCCGGCAAATTCTTAACGGATTGGGATTCATGTACGGCAACATCCAACCAGCAAGACAAGAATGATCGAATCACGACTCAGGAGGTTTCGGAACCGTGCCACTTTCATTTTCTGCGCGGGTCAGTTCTTTACCGGAAGTGATGTACAGAACGGTCGGCGAAGAAGCAGTCCTTCTTAACATTAAGAAGCAGACTTATTTCGGATTGGATTCCATTGGTGCGCGCATGTGGACAGTGCTGAATGAATCAGCAACGATTCAGGCTGCCCTTGAGACTTTGCTGGCCGAATACGATGTCAGCGAGTCACAACTGCGGAAGGATTTGGAAGTTTTCGTCGAAAAACTTATCGAGCAGGGTTTGGTCGAGGCGCACCCCGCCGGATAGCCGAATTTCACTCTATGCCTAACGCGGACTTTTTCCGGAGCCTCGGCCTATTCATTCAGGAGAATTTTCTTGCGCCGGAGTACTGCGCGCAGCTCCGTGCGCAGATGTCCCGGGGCAAATCCAAATTGGCGGTGGTTTTTGGAGATAAGTCGGAAGCTGCTCTGGACGAAAGTGTTCGTAGAGTTGCCACCGTTGAGGTAGAGCGCTCTCTGGAGGCCGAGACGCGCGAGCAGCTGCTCAGCGTCATGCCGGCGCTTGAGAATCATTTTAAGGTTTCGCTCGACGAATGCCAGGGACCTGATTTTCTGAAATACGGAGTGGGAGCTTTTTATCTGGCGCATACAGACGCAGGTCCACGCGGCCCTATAAAGATTGCCAGACGCCGCGTCTCGGCCGTAATTTTTCTGAATTCCCAATCAAACGAACCGGCCGGGGACACTTATTGCGGCGGATCATTAACATTCTATGGACTGATGGATGGGCCTGAGTGGGCGAAACTCGCGTTTCCACTTGAGGCCGAGACAGGACTGCTTGTTGCGTTCCGTTCCGACGTGATTCATGAAGTGCAAGCAGTGACGTTCGGCGAAAGGTTCAGCGTTGTGAGTTGGTTCACCTCCAAAGAATGACCGCGATCAAGTCGGAATACAGCGTAACCGCAAACAATGTTGAGTGAGAAATTTAAGAATGTAATCAGATCCAGCCATGTTCTGCGTTGGCTGGTTTTTCCCCTGGCGGTGCTTGTCCGGTGGGCAAGAAAAAGAAAAGAGCGCCGGTTTTGGGACTTCTGTCTTAGCCTGCCGAAGTTGGTCCACGAGCCAGTTTTTGTGAAAGTCGGGGCTGCTGATGGAATCACGGCGGATCCGTTTTCGGCCCTTCAGCTTAACGGCTCGAACTGGCGCGGATTGCTCATCGAACCCGTCCCATATTATTTCGATCGTTTGAAAGCAAATTTTCCGGACGCACGGCGATTCAGCGTGGAGCAGGTCGCCATCAGCGCGCCAGCTGGTGAAGCCGCCTTCTATTACGTCGATGAAACTGCGAAGCTCAGTATTCCGAATCTTCCAGCCTGGTATGAGCAACTTGGGTCGTTTGATAGGAGCCACATAACCAAACATCTGAACGGTGTACTTGAACCGTTCATCGTCGAATGCAAAGTACAGGTAAGGCCTCTATCCGATGTTCTTCGGCGAAACGGCATTCAGGACGTTCATCTTCTTATCATCGACGCAGAAGGGCACGATTATGAAGTAGTGAAGACTTTGGATTTGGCCGTGTATGCGCCGCTTCTAATCTTTGTTGAGCATCAGCATTTGCCAGCCGCGCAAAAAACCGAAATGGTGCAACTGCTGCGCGAACTTGGATACTCGGTCGGTGATAATAACGAGGACTATTTCGCATTCAACGAGAAAGCTATCAAGCGGTTGCAGGCGAGGACTCGCCACTAGCGGCTATCGATTTATAATCGTCGGCCCAATTCCGATCGATGGCATGAATTTTCGGACCCACGAATCGAAGGCTTTCGTATTGCCGGTGAAGTAGTGACACAAAATCCAATCACATGGTTGCATCAAGTTCGCGGCAAATTCCGATCCTTGAATCACATCTTGTTTGCGGAAATCCTCGTACGCGAAATTTGGAATATGTGCGAAGGTCAGCCAGAGCGCAAACTGGTCCACGATCCACCGATTTTGCGACGGATATTGAAGCGATTTGCGAATGTCGTCGTTGCTGACGAACTGCTGAATTTGAGCGCAAAAATAATCTGCGCCAATTTCACTGCCTGCAATTGCCGACGCGCCGCGGCCACGATTCAACGCCATCCACACCGCGAATCGCCAAACATAATAGAGGAGCAAAGAATCCGGTGGCATTCGCCGCCACAGCTGATTGTTCAGCAATGTCACTCCGAGATTGAAGGGAGGCGGCGCCGAGATTGCTTCCGAGGATGCGATAACGGCGAGCAATTCTTCGTCTACGTCGTGCGGATCGTAGCCGAGCACGCTTCGTTTGCAGAAGGGTTCCTCCCGCGCGTAACAGTCAGCTTTCGAGTACCGCTCAAATAGCACATTAACATCGGCGAAAAACATCGTGTCGCAGTCGAGAAGAAGCACTTGGCTGGGTGCAAGCGCGCTGATTTCCTCGAAGTTCAAGAGTTTATGAAGCACCGGATATCTGCTGAATACCTCCGCTCCGTGATGCAAACTTCGATCGAGACGATCCTCGTAAGAACCCTGGTCGTGGATGGTTACGTCATAAGGAGCGAGTATTCCGGCGAGTTCCGGTTCGTCGCCGTAAACGAACGCGTGAACTGGTACCGATCTATTGTGCGTTCTTAGACTCTTGACGCTGGCCGCAATTTGGGCAAGCAGGATGGGACGTAGTTCCGCATTCTGTAAGAGAAGAGAGTAGCAGACGCAGCGCTTCATAGATTCTCGATATGCCGCCTCTCTACGAAACGTATGTAAAAATCCTCGAGCGCTCGAACGCATCGCACGTCTGAGTAGATCGAGGAATAGTTAGCAGTCATCCGCCGGATGATATTGTCGCGCCACTCACGGTCGACGCCCAAACGAACCGCGATTTGGACGTATCCCGCGGCGTCTCGAGCAATTGTATCGGTGACACCAAGTTCTGTGAGGATCGCGTAAGAATGGCGCCCACGCATGAATTTTCCCGGGAGCGTCACGATCGGAAGCCGGCACGCGATTGCTTCAAATGTTGAAACCCCTCCTGACCATCCGACGGCATCGAGATACACGTCGCCCAGAAGATCGAGGTTCCAATAGGTGAAGCGTTCGAGCGCCGGCAGAAGCACGCAGTAATCGCCGGCGGCGAGATTAGCCGCTGAAAACGCTCGATCCAATCTTCGCCGCAGATCCGCTGCGATAAGATCATTTTCCGCCAGGAATACAAACTGGGCGTTCGGAACTTGTTTGGCAATTTCCACAAAAAGTTGATCTTGATCCGGCAGATATTTGTAGGCGTATTGAATGCATAAGTAAACGACGGCGTCATCACGAAGTTGAAAATCGCCGCGAGTCTTGGTCAGAAGCACCGAGGGAATCACCGGCTTCAGATAATTCAGGCCGATCCCGGGAAGCAGCAACAACTCCTCGGAGTAATGTTCCCGGGCGTTCTCCGGCTCGGCGGTGGCGCCGGAAATAAAGTAATCAATGGTCGGCAAGCCGGTCGTGATGGGCTGGTCCCACGCAGCGCATTGGATGGGAGCAAGGCGTAATGCGGCAAGCTGCGTGGTAATCGGCTCAAGGCCGACGTCCAGGAACACCAGAATGTGAAGGTTGTCGTCCAGAATCGCCTTGCACATTTCTTCGAGTGAGTTTGGAATATGCCGATAAGTGTCGGCAGATTTGCGGATTTCCTCGGTGACCGAATCCGTTTTGACGCCGGCGTGATACGCGAAGACAGCGAAATTTTCCTTCTTGTGATCGCTGAGCCAGCCAGAGAAACATTTCGAAGCGCTCAAATTCCGAAAACGCGAACACACGTATCCGATTCGCAACCTCTCGCCCGTGGAAAGTTCCGGCATGCGGATGGGCTTCACCCACTCCGGATAATTCGCCGCCATAATTCGATGCAGGAATTGCCCGTATTCAATCTGCAGTTCGCGATCATTCCGCGCTTGATACCCCAAATGAGAGTTGGCATAACTTGCGACAGCCGCGAGAGCGTTCTTTTTTTCAGCGGGTGTCTTCAGAGAGACTTCATGGGTCACCCTTTGTAAACCCTTCATGAACCTGGTGCGGTATTCGTCGATTTCTTGTGTCGAGTCGTAGATAACAGGCAGCACAAGAGCTTCCAGCAGTTTCAACAAAACATCGGTGGGGAATATCTCGCTCGCCCGCCGCGCGGACGCAATCGCAGCGTGCGTGCAATTACATTTTTCCAACAAGCGAACCTGGGATCGATATAGCTCGTATGAATTCTCGGAAGGTACCCGGGAAATGCCTTGCTCAAGTATCGCGCGGGATTCTAAATGCTGACCCATCTTTGAGAAGCAGCGAGCAGCTCCAATGTAAGCTTCGGCAGACTGAGGATTTTCGTGCAGAACGTCTTGCCACTTTGCGAGGGATTGCTTCCAGTATTCACGTTCCTGCTGTTCCAGCTCGGCAACCTGTCGGTTATAAATCTCGTGGATGGGCAGAGTCATGATGCGGTATGGGAATTTTACGGACGGACCACGCCAGCGCTCCGAACGTATCGTCAGCGTGAAAGTCTAACTCGAATCGCGCCTCCTATTCCATGGGGCAATCGATTCATACGTAGATGTGAGTAAATAGATGGAATCCAATTCAAAGGAATCGTCACGCGCAAGTTTTTCTATCGCTGCGCGCCCGATGGCTGTAACTCACAGGCCTGAACTTTTATCGCGCCAATAAACGGAGCTTCGCCGGGGGTGCGGTATGTCTCCACCAACGCCCGGTCGTTTTGGTAGATTGTGTCCCCACATTTCAGCGAAGGAATAACGTCCGCATGTTGGACATCTCGTTCCGTAGGTGTGGCGAGACTGAAAATTGGTCCGCGGCTGCGCAAATCCAGCGGCGTCAGCACCACAGGCCGTGGCGCATAGAAATTCGGCCAGCGCGCATCGGGAATATATATGACGGCGTCGCGTGGCAAGATTTTATCTAACATTTCAAAATCGCTCGTCAGTGCTACATAGCGTTTCATAAACTCACTGCGCGGTGTTAGTCCGCTGACCACTTCAGCGAAAGGCCGCGCATAGTAAATCTGAAATGCGAGCCACGGAATGGCGGCGAACAACAGGAGCCATCTACGCCAATTCACTAGGTGCACAGCGAGATGTGTCCAAGTATCTGAAGAGTTTGGGGAATCGTCCGTTTCCGCCGGACTCGCGAGGGTAAGCGCCGCCGCGAGAACTGCGACAAACTCCAGTCCGCCCAAAAATCGGAAATCAAAATGAAATTTCCATGCGACGATTCCGCCCTGTAACAGAAGTAGACCGGCAACGAGCCGGCTGGTTTTGCATCCGCGCAAAGCGGTCCACAAGATCCATATGATGGAAATAAAAAATACCGGTGTGAATTCGGCTACCGCATAGCGCGCCATGGGAGCGAAACTAGCTGGGCTGAATCCTTGAAGATCTGCAATATCTTGCAGAATACTTGGCGGAAACGCGCTGTGACCGAACACGTTCGCAAGGACCGGGCCCCAGAAGGATCCCGACGCGCGGTAGGTCCAGATCATCAGCAGCAGATGAATAACAATCCACGGAAGAAGCGCCAGCCCAATCACGTTGGATACTTTTGTACTGGGCGTTTTCGCGCGGATTGCTTGGACAACGATTAATCCGCTTGCGACGAGAGACAGCGGCACGAGCGAAAGTTTAGTTGACGCAGCTACCGCAGCCGCCATAGCAAGCATAAATGCATAGCGATAAGGACCGAGCTTGTCTAACAGCAATGCCGGACGCAAGAGAGCGGCCAACGCAACAACCGTCGCCAGGTCACCTAGTGCGTGCGCTCCGCCGGTTGTATGCCAGACCGTTGCGTAGATTCCAACGCCGCAAAGCGCTACGCACAAAACCGACAGATGGCGATTCTTTGTCGCATCCATCAAAAAACCCATCATAAAAAGCAAGAGTGCGACGGAATATCCCCAGCTCAGAGCATTTCCCGCGTCAGGTGCGCCAGAGGCGTGAGCAACGCTCAACGAAATTTGATAGTGCATTTGCGGAACGATTGCCGATTCAATGGGAAGCAAATAGAAGCGTAAGCCGCCATCTTCTACAATGCGCTTCGGCGTGAGCATGTGATAGTAAAGTTCGTCAATTTTTGTGGAAGGGGCGAGCGCCACCACGAGATTTATCACCGCAGCCAGAAGTAAAACGGCGGTAATGATTTTGTCCGCGCGGAATAATTCGCGGATCGATCTGCCTGCGCCGCTCTCGGAAAAAAACAAGTGCCCAATGGTCGCTACTCCCACCAGCAGCCACGCGACGAGTCGAAGGCCGCTCGCAGCTCCGGCGCCTGAAAGCAGCACGACTTCTACAAGGACGATTACAGCAGCCTGACCAGCTAACGCAGTGAACGCAATTTTCCAATACCAGGGCAGATTCCGAATACCCGCAAGGTGCAGAAATAATTTGCCTACACCTGCGACTGCGAATATCGCAATCAGGCCCCCAAAAAGTGGAATTAGAAATGTGTGCACTCTGCTGCCTCTTTGAAATTACAGAACGTACTGCGCGAATCGGGCGTTCGCGGCAACAGAATACAACTTCTCAAACAAACGAAGTAGTTCATTTCAACGCCAGCGTCGTTCGTTTCGGAACGGTTTACAACTATGGAAACCTGCGCCGTTAGTTCTTCGCGTTTCGGTGTCCACGGTCGAAATACAGATTCTGACTCGAGTTGGACTTGTGCGCCGTACAGCAATTGCGGCAAAGTGTAAGCCGCTGTGTCTCAATCATCCCAATCATTACTTTCCGCGAGTAACTCAACGAAAGAGATTCTGCTGGCTTGCGCGCACACACGAATGTCCGCCGAACTCGCCGCTCGCATCCACGCGCTGATTACCGGCAATTTGGACTGGCGGGCGCTCAATACTGCGGCCTGCGAACATGGCGTTGCGCCGCTGGTATGTAGTCAACTTCTCGCACATTTTCCGGAGGTTGTCCCCGCAGAGTGGCAAATGCGAATGCGGCGCCAACTCGAAGAGACCGCGCGAAGAAATCTTTATATGACCGTGGAAATGT
>Ga0209624_10001729_pt1 | contig 16801 bp, 13 predicted proteins | sample JacPinW_OM2H0_O1_FD_188565 | JGI IMG/M metagenome (GOLD analysis project Ga0209624, IMG submission 188565) | Forest soil microbial communities from Algoma, Ontario, Canada - Jack Pine, Ontario site 1_JW_OM2H0_O1 (SPAdes) (version 2) | ecosystem: Environmental > Terrestrial > Soil > Boreal...
GGTGACGTCGGTGAGGTAGCCAACCATTTCCATGATTTGAGAGTGATTCAGGGCCGTATCGCGAATCCGGCTGGCGGCGTCGAGGTCTATTTTTTCCTGCGCCGCGGCCATGCCAGCAATGAAGAGAACCGTGGGACACAAGAACGCAGCGAGAGTTCTTCTGCGAGGACGAGGAAAGCGCACTCGGGTTGCTTCCGTCATCACGGGTACTCCTTGCGCGAGAATGTCTCATTGTAGGAAGGCGAGATGGTGATTGGAAGCGTTAATAGGCGCCTTGATCCGAACTGTGGGTTCTGAGCTTATCCGCCATGCAGCGCTGGGCCATCGGCAACAATGGGAGCGCGAAAAGGGTCTGCGAGATGCCGAGAACGCATTCTGGAGGAGTGGTCGGACAAACGGAAGCTATGGGCATCCACTTTTACCCGAGCGCCTTAAGTCAGCGCTTAGGAGAGGCAAAGCCCGGACAGGGTGTGGGTGCCGGACTGCGCCAACGAGAATCAGGGCGAGCTTTGCTCGCCTGGACAGACGAGGGCGTCTGTCCCTACGCGACTCTTCGTTTCAGAATCCTAGGTTTTAGAATCCTAGCAATACCGGCTCCGGTTCCAGCAGAATTCCCCACGCTGCCCGCACACCGTGCTGGATTTCATCTTTCAGCATGACAATGTCGTTCGCGTTCGCGTCTCCGCGATTAATCAACGCCAGCGCGTGCTTCTTCGAAATCCCGGCCGACCCCATTCCGTATCCCTTGGCGAATCCTGAATGCTCCACCAGCCACGCCGCCGAAATTTTGTGCTGGGCATCGAGCGCCGGGTAGCTGGGAATCTCTGATCCTTTCGCGGCGGCGCGATCGGCCAGTTCTTTGAATTGCGTCGCACTGAGGACGGGATTCTTGAAGAACGATCCGGCGCTGCGGCAATCGTCGTCTCCGGGGACAATCAGCATTCCTTTTGTTCGCCGAATCTCACGGACAGCCGCGCGCACCTCGGCGAGCGAGGCCACTTTTTTGCTTTCTGCGAAGTGTTTCTGCAAATCGGCGTACTTCAAACTCGGAGGCCCGCCTCGATTCAGCCGATAGTTCACCTGCAGAATAATGTAGCGTCCGCGTTGCGTAGTATTGAAGATACTCGAGCGATAGCGGAACCCGCAGGCGGGCTTCGGTAGTACAACGATCTCTCCCGTTTTCAGATCGAGAGCACGCACCGACTCAATGGTGTCGGCGACCTCTTGCCCATAGGCGCCGACGTTCTGCACGGGCGTGCCGCCGACGCTGCCCGGAATGCCACTGAGACATTCAACGCCGGCGCAATTCTGCGCCACCGCCTGGGCTACAAAGTCATCCCAGTGGATGCCCGCACCCACGCTGAAGAGCACGGCGCTGCTTGCGGCGCCATTGCCTTGCGGATTCACGATGCCGCCGATTGCGACTCGCAGCACCAGTCCCGGCCAGCCCGCGTCGGCGACGACCAGGTTGCTTCCGCCGCCCAGCACGAACAGCGGCAGGTCGCGGGCTTTCGCGAATTCTACGGCCTCGCGGACTTCGTCTTCTCGTCGCGCTTCCGCAAAGTAGCGGGCCGCTCCGCCCACCTGTAGAGTCGTCAGCGGCGCCAGCGGAATATTTTCCGGAATTGTCATGATGCTGAACCGCGCTCTCGCCGGTGCTCCCATCGGTTGAGCATCTCACGTCCGCTTGGCCAAGGCATATGGAGAACTGAGCGACGTTTTGCCCCAGGCGCGCGCCAGTTTGTGCTGGTTGCGGGCGGCGAGGCCGCGGAAACCCAGGGCCGCGAGCGAGTACATTGCAGCGGCGACGATCAGAAGCGCTTTCATGCCGATGATCAGCGAGAGGCTTTCGAAGAGGCCACCGACGACAGCTCCGAGCATGTTTGCGCGCAAGGACATGGGGGAATCCGCAGAGTCGAGCGGGACAGAATAACACGGAGGCTGGCGCAGTTTTGTTTTGATTTCGAATTGCCGATTGACAGGGTGGGCGACGCGGATTAGTTTGTGGCGGTCCGCCGGCGCGATTCTGAAAATCGCACCGAAAAGAATGAGGAGAATAAACTATGTTAGAGAGACCCGTCGTGAGGATGATCGATGTTAGGACGATCGTTGCCTTGGCGTTCGTGTATTGCGCGCTAACCGCTGCGCACGCGCAAATGCCCAATCCCTATGGCCCGAGCATTACCCTGGAAGGCGCAAAGAAGGCGGCCATGCCGGCGCTCGCCGAAGCCGCGAAGAACAACTGGCTAATGGCGGTGGCGATTGTCGATCCGGCTGGAAGTCTTGTCTATTACGAAAAGATGGATAATACGCAGCTCGGAGGCGCCAACGTCGCCATTGACAAGGCCCGTTCCGCCGCCCTGTTCAAGCGGCCGACGAAGGCGTTCCAGGACGCGCTGGCGGCTGGCGGAGAGGGTCTGCGCGTTCTCGGCCTGCAAGGGGCAACGCCGGTTGAAGGCGGAATTCCGCTGGTCAGCGATGGCAAAATCGTCGGAGCGATTGGCGTTTCGGGTGCCACCAGCGCGCAGGACGGGCAGTGCGCTAAGGCGAGCGCCGATGCGTTCAAATAGTCAGGCCTAGCAAGCCAGTTGGTCGCGCGAAAGCTTCAGTCCGGTCAGATTGCCGAGAATGGTGACGGCGATCTGCTCCGTGCGGAAGAATTCTTCGGCGGTTTGTTGCAGGTCTTCGACGGAGACCGCTTCGATGCGTTCGATCAGTTCGTCGAGCGAGTAGAAATGGTCGTAGTACATTTCCTGGCGGGCGAGGTTTGACATGCGCGCGGTCGAGGATTCGAGCGAGAGCATGAGGCTGCCTTTCAGCTGATCTTTCGAGCGGCGCAACTCTTCCTCGGGCACGGGCGCAGTTTTCAGGTTGCGGAATTCTTCGACGACGCACTCGACCACCTTGATCGCCGACTCGCGCGACGTTCCCGCGTATACGCACATCGATCCCGTGTCGCGATAGGGGTTGAGGTCGCTGTAGATGGAGTACGCCAGCCCCTGGCGCTCGCGGATATTCTGAAACAGGCGCGAGCTCATGCCTCCGCCGAGCAGCGTATTCATGATGTACGAAGCGTAGCGGCTTTCGTGCGCCATGGGATGCGAAGGCACACCGATGCAGATCTGCACCTGCTCGAGCGATTTCTTGTTGCGCAGATTGATGCGAGAAAAAGTCTTGGGCGCGGGCGAATGCAGTCCATTCTTTGCCGGCTTTACTTGTGCGAAATGTTTCTCGACTAACTCGACAAAGTGCTTGTGGTCGAGATTACCGGCGGCGCTGACGATAAGATTGCCGGGCGCGAAGTGGTGTGCATAGAAACGGTTAACCACGGGGGGGTCGAATTTCTTGACCGTGTCGCGGGTGCCGAGGATCGGCAAGCCGAGCGCGTGATCTTTCCAGAAACTCTGGGTAAAGATCTCGTGGACGAGGTAGTCGGGATTGTCCTGATCCATTTTTATTTCTTCGAGGATTACGCCACGCTCCTTCGCGATATCTCCGGCATCAAAGACGGGATGAAGAACAAGATCGCTAAGGACATCCAAGGCGACCGGAAGATGCTCGTCGAGAACTTTAATGTTGAAGCAGATGCACTCCTTGGCGGTGAAGGCGTCCATGTTGCCGCCGATCGAATCGACCTGGCGGGCAATGGCCTCGGCGGAGCGCGTCTCCGTGCCCTTGAAAACCATGTGCTCGATGAAGTGCGAAATGCCGTTCCATTCGGAATCTTCGTCGCGCGAACCGGACTTCAGCCAAATGCCGATCGCGACCGAACGAATGTGCGACATCTGCTCGGTAATGACGGTGAGGCCATTCGGCAGAACCTGACGACGAATGCTGCGCGTTTCTTTTACCATTAGTAGGTTACTTCCTTACCTCTCAAACTTCCCATGAAGTTAGAATCATCCGCGGTATGAATCTGGCGGGCTTGCTCCATCTATTCTCCCACAATCCGGGGAGGCGGCGCGGTCTGACGTTATATCCTGTGTTTTATTATGCTTACCTAAAAATATTAACGAAAAACCTCAATCGCAGACTCCAGCCTCGGTTGGGGAAAACGCGAGAAGCTACTGGTGATAGATGATTTGGCCGCCCCGAACGGTGCAGGCTACTTTGGCGAGGTTGCGAACGTCGGCGGCAGGGTCCGCGTCGAGAATAACCAGATCGGCGTCGAGTCCGCTCTCCACGCGTCCCTTCTTGGCGGCTTTGAAATACGCGGCGGGGTTGGTCGTGAGAGAGGCGAGAATTTCGCTGACCGACAGCGCGCGATGCATCAGTTCATATTCCTGGGAGGTGTCATAGATGGTGATGAAGCCCACGTCCGTCCCGAAAAGAACGGGGCCACCATTGGTAGCAAAAGATTTGAGCTGACTGGTACCGTGTTGCTCCAGATTCGCCACTACGGCCGGGTCACTAACCACAGTCGTCCACAGGGTGAGGGTGGGGATCAACGCCGTGTGCTCGGACTTAAAGCGGGACAATTCCTCCTGGGTATAGTCGCTTTCTCCGGGGAGGGTGTGTGCCAGTATGTCGACTCCGCCGATGACCGCGTTATCGGCACCGGTCCTATTCTGCGGATGAGCGAAAACGGGCTTCCCTTGAGCGTGCGCAACCTCGACAGCGGCCTTTACGATGGCGGTGTCCATGTTGATGACCGGTTTGTCGCCCATGTAGGCGCCGGTAAAGAGTTTCATGCCGTCCAGGCCCATTCTCAGGTCGTCGCGAGCCATCTGCGCAGCTTCGCCGGGCGTGGCGGCTTCGGGGAGTTGCAGTTCGGGCGGCAGGTAAACGGGATGGCCGTTTTTGGGGAAGATATCGCCGGCAAGAAGAATCCTGGGGCCGGGGACTTCGCCCGCTTCGACGCGGCGGCGTAGAGCCAGAGAATTGCTTGGGTCGGAGCCAAGATCCCAGACGGTGGTGAAGCCCCAGCGCGTGAGCATTTCCTGCATGTGCTTCTCGAGCGCGGCGGCCGGCGCGTTGGCGGCGTCGTTCCATACTGCCTCGGTCAGATGGATATGACTATTCCAGAAGCCGGCCACGATGGTTTTCCCGGTGCAATCAATGACGCGTGCATCTTTCGGGATTTTGACTTCGACGCGCTTGCCGACAGCGGAGATGATGCCGCCGGACGTGAGAACGACCGCGTCGTGCAAGGGAGCGGCTGCCGGCGAAGGGTAGACCGTGGCTCCGACGAAAGCCAGAGTCTGCTGGCCGACGGCCGGGAACGCGGCTAGGAAGGCAGCCAGAAGCAGGCCCAGGACAGCGCCATATCTCCGACTCATGCGTGGGGTCCTCTCTTTTGAGAGATTATACTTCGGCGTTACACTCGGAACAGAGACGGATCCCATCGCGAGATCAGCATTCGATGCCAGACAAGCCATCCAATTCATTGTTAGGACTTGACCGGCAGGAACTCACGAATCTTGCGGTGGGGTCGGGACAGCCTACGTATCGCGGCCAGCAGCTCTTCGATGCCATCTACCGGCAGAAGATTGAGCACCTGGATCAGGTTTCCACGCTGCCACTGGAGTACCGCTCGCGGCTCGCGGACGAGGGCTGGAACGTGGGGTTTCCAGCGATAGGGCGCAAGTTTGCCTCAATCGACGGCACCGTCCGCTACCTGATGACGATGGCCGATGGCGAGACGGTCGAGACCGTTTGGATGCCCGAGGGAGATGGCGGCGAAACCGGCGACGGAAGTGAAGCTGGGGACGAGATGGAGAGTGGCGCGGCTCCGTCATGGCGCCGGTCGACAATTTGCGTGTCGAGCCAGGTGGGATGCGCGGTGAATTGCAAGTTTTGCTTCACGGCACTGCTCGGAGTCAAGCGGAATCTGGAGGCGGGCGAGATCGTTGGGCAGATCGCTGCCGTGCTGCGCGATCACGGAGTCGAGCCGCCGCTGCAACGCGTGAACATCGTTTTCATGGGCATGGGCGAGCCCTTCTTGAATTACGACAATTTCATGAAGTCGGTGCGGCTGCTGGTGGAGGGCGTGGGGATTCCGCAGTCGCGAATGACGGTCTCGACGGCGGGCATCGTGCCGCGGATTCGAGATTTTGGCCAGGAACCGGTGCGTCCGAAGCTGGCGATTTCGCTGAACGCCTCAAATGACACACTGCGCAGCCAAGTGATGCCGCTGAACCGGAAGTGGAACCTAGAGGAGTTGATGAATGCGGCGCGGGAATTTCCGCTGCGGACGCGGGAAAAAGTGACGTTTGAATATGTGCTGCTGGCGGGAGTGAACGATGCTCCCGAGCAGGCGCGCGAGGTGGTGGAGCTGGTGCGAGGGCTGCGGGCGAGAATCAATCTGATTGCGATGAATCCGGGAACCGAGTTGCCCTACCGGACGCCGGAGCAGGAGCGGGTGGCGGAGTTTCGCGCAATTTTGGTGGACGCGGGAATTCCGGCATTTGTGCGGCGGCCGCGCGGGCGAGATATTTTTGCGGCTTGCGGGCAGCTGAAGCGCACAGTGGAAATAGCGCCCGTCGCCGAATCGAAGTCCATAGTGTCATCCTGAGCGCGGCGAAGGGAACCTATGCCTTCTGATGGGGCCAACAAAATGCGCCGGTCCTGCGCTGCGCTCGGGATGACAATTCATCGATACCGGGAACATTCCGAAATTCTCTATAGAAGAAACGTTACAAACTGCTCCGCGCCGCGGCGCGATTCGGCGCGTACGACGAACGTCCGGCAGCGCTCCTCATGACCTGCAACTCCAATCGGAACGCGCTGTAGCTGGAAGTCGACGAATGCAAGAGGCGTCCGCCGTGTTCTTCAATGATGCGGCAGCACGCGCTCAGGGAAAGAGTAGACGCCTTGTTGGCGCCTTCGGAATTGAGCGGCGACAGTTCCGAGGATGGCTGCGAGGCAGAAGCGCCGGAAGGATCGAACGACGAAAAGTCAACCGTCACCCGGTCGCCTTTGCTGTGGGTGTGAACAAATAAAATCGAGCGGGCTCCGCGGTGGAGCGGCGCGCTGATCTGTCCCGCCAGGTGCATGCAGACGTGCAGAATCTGGTTGGAGTCGGCGAGCACGGGCGGAAGGGAAGAAGCGAGCTCCATACGCATCGCAGTGCTCTTCGCCTCGAATTGTGGAGTCAGCAGGCGTACGGCGGTTTGCAAAACCGAATTGACATCGACTCCGGCCAACTTCGCCGGAGCCCGGCTGGCAAAAGTCAGCAGGCTTGCAACCAGCGTGGTGGTGCGCCGGACTTGTTCTCCGATTTGCGCCGCCTGAATCTGCTCTTCCGGCGGCAGAGCGGACGCGCTGAGCAATTCGGAGTATCCCAGCATGGCCGTAAGCGGGTTATTGATCTCGTGCGCCGCTCCGCCCACCAATTGGCCGAGCGAGGCCAGTTTCTCGGACTGAATGAGCTTTTCCTGCAATGCCTTGAGGTCGTCGAACGAGCGGCGCGATCGTTCCAGAAACTGCGACAGCTCGGCTCGCAGCAGACGTTGGCGTAAGAAAACCACGCAGCCCATTACGAGCATGGTCGCGAGGCTTACTTTGATGCGAAAGTCCTTAACCGGAGTCGGAAGGGCGGGCGCAAGCTTCGCCTCCATCGCCGCCCAGAGAAGGCTGAAGAGCGCGAGCATGCTGAGGCGTGTGATCCAGACGCCGAGGAACGGCTGCGAAGGCTTGGATTCCGGCAACTGCTGTCGGCGAGCGAGCAACGGAACGGCGGCCATCCATGCGATCGAGACGGTCAGCGGGATGTCATAGAAGCTGCCGCTGTAGTAAATCTTGTGAGCGATGGCCCAGTTCGCGACGTAAGAACTCGAGGCATAAAGTGCGCTGGCACCGAGCAGTTGTCCGTAAAACTGTCGCCACCCGCCATGCGCCGTGTAGGCCACCAAAGCGAGAAAGCCGAGCAGGACGAGCTTCTCGGTCAGATAGGTGAAGTTATAATTCGAGCTGTAAAGTGCCTCATCAACCCGCACGGCTTGCCAGGGGATGACGGCATACACATAAACGAAGACCCACCAGGTGAAGAGCAGAGTAAGGTCGAGCAGGCGAACCCGTTCGTCGCGCTCATCTTCTCGAAGATGAGGAAGGACAGCGACGGCAGCGATCATGGGCACCAGGTGCAGGAACAGTACGACGTCTCCCGCAAACGGGTTGGGTACGTCCACACGTTTGAGGACTTCGAAATAATTCCACATGCCCTGGTAGATCAGCCATAAGAGCATGCCTACGCTCATCAGGATCCAGAAGAGTCGAATGTGGAAGGTCGGGCAGCGTGACCGCGAAGTGTTATGCCAGAAGGCCACGGTGGCCACGAGCAGCAGACTGCCCTGAATAAGGTCGCTGGCAATGGTCAGTGTCTCTCCCCTCGACATGAGCAGAGAAGCCGCCGTCTGGGCCAGAACCAGCGCGACCAGCAGAGATAACCAGAGTTTGGTGGTCGTCTTCAAGGCAGAGTAACCCGTTCCCATTTTAGAGCGGGTTGCGGGCTAAAAGGGGTTACTAGAGTAATCACCTGCCCCTTATCTCTGGGTGTTAGGGCGATGCAACCCCCGTCTCTGCAGTAAGATGCTCATGGAGTTTGCTAACAATTGCCATTAGAATAAAGCGCTCCACTTAGTCGGAGTGGCTTGTCGACGAGATTCCCTTGTCCTGGATGATCCCTAGATACCGTGGTCTGTGGCGCTTCCGCGCGCCCCTTACCGCGGGCGAAATACGGCGCACCGAGCGTTGGCTGGCGACGGCGCGAGTGGCGCTGACGATCGCCGCGGAATTTGCCTTATTGATGGAGCCGGAGCGCGGATTCGTCTACTCGCGCTGGTTGCACTGGCTGCTGATTGTCTACCTGGCGCATGCGGTGGTGGTTCTGTTGCTGGTGCGCTTTCGGCCGCAGTCGACTCGTGCCTTCCGCCTGGTTGTGCATGCGATCGACATCGTCTGGCCAGTCCTGATTTCCTTGTTCGCGTCGGCGCAACACGGACCCTTCTTCCTTTTCTTCGTGTTTGTGATGGCGGCGGCAGCCTATCGCTGGGGATTGTGGGAGACGGTGGGAACGGCGGTGATTGCGGTGGCGCTGCTGGAGGCGGAGGCCTACGCGGTGCAAGCCGGCCTGGAGCATGTCGTCGATCGTTGGTTGCACATGGCGCATCTTCCGCGCCTGGGTGTGAGCGTGCGCGAACTTGACCCCCAGCAGCTTTTTATGAGTTCGGTGTATCTGGTGGTGCTCGGATTTCTGCTGGGCTACATGTCCGAAAATCAGAAAAAAGTGCGAGCGGAGCGCGCCGTGATCATGCGGGTTCTCAGTTCGACTCATGTGGAAGCCGGGCTGACCGGTACGATGCAGCAGATTCTGGCTGAGGTGATGAGCATTTTCGGCGCGACGCGCGTGCTGAGCGCTTCGCAGGAGACGAATAGTTATCGTGTATTTCTCGCCGAAGTAAATCGCGGCGCGGGTGGGGAGGTATTGCGCTGGCGCGAAGCCATGCCGGAAACGGAAAAGGCCTATATCTTCGATTCGCCGGCAGATGTGATTTACGCTACGCGCAACGGCGATGGCTTTCGCACCGTGCTTCTGGACCGCGACGGCGTCCGCTTGCGCGATGGCGGCGCGGAAGTTCTGGAGGGGCTGGCACGGGCCGAGAAATTTGACACCGTGGCTTCCGTGTCGGTGCTCTTCGGCGCGGAGTGGACCGGCCGTGTTTTCCTGTTCGATCCCGCACTGATGGGCGATCCGGAAGAGGAGATGCGGTTCTTGCAGGAGTTCGCACAGCAGGTGGGCCCGGCAATCTACAACGTCTACCTGATGCGGCGCCTGCGGGAGCGGGCGGGAGCGCTCGAGAGGGCGCGATTTGCGCGCGAGCTGCACGACGGAGCGATTCAATCGCTGATCGCGGTGGAGATGCAACTTGACGTGTTGCGGCGGCAGTCGGGGACGCAGGCGCCGGTCGTAAATGCGGAACTCGGGCGCATCCAGAAACTGCTGCGCGAAGAAGTTCTGAAGCTGCGCGAGCTGATGCAGGCGATGAAATCGTTCGAGGTAGATGCGGACCGTGTGCTCGGCTTTATTTCCGACACCGTCGAGCGTTTCCGGCGGGAGACCGGCATTGCCGCGGAATTCAGCAGCGAATTGGAGCGGGTCGATCTGGCCCAGAAAGGCTGCCGCGAACTGGCGCGCATTGTGCAGGAGAGTCTGGTGAACGTGCGCAAGCACAGCGGAGCGCACCATGTGCTGGTGCGCTTAGCGCAGCGGGCAGGGAATCTCCAGTTGACAATAGAGGATGACGGCAAAGGATTTTCTTTTTCCGGAAGGCTGTCGGATAGAGAATTGGAGTTAAGCGGCAAGGGGCCGGCGGTAATCCGTGAAAGGGTAAGGCTGCTGGCGGGCGAACTCGCGATAGAATCGACACCGGGCCATGGCGCGCGGTTGGAAGTACGAATTCCGCCGGCGAGAAAGGGAATTCATGGATAGGCCAGGCGACAGGCATATGACGGGAAGGCCCACGATTGATAGGCCGGCAGAGAGGACGACCGACAGGTCAGCAGATCGGCCAAGCATGGACAAACGCACTCATCCTATACGCATTGTGATTGCCGACGATCATCCTATTTTTCGCGACGGGCTGCGACGATTGCTCGAATCCGAAGGCGACATGAAAGTGGTCGGCGAAGCCTGTGATGGCATAGAAGCGGTGAAGCTGGCGACCGAAATCAAGCCTGACATTCTATTGCTCGATCTCGCTATGCCGCACCAGACCGGCCTCGAGGCGCTGCGCGACCTGAGCACAAGGCAGGGCGCGGCGGGGGCGGTGCGCATTATCCTGCTGACGGCCGCAGCCGAAAAGAAGCAGGTGGTAGAAGCGTTGCAGTTGGGGGCCCGCGGCGTGGTACTGAAGGATTCTGCCACGCAGCTCCTGCTCAAGAGCATTCATGCCGTCATGGCCGGAGAGTATTGGGTGGGGCGTGACAGCGTCTCAAACCTGGTGCAGTACCTGCGCAACCTGATGCAGAGTACAAACGAGGAAACGAAGCAGAAGAAATTTGGCCTGACTCCGCGTGAGCTGGAAATTGTTTCTGCCGTGGTGGCCGGCTACGCCAATCGCGAAATCGCCGAGTATTTCAAAATCAGCGAGGACACGGTAAAACACCACCTCAGCAATATCTTCGACAAGCTAGGCGTTTCAACGCGACTGGAACTGGCGCTGTTCGCGGTGAATCAGGGACTGCCGTTGAAGACGATTGTGTAAGGAAAGTCGGTCGCTGGGCGTCGGTTGTTAGTCTTTCGCGGCTCTTCTAACGACCATCGAGGAGCGACCATCGGCCGACCTCCAGATGACATAAAGTAATCCACTCATCGCCACCACAGAAATTTGCAGATGCGTCCAACGTGCGATCGGCCCGCTTAAGAGCGGGGCCAGATAGGTCCAATAAAGAATAACTTTCATCGCCGAACCCGGGCTTAGAGGCTGCGCGGCCGCTGGCTGGGCCATCACCCAATCCGCCATCAACAAAAACACCGGGGCGAGAATCACCAGGTCGTACACGATCAAGTGCGGTGCCACCAGGACGCTCGCCAGCACTAGCGCGGAATAGCGCACGCCCAATAGCAGAGACGGGCGTGTCCACACTGCCACCGTCACTCCGAGGATCACCAGCGCGCTGACCACATAGAGCGCGAATGGCAGCGCGCGGCCAGGAATCAGCAGGCTCCAGAAAATGCGCAAGTTGTGCGTCTGATAGGGCCGCGGTTCGAGCACGGCAACGTTATAGGCGACGCTGCGCATCACGCGCACCCATGCGCGCAACGACTCCGCGCCGTAATAAATTGCCGGCAAAGCCAACTGAGCCGCGGCAGAGACGATGCCTCCGGCGATTACTCGCCAGGCGCGCGTGTAGAGGAAGATGAACGCCGCCGCGATTCCCAGTTGCGGCTTAAACGCCAGGCACCCCAGCGCCAACCCCGCGAGAAATAATTTTTCCTCGCGCAAAAAAAAGAATGCAGCGGTGAAACACGCGAGCGCCATCGCCGATGTCTGTCCCCATACGATCAAGTGGAAGAAGCCAGGAAAGGCAATAGCGAGCAGGAGAACGGTCCAGGGTTCGTTGCGCAGATGGGGGCAGGCGAGGTATAGCGCGTAACAACAAATGCCGTATAGCACGGCACTAACCATCAGCCAGATAATCAATGCCCGGCCGTAAGGCAAGGCCGCCAGCGGCGCGAAGAAGATGGAGACTTGCGGGGGATACATCGGGATGTAGGCGATCCCGGCTGCGCCGGGAATGCCGAATGCGGTGAGTTTGGCTTGCGCATTCACGTCATACAGGTCAGTCGCGCGATGCGTGAGCGCCACCGAGCCGAGCGTGTAGAGATGCGAAAAGTCGGTGCCTTTCAGATTTCCGTTACGGTCGCGCAAGCCCGGTGTGGCGACGATCCAGCCATAAACGGACCACAGGCAGATAGCGAGGATGGCGCCGTGAGCGCGCAGGCGGCGGTTGATCCAACTGCCCTTGACCCAACTGGCATTGATCCAACCGCCATTTGTCGAGCGCGCCGCACCGATGGGCATGGGTCAGCCTATAACGTAAACCAAGACCGCGTATCGCGGAATTACGGAAGCAACGCCAAATCAATGGTTTAGCAAAATCGGGGAGATTTTCCCGGATGGCACAATAGTGCCATATATGAGGCACTGGGGTGCTATTGGGATGGAGAGCTGATTCACGATACTTTAATAGTCTACGAGGGCGAACTTCTGTCTCGACGTGTAAATATCGGGCGCGCCGTCGTTCAGGGGGCAACAGTGATTACGCGAATTCGTCAACTTTGGATTGAGGAGAGCGGTCAAGACGTCGCTGAATACGCGGTGATGCTCGCGGTCATCCTAGTCATCGTTATTGGCACGGTGAAATTAATCGGAAGCAACGCCAATACCGTGTTCTCGCAAGTCGGCAGTCAGCTCTCGCAATAGCCGCGCGACCAAGCCCCGCTGCATCCCGCAGGGGGCTTCCCCTGATTTCTTTCTGCCGCTTCTCTGGCTGAAAAAGGAAGAGTTTCAAGATGGAAGGGTGAGCCGTCGGCAAGGTCTGTGCGAGCGTTTCAGACTTTGAAACGCCGAAACCTCGCCCCTGTGAAACCCGCCCCTACTACTTTCCTGAAGGAGCAGCCGCCGTTTTTTCCGGCGCCGGCGCCGTCTTTTCCGGAGTCGCGCCGAGCCGAGTCAGGAACGGAAAGAACGGGGTGACTTCGAAGGGCATCTTCTCCGCCGCGGTAGTGATCGCCACCGGCTTCGTCTTAATCAATTCCAGTTGATTGTTCCACGGATCGACCCTGACTCTGCCGCCAAGCGGAAGCGCCGCGACCTGATCGGTTTTCTTCGGGTCGAATTGCGCGGATGCGGTCATCAATGGCGACATTCTCGTGGCGTTGCCATTGAGCAAGCTGTCGCCGAGGTGGGCGCGGATCAGGTTCTTCAACTGCGGAGCCCGCGCCTGAACCGCTTTCAAGAACAAGCCAGCGTTTCCGAGTTTGTCTTTGTAGGGCGAGTTGTTGAGCAGTTCGATGGCTTTTTTGTCGGCAGCTTCTTCTTCGGCGCGATCGCGAGCAAAATCCATGCGCTCGAAGGTGCGGTCATCCGGGAAAAACAAGCGATCGTTGAAGGCCATCTTGGTATCGAGGTGATGGCCGAGCGTGATGTGCGCCAGTTCATGCGTCAGAATCATGGCCAGCGCCCCTTCGTCGGGCAGCACATCGATCATGCCGCGGCTCACGACAATCGTATGTCCAATGGTGAAGGATTCGAGCGGCGTGGTCATCAGCACGCGGCACCTGACCTCGGGCTGTATGTCGAGGTTGTTGGTGACCATCACATTGTTGACGACGGTCGCTAACACCTTGTCGATTTCGCCTTCGGGCGCGAGCAGGCCAATCTGTTGCAGCCGATCCAGCACGTTGATTTCGGCCTGGCGTTCCCACGCCCGCTGCGCTTCGATCGGACTCGCGTCCTGCGCTTTCTGGCTCTGGTCTTGCACTGACTGCGGAGAGTCGACTGTGATCTCGGTGAACTCCGAGTTGCGCCGGAGGTCTTTCAGGTTATATCCCCAGAGCCGCGTCTGCGCCTTGTAATGCAGCGTTTGGCCGAGTCGGCTCTTCATGTCGGACTCCTCGGAATAGATCAGCGAGGGGAGCCATGTGCCTGGGCGCAGATTTTGTCGCCAGCTGTCAAAGTGCAGGTAGTAGCTGTTGCGCCGCGCCTGCGTATAAGTGCCGTTGAAGCGGACGATGTTATAGTCCTGATCCTCAATCCATACCCGCCCGAGGAAGCGGCCGCCCGGCGCGTCTTTCTTGGGCGCGACGTCGAGCACCACGCACCGTACTTCGCCAAGAAACTCGCGGCGGACAAACGTGAAGTCGTAATTCTGGCGTCGAAAATCCTGATCGAGAATCACCATCTGCGCAAAGCCCAGAGGCAGGAATTTCACCGAATAAACATCCTTGAGCTTGCTTAGCATGCGCTTGCCGAGGCCGGCGGTCGTCGGCGAGGAGAAAGTATGGTCGTCTGCGCCTTCGCTCATATCCAATCGGCCGAGAAAGTACACGTCGCTCGCCGGGACCGGCGCGTCTATATCCTTGTCCTGTTTCAGGTTCTGGATATAGGTTTCGACCAGCGGATGAAGTTGCTTCATCTGCGCCATGAAAAAATGCTCGCGCTCAATCGTCTTATCGATCATCTGATCGAAGCTATTGGCGGCGGCCGTAGCCTGTTCCGAGGCGGCATCGCGGGTTGCGAGCTGGGGTTCGGGCGTGGCGGGCGAGGTCTGACCGAGCGAAGTCCCGGAGAACACGAATACGACGCAGCAGACCAGTGAGAGCGTAAGCGGTGCAAATGGGGAACGCAGCATTTTGTGTGGTTTCATTCTACCAACTAACGACTATCGATGGCGTGTCAGTTATGAGGCGAGCTGAAATACAATGTGCAATACCGCCTCGAAATCCGCAGGCTGGCCGTCTCGCATCGCGGGCTTGAACTGAATTTTCTGGGCGGCCTGCACCGCCGATTCGTCCAACCCATGACCGAGGCCGTGCACAACTTTCACCACGCGAATCTGACCGTTTGCTGAAAATACGACATCCAGCAGGACTTCGCCCTCAATCTTCAACTGTCGGCCTTCCGCAGTGTAAGCGGGACGGGGCTTGTAGGTGATCTCAGCCGGAACTGTCTTGACTACGGGCTCAGCCGACTTCGCCTTGGGCAGAGACGCCACCACGTCGGCATCGCCAAAGCCGGCCTGGCGTACCGCGCCGCGCGAACCGGAAGTCCCGGAGCCGTCGCCGGTGGCCACGCCGCTGCCAAACCCTGTACTCGCCACCACTCCGCGGGCGCCATGCGATCCGCCGGTGCCATTGCCGTAGCCGGGGCCATTCGGCATATCAAACGAGCCCTTTTGCGCGATCGTGATCGGATGGCCGTGCGTGTCCTGATTGGGCATGCCATTCGGATCCCCAAAGCCGCCCGTTTGTACCTTCGAGGGCGCGGCCGCTATGGTTGGCGTCGCTGAACTACCCGTCGAGAACACATTCGTCTTCACCGGTGGCCTGGGAATCGCCGGCGCCACCTCCGCCAAAACTTCCTTCTTCGCCGCCAGCGCAACCTCCGGCGCTTTTTCTTCATGCACCACAGGCTTCTTCTGGACCAACTCAGCAGGAACGCGCATCGCTTCCGGGCGAGGAATTACCGGTTCGGTAAACTTCGGCGGCGGAACGGGAAAATGCCTGACCGGCGCCGGAGCTTGTGGAATGGGAGGCGGAGTGCTAACCAGGCTGACGAAATGATAGTCATGCTCCCGGGGCTCAAGAACATCCGGATGCAGGATGGCCATAAGCACGAAGAACGCCACGAACGCCGACTGTATCCCATAGCTGAGAATGAACTTCTCCCCTCGGGCTTGCGGCTCGGGAAGAAGGCCTAGGGTCATTTTTTGAGCCTGGTAATCCATGTCCGGTACCTCACCAGTTTGCCGTTTGGCGCTTGCGAAAGAAGTGGTCCCACAACCAGCTTCTAAAACTCTAAAGACCGCGGGAGACCGGTCGAAGGATGACACTTCGCACCTGTGAAGTGCACGCCAAAGGCCGTTTTCTTCGAAGGTTCTCCACACTTAAGATGCTGCTAAGCGGCTACTTAGATGAGGAAAAAGTCATTCTAGCAGACGCCGGAACCCTATCTGCAAAGTTTTTCCTATTTCGGGAAGGGAAGTTTTTAGGGACGACCGGAAGATTTTGCTCGGACGAGAGGGGTTCAAGCTTCAAGGTTTCGAAGGCTAAACCAACTAACCTCGAACCGCCAACTACGACCGTGATTTCTCAAAACTTAAAACCTTAAACCTCTGAACCTGCTTTTCCTTTCCTGCCGGGCTTCCTACTCATCCTCTTCTTCATCCAGCTTGATCCGCAGCGACTTGAGAAATTTCAAATCCTGATCGCTGATTTTTAACTCCGCATTCGTGCTCAGAGTGGAGACGAGCGATGTCTTGTCGGTGGTGCGTTCACCTTGTTTGCTGACTCCGATGGTGGCTTCCAGGACGAGGAAAATATCGTAGCCGCCTTCCTTGATCCGGGAGACGACTTCGGCAATCGATTCGGAGTCGGAGAGCGACTCGTTGATCGCTTCCCCAAGTTCTTTCATAAGCTGCTTCAGTTGCTGATCCACGAATCCCCCTGGAATCGGACGCCGCTCATGGTTAGCCGTCACCAGGTGCAGTGAGGCCGCCACGGTCATTGTAACTCCGGCGGCTGCTAAAATCGACAGAGTTAGTGATTGGCAGTAACGACTGATTTCTAGAGATCGGA